>Ga0308159_1003628_pt1 | contig 15256 bp, 12 predicted proteins | sample PhyCR1_FD_201040 | JGI IMG/M metagenome (GOLD analysis project Ga0308159, IMG submission 201040) | Phyllosphere microbial communities from UC Gill Tract Community Farm, Albany, California, United States - DLSLC.R1 | ecosystem: Host-associated > Plants > Phyllosphere > Unclassified | place: USA... | reverse complement strand
CGAAGGGGGCATTGACGTAGAACGGTTGCGCCTCTTCTTCCGAGGAAGAGCTGCCAGCGGTCGGGTAACGCACCTGGCCGATGCCGGTGTTGCCGGGCAGCGAGCGCATGTTGCGGGTACGGAACACGTCGCGCACCAGGCCATTGGCCTTGTGCATCGAGAAACCGTTGCTGTGGTTGGTTGCGATGCCCGCTGCATCCTGGCCGCGGTGCTGCAACAGCAGCAGCGCGTCATACAGCATCTGGTTGACGGGGCTATGAGAGACGATACCGACGATGCCACACATGGTGGACTCCTAACGAAGAACGAAAACGAAAATGAACCACGACTGCAACCGACGACCGATGCACCCTGCCACGGGATTTGCCCGCGGCAGCGGCATCAGACAGGGGGTGAAAAATTCACATGCTCGGCCAGTTTTTCCGGCAGGTAGGGCAGCACGGCCTGGGCAGCCTGTTCAACCCAGGGGCTGAACCTGGCCTCTTTCCAGAACGGCTGTTGCGGAATCGAGGTCGTGCCGCACAGCAATGCCACCGCCACCACCAGCAGGACGCCACGCGCCACGCCGAAAATACTGCCCAATGTCCTGTCCAGCATGGTCAGGCCCGTGGCCTTGACCAGCTCACTCAATGTCTTGGCCACCAGCGCCATCAACAGGCGCGTCCCGATGAACAAGGCCACGAAGGCGACGATGAGTCGCGTCAATTCGCCCGGCACCACGTCCGGCAGCATCGTCGAAAGCGCCTCGCCATACATGTTGGCCACCACCAGCGCCACGATCCAGCCAGCCAGCGACAACACCTCGCGCACCAGTCCGCGCAGGGTGCCGATGATCACGGAACACGCCAGGATCAGCAGCACCAGGTAGTCAAATATCGTCACGATGACAACAATATGCGGCTATCTGCAGCCAATTTCAAGCAGGAACAATAGTAGCATTCAAGCCCAGCTTCTTGATTCGGCTTCCCATGCGCTCGGCTTCATCGCGGCTGCCGAAGGGACCGACGCGGATGCGCGTGCGTTCGCCGGCCTGGGTCGCGATCTTTTGCGTGTAGGAGTGAATACCTGCTGCGTTGAGCTTGTTGCGCAATTCATTGACCTTGTCCTGGGTCGCCAGCGCGGCGACCTGGATGACGAACTTGCCGCCGGTGGCGGCCGGCTTCTTCTCTGCCGGCGCAGGAGCTGCGCCGCCAGCTGCACCGGATTTGCCTTCCAGGATCGCCAGCGCACGGGCCGAATCGTCGTGGGCGGAGGGCGCTGCTGCCGGTGCGGTGGAGGCCGGGGCCGGGGCCTTGGGCTTGGCGGCTTCCTTCTTCGGCTCTTCCTTGTGCTCGACCACGATAGCCTTCTTTTCCTCGACCTTGGGCGCGGGCTTGTCGATCACCTTGGGGGCCACGGCCGCCACCGGCGGGCTGGCCGGCTGTGCGGCCGGGGCAGTGGCGGGTTCGGGCGCGATGCTGGCCGGCTCGACGATCTCTTCCTTCTGGTCCAGCGAGGCCTGCTTGGCATCGCCCGCAGAGGCTGGCACCGGGGCCGAGGTTCCGGCCGAGGCCGCCTGGTCCTTGGATGGGATCTGGATGGCGATATCGTCGTTGAGCGGCTTGGGCTCGGAATCGAGGATCATCGGCAACACGATCACCACCGCCAGCGCCAGCGCGACGGCACCGATCAGGCGGCGGCGCGCACGTTTCTTTTCCGGCAACAAGGGATCAGCGGCGGCATCCTTGCCGGCCTTGGCCCGTCCCCCTGCGGCACGGCCAGAGGTATTGGCGGCGCTACGGCTGCCGCGGCTGCGAATGACGGAAGATTGCTCGTCGGAACGCGAACGGAAAGTACCTTGGTCGGAAGCAGAGTCCTGCTTGTTTTTGCGGAAAAACGAGAACAAGCCCATGCGGAGTCGTCTTGAATTGATCTGAAAATCTTGGAAAACCTGCCCGACCCATCAGGTCGGGGCGCCGCCGGGCGTGGCGGCCGGCTCCGGAAATCGGCTACGGGTTCAGTGCAGACCGGGGCGGCGCGCCTGCATGACGCCGGCCACGGTGAGGAAGGACCCGAAAACCACAATTCTATCATTCTCCCCTGCTCTGCTTAATGCATTTGCATACGCGTCGGCCGGCGAAGTGAAGGTTTCGATGCTGCGCGCCGCGTCCCGCCTGAATTCCGGCGCCACGCCGGCACCCAGCAGGGCGTCCTTGAGCTGTTGCGCAGTGGCCGCGCGCGGCAGCGGCAGGTCGGTCACGCACCAGTGGTCGATCTTGTCCTTCAGATGACCGATGACGCCTTCGATGTCCTTGTCCAGCATGGAGCCGAACACCGCATAGGTGAAGGGATGAAAGCCCATGTTGTCCAGGTTCTGCGCCAGTGTGGCGGCCGCATGGGGGTTGTGCGCCACGTCCAGGATCACCAGCGGCTGGCCCGGCAGGACCTGGAAGCGGCCCGGCAGCTCCACCGTGGCCAGCCCGGTGCGTACTTCCTGCGCGCCTACCGGCAAGACTTCGCGCAAGGCTTCCAGCGCGGCCAGGGCGGCCGAGGCGTTCAACAGCTGGTTGGCGCCGCGCAGGCTGGGATAGGCCAGCGAATTGCGACGCATGCCGCGTCCACCGTAGGCCCACTGCTGCTTGTCGCCCTGGTAGTTGAAGTCGCGCCCCATCAGCCACAGGTCGGCGCCGATCTTCTCGGCATGCGCGATCAGGGACTTGGGCGGCAGCGGGTCGCCGCACACGGCGACCTTGCCGGGACGGAAGATGCCGGCCTTCTCGAAGCCGATTTCTTCGCGGGTCTCGCCCAGGTATTCGGTATGGTCGATGTCGATGCTGGTGACGATGGACACATCGGCATCGATCACGTTGACCGCATCCAGGCGGCCACCCAGGCCGACCTCCAGGATCACCACGTCCTGCCCGGCATCGGCCAGCAGCTTCATGATGGCCAGGGTGGTGAATTCGAAATAGGTCAGGGAGATGTCACCGCGCTGCGCCTCCACCGCCTCGAAGGCCGCGATCAGTTGCGCATCGCTGGCCATGTCGCCGCTGATGCGGGCGCGTTCGTTGAAGTGCAGGAAATGCGGCTTCATGTACAGGCCCACGCGATAGCCGGCGCGCAGCAGGATCGATTCCAGCATGGCGCAGGTGGAGCCCTTGCCGTTGGTACCGGCCACCATGATGACCGGGCAGTCGAACCGGATGTCCAGCTTCTGCTTGACCTGCATGACCCGCTCCAGGCCCATGTCGATCTGCTTGAAGTGGCGTTGTTCCAGCAGCGCCAGCCATTCGCTCAAGGTGGCGGGGGTGGCAGGGCTCGGGGAAGCTTGGGAAGTCATGGCGCGTCTCGGTCAGTGAAGCTACAGCACAAAAACGAAATACGGATTACTGGACAGCTGTTCCGAATGAGGATGACACAAGTGTCCGTTCGTCCTGAGTAGCGGCATCGCCGCGTATCGAAGGCGCTCCGTCCTGGTCCTTCGGCAAGCGCGGGAGCGCCTTCGATACGGCCCTGACCGGGCCTACTCAGGCCGAACGGTAGTCAGACATTCGAAACATGCATGAAAAAACAAGGCCCGGATTTGCACTTCTGCAAATCCGGGCCTGAAGTATATCCGCTTATCAGGAAACCGTTTCGGCGGCCTGGTTTTGCAGCAGGGCCAGCAGACGGGCGATTTCCTCGCGCATCTTGCGGCGGTCGACGATCATGTCGATGGCGCCCTTGGTGACCAGGAATTCGGCACGCTGGAAGCCTTCCGGCAGTTTCTCACGCACCGTGTTCTCGATCACGCGCGGGCCGGCGAAGCCGATCAGGGCCTTGGGTTCGGCCATCACCACGTCGCCCATGAAGGCGAAGGAAGCCGAGACACCACCCATGGTCGGGTCGGTCAGCACGCTGATGAAGGGCAGCTTCTTTTCCGACAGCTTGGTCAGCATGGAGGTGGTCTTGGCCATCTGCATCAGCGACAGTAGGCCTTCCTGCATGCGGGCGCCGCCGGTGGCGGTGATGCAGATGAAGGGAACCTTCTGTTCCAGCGCCGCCTGGGCGCCGCGGGCGAAGCGCTCACCCACCACCGAGCCCATGGAACCGCCCATGAATTCGAATTCGAAGCAGGCCACGACAACCGGCAGGGTCATGATGGCGCCGCCCATGACCACCATGGCATCGGTTTCGCCGGTGGATTCCATGGCTTCCTGGCCGATCTCATAGCGGCCGCCTTCGTCGAGCAGGGCATCGAGACGAGCGCGGGCGCGGATGCGCATGTGGTGGCTGCATTTGGGGCAGACGTGGAGATTGGACTCCAGGTCGGTACGGTACAGCACGGCCTCGCAGGAGGGGCATTTGACCCACAAACCTTCCGGGATGGCCTTGCGGCTGGTGGAGCCGCGTTGAATCTGGGGTGGCAGTAACTTCTCGAGCCAGCTCATAGATACCTCATAGATTTTTCCGGTGGCGCGCATTGTACCAGAGCCGACCGGGGCGGGACGTAAAGCACGGTCATGCTTTCCACCCAGCAAGAAATGAAGGGCTGGCGGCTTGCGCCTTATCAAAACAAAAGACAAGGCCTCCGGGCGCAGTTCGGTGCACCCGGAGGCCTTCTGTCCGATTACTCCTGCCGGCCAGGCTCAGGCATCAAGCGCCTGGCGAATGCCGGTGACGAAGGTCTGCACCGCCTCACAGGCCTTCTCCCGCGGGGTATTTTCCAGCTCGGCGATGATGCGGCTGCCGATCACGACCGCGTCGGCCACGCTGCCCACGGTGCGGGCGGTGGCACCGTCGCGGATGCCGAAGCCCACGGCGATGGGCAGCTTGACGTGCTGGCGGATGGCGGCGATGCGCTCGGCCACTTCGGCAGTGTCGATATGGCCGGCACCGGTCACGCCCTTGAGCGAGACGTAATAGCAGAAGCCGCTGCTCACGGCCGCCACCTGGCGGATGCGCTCTTCCGACGAGGTCGGGGCCAGCAGGAAGATCGGGTCCATGCCATTGGCCTGCATCTTCTGGGCGAATTCTTCACATTCCTCGGGCGGATAGTCCACCACGATGGTGCCGTCCACGCCGGCCTCGCTGGCAGCGGCGATGAAGGCATCCACACCGAAGCGTTCGATGGGGTTGGCATAACCCATCAATACGATGGGGGTATGGGTATTGGTCTTGCGGAATTCGCGCACATAACCCAGCACGTCATGGGTGCTGATGCCGAACTTCAGGGCACGCTCGCAGGCGCGCTGGATCACCGGGCCTTCGGCCATGGGGTCGGAGAACGGCACACCCAGTTCGAGGATGTCGACGCCGCCGGCCACCAGCGCGTGCAGCAGCGGCACGGTCAGCTCCGGGGCCGGGTCGCCGGCGGTGATGAAGGTGATCAGGGCCTTGCGCTTCTGCTCGGCCAGTTGGGAAAAGGTAGTCTGGATTCTGGACATGATGGTGAAGTATTTTGTCGAACCAGCCGGCCACCCGTCGGGCAGCCGGCACGCGTCAGGCAGGGGCGGCGATCAGCCCTGGCGCTGTTGCACGGTATGCATGTCCTTATCCCCACGGCCGGACAGGTTGACCAGCACGATCTGATCCTTGGGCAGGGTCGCCGCCAGCTTGGCCGCATGGGCCAGGGCATGGCTGGACTCCAGCGCCGGGATGATGCCTTCGATGCGGCAGCAGGTGTTGAAGGCCTGCAGCGCCTCTTCGTCAGTGATGCAGGCATAGCTGGCGCGACCGCTGTCCTTGAGCCATGCGTGTTCCGGCCCCACGCCCGGATAATCCAGGCCGGCCGAGACCGAGTGGGTCTCGATGATCTGGCCATTGGCATCCTGCAGCAGGTAGGTGCGGTTGCCGTGCAGCACACCGGGCGAGCCCAGGGTCAGCGAGGCCGAATGGCGACCGGTATCAAGCCCGTCACCGGCGGCTTCCACGCCGACCAGCTTCACATCGGCATAGTCGATGTAGGGATAGAAGATGCCCATGGCATTGGAGCCGCCACCGACGGCCGCCACCACGTAGTCCGGCTGGCGCGAGGCGATCTCGGGCATCTGCTGGATGCACTCGTTGCCGATCACCGACTGGAAGTCGCGCACCATCATCGGGTAGGGGTGCGGGCCGGCCACGGTGCCGATGATGTAGAAGGTGGTCTCGACATTGGTGACCCAGTCGCGCATGGCTTCGTTGAGCGCATCCTTCAGGGTCTTGGAGCCGGATTCCACCGGCACCACCTTGGCGCCCAGCAGGTTCATGCGGTACACGTTCTGCAACTGACGCTTCACGTCTTCCGCGCCCATGTAGACGATGCATTCCATGCCGAAACGCGCACAGATGGTGGCCGTGGCCACGCCGTGCTGGCCGGCACCGGTCTCGGCGATGATGCGCTTCTTGCCCATGCGCTTGGCCAGCAATGCCTGACCGATCACGTTGTTGATCTTGTGGGCGCCGGTGTGGTTGAGGTCTTCGCGCTTGAAGTAGATCTGCGCACCGCCGGCCTGCTCGGACCAGCGCTTGGCGTGGTACACAGGGCTGGGACGGCCGACGAAATGCTTCAGTTCGGTGTGGAATTCGGCGAGGAATTGTTCATCGTGCTGGTAACGGGCATAGGCCTCGCGCAGCTCGTTCAGGGCCAGGGTCAGGGTTTCGGAGACGAAGCTGCCGCCGTAGGGGCCGAAGTGGCCACGCGCGTCCGGCAGGTTGTAGTGGGCCGACTGGTGCAGGGCGGCGACGGGAACGGCCTGGCGCTCGGCAAAGCTGCCGAGGGGGTTCAATTCTTTCATGGGTTTCCTCTGAATCTCGTACTGCGTACTGTATGGGGAGTGCTACGCCGGGGTAGCGTCCGCCAGACGCACGGCCTGGATGAAGGCCTCGATCCTGGCGGCATCCTTGATGCCCTTGGCGGCTTCGACACCACTGCTGATATCGACCGCGTAGGGACGAACGCGGGTTACCGCCTCAGTGACGTTGTGTACGCTCAAGCCACCACTCAAAACGGCCCGAGGCGCGAGTTCTTTTGGAATGAGAGACCAATCGAAAACCTTTCCACTGCCGCCGTACTCCTCGACCAGGGTGTCGAGCAGCAGTCCGGTGAAAAACGGACTGGCGGAGCGATATGCCTGTTCATATTCTAACAAATCCGAGGGCTGCGTCGAACTTCCTATTCTGGCCGCACGCATGAAGGGTCTGACAACGGCGCGGGCGATCGCGGCACAGTGCTCGGGCGTTTCGTCGCCGTGGAACTGCAATATCGTCAGGGGCGCCTCGGCCAACACCTGTTGCACCTCTTCCAGGGTCGGGTTGACGAACAGGCCGACGATGCTCACCAGCGGCGGCACCGCCCGCGCCAGCTCGCCGGCACGTTGCGGCGTGACATAGCGCGGGCTTTTTGGATAGAACACCAGGCCCAGCGCATCGGCGCCAGCGGCCACGGTGGCACGGACATCCTCTTCGCGGGTCAGTCCACAGATCTTGATACGGGTACGCAAGCTCATCGATATTGCCTTTTTGCAAGAATTTCAGGAGTGCGCGCAGCGGCCCAAGGCGCTACAGCCAGGGCCAGGAGCGATTCTCCTGCGGCAGCGCCCAGGCATCCGGATAGTCTACCCGCGCCAGGTAGAGGCCGTCCGGCATGAAGGTCGGGGCGGCCCGGCTGCGGTCGCGCAGGGCCAGCACCTGCCCTATCCACTCCGGCCCCTGCTTGCCGCTGCCGACCACGATCAGCGAGCCGACGATGTTGCGCACCATGTGATGCAGGAAGGCATTGGCCTTGAGCGTGAAGACGATCATGTCGCCATGGCGACGCACGGCGAGGCTTTCCATCTTGCGCACCGGCGACTTGGCCTGGCACTCCACGGCCCGGAAGCTGGTGAAATCGTGTTCGCCAATCAGGTGCTGGGCCGCGCGGTGCATGCGGTCGGCGTCCAGCGGGCGGAAGGTCCAGCCGGCCTTGCCGGCCAGCAGCGGCGAACGGACCGCATGGTTGTAAAGCACGTAGTGATAGGTGCGGGCGATGGCCGAAAAGCGCGCATGGAAACCGAACTGCGCCAGCTGCGCCGCCCCTTCGCGCTCGGCGCCATGCAGCGCGGCGACCTCGCCAGTGCCGGCACCGGCGCTGGCATTGGCAATGGCCGCGTCATCCACGTAAGGCAGCTCGCAAGCCCAGCGCACTGCAATCGTCGGCGGCAGGAAGGCGTTGGTGCCGCGTACCCAGGAAAAGCTGTCGCGGGCGATGGCGGTGTCGAAATGGACCACCTGCTCCAGCGCATGCACGCCGGAGTCGGTGCGGCCGGCACAGGTGGTGGCGATGGGCTGGGTGCTGAAGCGCAGCAGGGCCGCTTCCAGCTGATCCTGCACGGTCTGGCGGTGCGGCTGGGTCTGCCAGCCCTGCCAGCAGGCGCCGTCGTATTGCACGCCCAGTACCACGCGGCGCAGGCCGTCGGCTTGGGGGGGAATGTCTGTCATGGTGATCACTGCAGGCCGCCGCCCTTACGCTGCTTGCCAGGCTCAGGCGGCACGATGAAAACAAACGGGCAGCTCATGCGAGCTGCCCGCGAGATAAAGCTATTGTAATCGCTGTGGCCGTGGGCTTCAGCCCAGGGCGGCCATCATTTGCTTGGCACGTGCGATCTGGGCATCGTTGCCGCCGCGCATGACTTCGTCCAGCAATTCACGGGCACCTTCCTTGTCGCCGATTTCCTCATAGGCGGCGGCCAAGTCGAGCTTGGTGGTCATCTCGGCCTCGAAGGCGGACTCTTCATCTTCTTCCAGAAGGTTGGTGGACGCTGGCGCTGCGTCCTCCTCCGGCAGGCTCAGGTCCAGATCGGCCAGATCCGTAGCGGGAGCGGGAGCAGGTGAAGCGGGCGCCTCATCCAGGCTGTCCAGCAGCGTCGATGCCGAGGTGGCGCCGCTCGACGCCGGCAGGATGGGCTCGTTGGCGTCGGGCTTGGCGCCGTTTTCCAGGTCCAGGTCGAAATCGATGTCCTTGCCCAGGTCCATGGCCGGGCCTGCCGGCGGGGCCGGCGTGGCTTGCAGCTCGGCGCCCTTGAAGTCGCTGAGGTCGAACTCCATGCCCTGCTCTTCCTCGCTGCCGAGGATCGGTTCCTCTTCGGCCGGGACACCACCGTACAGCGGATTGGTGGGATCGACTTCCAGGCCCAGGGCTGCGGCCTTGACCCAGGTTTCGTTGAGCCCACCGCTGAGCTGATGCAGGTCGAGCGCGACCTTGTTGAAGTTCGCCACATCGCCGCGCTTGGCATAGATTTCCAGCAGCTTGGCGTGCAGCGCCTGGCGCTCGGGCGTTGTCTGCAGGGCCAGCTTGAGAATGTCCTCGGCCTGCTCGTCACGGCCATAGGCGATGTACATGTCGGCTTCGGAGATCGGATCGACCGGCTCTTCCGGAACCACGGCGGCCACCGGAGCAGCCTCCTCGACCACGGGCGCGACGACCGCTACGGTCGCCGGAACCTCGGGTTCTGCTTCAGGCTCCGCCGCAGCCACCGCCACCGCCGCCGCAGCAGCCGCTGCTGCAGGTGCAGGCGAAGCAGGCTCGGGTTCGACGGCAGGTTCGACGGCGCCTTCCTCGGACTTCTTCTTGCGACGACGCATGGCCAGCACACCACCACCGGCGGCCAGCAGCGCGACCAGCACACCGGCACCGATCAGGAAGGCGGGATTTTCCTTCACCTTGTCAACGAAGCTGCCACCGTTCTTGTCTGCCGGTTTGGCGCTGGCTGCCGGCGGCGTAGTCGACGAAGCGACTGCTGCAGCCGGCGCCGTTGCAGGTTCAGGCGCAGGGGTTGCGGGCGCATCGGCCGGCTTGTCCTCGGCCTTGGGTGCGGCGGCGTCGGCGGCCGGCTTGGCGGCTTCGCCCTCCTTCGGTTGTTGCGCGCTCAGTTCGGCGATGGTCTTGTTCTTCAGCTCCAGCAGTTTCTGGAGGTTGTCGACGTTCTTTTCCAGGTCCTTGACGCGGTCATTGGCCTCGGCCAGCGCGCGCTCGCTGGCGGCCTTGTCTTCGGCGGCAGCGCCGGCGCTGCCGGTCTTGCCATTGCCCTTGTTGGCGCGGGACAGCTCCAGGCGATCACGCGCCGACTGGGTGCCGGAACGTTCTTCCACCCGCGTGGTGATTTTGCCGCCGCCACTCTGGCGGCTGGTGCCGGGCTTGCCGGCCGGTGCGTTGGCGACCTGGCCGGCCAGCTTGTTGCGGTAGGCGTTGAAGTCCTGCGCCTGCGCCACGACCATGCCGCGTGCCTCATCGCGGTCGACGGCGGCGGCGGTGGGCTGATCGGGAATGCTGAGGATCCTGCCGGCGCGCAGGCGGTTGATGTTGTTGCCCTGGAAGGCGTCGGGATTGGCGCGATACAGGGCGATGAGCATCTGGTCCAGCGAGACATTGGCCGGCTGGTTGCGGGCGGCAATCGCGCCCAGGGTATCGCCCTGCTTGACGCGGTAGTCGGCGCTCTTGCCGGCAGCAGCCGGCGCAGCGGCCGCTGACGGATTAGACGCGGCCGGCTGGGCCACCGTCCCCGTGGCGCTTTGCGTCGCCGGCCGGGAAGCGGCAAGCGCGTCCGGGCTGGCCGAGGCCGGGGTATCGGCAGGCGATGCCTGCTGGCGACGGATCAGTTCCTCGGCCAGGGCCGATGGTGCAGGCCGCTGGACGATGGTGGTCGCGGGCTCTTCGCCGCTGACCGGGATCGGGGTGCTGCTGGCGGCAGGGGCGGCAGCGGGTGCGGCAGCCTGTGCTGGTGCGGGGGCGGGGGTCGGCGCGGCAGTGGCGGCCGGTGCAGCCTGGGCAGCGGTCGGTTCAGAGTCGGCAGCCGATGCAGCCGATGCAGCCGGCGCAGCAGGCGTGGTCGCCGCAGCAGGGGCTGTGGGGGCGGCCGCAGCGCTTGCTGCAGCCTCGCTACGGGAGGACGAACCGTTGGTCGCGCCGGCATTACCCGGCGTCAGCGGTGCCACCTGGGCGTTGCGCGGTGCCTTGCTGTCAGGTGGATCAAGCAGGAAGGTATATTCACGCAGCAGGCGGGAATCGCCCGCGCTCAATTCCATCAGGAGGTCGACAAACGGATCACTGACCGGCTGGGAAGAGCTGATACGGATGAAGTGACGCCCCTGGCGCTGTTCGACCACGAAGGATAGCGAACCCAGTACCGGGTTGTAATCCATGTTGGCGCGGCGGAAGGCCTCGGCCGGTGCCAGGCGGGCCGACAGCTTGCCGGCCTCATCGGCGCTCACGGAAGTGACCTCGATCTCGGCCCGCAACGGCTGGCCCAGCGAGGACAGCACGGTCAGCTTGCCCAGTCCGGCCGCCTGCGCGCCCAGCGGCAAGGCCAGGGCCAGCGCAACGGCGGCGCTCAGGGTCTTCATCTGGGACAGGGGAAGCTTCTTGTTAGTATTCAGAGGCATGTTTTATATGGCTTAGAGAAACGTTCCGCTTGAAACCCGTCACGCTCGCGTTCAACCCGGTGGAAGCCGTGAATGGGGCATGTGCCGCGCAGCCTTGCTGTGGGCCGTCGCTGCTGCTGTCCCTGCAGCCCTTGCTGTCTTGAAAGCATTGTTTTGCAGCTCAGGGAACGGAAATGCAGATCCATTTCATCAAATCCAGCAGGCGCCCGGCGATGGCGCTGCCATGTTGGTTTTCATGAAATGAATGGGCTTTTCAAATTAACATCAAGAACTTACACCCGCAAGTGTACTTAACTTCTCAAGATGAGAAAAACCCGCCAGCTTCTCCCTGGGGAAAAGCTGGCGGGCTATTGTTGCAGACTGACAACGGGATAGGCAAGCCCTATTCGCATTGCAGCAACGCACGGCGGTTGCCGGCCGGATATTTTCCGGCCGTCGCATTACTCCAGGTTGCCCAGGATGATGCGCAGCATGCGGCGCAGCGGTTCGGCCGCGCCCCACAGCAACTGGTCGCCGATGACGAAGGCGGAAATGTATTCCGGGCCCTGGTTCAGCTTGCGCACACGGCCCACGCCGATTTCCAGGCCGCCGGTGATGGCTGCCGGGGTCAGTTCCTTGACCGTGATGGCGCGGTCATTGGGAACCCACTTCACCCACTGATTGCCGGCGCGAATGATGGACTCGATCTCGGCCAGGGGCAGGTCGCGCTTCAACTTGATGGTCAGCGCCAGGCTGTGGCAACGCATGGCACCGATACGCACGCACAGGCCGTCGACCGGGATGATCTTCTCGTTGCCGAGGATCTTGTTGACTTCGGCCTGGCCCTTCCACTCTTCCTTGGACTGACCGTTTTCCAGCTGGGCGTCGATCCAGGGGATCAGGCCGCCGGCCAGCGGTGCGCCGAAGAACTCGGTAGGCACGTCTTCACGGATGGTCTTGGCAACCTTGCGGTCGATGTCCAGGATGGCCGAGGACGGTGTAGCCAGCTCTTCGGACACGGCGGCGTTGATGACGCCCATGCCCTTCAACAGTTCGCGCATGTGGTTGGCGCCGCCACCGGAGGCTGCCTGGTAGGTCATGGAGCTGACCCACTCGACCAGGCCTTCCTTGAACAGGCCACCCACGCCCATCAACAGGATGGAGTTGGTGCAGTTGCCACCGATGTAGTTCTTCACGCCCTTGGCCAGTGCGTCCTTGATGACGTTGTTGTTGACCGGGTCCAGCACGATCACGGCATCATCCTTCATGCGCAGCGAGGAGGCGGCGTCGATCCAGTAGCCGTCCCAGCCGGCTGCACGCAGCTTGGGGAAGATCTCGTTGGTGTAGTCGCCACCCTGTGCGGTAATGATGATGTCGCATTTCTTCAGCTCATCGATGCTGTTGGCGTCTTTGAGCGTCGTTGCCGTTTTGGCAAACGACGGCGCTTTGCCGCCCGCATTCGAAGTCGAGAAAAATACCGGTTCGATGTGATCGAAATCACCCTCGTCCTGCATGCGTTGCATAAGGACCGAACCCACCATTCCACGCCAGCCAACCAAACCAACCAGTTTCATCATCTTTCCCTATTTAGAACATCCATGGTGAACAACTCAGATTGAACACATATGCGCCGGACCATCCGGCATTCCAGGCGCCCCGCCCTGCCCGGCTTGTGCGGGCAGACGAGGCACTGAGCTTACGCGAGGGCCTTGACCACGGCCTCGCCCATCTGCTGGGTGTTGACCTTGGTGCAGCCTTCTTCATAAATATCGGCGGTGCGCAGACCTTGCGCAAGCACTTTCTTCACGGCGTTCTCGATGCGGTCGGCCTGTTCGGCACGGTTCAAGGAGAAACGCAGCATCATCGCCGCCGACAGAATGGTCGCCAGCGGATTGGCGATACCCTTGCCAGCGATGTCCGGTGCCGAGCCGTGCGAGGGCTCGTACAGGCCCTTGTTGTTGGCATCCAGCGAAGCCGAGGGCAGCATGCCGATGGAACCGGTCAGCATGGCGGCGGCGTCGGAGAGGATGTCGCCGAACATGTTGCCGGTGACGATGACGTCGAAGTTCTTCGGCGCCTTCACCAGTTGCATGGCGGCGTTGTCCACGTACATGTGCGACAGCTCCACGTCCGGGTATTCCTTGCCCACTTCGGTGACGACGTCTTTCCAGAACTGGAAGGTTTCCAGCACGTTGGCCTTGTCCACGCTGCACAGGCGCTTGCCGCGCTTGGCCGCGGCCTGGAAGGCGACATGCGCGATACGGCGGATTTCCGGTTCCGAATAGCGCATGGTATCAAATCCTTCACGTGCACCCTTGAAAGGACCGTCCGGCGCTTCGCGCATGCCACGCGGCTGGCCGAAATAGATGTCGCCGTTCAGTTCGCGCACGATCAGGATGTCCAGGTTGGCCACCAGCTCGGGCTTCAACGACGAAGCACCGGTCAGTTCCGGATAGCAGATGGCGGGACGGAAGTTGGCGAACAGCTGCAGGTGCTTGCGCAGGCCCAGGATGGCCTGCTCCGGACGCAGGGCGCGCTCCAGCTTGTCGTACTTCCAGTCGCCGACTGCGCCGAAGAGGATGGCGTCGGCTTCCTTGGCCAGCTTCAGGGTGCCATCCGGCAGCGGGTGGCCGTGGGCCTCGTAGCCGGCACCGCCGACCGGGGCCGATTCCATCTCGAACTTCTCGTCCAGTGCATTGAGCACACGCACGGCTTCATCGACGATTTCAGGACCGATGCCGTCGCCCGGCAGGATAGCAATCTTCATGGCTTCTCTTTCTCAGTTATGCAGCGAATTCGGGTTATCAATGACAAGGGCGGTCATCTGACCGCCCTTTGCTGTTGTTTCAACGATCCTGTCAGATCGTGTTGCTCAGCCAGGGCTGTTCGTGCAGGTGTTTCTCTTCGTAGGCACGAATGGTGTCGGCTTTGCGTAGGGTCAGGCCAATGTCGTCGAAACCGTTGAGCAGGCAATACTTGCGGAACTCGCTGATCTCGAACGGGAAGGCCTGGCTGCCATTGGTGGTGCTGACGACCTGCTTTTCCAGGTCGATGACCAGGCGGTAACCCGGGAAGGCCTTGACTTCATTGAACAGGTGATCGACCTGTTGCTCGGTCAGGACGATGGGCAGCAGACCGTTCTTGTAGCAGTTGTTGAAGAAGATGTCGGCGAAGCTGGGCGCGATCACCGCGCGGAAGCCGAACTGGTCCAGCGCCCACGGCGCGTGCTCGCGCGAGGAGCCGCAGCCGAAGTTCTTGCGCGACAGCAGGATCGAAGCACCCTGATAGCGCTCCTGGTTGAGCACGAAGTCCGGGTTCAGCGGGCGCTTGCTGTTGTCCATGCCCGGCTCGCCATGATCGAGGTAACGCCATTCGTCGAACAGGTTGGGGCCGAAGCCGCTGCGCTTGATCGACTTCAGGAACTGCTTGGGGATGATCGCATCGGTATCGACGTTGGCGCGATCCAGCGGCGCCACCAGTCCTTCGTGCAGGATAAATTTATTCATGGTCTTGACCTTGGGTCGGACGGGCGATCCGGCCGCCCAGTCCTTCCTGATTTCTGTTCAAAAACTGAAGCTACGGGCCACATGGCCCGCTTCCGGCGCTTACAGCGAGCGCACATCCACAAAGTGACCGGCGATGCCGGCCGCCGCGGCCATGGCCGGGCTCACCAGGTGGGTACGACCACCGGCGCCCTGACGGCCTTCGAAGTTGCGGTTCGAGGTCGAGGCGCAGCGTTCGCCCGGTTCCAGGCGGTCGGCGTTCATGGCCAGGCACATGGAGCAGCCCGGTTCGCGCCACTCGAAACCGGCGTCGCGGAAGATCTTGTCCAGGCCTTCGCGTTCGGCCTGTTCCTTGACCAGGCCGGAGCCCGGCACCACCATCGCCAGCTTGACGTTGGAGGCGCGGAACTTGCCGC
>Ga0308159_1003626_pt1 | contig 15270 bp, 16 predicted proteins | sample PhyCR1_FD_201040 | JGI IMG/M metagenome (GOLD analysis project Ga0308159, IMG submission 201040) | Phyllosphere microbial communities from UC Gill Tract Community Farm, Albany, California, United States - DLSLC.R1 | ecosystem: Host-associated > Plants > Phyllosphere > Unclassified | place: USA... | reverse complement strand
GGACTCCCCGTCGGCCCCCCTCTGGCGCTTTCCGACGATGACCAGCGCTTCGTCGGCCTTGGCAACGCGGTACCACCCACGTATCAAGCCCGCGATGATCAAGAGGACGACGACGACAACGACGAGTGCGATGACCACGACGATGCCGATCGCCCCCAGAGCAGCAAATTCCATGGTTCTCCTTCGACAGGCGCCACGAATCGTGGCGCGGGGGAATTGCCTCCAACCTATCCGGGGGCGTGCGGGCACTGTCCAGCCCCTGTGCGCACGGTTCCGGTCGCCGCCGGGGTGGGGAGGAGCGTACCGTTGAGAGTGGGCGGCCCGAACCGCCCCAGAAGGGTCCCCCATGAAGATCGTTTCGTCGCAGGATTGGCGAGATGCCATCCGCTTCGATGCTCCCGTGCTCGTCGCCGAGGTCGTCCCCGGTGAAGCCACCCGCTGCGTCGCCTGCGGCACCGACGGTCCGCTGTACGAGCGCACCGAGCTGTGGGCGGTCAAGCACCGCCATCCGAAGCACCACGGCGGGTTCGTCCGCTTCTACTGCGAGGCGCACAAGCCGGCCGCTCCCCCGCCGCCGCCCGCCCCGACCATCGAGGCTCGCCGTGCCCGCGCCGCGTCGGCTCCGAAAGAACGCCGCGCCCCCAGCCTAAAGCCCACACCCATCACCGATCGCCCCACGCGGGCGATGTGCCCCGACTGCTTCGTCGAGGTCTCGGCCGGTGGCGACTGCGGAATGTGCGGCGCCCAGGTCCTCTGACCGCTGAGACGACGAACCGCCCCGGACTCCTCCGGGGCGGTTCGTCGTCTCACGGATCTCAGCGGGCCGAGATGGTCCACCCCGCCTCGTGCGAGGCGCCGGGGTCGAGAGACACGACGCCCGTGTCGAAGTCATAGGCGTCGTCGTTGAAGGCGTCGGGAGCGCACGTCATCGGCTCGACGGCGAGGCCGGCGCGGTGACCGGGGGTTCCGGGGCCGTCGGGCAGATCGGCGGTGTGGATCTGCACCCAGGCGCACTCCCCGGCCCAGCTCATCGCCACCCCCGTACCCGACGGGTCGGTGACCGTCACGGTCGCGCGGCCGTCGGCATCCCGGATCAGCCCGGTGTACGCGTGGTCGATCTCGACGGGGCCGAGCACGCGCTCCTGACGGAAGTCGAAACGCTCGGCGTCCGAGGTGACGGATGCCAGGGCCACGGGCGAAAGGCGGTCCGGCGTGACCTCGAGCACGGTGTCGGCCGGAAGCCCGAGCGTCCACTCGTCGAGCGTCGCGGGACCGGCGACGAGATACGGGTGCGGGCCGGTGCCCCACGGCGCGGGCGTGTCCGACAGGTTCGTGGCGCGGACGGTCTGCGTGAGGCCGCCGGCATCCAGGCGGTAGGTCGTCGAGACCACCAGCCACCAGGGGTACCCGGCCTGCGCGGTGATGGTCGCCGTCAGGGTGACCGCGTCATCCGCCGCCTCGAGCACGTTCCAGTCCACCCACGACAGCAGTCCGTGCAGCGCGTGGCCGCGGTTCGGCTCGGTGAGCGGCAACTGGTGCTCGAGACCGTCGAAGCGGTGGATGCCGTCGACCACCCGGTTCGGCCAGGGAGCGAGCGTCGTGCCGCGGTAGGCGGGGCGCAACTCGTCGGCGTCGAAGGGGACGACGAGATCACGACCCTCGTGCGTCAGCGAACGAAGGGTGGCGCCGACGCTCGCGATCGCGGCTTCATAGCCGTGGGCGCGCAGGACGACGGGGGTGCCCGAGATCACGGCGGGGGTCTCGGTGGGAACGGCAGCGGTCATATCGCCATTATCCCGGCCGAGGCGGCTGCACCCCGGCATACCGCGGACCGGTTTTCATCCGAACGGACGAAATGCCCCCGACCACGCGGGTCGGGGGCATCTCGGGGAGGGCGACTTACTTGAAGGCGTCCTTGACGTCTTCGCCGGCCTTCTTGACGTGAGCCTTGGTCTGGTCGGCCTGGCCCTCGGCTTCGAGGCGCTCGTTGTCGGTCGCCTTGCCGGTGGCTTCCTTCGCCTTACCAGCAATGTTCTCCGCAGCGTTCTTGATCTTGTCGTCGAGTCCCATAGTCGGCTCCTCCCGTGTGGTCTTCGGGTATCTCCCGATGTGCCTACACGCTAGGTCGGCGACCCTGAGGGCAACGGGGGGCTTGAAATTCACCTCGTGGTGAGGCACGGATGCGAATAGGTTCGTGACGTGGGGAACTGTGGGGACATCTCGTGAGCACGCTTGCCGATTTCGACGACCTCCTCGAAGAGGCGCCCGACCGGCCCGTGCGCAACGGTCGAGCGGGTCGGGTCGTCCTGATCGTCTTCCTCGTCGTCACGCTTCTCGTGCTCGGCGGGAGCGGCGGATACGTCTGGTGGGCGTCCGCCGCGGCTCTGCCCGCACCGACCGTCGTCTCCCAGACCCCGACCGCGAGCGCCGGGGCGCCGGCATCCCTCGCCATCCCCTCCGGCGGCGAGACGCTGCTGCGCGTCGACGGAGGAGCCGATTACCTGGGTGCCGACGCCGCTCAGTCCTTCGCCGCAGCCGGCGGCAACGACGCCCGCTCGCTCGCGAGCATCTCGAAGCTCATCACCGCCCTCGTCGTCCTCGACGCTCACCCGCTCAACGGCCCGACCGATCCTGGGCCGACCATCTCGTACACCGAGGCCGACACCGACCTGTACGACCAGTTCTACGTGCAGGGTGCGGTCATCGCGCCGATGCCCGATGGCCTCACGCTGTCGCTGCACGATTCGCTCACGACGATGCTTCTTCCATCGGCCGCCAACTACGCCGTGGCCATCGCCCGGTGGGGCTTCGGCTCGGAGGGGGCCTACGTGTCGGCAGCACGCTCGTGGCTCGGCAAGAACGGTCTGAACGACACACGGATCGTGGATGCCACGGGCATCGACTCCCGCAATGCCAGCACCCCGAGCGACCTTCTCGCGCTCGCGAAGATCGCGGAAGCGAATCCCGTCATCGCACAGATCGCCGGTACCCGATCGGCGCAGATCAGGGGCGCGGGAACCGTCACGAACACCAACGACCTGCTGGGGACGCTCGGGGTCACCGGCCTCAAGACCGGCAATCTCGGCGACGGCACCTTCAACCTGCTCTTCACCTCGACGCTCGACGTGGGCATCGGTGCTCCCTTGAAGATCACGGGCGTACGGCTCGGCGGCGAGACCCATGACAGCACTGACGCCGATGTGCGGGGGCTGCTGCAGAGCATCAGCGACGGGTTCCACGACATCCCGCTCGGCACCGTCGGCGACACCCTCGGAACGATCTCCACACCGTGGGGATCGAGCGCGTCGCTCGTGCTCGCTCAAACCACGAAGGTGCGCACCTGGTCGGACACCCCGGTGGCGGTGACTCTCGACACGACGACGCCCCAGAACTACGCCGACGGCGAGGTGGTCGGTTCGGTGACATGGACCGCGGGGCCGAAGACGACCTCGTCCGCCGTCAAGATCTCGGGCGCGATCGAGGAACCCACCCTGTGGTGGCGCCTCACCCACCCGAGCGAACTGGGCTGATCGTCCGAGGGCGCACCCGTTCGTCGAGAACGCAGGACGTGGATGCCGACAGGCGGCGGTCTCGTCGAACGAGTGCGCCCTCGACCCGTTGATGGCGAACCACCCCGCAGGTAGCGTTCGAGGATGCGGTGGACGATTCCCTTCCTGGCGGCGACGGTGGCGTCCGTCCTCGTCCTCAGCGCGTGCGCTTCGCAGCCGGCCCCGGAACCGACGACGAGCGAGGCAGCCGCACCGACGTTCACGCCGACGGTGAAGCCGACTCCCGCGGAGTCCCCCACGGGGCAGGAGGTCCCCGCGAGCGACGCCGTGCTGATCCTCACCCTCGACGGCGCCTCGATCGCGGCGGGTTCGACGCTCGATTATTCGATCACCGCGGTCGACGCGTGGTCGGCCGCTCTGGGGGTCGCGCCGAGCCGGTCGGCGGTGCAGGGCCCGTACGGCGAGGCCGGGACGTTCACCGCCCTCGAATGGCCCGGGTTCACGCTGACCGTGCCGGATGACGGGTCGACGCGCGGCGCGTCCGTCCGCGTCTCCACACCCACGGTCGCCGCCCACCCGGTGGTCACCAGCGGAGGCATCGGTGTCGGATCCACCCGCGCCGAGGCCGTCGCGGCGGGCGCCACAGAGGGCTTCGACTCCTCCGAGCTACGGATGGACACGCGTGACGCGCCCGGAACGCAATCGTCTCAGCGCCCGGGCGAGGTCGGCCGCGAGTACGTAAAGCTCGTCCTCGACGGCGACTCCGTGGTCCAGATCATCCTGCCGGCGAACGACTTCGGCGACATCTGAAACGGCGCCCTCCTAGGCTGACCCCATGACCGCCCTCTCCCCCGCCCAGGTCGATCGCGCTGTCGGCGCCGTGCTCGTCTCCGCCGCGGGCGACGCCCTCGGCTCGGCGTACGAGTTCGGTCCCGCGCTCGCCGACGACGTCGTCCCGGCCTTCGGCCGCGGTCACTTCGGCCACGGCGAGCGCGAGTGGACCGACGATACGAGCATGGCCGTTCCGATCCTCGACGAGCTCGCCGCCGGGCACCGACTCGAAGACCCCTCGTCGCTCGAGACCATCGTCCGTCGCTGGCAGGAGTGGGCCCGCGACGCCCTCGACGTTGGAGCGCAGACGCGCCAGGTCCTGTCCCGCATCCCCGCCGGCGGACGAATGGATGCCATCACTGCTGCGTCCCGTGCCGTGCACGACGCGTCGGGTCGCAGCGGCGGCAACGGCTCGCTCATGCGCACCGGTCCCCTGGCTCTCGGCTACCTCGAGCGTCCCCGTGAGGAGATGGCCGCGGCGGCCGGTGCCGTCGCCCGCCTGACCCACTGGGAAGACGACAATCTCGACGCGTGCGCCCTGTGGTGCGGGGCCATCCGCCACGGCATCCTGAACGGTGAACTCGACGTGCGCGCGCAGCTCGATCTCGTTCCCGCGGAGCGGCGCGAGCGCTGGGCCGACCTCATCGATTCGACCGAGGGGACCCACCCGCGGGACTTCCGGCAGGCGAACGGCTGGATCGTCCGGGCGTTCCAGGGCGCGCTGGCGGCGGTCGCCGGGGCGGGCTCGCCGCTCGATGCGATCGAGCGAGCCGTCCGTGGCGGGAACGACACCGACACGGTCGCCGCGATCGCCGGATCACTGGCCGGAGCGGTGTGGGGTGCCGCGGCGCTGCCGCCCTCTCACGCGGAGGGACTGCACGGCTGGCCGGGCATCGACGGCGCCGAGCTCTCGCGCCGGGCGCGGGCGGCCGTGGGGGCCTGACGTCGCGTCAGAGCGATGTCGCCACGCTGAATACGGTGATCAGAATCCCCGCTGGAACGAGCACGGCGGCCGCAGCGATCCCGATGCCTATCCACACCCAGCGCGGCAGGCTGCGCTTCAACCGGCGCCCCTGCGGACCCACGGATGCGGACAGCCCAGGCGTCGCGCGATCGTCGCTGTATCCGTCGGTCTGCGTCCACGCCTTCCGGCCCACCGTGGCCCGGATGCGGGCAAAGCGCTCCCATACGGCGGGGTTGTGCAGGTCGAAGCCGCCCGGGCGGTAGACGATGAGCATGTCGTCGCGCACCTCGACATCGAGATCGCCCGTCTCATCGATCAGCAGGGCCATGAGATCGGGCGTGAAGACGTAAAGAGCGTCGCGCTCGTAGCCCTTCGGCGCGAAGAGATGGAAGTGCGTGTCGAAGTCCCCTTCGAGCGAGAGTCGCTGTTTCCGCTGCGGTTGATGCTGAAGAGACGACAGGATGCCGTTGTTGCTCCGCGCGTCGAGCACGAAGTGCGGCAGCTGCCTCGGCAAACGGATCGCGAGGTAGCCGAGGTTGAGGCTCTTCACGGGGACGTTCACCGAGACGCTCGTCCGGATGGTGACGATGCCGTTCTGGCGAACGTTCTCGGCCTTCCTCGCCCCGCCGACGATCCGGCCGACCTCCCAGCCCGTGCCGGCGATGCGGTCCTGGACGTTGCCCGCCGTGGCGTATTCCCACATGTCGCCCGAGAGCGCGGGAGGCTCCGCGGTCGGCTGGTAGGTCCAGCCGTTGGCCGCGGCGAAGGCGGCGAGGTCGTCGATGCGCGCGTGCTCGGGGGTGGTCACGTGCCTGCCCCTAGCGGTCACTCGCCCACCCCTGATGCCCGCGAGAAGCGGAGACCGCGCCCGGAGCGATGGAAACGGTCCTCAGGCTCGCCCGAAAACGTGGAGGTACACGTCGTCCCAGTCGACAGAGCTCGCATGGGTCACTGCGCCGTCACCGGCGAGCCGAAGGGTCGACATCAAGGCGGCGTTGCAGAGCTCGAGCCAAGACTCCGGCGTCACCTGCATCCCATCCTCGAACGCAGAAGGCGAGCCGAAGTTGCGCCACACGCCCGCAACGGCGTTGACCGAGATACTTCGCGTGATCTCACCGGACCGCCATCGCCCGTAAGCGAACATGTTGTTGACGGAGGCTGACGTGATCAGTTGCACGTCGGTCCACTCCCCGAGTTTGAGATACCTCCGATGGAGAATGTCGGGCGCGTAAAGGTGGGCGTCCTTGGTGGCAATCAGCACACCGTCATCGAAGGCACCGACCGCCAGAAACCCGCGAGGCTGACGGCAGACGTCCAGGAGCCGCCCGGTCTGCCTATGCACATAGGTCGACCGGGGGTAGAGCCGCCGGACAATTGCCTCCGCACCCGCCAGGGCTGCCGGTCGCTGGAGATCGACCCTCCCTTCGCGCGAGTAAACGAGGAAGTCGAAACTGAGCCCCACGGAACCTCCTCTCCAAGTTCCCCGCGCAGCGCTAAACCGGCGGAGGTGTTCAACACCCGCCGCGATGTGCCGTCCGACAGGCAACGGGTGATCTGCGCGATCAGACGGTCACAATCGTTCTCGAGATCCGAGCCGTCCTTGACCGCCGAGACACCTAGAACATACCGCCCGACGAGCCGACTCCGAGGGTCTGCGACGAGTTGCTCTTTCTCACCGCAAATCTCGTCGCGATCCACCCGTCTGCTTACACAGCCCACTCAGTTGTGGAAGCAGAACTCGACCACGTGGCCATCGTGAATGACGTCGTTCTTGCCCTCGACGCAATTCTCGCCCGTCGCGCGGGCCTCGGCGGCAGAGCCGAGCTCGGCGAAGCCCCTTGAACGGGATGACCCCCGCCCTGGTCAAGCCGCCCTCCGAGCCGTCGGCCGCGCGACGCGAAACCCCGGAATGATCTCGCTAGGCGGAACCCGTCCCCTTGAGCGCCTCAACGAGAATCCGCGGATCGATATCCAGATTCTCTGCGGAGACGGTTCGGCGCCGCACCTTGCGACCATCATGCCGAGTGAAAACGACAAGGGCCGTCTGCAACAGACCGGACGCCGGGCGGATCTCGGCGCTCGTGCCTTCGCGGACCCACTGCTCAGCACGCACCCGGGGAGCGAGCGCAGACGGTCGTTCGAGGGCGGGGAATTGCACGCTCGTCGGGGTGATCGCGACCGCGACCTCGGGCATGCGCGGCCGTCGCCTGAGCTGGCGTACGCCCAACGCGCCGATTGCCAGAGGGATCACGAGCATCAAGGCAAGCACGAGTGTGGCCATTACCTGTCCGTCCGCGGCCACGACCGCAATCGGCAGCAACGTGACGAATCCCCAAACCACTGCAAGAGCTATCGCCGCAATGCCCTGCGCGCGCACCACCTTCCGCAGAACGTGTTCAACCGCTGCACGCTTGGCCTCGTCATACCGGGCGATGACGGACGTTTCGGGATTCATCGCCTGAATGCTGCGGGGTCGTTCGCATCGTCACCCGTATTGTGGACGACTTGCCAGCCACTGCGCTCGTCTTCATTCATCGCGTCCCGTGTAGCTACAGCCCGGCGCATAACGTCGGCAACATCCGAAGCAATTTCCTCTCGAGTCGGCGTCCGCATGCGACGGCGAGCCTTTTCGATGGCTCCATCGAGATCGCGGCGCTGCTCCGACTCTACGGCGGGCAGCTCCACGATTTCAGGGATACGGGAGTCGAACGACTCGCGCCATCGAGGGTCGTGCAGCAGAGTCCGAAGGGGTCGCTTACCGCTGGCAATCAGTCGTAGTCGACTGGCATACGCCTCGTCCTCGGTCGCATCGGCGAGCGCGATCAATCGGTTCTGTAGGTTCGAGGCGAAGTCGTCGTCGGTCGCGCGCAGCAGCGCTGCGGAGACGTCGGGCAGATTCATGTCAGACCTCCGGGAGAGGGACGAACTCGATGGTGGTGGTGACAGAGCCGAGGGTCGCCCCAATCGCTATCGTCAGCGAGAGCGTGGTCATCATGGCACCCCAGGCACTCGAGAATGCCTCCACAACCGCGATGACGGCAGAAACGACCGCCGGCACGGCTGTGGCACCCCCGCTGAAGAGAGCTGCGAGCGCCTCGCCGACCGACGCAAATCCCATCAGGAAAACGATGATTGCATCCACGGCCGCATCGAGCGCGGACAACAAACCCTGACACGCTCCGAAAGCTGCCCACGCCGCATTGGAGTACTTGGACGCAAGGTCTCCGTACACCTCCGGTTGGGCGGCGAACGCCGCCGCGAGTTCGGCAAAGTATTCGCCAGCGCGGTCGGCGCTCTCTCCGCTGGTCCAGGCGGCGAACACATTCACCGCCAGCTTGTCCACCGTGTCTGCAAGGCCATCAAAAAATTCTCCGAGATGACCGAAAGCGCTTCCCGCCAGCGCCACCTTGTCCCAATCGCCGCCGAGCTTCTGGGCGAGGAACTCGAATAGGTCCTGGCCCCCCGTGAGGGACGGCGCAACGAGCTGGAATACCGCATTGAGAAGCTGCCGGCCCCAATAGGACAACGAGATGTAGTCGGGCCAGTTGATGATGTTCCACACGACGGCAAAGGCTGGGTCAGCCACGGAAGACTCCGGTGGCGCGAGCGCCGCGCTCGGAGAGCCGAGGGCGAAGCCCTGACGCTCGGTGTTCCCGTCAATCGGCGCCGTCGCCACACTAGGATCAAGATCACCGAACAGGTCGCGAACGCTGACCTGGGCGTCGTACTCGTTTTCGTCGAAGCGTCGGGCGACATCGTCCAGAGCCCCGCCGGAGGCAACGAGCAGCGCCTTCGACCGCACGAGGCCGAAATCAACCCTGGACGCGTAGGAACTGTGCTCCGATAGGAGCCATTGAATCAACGCGCCGCCCGCCCACGACTGGGCCTTATCGATGTGGTTATCAAAGTACTCCAGCGCGCGACCCACGTCGTCGGCAAGCTGCAGGCATGCCTCGCCGCCCCCTCGAACCACGGACGTATCGACCTGAATGGTCATGAGCCTCTCCCCCCGAAGTGGTTCGTCAGTTTACGGGGTCGCTACCCGCCCGTCGATACTTCCGCCCTCATCGCAGGCCTGGGCTGCGCGGCGAGCGGTTCAGTTGTTGAAGCGGAACTCCACCACGTCGCCATCCTGCATGACGTAGTCCTTGCCCTCGAGGCGTGCCTTGCCCTTGGAGCGGGCCTCGGCCACCGAGCCGAGCTCGACGAGGTCGTCGAACGAGATGACCTCCGCCTTGATGAAGCCCTTCTCAAAATCGGTGTGGATGACACCGGCGGCCTGCGGCGCTTTCGCGCCCTGCGGGATCGTCCAGGCGCGTGCTTCCTTGGGTCCGGCGGTGAGGTAGGTCTGCAGACCCAGCGTGTCGAAGCCGATGCGGGCGAGCTGGTCGAGACCCGACTCGTCCTGACCGGTCGACGCGAGCAGCTCCGCGGCGTCCTCGGGGTCGAGGTCGATGAGCTCCGACTCGATCTTCGCGTCGAGGAAGACGGCCTTGGCGGGCGCGACCAGCGCGGCGAGCTCGTCCTTGCGGGCCTGGTCGGTGAGGACGGCCTCATCGACGTTGAAGACGAAGATGAACGGCTTGGCGGTGAGCAGGCCCAGCTCGCGGATCGGCGAGAGGTCGATTCCGGATGCCGACAGCAGCACGCCGCGCTGAAGGGCATCCTGCGCAGCCTTGGCAGCCTCGAGCACCGAGGGGTCGAGCTTCTTGCCCTTGACCTCCTTCTCGTACCGGGTGATGGCCTTCTCGAGCGTCTGGAGGTCGGCGAGCTGCAGCTCGGCGTTGATGGTCTCCATGTCGTTGGCCGGGTTGACCGAGCCGTCGACGTGGACCACGTCGTCGTCGGCGAATCCGCGGACGACCTGGGCGATGGCATCCGCTTCACGGATGTTCGCGAGGAACTGGTTACCGAGTCCCTCGCCCTCGCTCGCCCCGCGGACGATGCCGGCGATGTCGACGAACGACACCGCAGCCGGCACGAGCCGCTCGCTGCCGAAGACGTCGGCGAGCTTCTGCAGGCGCACATCGGGAAGGTTCACGACCCCGACGTTCGGCTCGATGGTGGCGAACGGGTAGTTCGCGGCGAGCACCGAGTTCTTGGTCAGGGCGTTGAAGAGGGTCGACTTTCCGACGTTGGGAAGGCCGACGATTCCGATGGTAAGAGCCACGGGAGTCCAGGTTACCCGGCCCGGAGCCCCGTCACCCGCGTCACGGCCGCCGCGCGCGGAACGCGTGGGTCACGTACGGCAGGGCGACCGACCCTCCGTCGGCGAGTTCGGGGACGGATGCCACGACCCCGTCGACCGCGGCCTCGATGCCGGCGCGCTTCTCGGGGCTCGCCGTGATGATGTCACTGCGCGAGACGACGAGGTCGCGCAACTGCGGCAGCGTGATGCGACGCTCCCACGACCACTGCCGGTGCTCCAGCTCTGTGTACGGGGCTGTCACGCGCGGTCCGGTCGTGGAGAGGAGCACTTCGGCGTTCGATCCGCCCATGGCCGCGGTGAGCTGCCGCACCCAGTCGACCCGTTCGTCGCGGATGTTCCACATGAGACCGAGCACTCCCCCGCTGCGCAGCACGCGCGCGGTCTCGAGCGAGGCGGGCTCGACGTCGACCCAGTGCCAGGCCTGCCCCATGACGACGGCGTCGAGGCCCGAGTCGGGCAGCGGCAGATTCTCGGCCGTGCCGACGAACGTCGGTACCCCTCGCGCGTTCTGTCGCAGGGTCGCGAGCATGTCGGCATCCGGATCCACGGCCACCACATCCGCGCCGAGCTCGACGACGGCGCGGGTGAGCTTGCCGGTTCCGGCCCCGACGTCGGCGACGCGCAGGGCACGGCCGGGCTCTCGCACGGGTTCGAGGAGCCACGACACCGCCTCGGCCGGATACTCCGGACGCCCCGACTCGTAGGCGGAGGCCGCCTGCCCGAACGAGGTGGATTTCTCGCGATCGGTCATGGCACCGACCCTACGCCGCCCCTCCGACGTGGCACGTTTCGATGGTCGAACAGGGCGTGCCGCACGGCCCATCTTCGGCGATCCGTCCCGCGGAGTCCGAGCTCGACACGCCGACCCGGGATGCCGATGTCCGGCGTGCCGTCGACGATCTCCGCTCGAGGGCTCGGGCGGGCCGACACCTCGGGCGGGCAGACATCGGCGGCCGTACGGAGCCACCCCGGCGCGCCTCCTCCGGAAGGCAGCGGCCCCGGCGCAGGGTGGAGCCGTGGCTCTGGACTTCACCGCGATCGACTTCGAAACGGCGAACTCCAGCGGCGCGTCCGCGTGCGCGGTGGGTCTGGCCCGCGTCCGCGACGGTCGGGTGGTCGCCACGGCGGCCTGGCTGATCAAACCGCCGGCCGGTCACGACCACTTCGCTCCGATCAACGTGGGAATCCACGGCATCCAGCCCTCAGACGTCGTCGACGCCCCAGACTGGTCGGCCCAGCTCGCACGTCTGACCGCCTTCGCGGGAGCCGACGTCCTGGTCGCCCACAACGCGGGCTTCGACATGTCGGTGCTGCGTCGCGCGTGCGCAGCGACCGGTGACGAGTGCCCGCCCTACCGGTACATGTGCAGTGTGCAGATGTCACGCAAGACCTACACGCTCGACTCGTACCGCCTTCCGCTCGTCGCCGCCGAAGCGGGATGCTCGCCCTTCGCGCACCATGACGCTCTGGCCGACGCCGTCGCCTGCGCCGAGATCACGATCGACTGCGCGCGCCGCGCGGGGGTCGACGACGTTCACGCTCTGGCCGCCTACCTGGGCGTGCGCGTGTCGCAGATCGCGGTCGAGCCCGTCGAACGCGCGGTCGCCTGAGCCCCACCGGCCGGTCTTTCCGCCGATGTCGGAGGTCTGGGGCAAGCTGACCCCATGGATGCCATCGCCCTCCTCTTCGTGATCCTCGCCCTCGCCGTCGGCGTCGCCGGCGGGTGGTTCGTGGGCTCGTCGCGCACCGCGGCCCGCGACGCCGTCGAGCAGCAGTCGCTGAGTGCGCGGGTGGCAGCGGCCGAGACCGCGCGCGCGGGCGTGCAGGCGCAGCTCGACCACCAGGTCTCGCTGTACCGCGAGCTCGTGGGGCAGTCGCGCGCCGACCAGGCGGCCCGCGAAGAGCGCGAGCGCCGCGAGCAGACCGTGCTCCGCGCCCTCGACCCCGTACGCGAGACCCTCGACGCCATGCAGCGCAAGGTCGACGGTCTCGAGCGTGATCGCGTCGAGCAGTACTCCGCCCTCGGCGAGCAACTGCGCCTGTCCCGCGAGGCCGACGAGGCTCTGCGCGCCACCACCGAATCCCTCGCATCCGCCATGCGCTCCGGAACCACGCGCGGCGTCTGGGGCGAGACCCAACTGCGCCGGGTCGTCGAGGCGGCCGGGCTCACGCGCTACGTCGACTTCGACCTGCAGACGGCGATCTCGAGCGACGCCGGAGCCGGTCGCCCCGACATGGTGGTGCGCCTGCCCGGGGGAAAGTCTCTGGCGGTGGATGCCAAGGTGCCCCTCGACGCGTACTTGCAGGCCAGCGCCATCCCCGTGACGGCGCACGGCGACGAGGGTGCGCGTCGCGCGGCGCTCCTGACCAAGCACGCGAGAGCGGTGCGCGCACACGTCGACGCCCTGGCGAAAAAGGCGTACTGGGCGGGGCTCTCGACGAGCCCCGAGTTCGTCGTGTGCTTCCTGCCCAGCGAATCCCTGCTCGCCTCGGCGCTCGACGAGGACCAGACCCTGCTCGACTACGCCTTCACCCGCCGGGTCGCGCTCGCCTCCCCCGTCAACCTCTGGGCGGTGTTGAAGATCGTCGCCTTCACCTGGACCCAGCAAGACGTCTCCGACGAGGCCCGCACGCTCTTCGCCCTGGGCACGGAACTCTACGAACGCGTCGGCAAACTCGCCGACCATGCCAACGACCTGCGCCGCGCGATCGAGCGGACCGTCGACAGCTACAACCGGTTCGCCGGGTCGCTGGAGTCGCGCGTGCTCGTCACGGCGCGCAAATTCCCCGGTATCGACGAGACAAAGCTCGACGCGGTCTCGGCTCCCGTCGCTCTCGACGCGGTCCCGCGCCGGTGGACGGCGCCCGAGATGATCGAGTCACTCGACGGCGACGCGACTCAGGACACCACCGAGAACGACCAGGTGACAGCGCACGCCGACGTCGGAGCCGTCCGTGAGCGGGCGGGTCTCTTCGACGATGAGTCGTAGAGGGAGCAGTCAGGCGGTCGTCACGCTCGTCTGTCCCGCCAGAATGGCGGAGATCAGGGTCACGCCCCGCCGGGAACCCAGCTCAACAGGCTGACGACGGCGGCCGAGACGGCGACGAACGCACCGACCATCCACCAGGCGCTGACCTCGTGACCCTCGTCGCGACGCACGCGCAGAAGCACGTCGGGCCGTCGCGCGGGGTCGACCGCGCTGGCGATGACCGCCTGTGCACCTGTCTGAGGTGCGGTCTGGTTCGTCGGAGCTGCCATGGACGATCCCCCTTCGGGTCTCGGAAGAACACAGCGTCGCCGTTGACACTGCGTTCGATTCTGCCAGAGAGGGACTCCGGTGCCGGTCACGCTTGCGTCACGACACGCCCGGCTGTATCTGCATGCGCCGAGTCGACGGCGCATCCGCACGGCCGCCCTTCGAGAAGCGCCCCCGCTGAGGCGGTACGCCCCCACCCGCACGTGGCCCCGGGGCCACATCTGGCACCCCGGGGCCACATCTGGCACCCCGGGGCCACATACAGCGCCCCGAGAAGCGGCCCCCGCCGAGGCGACACGCCCCCACTCACACGTGGCCCCGGGGCCACATCTGACGCCCCGGGGCCACGTACAGCACCCCAAGCCGCACCCCCGAGCGCCCTCCCGCGTGACTCCCGTCAGCGCCGAGGCGTCACAGCCACTTCGACGTCAGGTGCTCCGACGAGATGCGGCGGAGGGTGCCCGAGGCACCGCGCAGCACGACGCTCTCCGTGTACAGGAAGTCGCCCTCGCGGCGCACGCCCTGCACCAGCTGGCCGTCGGTGACGCCCGTGGCGACGAAGATCGTGTTCTTGCCCTTCACCAGGCCGTCGGCCTCGTAGACCTCGCCGTCGACCTGAAGGCCGACATCCCGGCCCTTCTCCTTCTCGTCGTCGGTGCGCGGAGCCAGGACGCCCTGGATGTGGCCGCCCAGCGCCTTGATGGCGCACGCGGTCACGATGCCCTCGGGGCTCCCGCCGATACCCACGCACATGTCGGTGCGGGCGTTATGGCGCGCGGCGTTGATCCCACCGGCGACGTCACCGTCGCTCATGAGGCGGGTGCCTGCGCCCGCCTCGCGGATCTCGGCGATCAGCTTCTCGTGGCGCGGGCGGTTCAGCACCGACACCACCATCTCATCGACGGGCTTGCCGAGCGCCTTCGCGAGCAGGCGGATGTTTTCGGCGATCGGGAGGCGGATGTCGACGACGCCCACTCCGGCGGGACCCGTGACGAGCTTGTCCATATAGAAGACGCTCGAGGCGTCGAGCATCGTGCCCTGGTCCGACACGGCGATGACCGAGAGCGCGTTCTGGCGGCCAGCGGCGGTCAGCGAGGTGCCGTCGATCGGGTCGACGGCCACGTCGCACTGCGGCCCGCGGCCGCTGCCGACGCGCTCACCGTTGTAGAGCATGGGCGCGTTGTCTTTCTCGCCCTCGCCGATCACGATCGTGCCGTCGAAGTTGACGGTGCTGAAGAACGCGCGCATCGCGTCGACGGCCGCCCCGTCGGCGGCCTCTTTGTCGCCCCGGCCGATGAAGGGAACGGCGCGGATGGATGCCGCCTCGGTCGCTCTCACCAGCTCGAGCGCCAGGTTGCGGTCGGGGTGCAAAGGGCTCATGTCGGCAGTCAGGCTCACCATGCGGCCACTGTATCCAGCGAAGCATGGACAATCGCCGGTTTTGACCGGATGTGCAGCGAAGGAATCGCCATTCTTAACGGTTCGGCAGAACTGCCCCGT
>Ga0308159_1003625_pt1 | contig 15271 bp, 12 predicted proteins | sample PhyCR1_FD_201040 | JGI IMG/M metagenome (GOLD analysis project Ga0308159, IMG submission 201040) | Phyllosphere microbial communities from UC Gill Tract Community Farm, Albany, California, United States - DLSLC.R1 | ecosystem: Host-associated > Plants > Phyllosphere > Unclassified | place: USA... | reverse complement strand
AGAAGACCTTGCAGCCTTCGGGCACCCCGAGCAGCAGATCGGCCATCAGCTTCAGGTCGCCTTGGCTCTGCTTGATGCCCTGCACGCCCGGCAGGTCTTGCATCAGGCGGATCATCTGGGCGGGATGAAGGTAGTTCCACGGCACCACGTTGTAGATGATGACCGGTGTTTCCACGGCCTGGGTAAGCGCCTTGAAGTGAAGGTGGGTGGCCTCCTCGTCGGGCTTGAAGAGGTAGTGCACGGGCGTGACCTGCAGTGCCGCCACAGGCAGGTGCGACACGGCCTTGGCGCGGTTGATCGCATCGCGGGTGCTGTTGGAGATGATGCCCGCCACGATGGGAACCTGGCCCGCCACTTCGGCGGCCGTGATTTCCATGACCCGTTTGAATTCTTCGACGGTGAAGGTGTGGCCCTCGCCCGTGCTGCCCCCTGGGCACACGCCGTGGACCTTCTTGTCCAAATTGAAGCGGATCACCTTGCGCAGCGCGGCTTCGTCGATGCTGCCATCGGCGGTGAAAGGTGTGACGAGCGGCGGGATGACGCCAGTGAGATCGAGACCCATGAAACAGCTCCGGTTGGTGAACGAGGACCGAGGGCGACGACCGCCCCGGCGCATGCGGCCAACTATACCCGAACTAACATGTTAGATTGATGTTAGGACAAACCCTCGATGCAGGACAATGTGGAAGTGGCCTTCGCGCCCTTAGGATGAACGCCATGAACACCCCTACCGCCGCCCGGCACGAGACCTCAGTTGCACCCACGTCCGCCGACGCGCGGGCCGAGCCGGTCAACCAGCGCAGCCGGGCCTATGCGGGCTTTCAGCAGCAGATCATCGATGCCAGGATCAAACCTGGGCAGTTCGTGTCGCAGCGCGAACTGATGGAACTGCTGGCCATGCCGCTGGCAGCCGTTAGGGAACTTGTGCCCCGCCTGGAGGCAGCGGGTTTGATCAAAACCGTGCCCAAGCGCGGGCTGCAGGTGGCATCGGTGGACATGAAGCTCATTCGTAACGCCTGGCAGGTGCGCTCCATGGTCGAGCGAGAGGCGGTGGTCAACTTTGCGCACGTCGCCAGCGCCGAGACCATCGCGCAACTCATTGCGAGCCACGAAGCAGTTCTGGAGCGCGCCCTGCAACCTCGCCCCGACAGCGCCCTCGAACGCGACGCACAGGCGGTCGACTGGGGCCTGCACGACCTCATGGTAGACACGATCGGCAACGAGATCCTGTCGGAGATCTATCGCGTCAACAGCCTGCACGTGCGGCTGATTCGCTACGACGCGGTGTCCATGCGTCCGGTCCAGGTGGTCCCGGCCATGCGCGAGCACCTGGAGTTCCTGCATGCGCTGGCCGCGGGCGACACCCAGGGTGCCCTCGCGCACATGATGGCGCACATCGAGCAATCGAAACACCGGGTGTTGGCCGGCATGCTGCGGGCCGGCCAGTAGCCCCGGGATCGCCAGCAGGACGGCGGCCGCACGCACCGCTGCACATGCCCAACTGCGCGTCCGGCGAAGACGGCCCTGGCTGCCGTCAGGCAGTTTCCTCCGCGCCGAACACCTCCTTGGCTGCAAACAAGCCATTGAGGGCCGCGGGAAAGCCGGCATAGACCGCCATCTGCATGATGACTTCCACGATCTCCTGCCGAGAGCAGCCGACGTTGCGCGCGCCGTGGATGTGCACCTTCAGCTGAGGCACTGCGTTGCCCATCGCGGTGAGCGCAGCGACCACCGCCAGTTCACGCGTCTTCAGGTCGAGGCCAGGCCTCGAATAGATGTCGCCGAAGGGAAACTCGATGAGCAGCCGGGCGAAGTCGGGGGCGATGTCCTTCAGGCTGTAGATCACGTTCTCGCCGGCCTGCCCATCGACTTCCTTGAGCCTGGCCCAGCCTCGTTCATACCGTTCGTTGTTCATCTCGGTGCGCTTTCGTGGTTGTTCATGGGCTCACTCTAGGGTGGTCGATCACAGCCATCCAATACCATTTTCGTGATACCTTTTCAGCATGAATGCGTCGATCGACCTGCGGCAGTTCCGCTACTTCCTCGCCGTCAGCGAGGCGCTGCATGTCGGGCGCGCCGCGTTGCGGCTGCACATGTCGCAACCGCCATTGAGCCGACAGATCCGCCAGCTGGAAGACCAGCTGGGCGTCGACCTGTTCGTGCGCACGCCCACCGGCATGGCGCTGACACAGGCCGGGCGGGCCTTCGTGCCCGAAGCCAGGCGCACGCTGGCGCAGGCGCAAAGGGCCGTGGCCGTCGCGAAAGCAGCCGGTGTGGAGCAACGCGGCACCTTCGTCGTGGGCTACACCACGGTGTTCGACCGCAGCGCCATCCCCGACGTGCTCGATCGCCTGCAAGCGGCGTGCCCCGACATCCGTATCACGGTCACGGGCAAGCATTCGATCCGCCTGGTGCGCGACATCAAGAACGGGTCGATGGATGTCGCCTTCATCGGCTTGCATACCCAGGCGCCGGGACTCACGGTCGAGACGGTGCTCGAGCAACCGCTGATGGTCGCCCTGCCCTCGCGGCATCCGTTGTCGCGCAAGCGCAGCATCGGGTTCGACGACCTGCGCGACGCATCGATCTTTCGCTTCGAGCGTCGGCTCAACCCAGGCTTCTACGACCACCGCGAAGCCTTCTTCGAGCGCATCGGGTTCCGGCCCCGGATCCTCCCGGAACCCGACGACCACCACATCCTGCTCGGTCTTATCGCCGAGGGACGGGGCATCGCACTGATCTCGCCGACGCTGCAGAACGTCAGGCGGCAAGGCGTGGTCTTTAGGCCCCTCAAGGCTGGCGACGCCCGGGGCCTGACCAGCGGCATCGCGGTCGCCTACTCGCCGTCCGCGCCTTCCGCCGTTCTCTCCCGTTTCCTGGACCTCGTGCGAGCCGAAGCCTCGTTGCAGGCAGCGGCCTAGGCGATCGCGGACATCCCTGGTCTTGCCGGAATCCGTGCGATGAACTGGGTCCCGAGCGCCGCGGTGGAGGTCACCTGCAAGGTGCCGCCGTGCGCCTTCACGATCAACGAGCAGATGTGCAGGCCCAGCCCCAGCCCGGCCTCCCGATGCTTGCTCTGGGCCGGTCGCCAATAGGGCTCGAAGATCTTGCCGATGTCCGCCGGCGCGATCGGTTCGCCGCTGTTGGTCACCGAAACCATGAACCATCCCTGGTTGGTCCACGCCTTCACCGCGATCGGCTCGTCCGGCGCGCCATGGGTGAGCGCATTGCCCAGCAGGTTGGAGAGCATCTGCTGGATCCGTGGGGTGTCGCACCAGACGGGCTCTCGCAACTGCATCTCCTCGACGATGCGCCGATCGCCATGCGCCTGCCGCAACTCGCCCACGACATGGGAGAGCGAGGCCTCCAGGTCTTTGGCCTCTTCGGGTGCGATCACCAGGTTTTCCCCGGTGCGTCCGCGCGCGAAATCCAGAAGTGAGTGAATGAGTTCGGCCATGCGGCGCGTGGTTGCAAGGATGCGTTTGCCCGCCTGCACGAATTCCGGCTCAGCCGTTCGCCGCGAGAACAACTCTCCGATGGCGCTCAACGACGCGAGTGGATTGCGCAGGTCGTGGCCCAGCACCGCCATGAACTGTTCGCGCCGTTCAGCGTTGGAACGTTCGCTGCGCAAGGCATCCTCGGTGGCCATCTGGAGGTCCTCGATTTCCAGCTGGTGCGCGATCAGCTGGGCGAAGCTTTCGAACATGGCCACGGTGCGGGCGTCGGACACCTGGTGGGGCTGGGGATCGATGGCACACAGGTTGCCGAAGTACCGGCCGTCGACGCGAACGATCGGCACGGAAATGTAGCTCTCGATGCGGTAGAGCTTCGTCGTGGGATGGTCGCAATACCGAGGGTCGCTGCTCGCCCGATCGAACGCCACGGGCCGGCGGGCAGCACGGGCCTCGATGCACAGGGTGGTGTTGACATCGAGCTGTCCGCCGATCGCGAGGCCGAACTGGATGTCATCCTGGACGGCACAGGCCGTCCAGTTGTTCTCCGTGACCCGTGCCACGGCGGCGAAGCCCATACCGGTCTGGGCGCAGATGATCTTCAAGAGCGACGGCACGGCGCTGATACGCCCGATCGCCACCAGGTCCCGGCCGATTGCCTCCGGTAAATCATCCATCTCGATCGACCCGTTACACGAACAAGGCCATGAATATACGTCGTTATCGGCGCGGGAGACATGCTGACCCGGTCAGCCGAACTCGCTCGAATGCTTGTCCTGGCGCAACCCTGCCCGTGCGCCCGGCAAACGCCCACAATACGCCCTCCACCCATTTGCATCATCCCTGTTGCGCCCTGCCTGACCAACTGCCATGCCTTCCATCAAGTTCCGCTCCCGGCTGTCGCTGGCCTTCGCGGCGCTTGTCGCCCTGGTCTTCATCCAGGCCGGCTTTGTGTACGTGGGCTCCGAGCGGGTCAACATGTATGCCCAGCACAGCCGCCTGGCCAGCGACATCCTTTCGGAGTTGCTGGAGCTGTCGGCCAACAAGCAGCGGCTGCGCGTCTGGGCGTCGCAACGTTTGACAGACGCACATGCGCCCGACGAAGTTCGCGACCGCGCCCTGGCCGCCATGCAAGCCAGCGCCGCGAGCCTTCGCGTTCTGACACGCCGGGACCTTGCGCTGTGGCAGAAGATCGCGCCGATCGATGACGTCGCCGTGCCTTCGACGGCAGCCGCGCTGGTCGACAGCTCGGACCTGCTCGAAGAGAACATTGCCGAGGTCCAGTCGAGGCTCGGGCGACTGACGCCCCTCTCGGCGGGCGCGCAGTCTGCAGCCGTGTGGCGAGAGCTCAACGAAGCCTTCGACATCACGCGCGAGCGCGACCTGCGAGAGATCGTGAACGACGCGATCGACCATCAGCGCCGAGCGGTGCCGGTGGCCCGCCTGGCGACTGAGAGCGGCCTGGCCGACCTGCGCATCAAGTCCATCGCCCTCGCCGTCCTGACGCTGGCAGCCGCGGCACTGATGGCACTTCACCTGAACTGGCGACTGCAGCGGCCGATCGATCGCCTGTTGACCGGCACGCAGGCGCTGCGGGCCGGCAACATGGACCATCGCATGGAGGTCGATTCCGATGATGAATTCGACCAGGTGGCATTGCACTTCAACTCGATGGCTGCCGAACTCCAGCAGCACCGCAGCAACGCCGAGACGGCGCGGCGCAAGCTCGAAGACGCCGTGGCATCGCGCACCGCCGAACTGCAGACCGCCCACGTCACGCTGCAACGCATCGACGAGAAGCGCCGTCAACTCTTTGCCGACCTGAGCCACGAACTGCGTACGCCAGCCACCGCCATACGCGGCGAGGCGGAGATCGCCCTGCGCGGCGCCGACAAGCCGCAGGAGGAGTACAAGCTGGCGCTTCAGCGCATCGTCGGCGGCGTCAAACAACTGGCCCGGGTGATCGACGACCTGATGCTGATCGCACGCGCGGAAGTCGACCAGCTCGTCATGCAGCGCGGCTCGGTAGACCTGGCGCCGCTGATCGGCGAAGCCACAGAGCAGACCGAGGCCCTGGGTGCCCTGCACGGCGTTCACGTGCGTCTGGAACCACCGTCGGCGGCATCGACCTCGCCCCTTCGGGTGCAGGCCGACCCCGACCGCCTGCGGCAGGTCCTGATGATCGTTCTGGACAATGCGGTGCGCTATTCACACGCAGGGGGCGTGGTGCAGATCACATGGCAGGCAGGCGACGACGTCATCGACATCTTCGTGCAGGACCAGGGCATCGGCATCGAATCGCACGAACTGCCCGAGGTGTTCCAACGCTTCGCACGCGGCAAGCGCGCCCGCGAGCACCGTGCCGACGGCACCGGCATTGGCCTGTCGATTGCCAAGGCGATCGTCACGGCCCACGAGGGTCACATCGACGTCGCCAGCGAGCCTGGGGTGGGCACGACGGTGCACATCCGCCTGCAACGAATCGGCCCTGGCCTCGACCAGGATGCACTTGAGGCGAACGCATGAATATTCTCATCGTCGAAGACGACCCACGCGTGGCTGACTTTCTGGAGCGCGGGTTGCGCGCGGAAGGCTACAGGGTGCAGCTGGCGCGCACGGGCACCGAAGGCCTGGCGCTGGCGCGCAGCGCCGACCTGTCGTTGCTCCTGCTTGACTTGATGCTGCCGGGCCTCAGCGGCCTCGAGCTGTGCCAGACCTTGCGCGCGGAAGGGCGGCACACGCCCGTCCTCATGCTCACCGCGATGAGTGCGCTGGAGGACAAGATCAAGGGCCTGCGGCTGGGGGCGGACGACTACCTCACCAAGCCCTTCGCCTTCGAGGAACTGCTGGCACGCATTGAAGCGCTCCTTCGCCGCGGGCGTGAACAGCGCGTGACAGCCACCAGCCTGCAGGTCGCCGACCTGGTGCTGGACCGCGAACGCATGCAGGTCACACGCGCAGGCAGACCGATCGCGCTGACCGCCAAGGAGCTGGCGTTTCTCGAGCTCATGATGAGCGCTCCCGGCCGCGTCTACAGCCGAGAGCGCATTCTCTCGAACGTGTGGGGCACCAACGAGGATCCCCTGACAAACATCGTCGATGTGTATGTCCGGCGATTGCGCGCCAAGATCGACGACGGGCATTCGCTCGCGCTGCTCAAGACGGTGCGCGGCCTTGGCTACCGGCTCGACAGTCAGCCCAGCTGAGTTCGGGTCAACTGCCGGTGAACGGCAGCGACGAGTGGTGGACCACGATGCGCAGTTTGCCCGACTCGTCCTTCACGAAGGTCCAGGTCTTGTCGACCGTGGTTACCTTGCCGTCCTTGTCGGTGAACAGCACGTTGCCCAGCGTGCTCGCCGTGTCGCGATGGATGAACACTGCGCTGTTGGCAATCTCGCACTTGGTCCACCCCTTCAAGGCAAAGCCCGTGTCGTTCGGGAAGGCCGCGTTGCCGCCGACGAAGTATGCGAGCGCGCCATCGCGCGCCGTGCGAAAAGTCTGGGGCGATGTTGTCAACGTCGGTTTGAACAGCACGGCACCGGTTTGATAGCCGTAGGCGCTGTCGATGACCTTCTCGGCCAGCGCCTTGGCCGCGGGCTGGCCGCCATTGGCATAGGCGCCTGCGATGTCGAGTAACGCATCGCACCAGGCGCGCTGGGCTGCAAGCACCTGGGTCTCCGTGACATCGCGAGGCGTGGGCTTTTCCCGGGCGAAAACCGGGAATGCGGTGCCGGCGATGAAGAGGCTGACGATGGCGGTTTTGGTGAAGTTTTTCATGGTGCGCTCCGTGGATGTGGATGGATATCGGATCGAATGCTGGGAGGCATCGACCCGACAAACCCATTGCACCCCTCGGGCATGGACACGGCATGAAACGCAGGTGAGCGCAAGCTGAATGGAAGATGAACCCTGGATGAACGGGTCTCCCGACGGCGGCGCATCCGAGTCGATGCAGCCGCTGCCCGCAGCTCAGTCCGTGGCGCCCGAAGCAATCGCCAGCAGTTGCTTGTCGCTCGGCTTGTCCCAATCCGGCCCATACGCCGCAGCGGCATAGAAGCTCACCATCTCGTGACGCACCATCGGATGGGTCCAGCCCTTGCCGACCAAGCGCTGGATGACGGCAGGATGCACACGCCGCTCGGTCAGATGATCCTGCAGGCTGCTGCTGAGCTCGGCCTGCCGCGACGCGGGAAGCTCGCCGATTTCCTTGACGATCGACTCGATGCGCTCGGCCAGCCACTTCGTGCTCCACTGCGCAAGCTTGTCGCTCGGCAGCGCAGGCGCCGCCTCCTGCACCTTGGCAGCTTCGGACTTCTGCTGAGCTTCGACCTGTGCAGCAACGTGGCCCGGCAACACGCTCTTGAGGTAGCGCAGCGGATCGCGAAGGGGCTCGGGAAACGCGCTGGACGCGCGCTTTTCCACAGCCTCCAGGCCCGTCGCGACGGCGGCGTCGCCGTACTCGTCGATCAATCGTTCAACACGTGCGTGATCGATGCCCAGGCGCTCTGCGCTCGCGAGCACGCTCACGTCGACGGGTTCGGCTGCGCTGCGCTGTTGCAGCGTGAGGATGCGTTGTGATTTCTTGCGCACCATGAACTGCAAATCCGAGACGAAGCGCCCCGACTTGAACTCCAGCATCTCGACCTCGATGTCAGCGAGCGCATTGATCTCCGCGATGGCGGGTCGGAGGGTGTCCCTCTTGAAGATGCGGTACTCGAGCTTTTGGAGTCGTTCATCGTCTGGCCGCCCGAGCAGAACCGGGCGCCACCAGCCCCACGCCTTGCGAGCGGTCTGCCCCACGCCGAGGTACCTCGAGCAGATCTCGTAGAGCGCGATGGAAGGATGGGAGCCCAACTGCGAAATCACGTCGAGCGAGAGTTTCGCGAAGATCTCCGGGTCGAGCAGTTCGTTCCGCATGTTCACCGCGTACGACCATTCGACGAAGACCTGCCCGCGTTGTTTGCGCAGCGCTGCGTGGGAGAGCATGCCGCACGCGTCCCAGTCCTGCCATTCCCCTGCCGTCGGCGACTGCCATTCCACCAGCGTCGTGAGCATCGAGCGCAGGTGCGTCTTGATGATCTTCATGTCGCCGCTGTTGTAGTCCAGGCCCCTGACGATGTCGGTCAAGGCGGCCGTGAAGGTCTCGCGTTCGAGGCCCTGATCCTGAGCCAGGTGCAGGAGGACGTTCCAAGTCCTGCGACCCAGCGCAGTGATCTTGCTGTTCTGGGGAACGAGCGCCAGGGCGAACACAGGTTTGCGCAACTGCCCGACGGCGGCTGGACGGGTGATTTCGGACGCTGCGTCGTTCGGCATGCCTCGACTGTAACGCGCATCGCCGGACATGTGAAACGGCGATTCACATATAGAAAAGCGCCAGTGCGCGGTGCGTTAACCGTAAAAGCTCCACTTTCAGGGCGTTGATGTGCGCTGGTAGACGCCCACATTCACTGAAAAAGCTCCATCTCGGAGCTCCGACAGTGGAGAAAACGTGTGTTACCCAGGGGGTGTCGGCGCTTTTTCGGGCTTACTGTGTCCACTCACCGAAGCGACCGTTGGGGCTCCATCGGGCCCCGTATCCACTCTGGACGTCCCTGTGAAAGCTCCACAACTCACCGAATCATCTCCAGAAAATGCGCTAACCCGTTGATTTAAAAGAATAAATTGGTCTTAAAGAGTTAAAGGTTTTCAAGGGATTCGACTTTATAAATACCCGCACCGGGTCGTCTGGAGCTTTTTCAGGAACACTGGCACCGAGATTGGACGAAAGCTCGAAGGTTTGCTCAAAACACGTCCAAGACGCACAATCGGGCCATCAATCACTAAAGCGACCAATGATGGAAATACGACCGCAGATCACGTTGGCTGGCGTGCACCAGCAAGCCGAAGAAGCTGCTGCGATGTTGTCGAGCATCCGTACCGCGATGCTCGCACCGATGATCCGAAAGGCGCCACCGACTTTCAGTGCGGACCAAGTGGCCACATTGTGCGAAGCATCTTCTCGTGGTTCGTTCGCCCACAAAGTGGCAAGCCGCAAGGATATGCCCTCCGGTACCTTGGTTTCCAACGGGCGCAAGCGCATCTTCGAACTGGCAGAAGCCCGGCAGTGGATACGCGAGTACCGCAAGGATGTACTGAGGCCTGAAGGTGCAGAGGCCATCACGATCTCGATTGCCAATTTCAAGGGCGGGACCACCAAGACGACCACCGCGATGACGCTGGCCCAAGGGCTGAGCCTCATGGGTCACAAGGTGCTTGTCATCGACACGGATCCGCAGGCTTCTCTCACGACGCTTTTCGGCATCTTGCCTGACGTGGAGATCGGCCCGCAGGACACGATCATGTCACTGGCCGATGGGTCTTCGACGACCGTGAGGCCTCTGATTCGTTCGACGTATTGGGACGGGCTCGATCTGGTGCCTGCGGCGTCCTCCTTGTTCGATGCAGAGTTCATGCTTCCATCCCGACAAGGGAAGGAAGGCCTCTCCGGATTTGAGTTCTACAAGGTGCTCGACCTGGGGATCGACGACGTCCGCGCGGATTACGATGTCATCATCATCGACAGCCCCCCTGCCCTTTCCTACCTGACCATCAACGCCTTGATGGCGGCAAACGGGATCATCATGCCGCTGCCACCGGAGACGCTGGACTTCGCATCGTCGACGCAGTTCTGGTCGTTGTTCTCCGATTTGACTGAATCCATGCTCGAAGCGCGCGGGCAGACCAAGAGTTTCGACTTTATCAACGTGCTGCTGTCGCGCGTGCCGCCCAAGGCAGGTCGCGGCGCATCAACCACGGCGGATGCCGTGCGCGAATGGATTTCGGCCACCTATAAAGAAAAGGTCCTGCCGCTGGAGATTCCGCGCACTTCGATCGCGTCGCAAAAATCTTCGGGGTTCGGCACCGTTTATGACAGCGAGGCAGGAGATGCCAAGGACAAGACCTACAAGCGCGCCAGGGATGCCTACGACATGTTCGTCCAGCATATCGAGGTGTCCATCCGGAATGCTTGGGCGCGTCAACTGAGCGGTGCACTTTGAGGGTTTGCACGGTGCAAACCCCTTGGACAGACAACGCATATGGTGCTCCGGTTTGTGGAGCCGGGCAGGCTTTGCACCGTGCAAACCCCCCTCTTGGGGCGGCCTGCCGCTCCAGCCGCACGAGAGAAATACGTCACTTCCGTGCATTGAGGTTGGCTGTAGGTCGTCTGGACGCATTCGGTCTGCCTTTCGAAGTCATTGCCTGTTGGAAAATATCGAACGTCAAGGAGAGACCATGGCCAACAAGAATTTGATCAAGCGTGCGTTCAGTGTCACGGCGGGCCTTCCCCCCGCGGGCACGGCCAACGTCGACGCCACCCGCACAATCGCGAACGACGCACCGCCATCCGACAGGGGGGCGGCATCACTTGCTGCCCTCGGGGCAACGGCGACCAGCATTTCTTCTGCTCAAGAGAACTCGACGTCAGCACAGCCCGTCCTCGTGCGACCGAGCGAACGGCCGCTCGCCCACGGAACAATCGAGCCTCCGCGCCAGGCAGCCGTGCCTCCCCGGACCGGCCCAGGCTCGATGCTCGCGTTCATGGCGCAAGAGTCGGTCGTCCACAAGGAAGTTCTGCAGTTGAGAGAACGCGTTGCGGAATTCGATGGCGCGGAAATCACGAGGCGCCTGGACCCGACGACGATTGCGGCGTCGAAGTGGGCAAACCGGGAGGAGGCGCATTTCGCAACAGATGCCTTTGCCAAGCTCAAGGAAGAAATCGCCGCGGCCGGAGGCAATGTCCAACCCATCAAGGTAAGGCCCATTGCCGAACGCTCGGAGACTGGAGCCAAACCGGCCTATGAGATCGTGTACGGCCACCGCCGCCACCGGGCTTGCCTTGAACTCGGCATCCCGGTGCTGGCACTTGTCCAGCAGGTCATGGAAGACATTGACCTGTTCGTGGAAATGGAACGTGAGAACCGCAACCGCGAAGACCTGTCGGCGTGGGAGCAGGGTGTCATGTACATGCGAGCACTCGAGCAAGGTCTCTTCCCCTCTGCCAAGCAGTTGGGTGTGGCCATTGACCGTGACATGAGCAACATCAGCCGCGCGATGGCACTGGCCAAGCTTCCCGCCGAAGTGGTGCGGGCGTTTGGCTCGCCGTTGAACCTTCAGTTCCGGTGGGCCACCTTGCTCAAGGACGCACACCAACGCGATCCAGAGGGCCTGCTTGCGACCGCGAGGGAAATTGCATCGCGCAACCCCCGTCCAGCGCCTGCCGAAGTGTTTGCAGTCTTGACGGGTGGCGCTACGCGCAAACCGAATGAGGGTACGTCGCAAGACTGGAAAGACGCACAAGGCAAGGTGCTCGCATCACTGACCACGGACAAGAAGGGCAGGGTGACCGTCACCTTCGACCAACAACTGGATGAGGCGCAGCGACGCAAATTGTCCAAGATGCTCGACGCGTTCCTGGGCAGCAAGTCTTAACGGGGAGGCGAAGTGGCGGACGGCCACGTAGCTGATTCGGGTGTCCTGCCATGCTGCGCGCGTTCGTTAAGTTAGTGATTGCTACCTTTGAACTGCCCGTCCGCTAACGACTTATACCGGCCCTTAAAAAGGAAATACTCAGAACCCGCGTCGGTGCATCGAAAATTTATACTGATGATTATGCGAAACATCGGTTTATCGAAGAGTACGCCGACGCGGCGACCGGTCACGAGGACGGGGCCGACATTGGACTCGCGTCATTTCGCGTTCATGCGTGCTTTGGCGCAGGGGCTGAATGAGCGTGCAAGCTGGGACAGGTACCTGCGCCTCGAGGGCGAACACGCCGACGTCCGCTCGGTGCGCCGAACGATCGCATGGATTCGCGACGAGTTTGCCGCTGCAGCCAGGCGAGAGCAGAAGCCAGGCACCGCGCGGCTGATCCTGCTCGACCCTGAGCGAATAGGCCAGGAGGCAAGCGTACCCAGCCTCGAAGAATTTGCGGCCCAGCGTGGCCTGGAAGACTTCTCCGAGGCCGAGCAGCTCGAGGCTTTCGAGCTCGAGTTCCCGTCGGCGACCACCCTGGGACGGCGCCGCCGGTCGGGCGAATCCCGGCGTGCGCGCGTGATTGCCCGGCAGCTCGAAGCCATCCAGTGGCTGCAGGACCTGACTGCACACCAGCCGGCACCGGAGGACGGAGTCTCCGCGTGGCTGAATCCGGCATTGGCGGTCCGGCTGGAGGCCACGGGACTGTTCACGTTGCGCGACGTCGTCGAGCGTGTCAATGCGAAAGGCGCGCGCTGGTGGAGAGACACGCCGGCGATCGGCGCTGTGAAAGCCGCGCGCATCGTCGACTGGCTCCTGCACAACGGCCCCAGCCTGGGGCTGACACTGGCTCCGCACGTGGGCGTGCCGCGCCGCGAACTCGGACCGGCGGCGCTCGCGGCGGTACGCCCCCCCGAGACCGGCATCGCACCGTTCGAGAAGCTCATCGTCCCGCCGCACCTGGACGGCAGCGCGGGACGCTTCCGCGCCCCGGTCACAGCCTGTCTACTGAATGCCAAGAACGATCACAGCGCCATCGACGAGTGGCTGAATGCCAGGGCAAACGCAACGGGCAAGCGCGTGATGACGTCCACACAACGGTCCTATCGGAAAGAGGCCGAACGTCTTCTGCTGTGGTCGGTGCTCGTTCGTAAGATGCCGCTGTCCTCCCTCGCGGCGGATGACATCGATGCCTTTGCCCGCTTCCTTCAAGATCCGCCAGCGACGTGGTGCGGACCTCGCCATCAACAGCGATGGTCGCTGCAATGGCGACCGCTGGAAGGCGCGCTTTCACAGGCGGCACTGCGCCAAGCCATGGTGATCCTGCGCAGCCTTTTTGTCTTTCTCGTGGCGAACAGGTACCTCGTCCAGAGTCCGTTCACCACCGTTGCACTTCCACCGGACCACCAGCGCGCGAGGGGCCGAACGCGATGCTTCACCGGCGATCAATGGCGCCACCTCGACGCATTGCTGGTCGCAAGGGCAACTACAGCGACGGCGACGGGCCGAAGACTCGCTCGAAGCCTGCGATGGATCTACGAAACAGGTCTCGGCATGTCCGAGATCGTCGATGCGACCTGCGGCGATCTGCGTCCGCCTGCACAGCACGAGCCCGACGGTCACTGGACGCTCGAAGTGAAGGGCAGGGGAGGGCGCAGCCGCGCGGTGCCGGTTCCTCGGCCGCTGGTCGACGAACTCGCGAGCGAGTTGGCGCGTTGTGGGCTGCCCCCGCAGGTCGATGCCGTTGCTCATCGCGAGATCCCCGTGCTCGGACGCTTCGATCCTGCGGCAGGTCGCCCCAGGCCGTGGTCGACGTCAGGGCTCTACCAAGCCGTCAAGAACTTTCTGGCGCAGGCCGCCGTCAGCATGAAGTCGGAAGACGCCGCGCAGTTGCATGCAGCGAGTGCCCAATGGGTGCGGCGCACTCATCGCCTGCGCGACGGACCTTTGCGTTAGATGAAAAGCTTCTATGCAACAACGAAAAATGTGCATTCGGCGGAAGACAAAGGTTTTGGAGTTTGCCTAGAATTGCCCCTGCCTGGGCTGCGGTCCGGGCACAAGCGTTCTCAGGGCGGGGTGCAACTCCCCACCGGCGGTGATGGCGACCTTGTCGCACAAGCCCGCGAGCGCCTGCCATGCTTCATGCGTTGCAGGGTCAGCAGACCTGGTGTGATTCCAGGGCCGACGGTCACAGTCCGGATGAAAGAGAGCGCGTCGCCGTGGGCGGCATTGCGCGTAGCTTCGCGCGGCGCCGCGCATGGTCGCGTGCGCCCTGATTCAGGAAACCTGCTTTTGAAATAGGCACACCATGAGTCAGATCAACGACCTTCCCCTCTCCGCCATGCCGGTCTCGGAGTCTTCCGAAGCCAAGCGCGTCGCCTTCGTCGAGGCACAGTGGCATTCCGACATCGTCCATCAGGCGCGAGACGCGTTCATCGCCGAGATGGAGCGTCAGGGCTTTTCGACCGACCGCATCGACATCGTCGACGTCCCCGGCGCCTTCGAGATCCCGCTGCATGCCAAGCGGCTCGCGCTGTCTGGCCGCTATGCCGCCATCGTCGGGTGTGCCCTGGTGGTGGACGGCGGCATCTACCGCCACGAGTTCGTGGCCAACACCGTGGTTGGCACGCTGATGTCGCTGCAGCTGGAGACCGGCGTGCCGATCCTGTCGGCCGTTCTCACGCCGCACCACTTCCACGAACACGTCGAACATCGCAAGTACTTCCATCGTCACTTTGCGATCAAGGGCACGGAGGCCGCCGACGCATGCCTGAAGACCATCGAAAGCCTGCAGCGCGTGGATGCGATGCTGGTCGCAGCCTGACGCCCAACGCCCGTCGAGCAACCCGGCGTCACGCCAGGCGCTGGGGTCGACCTTCCTGCTGCACCACGTTCTCCAGGACTGCGACGAAGCTGACCGCCGCCGGGGACAAGGCGCGCCGTGCCAACGAATAGACGCACACCGTTCGGAAGAATGCAGGCCTGACCAGCGGGACCATGGCGAGGCCGTGGGCTCGCACCATCGAGGCGGCATACGCTGGGCAGACGGTCACGCCGAGACCGGCCTGCGTCATGCCGAGCGCAGTGGTGATGTACGACACCGACCGCGTTGCCTTGCCGGACAGCGCGTCGCGGGAGGGTGCATCGAGTTCGGGGAGCGCCCGCCGCAGGAAGTCACGCGTGGGCGCGACGAACGTCTCCGGTGCGAGATCACGCCATGCCACGCCATGCTGCGCCGCGACGCAAGCGCATGACCTGGCGGGCAGACCAGCCAATGCCGACCCTTGAACAACGGACGGCGCGTCAGT
>Ga0308159_1003621_pt1 | contig 15279 bp, 11 predicted proteins | sample PhyCR1_FD_201040 | JGI IMG/M metagenome (GOLD analysis project Ga0308159, IMG submission 201040) | Phyllosphere microbial communities from UC Gill Tract Community Farm, Albany, California, United States - DLSLC.R1 | ecosystem: Host-associated > Plants > Phyllosphere > Unclassified | place: USA... | reverse complement strand
GCGCTCGGAACGGTCCATGGTGCGGATCTGCGTCTTGCGGGCGTCGGAGGCGGCCGCAGCGATCTCCTCCTGCTGGCGCGCGAGGATGCGGGCACGCAGGACGCGCATGCCGGCCTCGCGATTCTGCAGCTGGCTCTTCTCGTTCTGCATCGAGACCACGATGCCGGTCGGGAGGTGGGTGATGCGCACCGCGGAGTCGGTCGTGTTGACCGATTGGCCGCCGGGGCCCGACGAGCGGTAGACGTCGATCTTCAGGTCGTTCTGGCTGATCGCGACCTCTTCGGGTGCGTCGACCTCGGGGAACACGAGGACGCCGGTGGTCGACGTGTGGATGCGCCCCTGCGACTCCGTCACGGGCACGCGCTGCACGCGGTGCACGCCGCCCTCGTACTTCAGGTGCGCCCAGACGCCCTGCGACGGGTCGGTGGCGTTGCTCTTGATCGCGACCTGGACGTTCTTGTAGCCGCCGAGGTCCGACTCGTCGCGGTCGAGGATCTCGGTCTTCCAGCCCTTCGCCTCGGCGTAGTGCAGGTACATGCGGAGCAGGTCGGCGGCGAACAGCGCGCTCTCGGCTCCGCCCTCGCCGCCCTTGATCTCCATGATCACGTCGCGGCCGTCATCGGGGTCGCGCGGGATCAGGAGGCGCCGCAGCTTCTCCTGAGCGACACGGAGCGACTCCTCGAGCTCGGGGACCTCCTCGGCGAAGGCGTCGTCCTCGCGGGCGAGCTCGCGCGCGGCCTCGAGGTCCTCGCCCGACTGGATCCACGCGGCGTGCGCCGCCTTGATCTGGCTCAGCTCGGCGTACCGGCGGTTGACCTTCTTCGCGCGCGCCGCGTCGGCGTGCAGAGCCGGATCGGAGAGCTGCGTCTGCAGATCCTCGTGCTCGGCGAGGAGGACGCTGACGGATTCGAACATGAGAGGGGCCTGGCTTCCGGAGTGGGTGTGAGAGGGGTGGGTCTCGATACGCCGCCTTCAGCGGCTACTCGACCAGCGGGATCGGGGGATGCGGTCGGCGGCGCGGAGCTGGGGGTCTCGATATGCCGCCTTCGGCGGCTACTCGACCAGCAGAGGCGGGGCGGCAGGTCCGTTTCGACGGGTACCGAGACGTCCCCCGGGACGCGAAAACGTCCGCGGCCGCCCCCGGGAAGGGACGACCGCGGACGTGAGGGCGCTAGTGGTGGCCGTTGCCGTGACCGGCGGTGGTCGGGCCCACGGCGGACTTCGAGACCTGCATCAGGAACTCGACGTTCGAGGACGTCTCCTTCAGGCGGGACAGGATGATCTCGAGAGCCTGCTGCTGGTCGAGGCCGGCGAGGGCGCGACGCAGCTTCCAGGTGATCTTGACCTCGTCCTGGCTGAGGAGCATCTCCTCGCGGCGGGTGCCGGACGCGTTGACGTCGACCGCCGGGAAGATCCGCTTGTCGGCGAGGTGGCGCGAAAGGCGGAGCTCCATGTTGCCGGTGCCCTTGAACTCCTCGAAGATCACCTCGTCCATCTTCGATCCGGTCTCGATGAGCGCGGTGGCGAGGATGGTGAGCGAGCCGCCGTTCTCGATGTTGCGCGCCGCACCGAAGAACTTCTTCGGCGGGTACAGCGCCGACGCGTCGACGCCACCCGAGAGGACACGCCCGGAGGCGGGCGCCGTCACGTTGTAGGCGCGGCCCAGACGGGTGATCGAGTCGAGCAGCACGACGACGTCGTGACCCAGCTCGACGAGGCGCTTGGCGCGCTCGATGGCGAGCTCGGCGACGGTGGTGTGGTCCTCGGCCGGGCGGTCGAAGGTGGAGGCGACGACCTCGCCGCGCACGGTGCGCTGCATGTCGGTGACCTCCTCCGGACGCTCGTCGACCAGGACGACCATGAGGTGCACCTCGGGGTTGTTCTGCACGATCGCGTTGGCGATCTGCTGCAGGACGATCGTCTTGCCGGCCTTGGGCGGCGCGACGATGAGTCCGCGCTGGCCCTTGCCGATCGGAGCGACGAGGTCGATGATCCGCTGGGTCAGCTTGCCGGGCTCCGTCTCGAGGCGCAGGCGCTCGGTCGGGTAGAGCGGCGTGAGCTTCTGGAACTCGACGCGCGCTGCGGCCTCCTCGACGGTCTGCCCGTTGATGGAGTCGACCCTGACGATCGCGTTGTACTTCTGGCGGCCGCCACCCTCACCCTCGCGGGGCTGGCGGATGGCGCCGACGACCGCGTCGCCCTTGCGCAGGTTGTACTTCTTGACCTGGCCGAGCGACACGTAGACGTCGCTGACGCCCGGCAGGTAGCCGGTGGTGCGCACGAAGGCGTAGTTGTCGAGGACGTCGAGGATGCCGGCGACCGGGATGAGGACGTCGTCCTCGCTGATCTCGGGCTCGAAGTCGTCACCGACGGTGGTTCCGCGGCGCTTGCGGTCGCGGTAGCGGCTGCGACGGCCGTCCTCGCCCTCGGTCTGCTGGCCGTTCTGCGCGCCCTGCGCCGGTCCGGCCGACTGCTGCGCTGCGGCGGGCTGGCCGTTCTGGTTGCCCTGCCCGTTCTGGTTGCCCTGGTTGCCCTGGCCGTTCTGCTGCTGGCCGCCGTTCTGGCCCTGCTGGTCGGCACGGTCGTCGCTGCGGTTGCGGTTGCGGTTGCGGCGGTTGCGGCCGCGGCCGGAGCCCTGCTGCTCGCCGTTCTGCTGGTCGCCCTGGTTCTGATCGGAGTCGTTCTGCGCCTCGGCGGAGTCGTCCGGGTTCGAGTCGACGGCCTCCGACTGCTCGGCCTGGTCGTTCTGCTCTGCGGCGCCGCCACGGCTGCGGCGACGGCCGCGACGCTCGCGCTGCCCGCCCTCGCGGGAGGAGTCGTCGGACTCGGGGCCGTTGGGCAGCTCGATCTCGATGACCGGCTTCGGGGCCTGCTCGGTCTCGGGGGTCTTCTCGATCACCGGAAGGTCGGGGATGAGCGACTCGACGCCCGTCCCTCCGGGGATGTTGAGGTGCTCGCCCGCGGCGACGGTGCCGCTGGAGGCGCGACGCGAGCTGCGGCGTCGCGGAGCGCGCTCGGCGGGCTCGGCGACCTGCTCCGCGGAGGGGAGCTCGATCTCGACCGGCGCGGCCTCGGCGACGGGCGACGGCGCCTCGTCGACGGTCGGCGCCGCCTGCTCGAGCACGTCGGCCGTGTCGGCCTCGGTGCTCTCGACGGGCACCGGCACCTCGGCCGGAGCCTCGAGCACCGGAGCGGCCTGCTCGGCCACGTCGGCGGGCTCGGCCTCGACGCTGGTCGCGTCGACGATCGGCTCCTCGGACGCCGCGGCGGCGCGGAGGTCCGTGATCGCCTGCACGAGCTCGCCCTTGCGGAGCTTGGACGCTCCACCGAGACCGAGGCTCGTCGCGAGAGCCTGGAGCTCCGCGACGCGGAGTGCCGACAGGTCGGCGTTGAGTTCCACGGTCGAGCCGTGGGTGTTGACATCTGTCACTGGAGAGGGTTCCTTCCCCCCGGGAACGACTGCTCACCGGGAGAGCTCATCGACCGTGCGGTTCCATCACGTGTTCTGATCCACGTGATGCTCTCGGTCGAACGCGCAGTCCCCCTCGGAAAGCGCAGGAGGAGCGCGGACGACCGGACGCCGAACTGCAAGAGAAGCAGTGGACGCCCTTCACACGATGCGATGGCCGTGGTTATCGGGACGATCCTTCGGACAGATTCCGCTCGTTACGCGGTTCCTCAGGATGCGATCCCCACTGTAGCACCCTTGAAGTCGACGGCCAGCATGTGGGCGCGCCACGGCGAGTGTGCCTCCTTCTCGACCAGTTCGGCCGCTGCGAGGCGCTGCGCAGGATCGCTGCAGAGCACCAGGACGCTGGGGCCGGCGCCGGACACGACGGCGGCGTAGCCGTGCGAGCGCAGGAGCGCGATCAGCTCCGACGTCTGCGGCATCGCCGCCGCGCGGTAGTTCTGGTGGAGCTTGTCCTCGGTCGCCGCGAACAGCAGCTCCGGGCTCTGGATGAGCGCCGCGATGAGGAGCGACGAGCGCGACACGTTGAAGACGGCGTCCTCGTGCGGCACGCTCTGCGGCTGCAGCGAGCGGGCGAGCCGGGTCGACATCTGGTGCTCGGGCACGAAGACGACGGGCGAGACTCCGCGGTGCACCATCAGGCGCTTGGAGCGCGGACGCAGCGGCGCGTCGTCGGCACCGGACGGCTCGACCCAGGCGATGGTCAGACCGCCGAAGAGGGCGGGCGCCACGTTGTCGGGGTGCCCCTCCATCTCGGTCGCGATGCGCAGCAGGTCATCGGCGTCGAGCTCGACGATGCCGTCGAGCAGGCCCTTCGCGGCCATGATCCCCGACACGATCGCCGCACCGGAGGAGCCCATCCCGCGACCGTGCGGGATGATGTTGCGCGCCGTCACGTCGATGCCGGGCATCTCCTGGCGCTGGTCCTGGAAGGTGTAGGCGATGGCCTGCACGACGAGGTTCGTCTCGTCGGTCGGCACCTCCCCCTCGCCGACACCGTGCACGGTCACGCGCGCACCGGTCGCTGACACGGCCGTCACGTCGAGCTCGTCGTAGGACGACAGCGCCAGCCCGAGCGTGTCGAAGCCGGGCCCGAGGTTCGCGGAGGTCGCCGGGACCTTCACGTGGACGGTGCGGCCGACGGGAACCGCCGAGGTCATGCGCCGGCCAGCCCCAGCACGTCCGCGATCGCGGCGGTGTCCACCGGCACGACGGTCGGAGTGATGTCGGAGCCGTCGGCGGTGCGAAGGGCCCACTGGGGGTCCTTCAGACCGTGGCCGGTGACCGTCAGCACGACAGTGGCGTCCTTGGGGATCTGCCCGGCCTCGGCGCGCTCGAGCAGGCCCGCGACGCTGATGGCGGAGGCGGGCTCGACGAACACGCCGACCTCGCCGGCGAGCAGTCGGTACGCCTCGAGGATCTTCGCGTCGCTGATCGCGCCGAAGTAGCCGTCGCTGACGGTGCGCGCGTTGAGCGCGAGCTCCCACGACGCGGGGTTGCCGATGCGGATGGCGCTGGCGATGGTCTCGGGGTGGCGGACCGGCGCGCCGTGCACGATCGGCGCGGAGCCCTCGGCCTGGAAGCCGAACATGCGCGGCAGCTTCGTCGATTCGCCGCGCTCCAGCTCCTCGGAGTAGCCGCGGAAGTAGGCCGTGTAGTTGCCCGCGTTGCCGACGGGGACTATGTGGAAGTCCGGCGCGTCGCCCAGGACCTCGACAACCTCGAACGCGGCCGTCTTCTGACCGGCGATGCGGTCGGGGTTCACCGAGTTGACCAGGTGCACCGGGTAGTTCTTCGCGAGGTCGCGGGCGATGTCGAGGCAGTCGTCGAAGTTGCCCTGGACCTGCAGCAGCTGCGCGTTGTGCGCGATCGCCTGGCTGAGCTTGCCCAGCGCGATCTTGCCCTCGGGCACGAGCACCGCGGCGGTGATGCCGGCGTGCGTCGCGTATGCGGCGGCGGAAGCGGAGGTGTTGCCGGTCGAGGCGCAGATGACGGCCTTGGCGCCGTGCTCGACTGCCTTCGAGATCGCCATGGTCATGCCGCGGTCCTTGAAGGAGCCGGTGGGGTTCATCCCCTCGTACTTGACCCAGACCTTCGCACCGGTGCGGGCCGAGAGGGCCGCGGCCGGGATGAGCGGCGTGCCGCCCTCGCCGAGCGTGATGACGGGGGTCGCCTCGGTCACATCGAGGCGGTCCGCGTACTCGTGCAGGACTCCGCGCCACTGCTTCGCCATCTCAGGCTCCTTCAACTCGTAGGACTGACGTCACGGCGCCGACGAACCCGTGGGAGTGCAGCGCGGTGACGGTGGCCGCCAGATCGGACTCTGCCGCCGCGTGCGTGCCGATGACCAGGGTAGCGGTCGGCTCGCGGCGCTCCGGACCGGACACCTGCTCCTCGAGCGGGTCGGCCGACGGCGGCGTCTGCACGAGGGTCTCGACCGAGACCTCGTGGTCCGCGAACACCCCGGCGATCTGCGCGAGCACGCCGGGCCGGTCCAGGACCTCGAGGGTGACCTGGTAGCGCGTCGTGACGTGACCGATGGGGAGGACGGGCAGCCCCGAGTTCGCACTCGTGACCAGGCCGGGGCCTCCGACGACGTGCCGACGGGCGGCCGAGACGACGTCGCCGAGCACGGCCGAGGCGGTCTCGATGCCGCCGGCACCCGCTCCGTAGAACATCAGACTGCCGGCGGCTTCTGCCTCGACGAAGACCGCATTGTTGGCGCCGTGCACTGCCGCGAGGGGGTGCGCACGGTGGACGAGGGCCGGGTAGACGCGGGCCGACACGCCCTCCTCCCCCGTCTTCGCGTCGACGAGCCGCTCGCAGATGGCGAGCAGCTTGACGACGTAGCCGGAGTCGCGCGCCTGGTCGACCTGCTGCTTCGTGATGCCGGTGATGCCCTCGCGGTGCACCATCGTCACCGGGACGTCGGTGTGGAAGGCGAGGCGCGCCAGGATCGCAGCCTTCTGCGCGGCGTCGTAGCCCTCGATGTCGGCGGTCGGATCGGCCTCGGCGTAGCCGAGCTCGGTCGCGCGGGCCAGCGACTCCTCGAGCGTGGCGTGCTCGGTGTCCATCCGGTCGAGGATGTAGTTGGTCGTGCCGTTGACGATGCCGAGGATCCGGTGGACCCGGTCGCCCGCGAGGCTGTCGCGCAGCGGCCGGATGATCGGGATCGCTCCGCCGACCGCCGCCTCGTAGTTGAGCTGCGCGCCGACCTGGTCGGCGGCCTCGAAGAGCTCGGTGCCGTGCGCTGCGAGGAGGGCCTTGTTCGCGGTGATGACGTCGGCTCCCGACGAGATCGCCTTCAGGATGTAGCTGCGCGCCGGCTCGATCCCGCCCATCAGCTCGACCACGATGTCGGCCCCGAGGATCAGCGCCTCGGCGTCGGTCGTCAGGTACTCGCGGGGGATGTCGGCGGTGCGCGGCGCATCGAGGTCGCGCACGGCGACCCCGGCGAGCTCGAGGGGCGCTCCGACCCGCTGAGCGAGCTCGTCCCCGTGGTCGAGCAGGAGTCGCGCCACCTGGGCACCGACGGACCCGGCGCCCAGGAGGGCGACCCGGAGGCTGCGGTACTCGATCATCGGCTGGTGGCCTTTCGTTCGATGCCGGCATCGCGGCGGAGGAGGTCCTCCTCGGTCTCGCCGCGCACGATGACGCGGGCCTCCCCGTCGCGCACGGCGACGACGGGTGGGCGGCCGAGGTAGTTGTAGTTGCTCGAGAGCGACCAGCAGTAGGCGCCGGTCGCGGCGACGGCGAGCAGGTCGCCGGGGTGCACGTCGGCGGGCAGGAACTCGTCGTGCACGACGATGTCGCCCGACTCGCAGTGCTTCCCCGCCACGCGCACGAGCGCGGGCTCGGCGTCCGACACGCGGCCGGCGAGGCGGGCGGAGTAGTCGGCGCCGTAGAGCGCCGGACGCGCGTTGTCGCTCATCCCGCCGTCGACGCTGACGTAGCGGCGGACGCTCGTCGAGCCCGCGCCGCCCACGACGACGTCCTTGATCGTGCCGACCTCGTAGAGGGTGAGGCCCGCGGGACCGATGAGCGAGCGGCCGGGCTCGATCGCGATGTGGGGCACCGGGATGCCGTGACGCGCGCACTCCGCCGAGACCGCGTCGGCGATGGCCGCGGCGATCTCGTCGATCGGAGTGGGGTCGTCGGCGCTCGTGTACGCGATGCCGAATCCGCCGCCGAGATTGAGGTCAGGGACGGGGCCGTCGGCGAGCAGACCCGCGTGCACCTCGAGGAGGCGCGAGGCCGACTCCGCGAACCCGGCGGAGCCGAAGATCTGCGAGCCGATGTGGCAGTGCAGGCCGAGGAAGCGCAGGCTCGCGTGCGAGCGGATGCGCGCGACCGCGGCCGGGCAGTCCGAGAGCGGGAGGCCGAACTTCTGGTCCTCGTGCGCGGTCGCGAGGAACTCGTGGGTGTGCGCGTGCACTCCGCTGTTGACGCGGAGGCGCACGTTCTGCACGCGGCCGTGGCGCTCGGCGGCGGAGGCGACGCGCTCGATCTCGATGAGGCTGTCGAGCACGATCGCACCGATGCCCGCGGCGACGACGCGGTCGATCTCGGCGACCGACTTGTTGTTGCCGTGCAGGCCCACGCGGGCCGGATCGACCCCCGCGGCCTGGGTGACAGCGAACTCGCCGACGCTGCACGCGTCGATGTTGAGGCCCTCCTCGCGCATCCAGCGGGCCACCTCGGTGGAGAGGAACGCCTTGCCCGCGTAGTACACGGTGACGTCGGTGCCGATGCGGCCGAGCTCGCGCTCGAAGGCCTCGCGCGTCTGCACGGCCCGGCGGCGGGCGTCGGCCTCGTCGATCACGTAGACCGGGGTGCCGAACTCCTCGACCAGGCGGGCCGCGGGAACGCCCGCGACGGCGAGGGAGCCGTCGGAGCCACGGGCGGCGTTGTCGGACCACACGGCGGGGTCGAGCGCGTTGGCGTCCTCGGGCTGCTCGAGCCAGTCGGGCGAGAGCGGATGACGCGGGGCGCGGGCGTGCGCGTCGTCGTTGTCCACGGGTGAGACCTCACAGGAGAGAGTGGGAGCGTCACTGCGTGGCGAGCGAGTCCGGATTGACCCCTGAAGCCAGCAAGTTCGATGAGTGCTGTCGGTGAATGCTGTCGGTGCAGGGCCCGCGGGTGGCGCGGGCGCAGGCCTCCGATCCTACCGGGACGGTGCACCCGCCCGAGCGCGCGGGGGTCGCACGATCAGGGGCAGACGCCGGGCTCCTGCTGCGCGGGGTCGCTGAGGAACGTCGGAGCGAGCGAGAAGGTCGCGTTCAGCGACTCCTCGGCGACCTCGACGTCCGTGAGCGTGAGCCCGCGCGCGACCGAGTCCGCGATGCACAGGGTGCCGGGACCGAGCAGTCCGTCCGTCAGCCCGCCGAAGCGCTGCTCCGCGTCGTCCGCCGGGAAGGTGGCTCCTGCAACGGTCACCTCGGACGGAGTGAGCTCGATCTGCCCGTCCACGGCGCCGAGCTCGAGTCCGACTCCGGCTGAGAGCGAGAGGCCCAGCACCTCGACCGAGGTGCTGACGCGCACGAGCGGCGGATCGAGCACCACCGAGTCGATCGGGACGGTGCTGCGCTCCGAGATGAGGTCGGTCACGGAATCGGCGTCGAGCGCCGTCGTCGCGGTGCCCGAGTCGAGGGCGCCGGAGCCGCTCGCGGGCACGCCCTCCAGGACCAGGGAGACGTCGCCGGTCAGCTCGTCGAGAGCGACGTCCTCAGTCCGGATGTCGAGTCGGTCGAACCGTCCGGAGATCAGCTGCGGCAGGACCGCCCACCCCGCGACGTCGACGTCGACGGGATGGTCCGCCGGGAGGTCGAGGGCCTCACGGACGCTGGTCGCCGCGGTGTCGGCCACCCCGCGCCGCACGAGCGAGTCGGCGACGACCGCCGCGACGGTGAGCAGCACGAGCACGACGACGAGCACGACCACGCCGCGACGGGACCGCGACCGGCGGGGCGCCGGAGCCGGCGACTCGCTCACATCCGGTCCGGAGCGGCGACGCCGAGGAGAGAGAGCCCGTTGCGCAGGACCTGACCGGTGGCCTCGTTGAGGCGCAGTCGCGTGGAGTGCACCGCCTCGATCGGGTCCTCGCCCTGCGGTACGACACGGCAGTTGTCGTACCAGCGGTGGTAGAGCCCGGCGATCTCCTCGAGGTAGCGGGCGATGCGGTGCGGCTCGCGCAGCTCGGCGGCGTGCGCCGTGATCCGCGGGAACTCCTGCAGACCGCCCAGGAGGGCCGACTCGGTCGGATGGACGAGCGTCTCGGGGGCGAACGGCTCGCGCGGCACTCCCGAGGCCTCGGCCTTCGCCGCGACCTGACGGGTGCGCGCGTGGGCGTACTGCACGTAGTAGACGGGGTTGTCGTTGCTCCGCTTCGTCAGCAGATCCAGGTCGATGTCGAGCGTCGAGTCGGCGGAGGAGCGCACGAGCGAGTAGCGAGCCGCGTCGACGCCGACGGCCTCGACGAGGTCCTCCATCGTGACGACGGTGCCGGCGCGCTTGGACATCCGGACGGCCTGGCCGTCGCGCAGCAGGTTCACCAGCTGCCCGATCAGGATCTCGAGGTTCACACCCGGCGTGTCGCCGAAGGCGGCGCACATCGCCATCATGCGGCCGATGTAGCCGTGGTGGTCGGCGCCCAGCATGATGATCGCCCGGTCGAAGCCGCGCTCGCGCTTGTCGAGGTAGTAGGCGAGGTCGCCCGCGATGTAGGCGGCCTCGCCGTCGCTCTTGATGATGACCCGGTCGCGGTCGTCGCCGAAGTCCGTGGTGCGCAGCCACGTCGCTCCGTCGGCCTCGTAGATGTGGCCGAGGCCGCGCAGCCGCTCGATCGCCCGCTCGACGGCGCGCGACTCGTGCAGGGAGTTCTCGTGGAAGTAGACGTCGAAGTCGACTCCGAACTCGTGCAGGCTCTGCTTGATCTCGCCGAACATGAGCTCGACGCCGATCGAGCGGAACGTCTCGTTCAGCTCCTCCTCGGGCAGGACCGAGAGGTCGCCCGGATACGCGGCGACGACACGGTCGGTGATGTCGGCGATGTAGGCGCCTCCGTAGCCGTCCTCCGGGGTCGGCTCGCCGCGGTGAGCGGCGAGGAGGCTGCGCGTGAAGCGGTCGATCTGCGCGCCGTGGTCGTTGAAGTAGTACTCGCGGGTGACCTCGGCCCCCTGCGCCAGCAGCACGCGGGCGAGGCTGTCGCCGACGGCCGCCCAGCGCGTGCCGCCGATGTGGATGGGGCCGGTGGGGTTGGCGGAGACGAACTCGAGGTTCATCCTCACGCCCGTGTAGAGGGAGCCGGAGCCGTAGGACTCCCCCGCCTCGACGATCACGCCGGCGAGGGCGCCGGCCGCGGCCGCTTCGAGACGGACGTTGAGGAAGCCGGGACCCGCGACCTCGACGCTGGCGACACCGTCCACGGCCCCGAGGCCCTCGGCCAGCTCGGCCGCGAGCTCACGCGGGTTCGCTCCGACCTTCTTGGCCAGCTTCATCGCGATGTTGGAGGCCCAGTCGCCGTGGTCGCGGTTCTTGGGCCGTTCGAGCACGACGTCGGCGAGAGCCGGCTCGGCGTCGCTCCCCCGTCGCTGCACGGCGTCGAGGACGAGGGCGTGCAGGGAGGCGGCGAGCTGTTCGGGAGTCACGGGGGACGATTCTACCGGCCGGGTGCGGCTCCGCCGGGGCGCCCTCGACCCCGGACGGGGAGCGCTTGCTAGGGTGCACCGCATGCGACGCCCCGCCGCCCTCCTCCTCGTCGTCGCCCTCAGCGCGCTGACCGGATGCACCGCGGCTCCGGGTCCCGCTCCGACCGCCGCCGGCGCGATCACGGGCACCCCGGTGCCGCTGACCTGCGAGGAGCTCGTCCCCGCCTCGGCGCTGACCGGGCTGTGGGCGGCGTTCACTCCCGACGACTCCGTCGAGCGGACGGACGTCTCGGTCGAGATCGCGGGCTACGACGGGCTGGTCTGCGGCTGGTCCGACGACACGGGCGCCGAGCTGCAGATCGCCGTGGCGCACCTCGACGCATCCCTGGTCGAGGCGCTCAAGAACGAGTTCTTCCGCACGAGCAACGCCGTGCCGACCTACGGCAAGCCGCCGGCCGTCGAGGGCTACTACGAGGTGGCCTCCGGGCGAGGAGTGGCCGACGTGCTGCTCGACGAGCACTGGATCGAGGCGTCGAGCGCGTCGTTCGTCGAGCCCGGCGATCCCGAGCCGCTCGTGCGTGCCGCCGTCGCCGCGGTCGGAGCCTGACGTCAGCCGAGGCGGACGGGCGACACGTGGTCGTCCTCGACGGCCGTGTCGCACTCCGCGTCGACGCTCATCCCGGTGAGCGACAGATCGGTGAGGTAGCTGCTGAGGAACGCAGTGTCCGCGGTGTCGCGTCCCGACGAGATGCGGAGCATCGACCCGCGCGGAGCGAGCCGCGTCGCGTCGATCACATGCCAGGCGCCGCCGACCCACGCCTCCGTCACCGCGTGGAAGTCCTTCGGCTCGAGCCCGGGAGCGTAGACGGCACTGACCCGCGCCGGGATGTCGAGCGCTCGCAGCAGCCCGGCGCACGTGTGCGCGAAGTCGCGGCACACTCCCCGACCGCTGTCGATGACCTGCGCCGCTCCCCCGGTGGCGACGGTCGAGCCGTACTCGTAGGAGAGGTGGCCGTGGACCCACGCCTCGACGGCCGTGAGCGCGTCGAAGCCCCGCGCACGTCCGAACTCGCGACGGGCGATGCCGCCGAGCACGTCCGCCTCGGCATACCGGCTCGGTCGGAGGTACTCCACCAGCTCGAGCTCGCTCGGCTCGTCGGGAGCACTTCGCCCCTCGACTCGCGCGCGGTACTCGACCCTCATCTCGCCCCGGTTCGCCTCCACGCGGTGGACGCGGGACCCGTGCCGGGCGGGGAACTGCCTCACGGGCAGCACCTCGCCGTCGAGCCGGACTGAGAACGAGTCCTCGAACGAGTCGCCCGTCTCCGCCGCCGCCACGAGGAAGATCAGGTCGGTCGGCCCGGAGAGACGCAGGTCCAGCGAGGCGGAGACGGTGCGCAGCATGGCTCCATCGTGGCACGCCCCACGGCACGTTCCGGCGTCGGATCGGCCTCCGGCCGGGTGCTAATGTGGTCAGGCACTCCTGGCCCCCATAGCTCAGGGGATAGAGCACTGCCCTCCGGAGGCAGGGGCGTAGGTTCGAATCCTACTGGGGGCACCACTCCTCTTCTGTTCTGGACTCGGCGCGGATCTCGCAGTGCGCGAGGCGTCGACTCAGCCCGCTGAGTTCGCGGCGCATTCAGCACTCGCGCTCAAGCAGGATTCTCCGCTCCGCGAGGCGTTCGTGGAATGCGGGCCCCTGGAGCTGAGCGTTCTCGCGGCTTCTACCCTTGGACCGATCATGCTCATCGAACTCCCGCCCCGACTGACGGGTGCCCGTCTCCTCCACCTCAACCACAAGAAGTGCGAGGCGTGCGGCAGCAATCGTGCCCGCCGTCACTCGCCCTTATGCTCGCAGGAGTGCGCAAGCACCTTCGTCTACTACGACTGAGCTGCCGCGCTCCTCGCGGAGCCACCCCGAAGATCCCTCGAACGGCTCTCAGGAAGACTCGTTCCTGAGAGCCGCGTCGTAGGGTGAGGCCCGTGAAGATCCTTGTCGTGGAAGACGATCCGGCCATGGGCGAAGCTCTCGTGGGGGGCCTCGGCGATGCCGGCTACGAAGCCGTGCTCACCACCAACGGCGTGGACGCGCTGGTCGCGTTCAGCAACGCCGAGTTCTCGGCGGCGATCGTGGACGTGATGCTGCCGGCCATGTCGGGCTTCGAGATCTGCCGCCGCATCCGCGAGCTCGGACGCTCCACTCCGATCATGCTGCTCACCGCGCGGGACGCGATCGAGGACCGCGTCTTCGGACTCGACGCCGGAGCGGACGACTACCTCACCAAGCCGTTCGCCTTCACCGAGCTGAACGCCCGGCTGCGCGCCCTGCTGCGACGCAGCCCCTCGCTCATGTCCACCTCGATCGAGGTCGGACGCATCACGGTCGACGGCTCCAGCATCCGTCGCACCGCCGACGCCAGCCGCATCCACGTCAGCCCGAAGGAGCTCGAGCTCCTGAAGCTCCTCATCACGCCCGTCGGGTCCGTCGTCACCCGGCAGCGGATCCTCTCGGAGATCTGGGGCGGCGGCGAGATCGTCGACAACAACATCGTCGACCAGTACGTCAGCTACCTCCGCAAGAAGCTCCCCACCGACGACACCGGAGTGACCATCGTGACGGTGCGCGGCAAGGGCTACTTCCTCCGCCCGGTCGACTAACCGTGGCAGCCCCGGCGCAGCCCGAGAGCAGACGGCCCACCGCGCTCTCCATCCGCGCGCGGATCACCATCGGGAGCGTCGCGGTCGCATCGGTCCTGTTCGCGCTCGCGGCGCTCCTCTTCTATCAGGTCGTCTCCGGGATCGTGGAGCGCAGCGAGCGGACGATCCTCACCTCCATCGAGGACGAGATCCGACGCGACATCTCGGCCGGCAACGTGCCCCGCGCCCCGGCGACCTCGACCGGGCAGCTCTACCTCGCTCTGGCCCCCGACGGCTCCGTCAGCGCGACGACCATGCCGACCGCCCTCACCGATGCGGTGCTCGAAGACCTGCGGGAGACCGGAGCGGACAGCACCGCTCGCTACGAGCAGCTCACCACCGGGAGCACGAGCTATCTGGCACGCGTCGCCGCGATCGACGACGACGGAGCGACGTGGTCGGTCGTGACCGCACGCGATCAGGCCGCCTCGCAGCTGGTCCTCGACGACTTCGCGCACGTCCTGGTCTACGCCGCGATCTTCCTCGTGGTCACGTTCGGGCTGGCGTCGTGGATCCTGACGGGCACCGCGCTTGCTCCGGTCCGCCGGATGCGGGCACGGGCCGACCAGATCGCCGCCGATCCCGGGCAGGGCGACCAGCTGCCGGTCGTGGGCACCCGCGACGAGATCGACGAGCTCGCCGAGACACTCAATGCGTTCCTGCAGAAGCAGAGCGCCTCGCTCGCGCGGGAGAAGCAGATGGTGTCGGATGCGAGCCACGAGCTGCGCACTCCCCTGGCCGCGCTCTCGGCGCAGCTCGAGATCGCGCACCACCGAGTCGACGACGCCGCGGCGGTCGACCGCGTGATCCTGGACGCGCGCAAGAGCGTGGACCGGCTGGTGCGCCTCGCTTCCGCGCTGCTGGACATCTCGCGGATCGAGAGCCGGTCGGCGCGCCCGACATCCCCGTTCGCCGAGCTCGTCGACGAGCTGGTCTCGGCCGTCGACCGCACCCGGCTCCTCGCGGCGGAGTCCGGCGTCGAGATCGACTACGAGATCGACGAGCGCGAACCCGCTCGCCTCTACGGAGTCGCGGCGCAGGATTTCGGGAGAGTGATCGACAACCTGGTCCGCAATGCGATCCAGGCGCTGGACCGCGGAGGGACGGTCGTCGCCACGGTCGCCCAGAAGGACGGACGGCTGCTGCTCTCGGTGGCGGACGACGGACCGGGCATGCCCGACGAGTTCATCCCGGTCGCCTTCGACCGCTTCTCGCGCCCGGACGACTCACGGACCCTCGCCTCGGGCGGGAGCGGACTCGGGCTCGCCCTCGTGCACACGACGGTGCTGTCAGCCGGCGGGACGGTCGGGATCGCGAATCGGGAGCCGCACGGGCTCGTGGTCGAGATCGTGCTGCCGCCGGTGGGGTCGGCGGCAGGGTAGGCGGGGGATCCGCCCCGACGAGGTATCGAGAGCGGGAGGGGCGGGTCTCGATACGCCCCTGCGGGGCTACTCGACCAGCAGCACA
>Ga0308159_1003620_pt1 | contig 15283 bp, 6 predicted proteins | sample PhyCR1_FD_201040 | JGI IMG/M metagenome (GOLD analysis project Ga0308159, IMG submission 201040) | Phyllosphere microbial communities from UC Gill Tract Community Farm, Albany, California, United States - DLSLC.R1 | ecosystem: Host-associated > Plants > Phyllosphere > Unclassified | place: USA... | reverse complement strand
CGGTGCACTCGAGCACCACGTCCACGCCCAGGTCGCCCCATGGGATTTCTGCCGGGTTACGCTGGGCGAACACGCGAATCACGTCGCCGTTCACGATCATGTTGTCGCCGTCTACTTCCACGGTGCCAGGGAACTTGCCGTGGGCGGTGTCGTAGCGGGTCAGGTGGGCGTTCGACTTGGCATCGCCTAGGTCGTTGATCGCAACGATCTGGATGTCCTGCTTTTTACCGCCTTCGTAGAAAGCGCGCAGTACATTGCGGCCGATACGGCCGTAGCCGTTAATTGCAACTTTAATCGTCATACTCTGCTCCTGATTGAAAAAAATTAGGTAAGGGAACTCGTAAACCTACTGCGCGGTCCGCTATCGCCTCTCCGCTGCTCAGCGTACCTGCGTACGCTTCCGCTGCTCAAGCCGATAGCAGACCGCTCGCTACGGTTTCCGACGTCCCCTGTCACTCAACAAGCAATTATAGATTAAGCAATCACCAGTTTGGCTTTCGCGACAACATTTTCCACGGTGAAGCCGAAGTGCTTGAACAGCACGCCCGCTGGTGCGGACTCGCCGAAGGTGTCGATACCGACCACGGCGCCTTCCAGGCCCACGTACTTGTACCAGAAATCGGTGACGCCGGCTTCGATCGCCACGCGTGGTACGCCTTTGGTCAATACGCTGGCTTTGTAGGCTGCGTCCTGGCGGTCGAACACGTCGGTCGATGGCATCGACACCACGCGCGCGGCAATGCCTTCGGCGTTCAGTGCCGAGGCGGCAGCGACGGCCAGCTCCACTTCGGAACCGGTGGCGATCAGGGTGACCTTGGCATCGATCACTTCCTGCAGCACGTAACCGCCACGGGCGATCGCGGCCACGGTTTCCGGCGCACGTTCCTGGTACGGCAGGTTCTGGCGCGAGAAGATCAGGGTCGATGGACCGTTCTTGCGCTTGACCGCTTCACCCCAGGCCACCATCGATTCGGTGGTGTCGCATGGACGCCAGTTGTCGAGGTTAGGAATCAAACGCATCGACGAAATGTGCTCGACCGACTGGTGGGTCGGACCGTCTTCACCGAGGCCGATGGAATCGTGGGTGAACACGAACAGCGAACGCTGTTTCATCAGCGCAGCCATGCGCAGCGCGTTGCGGCTGTAGTCGGAGAAGGTCAGGAACGTGGCGCCGAACGGGATGTAACCACCGTGCAGGGCCACGCCATTCATGATGGCGGCCATGCCGAATTCGCGCACGCCGTAGTTGACGTGGTTGCCCGGTTTGCCCGAACGCACGGCCACCGATTCTTTCCAGTTGGTCAGGTTCGAGCTGGTCAGATCAGCCGAGCCGCCGAGGAATTCCGGCAGCACCGGCGCCAGTGCCTGGATGGCGTTCTGGCTGGCCTTGCGGGTGGCGATGGTTTCTTTCTTTTCCACGGTGGCAGCGATCGCAGCAGCCAGCGTTGCGTCAAATGCGGCAGGCAGGTCGCCGGCCATGCGGCGGCTCAGTTCGGCAGCTTCGGCCGGGAACTGGGCGCTGTAGTCGTTGAACAGCTTGGTCCAGGCGGCTTCCTGTGCGGCGCCCGCTTCCTTGGCGTCCCACGCGGTGTACACGTCGGCCGGGATCTCGAACGGCGCGGCGGACCAGCCGATGTATTCGCGCACATTGGCGATTTCCTTGTCGCCCAGCGCGGCGCCGTGCACCTTGTCGCCGCCTTGCAGGTTGGGCGAACCCTTGCCGATCACGGTTTTGCAGCAGACCAGGGTCGGCTTGGTGGCGGTCTTGGCGGCAGCAATCGCGGCCGAGACCGCAGCCACATCATGGCCATCGACGTCGCGGATCACGTTCCAGCCGTAGGCTTCGAAACGGGCCGGGGTGTCGTCGGTGAACCAGCCTTCGACTTTGCCGTCGATCGAGATGCCATTGTCGTCGTACAGCGCGATCAGCTTGGACAGGCCCAGGGTGCCGGCCAGCGCGCACACTTCGTGCGAAATACCTTCCATCAGGCAACCGTCGCCGAGGAAAGCGTAGGTGTAGTGATCGACGACTTCGAAGCCCGGCTTGTTGAACTCACTTGCCAGCAGCCATTCGGCCAGCGCCATGCCGACCGCGTTGGCCAGGCCCTGGCCCAGCGGACCGGTGGTGGTTTCCACGCCCGGCGTGATATCGACTTCCGGGTGGCCCGGGGTTTTGGAATGCATCTGGCGGAAGGCGCGGATGTCGTCCATCGTGACAGCGTAGCCGGACAGGTGCAGCAGCGCGTAGTGCAGCATCGAACCGTGGCCATTGGACAACAGGAAGCGGTCGCGGTTCACCCATTTCGGATTGGCCGGGTTGTGGCTGTAGTGGCCACTCCACAGCGCAACAGCGATCTCTGCCATGCCCATCGGCATGCCTGGGTGGCCGGAATTGGCCTTCTGGACGGCGTCCATTGCCAGCGCGCGGATCGCGTTGGCCATGTTGGTGTGCGGGAGCGTAGTGTTCATGGTGATAAGTGAGTGCGGGAGGTTTGAAATCCGAAAGCTGCCAATTGCCATGCTGCTGAACCCAGTATTTTACCAGAGCTCGCGCGCCCATAAAAAAAACCGCCGGACAAGCCGGCGGTTTGGACTCGGATTACTTCGGTAATCAGAAGCGGTGATTGTATTCCACGGTCAGCTTGGCCGCGCGTGGCGCGGTGTAGCTGATTACGCGACCATAGGTCGAGTTGATGACCGTACCTTCGAGGTTGTAGGTCTCGTCGATGGTCTGCGCGATCTGCTTGTTGAAGACGTTGAAGACGTCGAGCTTGATCGACAGACCCTTGACGATCTCTGGACGGTAGACAACGTTGGCGTCCAGGCGCTTGTCCCATGGCAAGCGGCCCAGCGAACCACGTGGCGTTTCCTTGTCGCAGTAGAAGTACACGGAGCCGTAGTTGTCGATTTCGTCAGGAATGTCCGGACGGTTGCCGAAGCAGCTGCGTGGGCGTCCCGAGGCGATCAACGCGTTGCCGCCAACTTGCCATTCCGGATTGAACTCGTAGAAGCCGAACGCCTTGATCTGATGCTTGCGATCGTTTGGCAGCAAGCCATTGGCGCCGATCATCAGTGGGTAGTTATCCCAGGTCGAGGTGGCAGCAACGTCGGTTTGAGCGTTGTCCGAACGGGTCTGGCCTTCGGTATTGCCCTTGCTCTTAGACCAGGTGTAGTTCACGCGGCCATACCAGCCGTTACGCATCGGGTGTTCTGCAAACAGGTCCACTGCCGTGTAGTTACGCTTGGCTTTTTCAAAGCCCAGCTCTTCCTTGGTCAGGTGCACGGTCGAATACGTACCGTTGTTGGCGAAGTCCACCAGGAAGGTGTTGTCCTTGCCCGGGTTGAACGATGCGCAGTTGAAACCGGCGTACTTGCTGGAATCGACATTGTTACGATCGGCCCATGCATACATCACCGAACCGTCGCAGAAATCGTCGATGGTCGACTTGAGCTTGCGATAGGTAGCCTTGGCGCCGAAGTTCAGGCTTGGCGAGAACGCTTTTTCAAAGCCCAGCGTGATTTCATCCTGGTAGGTTGGATCAATGTCGAGCGCGGTCAGCGTTTTAGGATCCTTGGCCTGGCCCAGTTCATTGTTGGTCGAGAACACGCCGGTCATTGGTGACAAGCCCAGCGGCAGACCATTGGCATCGGTGCCGGTGTAGGTGAAGTACTGGCGGGTATTGAGCGAGCGGCTGGCGCCGCGCACGGCCAGGTGGGTCGGGATCTGCAACGCATAGCGGCCGGCGCTACCGAACACTTTCAGGCTGGCGTCGCCATACACGTCCCATGCTGCGGCCACGCGTGGCTGGACGAAGTTTTCCACTTCCAGGAAGGTGATGCCATCGCCATTTTTGTTCTTGAAGCTCTCGTTGCGCAGGCCCAGAGTCAGCAACACATCCTTGGTGACTTGCCAGCGGTCTTCCAGATACTGTGCCGACTGGTCGGAACCGGCCGAGGTCGTCGAATCGAAGATACGGTTGCTGACGTAGTAACCACCCGCACCGAGACCGCCGCTGGTGCCTGGCACGATGTTATACCCACCGCCAACGCTAATTGGCGTCAGAGGGGTCGGGGTCCTGCTGTAGATCCAGCTACCGCCACCGCCATAGACGTCGCCGGCCGCACCGGATTTGAGTTTGTTGTTATCGAAACCGGCACGCAGCGAGTGCGTATTCAATTTGTATTCCAGATCGAGACGGTTGGAATTGATCTCGCTGTTCGAATCATTGGCAGTTACCAGGCCGGACAATACCTGCGTGCTGTTGTAATTGAGGCCAGGCGCCTGGGCGCTCGGTGGTGCAGTGACCTGGAACAGCGGACCGGTCGATGGCGGACCGATCTGGTCGTAACGGTTGGTGTTCTTGGTTTTGCTGCGGCCAACCAGTGCCTGGACGGTGAGCTTGTCGGTGAGATTGCCCGTGTAGCGCAGGATCTGCGTGTTGGCGCCAACCGATGGCGTGTAGTCTTCGCTGTTCTTGTAGTGCTGCGATGCTTTTAAGTCAGTTCCGTGTGTGAACGTAGCATAGTCATAACTGTACAACTGGCGGTCGGTCTTGGCCGTATCACCGAGCGCCGTCAATTCCAGGCGATGATTGTCGGTGATATTCCAGTCCAGCTTGACCAGGTAGCGGTCAATTTTGTCCTGTTTCTCTTCCCAACCCGAGGCGCCATTCAGGGTCGAAGTTCTGGTACCCAGGCTGGACAGCGTCGCATTCGTGCCTTCGGCATCGTAACGGCGGGTTTCTGCCGACGCGAACAGGAACAATTTATCTTCAATGATCGGGCCGCCAACGTAGGCGCCGTAGATCTTTTCGGTACGGCTATTATCCTGGTTACGGCGGAACAGTGTGCCATCGGTGCCAACACGGCCCGGGGCATCCATATTCTCGGCGGCGCCCGTGTTTGGATAGTAGGTGTCCTTGGCCTTGGCACGCAGCGAATTCGGTTCGATGGAGAAACTTGCGCCCGCTTCCCAGGTATTGGTACCGCTCTTGGTGGTGACGTTGACTACGCCGCCGACCGACCGGCCGAACTCGGCGCCGAAGCCGCCGGTCAGGATCTGGGCCTGGGCGATGGCGCCGAACGGCAGCTCCGATGCACCCAGCTGGGTCAGCGGATTGGTGACAGGGAAACCGTTGATGTAGTACGCATTTTCCGATGCACCGCCACCAGCGAAGCTGGCGCCGGCAGAATAACGCGAGTCGGCGCGGGTGGTGTTTGGCGCCAATTGAATGATGGCGTCCACCGACTGCTCGATTGGCAGACGGGACAGTTCACGGGCGGTGAAGGTGGCGCCGTTGTTGGCGCTCGAGACATCGATGCGGCTGCGGCGACCAGTAATCTGCACGGTCTGCGTACCGGCTGCGGCAAATTGGGCTTCCACGCCCTGGCCTGCCAGCACTTCGATGTTGGAAGTGGCACCAGCGGCTGTACCTTGCTGCAGGGTTACGGTGTAGCGGCCGATCGGCAGCGCCGTGACATTGAAACTGCCACTGGCGTCCACCGGCGCGGTACGCGTCAGGTTGGTATCAAGATTTTTCAATACGACAGAGGACGCCGAGCCGGCAGCCACGCGGCCGTACACGGTACCCGAAGCATTCGATTGCGCCATTGCCGGCTGTACCACCGCCACCGTCATGGCAGCTGTTGCAAAAGCAAGCGACAGCGCATTGACCAGAACTGTTTTCCTTAACATATGATTTATTCCCGATTTAGTTTGCCTGGTAGGCAAGATTGCCCGAACCCTCTCTGGTGGAGAGCTGTAACCAACTTTTACTGGATGGCATCTTTTTCATCCATAAACTCATAAAAACATGCGCGGGACAACACTGTCAACAACGCAAGTTTTTTTATGCAAGAAAACAACGAAGAAAGCTTGAAAGTGTTGCAAATTGGTTTGACTGGCACTTTTTTTCACCAATCTTTATATTGGTTAAATGCGAATTTTTAGATACAAAATCCAATTAAAATCATTTAATCTGAATATTATTCATATACTGGTATGCACTTTTCTCATAAGCGCAAATTTGGAATTACTCAGAAACATCAACAGTTGGTGTCATAAAAACAATGCTTTCACCATGCTAGTGCGAATATCCACCTAATTGCACCGAAGCGGAGATAAGTTGCACTATCGACGTGCAAGAAGCAACTTCAGGTAGTTTTTCTTTCATTAACTTCCGACAAGACTTGTCAGCGATTAAAATGACGCCAAATCATTTGACCGGACCGCCATGCCCCGCTTCTACCTACCTTTACCGCTGACCATCGGTCAACGTGTCACCCTGCCCGACACTCTGGCCCACCATATCCAGGTCCTGCGCCTGGTCGAGGGCGACACCATTTTCCTGTTCAACGGCGCTGGCGGCCAGTACGCCGCCACTTTGCGCGAGGTAGCGCGCCGCAGCGCCAGCGCCGATATCGACAGCCACCAGGCGGTGGACGTCGAGCTGCCGTTTGCCGTCACTCTGGCGCAAGCGCTGCCCGAGGCCAGCAAGATGGACTGGATCATCGAAAAAGCCGTGGAGTTGGGCGTGTCCGCCATCGAGCCGCTGGCCGCGCAGCGCTGCGTGGTGCGGCTGTCCGCTGAGCGCGCCGAGAAAAAGCTGGCGCACTGGCAAGCCATCATCGCCTCGGCCGCCGAGCAGTGCGGCCGCAACCGGCTGGCCGCACTGGCGCCGCCGCAGGACTACAAGCAGTGGATCGCGCGCGCGCCAGAAGTAACGCAGCCGCGGATCATCCTCAGTCCGCGCGCCACCGAATCGCTTGCCAGTTGGGCGCGCGTGCAGCCGCCGCAGGCGGTGACCCTGGTGATCGGACCGGAAGGCGGACTGAGCGAGGCTGAAGAAGACCTGGCGTTACGCCATGGCGCCCTGGCGCTGTCGATGGGGCCGCGCGTGCTGCGCACCGAAACCGCCGGCCTGGCAGCCCTGGCCACGCTCAACGCGTGCTGGGACGCCCTGTAGGGGACGCCCTGTAGGGGACGCCCTATAGGGGACGCCAAACGTAAAAAAGCCCGCCGGTTTGCACCAGCGGGCTTTTTTTTCAGGCGCTCGTTTCAGGCCCTTGCGGGCCCAGCACGATTAGAAGGCCTGGTTGTAGCGAACGTAGAAGAAACGATCGATCGGCTGATCTGGATCAACTGCGGTACCCGACGACTGACCGTTGTAGACGATACGTGGGTCTTTGTGGAACAGGTTGTTCACACCAACGAGGAACTTGCCTTTCCACGACGTGTTGTAACCAACGCTGACGTCATGGATGGTGCTGCCGCCGAGCCAGTTAAACGAACCGAAGCTGGCGTTGCCGTCAGGGTTCGAGCACTCGATCAGATCCACGTCATCCCAGCAGGAGTCTTTCTGACGGCTGGTGAAACGCATGGTGTACGTAGCGTTCCAGTTGCCCAGCGACCAGTCCACCGACGCGTTGGCCTTGAAGCGTGCGTAGCCGTATTCGCCGGCGTAGCCCACTTCAGGAGCAGTTGCGGTGCTCTTGATGTTGTACGACTTCAGGTAGGTCGATTCCGAACGTACAACGAACTGACCGTAAGGGGTACGTGGCAGACGGTAGTTCAGGCTCAGGTCCAGACCTTCGGTACCCAGGCTACCCAGGTTGGCGTTACCGCGTACCAAGTTGGTGATCTGACCGGCTGCGTTACGGGTGATGTTGTTGCAGAAGTCAGACACTGCATTGATGTAGCACTGTTGCAACGTGTAGTTCACGGTGATGGCGCTGATGCGGTTAGCGACATCGATCTTGAACCAGTCCATGCCCACGCTCAGGCCTGGCACGAAGTACGGGTTGTACACAAAGCCCAGGGTCTTGGTCTTAGCGGTTTCTGGTTGCAGCGAGGTGTTGCCCAGGCCGGTCGAGAACGGGAACGGGGTCTGTGCAGCAGCGGTGATCGCGCTACCGGTGGCATTGACCTGACGGAAGGTCGCTGGCACGCCTGCGGCACGGCAATTCGCTGCCACACCGGCGTTGGTCGCTGCCTGGCCGTAACGGCTGTCGCAGATGTCCAGGTAGGTGTCGTACGACTGCGAACCGCCGCCGAACGTATCGCCCAGTGCAGGTGCGCGGAAGCCTTCAGCCCAAGTACCGCGCAGCAGCAGGTCGTTGCCCGGTTTCCACATGAAGCTGACTTTGCTATTGGTCGTGGTGCCGAAGTTGCTGTAGTCGGAGAAACGGCTGGCCAAGTCGAGCGACAGCAGTTTGGCGAATGGTACATCTTTCAGCAGCGGAACGTTCGCTTCCAGGTACGCTTCCTTGACGGTGTAGCGGCCTTGGGTGGTGTTGGCACCCAGATCGGTCGAGTAGCCCGATTGCTCGAACTGGCCCGGACGGTCGTAGCCGCGCACTTCACGGTGCTCCAGACCACCAGCCATCGACAGGGCGCCGGCTGGCAGTTGCACCACTTCGCCGGTCAGGTTGGCGGTGGCGCTGTCGATCGTGCTGCCGTAGGTGCCTTGACCAGCGGACATGATGTACTTCAGCGCTTCCGGGGTCGAAGCGTTAGGACCACCCAGGATGTTGAACGGGGTGCACTGGCTCAGTGGGATCGGGCTCGCTGCGGTACCGCACTGGACGACGCCGGACGAGTTCAGGAACGATGGGCCGACAGCCGAGCGCAGGTTGATCAGGTTGATATTACCGGTGCCATTGACGACGCCGTTAACCTTGCTGTGGTTGTAGCCAACATCCCAGTTGAATGCCTTGCTGCCAATCGAGAATTCGCCTTCCAGGGCTGCATCAACGTGCAGGGTCTGGTTTTTGTTTTCGGTTACGCGTGGCACTTCAACCGTACGACGGTAGAAGAACAGATCCTGGCCCAGGCCAGCGCCGGCAACCTGATTGCCGTACGGGTTGTAGTAGCTGTCGCGGCTGATGTAGACCGGGTAGTTGGACTTGGTCAGGCTGTTCAGCGGGTAACCGGCATTCTGGGTGCTCGAGGTACGCTCGGCAAACATCGCGGTGGTCGTGAAGCGGACCTTCTCGGTGATGTCGTAGGTACCCTTGGTGAAGATCGACGTCAGCTTGGTCGGCGACTGGAACATCATCTGGTTCGTCGAGTTGAACTTGTCGTTCGGCGAAATGCCAGTAGCTGGGTTGTACGTGTGGTAGTTGGCTGGATTGCGCGAATCAGCGCCGACGCCTGGAGCATCCCAGGTACCGGTGTGGTTCAGGTACTGGTAGAAGCCCGAAGCGGCGCCGTTGGCGTTCACTTGACGGATCGCACCGAATTCACCAACGCCCAGGCCATCTTCAGGATGGTTAGGACCGTAGGTGGTCGAGGTGATCTTGCGGTCACGCGCCCAGACGGTGTCTTGCTTGTTGTGGCTCAGGCCGAACATCATCGAACCCTGGTCGCCCACGGCGCCGTAGGATACTGCGAAGTCTTCGGTCTTGCCGTCGCCTTTTTCGTTCTGGCCTTTGTAGGCGGTAGCATTGCCACCAACCATGCGTTTTTTCAGGATGATGTTGACCACGCCGGCGATCGCGTCGGAGCCGTAGATGGCGGAAGCGCCGTCTTTCAGCACTTCAATGCGATCGATCATCGACGAAGGGACGGTCGACATATCGGTGTAACCGGACACGCTTTGGGTCCAGCGTTTGCCATCGACCAGCACCAGCAGGCGCTCGGCGCCGAGGTTACGGAAGTTGATGTACTGGCCACCTTGTTCGCGGTTCGAAGTAAGCGTAGCGCCTTTGGAGAAATCTGGAGGACCGGCCGAAGTCAGTTGATTCAGGATGTCGCCAACGGTCACCAGGCCACTGTTCTGGATCTGTTCCGAAGTCATTTTCAGAACCGGCTGTGCGGTTTCCAGATCCACAGTACGGATACGCGAGCCGGTAACTTCGACACGTGCTGCGACACCTTCGGGCTGCGCTTGCGCGAATGCGGACATCGCATTCAGCGCCAAAGCTACAGCAACTGCAATTTTACTTTTTTGATACATGGGTGGTTTTCTCCGTTTGGGAAGCGTTACTTCATTGCCTGACGCTCTCTTCCAGGCATGGGGTAATTTTTTTTTCGTCATCGGACGTGTCGACAAACCTGCTGCGACCACCTCATGAGTGAGTCGCAGAATCTTTCTGACCATTAGATGAAATCATTTCGTGTTGGGCATTGTCAACAAAGGATCCCAAAATCGACCAAGAAACAACACTGACTTTCTAGCAATTGCTCAAATGCACCAAATTCGACATCCAAAAAACAACATTATTTTCATTTTGGTGCGGCGATGCACCATTTTGCCAAGGCTGCGGCAGCCGCAACAAGGACACCGATCCGGGTAAAATAGCGGCATGATGCCTGCCGGAATAGTGTCCGGCCGCTCGAATACTGGAAAGAAAATGCTTAGACTTAATGAAGTAAAACTCCCGCTCGATCACGAAGAGCCGGCGCTGACTGCCGCCATCCTGGCACGCCTCGGTATTCCGGCAGACGACCTGGTCGGCTACACCGTGTTCAAGCGCAGCTACGACGCGCGCAAGAAGTCAGCCATCGTGCTGATCTACTCGCTCGATATCGAGGTTCGCGACGAAGCAGCCGTGCTCGCGCATCGCCGCCACGACACCCACCTGATGCCCTCGCCTGACATGGCGTACAAGTTTGTGGCAGACGGCGCACAACTGGCGGCCCATCCGGACTTCCAGCGCCCGGTAGTGATCGGCATCGGCCCCTGCGGCCTGCTGGCGGCACTGTTGCTGGCGCAAATGGGCTTGCGTCCCATCATCCTCGAACGCGGCAAGGTCGTGCGTGAGCGTACCGTGGACACCTTCGGCTTCTGGCGTCAGCGCAAGCTCAACCCGGAGTCGAACGTGCAGTTCGGCGAAGGCGGCGCCGGCACCTTCTCGGACGGCAAGCTGTACAGCCAGATCAAGGATCCCAAGCACTACGGCCGCAAGGTACTCACCGAGTTCGTCAAGGCCGGTGCGCCCGAGGAAATCGTCTATGTGAGCAAGCCGCACATCGGCACCTTCCGCCTGGTCAAGATGGTGGAATCGATGCGCGAGAATATCGAAGCGCTGGGTGGTGAGTATCGCTTCGATAGCAAAGTGACCGACATTGACATCGAAGAGACCGCCAATGGTCGCCAGGTGCGCGCCGTGATGCTGCAAAGCGGCGAGAAGATCGTCACCGACCACGTGGTGCTGGCGATCGGCCACAGCGCCCGCGACACTTTCCAGATGCTGTACGACCGTGGCGTGTACATCGAAGCGAAACCGTTTTCGATCGGCTTCCGGGTCGAGCACCCGCAGTCGCTGATCGACGCCTGTCGCTTCGGCCCCAATGCCGGCCACCCGATCCTGGGCGCCGCCGACTACAAGCTGGTGCACCACGCGTCGAACGGCCGCGCCGTGTACAGCTTTTGCATGTGCCCGGGCGGCACGGTGGTGGCGGCCGCGTCCGAGCCGGGACGACTGGTCACCAACGGCATGAGCCAGTACTCGCGCAACGAGCGCAACGCCAACAGCGCCATCGTGGTCAGCATTTCGCCCGAGGTGGACTACCCCGGCCATCCGCTGGCCGGGATGGAATTCCAGCGCCGGCTGGAAGAAAAAGCCTTCGAACTCGGTGGCGGCACGTATGACGCGCCGGGACAGTTGATGGGCGACTTCGTGGCCGGCCGCGCTTCGACCGAGTTCGGCGCCGTGGTGCCGTCGTACAAACCAGCCGTGCACCTGACCGACCTGGCGCAGATCCTGCCCGAGTACGCAGTTACGGCCCTGCGCGAAGCATTCCCGGCATTCGACAAGCAGTTGAAGGGCTACTTCCGCCACGACGCGGTATTGACCGGCCTGGAGACGCGCACATCGTCGCCGATCCGTATCAAGCGCCGCGACGACACCCTGCAAAGCCTCAACACGGCGGGCCTGTTCCCGGCCGGTGAAGGCGCCGGCTACGCGGGCGGCATCCTGTCGGCCGGCGTCGATGGCATCAAGGTGGCTGAGGCTGTAGCGCTGTCGATGGCGGCGGCGCAGTCTGCCCGATAGCCCGGCGCGAGCCGTTCCCATGCTGTCGTAAACCCGGCTAGACCGGGTTTTTTTTCGCCCCAATACATTGCCCCCCATAGCATGTTTTAGCTATAAATTTTCGAAAAAAATGTATTTTTGTGTAAATTAATCGGTTTTTTTTGTAAATAGCACCAAAAGTGTTGTTTATTTCAATGTTGTTACAGTGTGCGCATTGACCCCTTACGACGTGGATGGTCTCATACGCCCCCTGAGTAATTTACTTATGAATTATTCAGAATAAGAAGTTTATTGAGATCAAGCAAGTTTTCGGGAGTTGTAACGATGATGATGGAAAAAGTAATGGCGCGATCGCTGCGCCTGGTGTTTGCCGGTAGCGCCGTATTGGCCCTGGCTCAACCAGCCCTGGCCCAGCAAGCCGAAGCGCCGGTCCAGCGCGTGGAAATCACCGGTTCGGCCATCAAGCGTATTGATGCGGAAACCGCCGTACCGGTCACCGTGCTGCGCATGGACGACCTGAAAAAAGAAGGCATCACCACGGTCGAACAAGTGATGGCCAACCTGAGCGTGTCGCAATCGAGCCGTGGCACCAGCCAGTCGGTCGGTTCGAGCACCGGCGGCGCGGCATTTGCCGACCTGCGCGGTATCGGCGCCAACAAAACCCTGGTGCTGCTCAATGGCCGTCGCCTGGCCAATAATGCGTTCGACAGCTCGGCGCCCGACCTGAACATGATCCCGTTCGCTGCCATCGAGCGCGTGGAAGTGCTGCGTGACGGCGCCTCGTCGCTGTACGGCTCCGACGCGGTCGGCGGCGTGATCAACTTCATCACCAAGAAAGACTACCGTGGCGGCACCGTCACCGTGGGCGCGGATTCCACCCAGCACGGCGGCGGTTCGGCCAACAACGCCAACGTCGGCGTCGGCTTCGGCGACCTGCAGGACGATGGCTACAACATCTTCGCCATGGTCGATCACCAGTACCAGCACGCATTGTCCGGCACCGATCGCGATTTCAACCGTCGCTACCCGGGCGGCCTGTCCGGCTCCACCAGCCCGGCCAACTACTTCCAGGGCAGCAAGGGCGCCAACCCGGCCGGCGCCGCATGCGCCAACGGCGACTTCCTGGTTCCTGCCAGCGGCAGCAGCTGCTACATGACCACGTCGCCGTTTGTCGATTACGTGCCGAAGAGCGAGCGCACTACCGGCCTGGTCAAGGGTACCTTCAAGCTGAACGAGAACCATGAACTGGGCGTGGAATTGCTGTCCACCGAAAGCAAGGTCGGCACCACGATCGCCCCGGTCCCTTACGGCAACCTGTACATCAATCGCCTGCGTCCGAACGGCACGCTCAACCCTTACTTCCCGGGCAACGGCGCCACGCCTGACGCCATCGGCATCAACCCGAATTACACGGAAAGCGATCTGCCGGCCGGTGTCAATCCAGGCTTCGTGCAGGCGCGCTGGCGCGACATGCCAACCGGTGTGCGTACCGACGAAAGCATCAACAAGCAAAACCGCCTGGTGGTGTCGCTGAACGGCGCCGTGGCCGGCTGGGATTACCAGACCGCGCTGACGTACAACCGCAACAAGGTCAAGCAAAACCTGAACGGCTATAGCGATGGCGGCATCATCACCCAGGGCGTGCGCGATGGCGTGATCAACGTGTTCGGCGCGCAAGACGCTGCCGGCATGGCGCTGATCAACAGCGCTGCGCTGAGTGGCAACATCCAGAATGCGCAAGGCACCAACAAGGGCGCCGACTTCAAGGCCAGCCGCGAAGTGGGCGACTGGTTCAAGACCGGCACCCAGGCCGGCCTGGCCGTCGGTGCGCAATACGAGCACCAGGAATTCCGCAGCGCGGTCAACACCCCGTTCGCCGAGCGCGTGGTGGCATCGACCGGTATCGATCCGGCCGGCCTGAGCGTGGGCAAGCGTACCGTGACCGCGTTCTTCTCCGAGCTCAACGTGCCACTGCTGAAAAACCTCGACGTCACCGCAGCGGTGCGTTACGACAAGTACAGCGACTTCGGCCACACCACCAATCCGAAGTTCAGCTTCCGCTACCAGCCGGCCCGTTCGGTACTGGTACGTGGTTCGTACTCGAAGGGCTTCCGCGCGCCGTCGCTGTATGAACTGTATGCGCAAGATGCGTACACCAATGCCGCCAACGCGCTCAACGATCCGATCAACTGCCCCGGTGGCGTTGTTGTCGACGGCAAGTCGGAGATCACCAATTGCGGTCAGCAATTCCAGGTACTCAACGGCGGCAACCGCAACCTGAGCCCGGAGCGTTCGAAGTCGGGCAACATCGGCATCGTGTGGGAACCGGTCGCCAACCTGACCCTGTCCGCCGACTACTGGAACATCCGCCTCGAGCAGCAGATCAGCACGCTGAAAGACTTCGACGTGCTGCGTGATCCGGTGACCTTCGCGTCGGTGTACCACCGCAACCCGGCCGGCGACCTGGCCACCGATGGTTCGCAGTGCCCTAGCCCGATCACTTGCGGCTACCTGGACCTGCACAACCAGAATCTCGGTGACATGAACACCAACGGCGTCGATCTGGCAGCCAACTACCGCTTGCGCACCAAGGATTACGGTAACTTCACGTTCGCCATGAACAGCACCTGGGTGCACAAGTACGAGTACCAGAACTTCGTTGGCGGCAACTTCAACAACAAGCTGGCTTCGTTCTCGGGCGACGGCGTGATCTTCCGCTGGCAGAATACCGTCAACGTCAACTGGAGCAAGGACAAGTTCGGCGCAGGCCTGACCGCCCGCTACAAATCGGGCTACCAGGACCAGGAGTCGGAAGACTACGGCCTCAATCACGTGCCGTCGTACACGACCTTCGACGGCTACGGTTCATGGCAAGCGATCAAGGGTCTGACCCTGACCGCCGGCGTGCGCAACCTGTTCGACCGCGATCCACCGCTGTCGTACCAGACCACCGCGTTCCAGTCGGGCTACGATCCACGTTACGCCGATCCAATGGGCCGCACCTTCTATCTGCGCGGCACCTACAACTTCTAATCAGCTGATTGGAACATGAAGCCCCGGCTTGCAAGCGCCGGGGCTTTTTTCGTTTACAACCACCCGGCCCGCTTGAACCGCCGGTGCAAGATCCAGCACACGAAGACCATGATGGACAGCGCCATCGGGTAACCATACTTCCACTCCAGTTCGGGCATGAACTTGAAGTTCATCCCCCACACACCGGCAAACGCGGTAACGATGGCGAAAATCGCCGCCCACGCCGCCAGGCGCTTGTTCACTTCGCTCTCTTCGATTGCCGTCATCGACAGGT
>Ga0308159_1003619_pt1 | contig 15284 bp, 13 predicted proteins | sample PhyCR1_FD_201040 | JGI IMG/M metagenome (GOLD analysis project Ga0308159, IMG submission 201040) | Phyllosphere microbial communities from UC Gill Tract Community Farm, Albany, California, United States - DLSLC.R1 | ecosystem: Host-associated > Plants > Phyllosphere > Unclassified | place: USA... | reverse complement strand
GCAGGCGGCGCAGCCCCGGGGACTGCCCGCCTAATGGAATTGCGCAACGTTGCCATCATCGCTCACGTCGACCATGGCAAGACTACGCTGGTCGATAACCTGCTGAAGCAGGCTGGGGCTTTCCGCCCCAACCAGGCTGTGGCTGAGCGCGCCATGGACCGTAACGACCTGGAGCGTGAGCGCGGCATCACGATTCTCGCCAAGTCCACCGCTGTTGAGTGGAAGGGCGTCAAGATCAACATCGTCGACACGCCGGGCCACGCCGATTTCGGCGGTGAAGTCGAGCGCATCCTGTCGATGGTCGATGGCGCCATCGTGCTGTGCGACGCCGCCGAAGGTCCGCTGCCGCAGACGAAGTTCGTGCTGACCAAGGCACTGGCCCGTGGCCTGAAGCCGATTGTCGTCATCAACAAGATCGACCGCCAGGACGCCCGCGCCGACGAGGTGCACAACGAGGTGTTCGACCTGTTCGCGGCGCTCGGTGCCACGGACGACCAGCTCGACTTCCACACGATGTTCGCCTCCGGCCGGCAGGGCTGGGCCGACATGACGATCGATGGTCCGCGCAAGGACCTGTCGCCCATGTTCGACCTGATCCTGAGCCATGTGCCGGCGCCGACCGTCAACCATGACGCGCCCTTCGCAATGAATGCGACGATCCTGGAGGCCGACCCGTTCCTGGGCCGCATCCTGACCGGCCGCATCGAGCAGGGCACCGCCCGCACCAACATGCCGGTGCGCGTGCTGCGCCAGGATGGCTCGGTCGTCGAGACGGGCCGCCTGACCAAGCTGATGACCTTCTCCGGCCTGGACCGCGTGCCGGTGGACGAAGTGCAGGCGGGCGACATCTGCGCCATCGCCGGCCTGTCGGACGCCACCATCCCCGACACCATCGCTTCCCCGGAAGTGACGGAGCCGCTGCACGCGATCCCCATCGATCCGCCGACGCTGTCCATGACCTTCCGCATCAATGACGGCCCGCTTGGCGGTCGTGAGGGCAAGAAGGTGACGTCGCGCCAGATCCGCGACCGCCTGATGAAGGAAACGGAAGGCAACGTCGCCATCCGCGTGAAGGTCTCCGAGGAAGTGGACGCCTTCGAGGTGGCCGGCCGCGGCGAACTGCAGCTGGGCGTGCTGATCGAGCAGATGCGCCGCGAGGGCTTCGAGCTGACCATCGGCCGCCCGCGCGTGCTGACGCAGGTGAACCCGGAAACGGGCGAGCGCGAGGAGCCGTTCGAGGAAGCCGTCATCGACGTCGATGAGGAATATTCGGGCGTCGTCGTCGAGAAGATGTCGATCCGCAAGGGCATGATGCAGGACATGCGTCCGTCCGGCGGTGGCAAGGTCCGCCTGACCTTCCACATCCCCTCTCGCGGCCTGATCGGCTACCACGGCGAGTTCATGACGGACACGCGTGGCACCGGCATGATGAACCGCATCTTCCTCAGCTATCAGCCCTGGGCCGGCCCGATCGAAGGCCGCGTGAAGGGCTCGCTGATCTCCAACTCCGACGGTGAGGCAGTGCAGTACTCGCTGTTCTCCCTGCAGGAGCGCGGGACGCTGTTCGTCGATCCGGGCGCCAAGGTCTATGTCGGCCTGATCCTGGGCGAGCATTCGCGCGAGAACGACCTCGACGTGAACCCGATCCGCGAGAAGAAGCTGACCAACATCCGCGCCGCCGGCAAGGATGAGGCCCTGCTGCTGATCCCGCCCCGCCGGATGAGCCTGGAGCAGGCGATTGCCTATATCGAGGAAGACGAGCTGGTGGAGGTGACGCCGTCGGCCGTCCGCCTGCGCAAGCGCTACCTCGACCCGCATGAGCGCAAGAAGCACTCCCGCCGCGGCGACAGCGAAGCGGCGTAATGAACTGAAAAGGGCGGCTGGGGTGACCTGGCCGCCCTTTTTCTTTGTCTTTGGTGCTTTGCGTTTCCAGGCCAGGGGCGCTGCCCCTGGACCCCGCTGGGGTGGCAGTGCCACCCCAGACCCCGCCATCTGTTGGAGCCTTTTGGGTGCCGGTGGATTGGACTGCCCATGTGGCTTGGCGTTTTGATATGGCGCATTGTTTCAGTGATGGCGACGGGCCGGGGCGGCGGCTCCGAGCAGATTTTTCGGATGCTGTTGGGTATCTTTGAAGGGCACAGCCTGCTCGGCTGCGGCTCGCAGTGCTTCCGGCGAAGCATCAATAAATCATTGTTATAAAGAAGATGGCTGTTGTGCGCCTCCCTCCTGGCGCAACCCATAAATGGGTTTCCAAAGGCCTCAGGCCTTTGGCGGGGAGAGTTTGAGAGGGGCAGCGCCCCTCTCATCAACACGCGCGCAACCTCCGGAGAGATCAGTTCAACCGCTGGCGCAGTTCCACCGCCAGGGCCCGGGCGCGTTCGGCGGCTTCGCCTTCCGGGGTCAGGGCCAGGAAGTGTTCCAGGCAAGCCAGGGCGGCGCCGATGCGGTCCAGCCGTTGGTTCATGATGGCCGCGTCGCGCCACATCTGGGCCTCGCGCGGCGCCAGGCGCAGGATGTCCTCGGTGCAGGCGAGGGCGCCGGGCATGTCGCCGGCGCGCAGGCGGCGGAGCTTCAGGTTGTTCTGCAGGCGCAGCAGCACCGGGCGCTTGCCGATGGCGGCGAGCAGGCCGGGGCGCAGCTCGGCCTGATCGCCTTCGAACTGCTTCAGCAGGGCGCGCAGCGCGGGGGCTTCCAGCACCAGGCCACCGTGGAAGGGGTCGACCACCACCATGCCGCGCGCACCGGAGATGCCGAGCAGGAAGTGGCCGGGGAAGTCCAGCCCATGGGCTTCCCACCCGGCGGCCTCGGCGGCGTGCAGCCAGAGCAGGCCAAGGGCGACGGGCAGGCCTCGACGGCGCTCGGTGACGCGGATCAGGTTGGCGTTGGCTGGGTCGTCGTAGCTGTCCTGGTCCCCGGCATAGCCGAAATGGCCGTGCAGCAGGGTGGCCAGGACGGCGGCGCGGCGGGCGGGGTCCCCAGCATCGGCCTCCGGGTCGGCCATGGCCATGGCGACGGCCTGGCGGGCGAGCTCGGACAGGTGGGTGGCGGCCACGGTGGCATCGGCCTCCGGCGCGTCGATGCGGGCGAATTGCAGGGCGACGGCGGCCAGGTCCAACTCGGCATCCGGCAATTGCCCGGCGGCATCCAGCGCTACGCGCGCTTCGGCCGCTGTAAGGGAAGCATCCATGCTTGAATGGATGGCAGCGCGGAGGGGGCGCTTCAAGCCCCCTGCCGGCTTTACCCCTTCGCCGCGAGCATCGGGCCGAGCGGCTGGCCGCCGAAGATGTGCACGTGGAAGTGCGGCACTTCCTGCCCGGCATCGTGGCCCATGTTGGTCAGCACGCGGAAGCCGGCTTGCTCCAGCCCCAGCTTGCGCGCCGTCTCGGCCACCGCGTGCCAGAAGCTGGAGATCTCGGCTGGGCTGGCCTTGCGGGAGAAATCGGCCACCGAGACATAGGGGCCCTTGGGGATCACCAGCACATGCACCGGCGCCTGGGGGGCGATGTCGTGGAAGGCCAGGGCGAAGTCGTCCTCCATCACCTTCCGGGCCGGGATCTCGCCACGCAGGATGCGGGCGAAGATGTTGCCTTCGTCGTAGGGGGCAAGGCCGGAAACGGGCATGGCGTGGGTTCCTTCGCTGGTGCGGGCCTGGCTAGGCCGGTGGGCTCAGGGTGGCGGCGCTGGTTCGTCCGGCCCTGGCGCGGCCAGGGCGGGGCGCGGGATCAGGGCAGCTTGGTGGTCTGGGCGGCGCGGATGATGCCCTTGGGGCGGGCGGCCTTCTCGGCGATGCCGGAAATGCCCTGGCGCCGGGCCAGCTCCGCCCAGACTTCCTCCGGACGGATGCCGGCATCCACCCACACCACCAACAGGTGGTAGAGGACGTCGGCGCTTTCCAGCACCGTTTCCTTGCGGTTGCCCAGCGTGGCCTCGATCACGCACTCCACCGCTTCCTCGCCCAGCTTCTGCGCCACCTTGGCGGTGCCGCGGGCTAGCAGGCGGGCGGAGTGGGAAATGGTGGCATCGCCGGCGACGCGGCGGCTCTCGATCGTTTCCCACAGGTGGTCCAGCACCTCGGCGCCAGAATTGGTGGGCACTTCCAGCGGCAGCAGGTGGCGGGCCTCGGCCTTGCGCAGCGCCTTGGCGGGCTTGGCCTTGCCGAGCGGCCTGGGCAGTGCCTTTGGCAGGGGCAGGCCAGCCTTCTTGGCCACAGCCTTCTTCGGCGCGGCCTTCTTCGCGACCGCCTTGGTGGCGGCGGCAGCCTTGGCCGGTGCTTTCTTCTTGCTGTCTTTGGCCATGCTCAGGCGACTTTCACAGGAGAGGGGAGCGGGCGCCCGGCGATGGGGCGGACCGGCAGGCCGGCGGTGGCGAGGGCGGCCTTGGCATCCGCGATCCGCATCTCGCCATAGTGGAACACGCTGGCGGCGAGCAGGCCGGTGGCGCCGGCCAGGGCGCCGTCGATGAAATGCTGCACGTTGCCGACGCCGCCGGAGGCGACCAGCGGCAGCCGCACCGCCTGGCGGATGGCGCGCAGCAGGTCCAGGTCGAAGCCCGACTTGGTGCCGTCCCGGTCCATGGAGGTGACCAGCAACTCACCCGCGCCGAGGGCGGCGACCTGCTTCGCCCATTCCAGCACGTCGATGCCGGTGCCTTTGCGGCCGCCATGGGTGAAGACTTCCCAGCGGCCCGGGGCAACCTGCCGGGCGTCGATGGCGACGACGATGGCCTGGCTGCCATAGGCTTCCGCCGCGCGGCGCACCAGGTCGGGGTCGTTGACGGCGGCCGAGTTGATGCTGGCCTTGTCGGCGCCCGCCAGCAGCAGCTTGCGCACGTCCTCCACACTGCGGACGCCGCCACCCACGGTCAGCGGGATGAACACCTCGGCCGCGGTGCGGGAGACGACGTCGTAGATGGTGTCACGGTTCTCATGCGTCGCACCGATGTCGAGGAAGGTGATCTCGTCGGCACCCTCGCGGTCGTAGGTGCGGGCCTGCTCCACCGGGTCCCCCGCATCGCGCAGGGAGACGAAGTTGACGCCCTTCACGACGCGGCCGTCCTTCACGTCCAGGCAGGGGATGACGCGCAGTGCGAGCATGGGGGTGTGGAGGCCTCTGAGCTGTGGGGACTGTAATAATAGGCGATGCGCCGCCCGGCGTTCCAGGTCAAGGGTTCTGCCGCCCGGCACGCCGTACCGCCGTGGGAAATGGTGCGCGGCGGCTTCCATCTCGGGATTCCGTGCGGGGTAGGGCGGCTCCCACGCCTGAGGCCGGCGGGGCGGGTGGCGGCGTCCTGCCATGGCGCGCCCTGGATGAATCGGAATCGCAATAGGCGCGAAGGTGGCGGCGGCGGTCGTGCCGTGTGCGGCGGGCGCGCCTGCGCTCGGCCTGGCCGGAACCCGGGAGGCGGCCGGAGATTCCGACGCGGTTCTGGAGCGCCCGCGTGGCGGCGCAGATGCGGGCAGCGTGGCCGATTCGATTGCGGTGTCATCGGAACGTCGCCGATCCGTCATTCAATGGCAGCACCCGGCGTCTAAGCCCCGGCCGCGTCGAGAGGATGGGGTTCGGGCAATGGCGGCACGCCGCAATGTATTGTTGATCGTGGTGGACCAGTGGCGGGCGGACTTCATGCCAGTGCTGGGCGCCGACTTCCTGCGCCTGCCCAACCTGGACCGGCTGTGCGCCGAGGGCGTGACCTTCCGCAACCACGTGACCACCGCCGTGCCCTGCGGCCCCGCGCGCGCCAGCCTGCTGACCGGCCTGTACCTGATGAACCACCGCGCCGTGCAGAACACGGTGCCGCTGGACAGCCGTCACATGAACCTGGCGAAGGCGCTGCGCCGCGTCGGCTACGACCCGGCGTTGATCGGCTACACCACCACGACGCCGGACCCGCGCACGAGCGGGGAGCGCGACCCGCGCTTCGCCATGCTGGGCGACCTCATGGAAGGTTTCCGCAGTGTCGGCGCGTTCGAGCCGGACATGGACGGGTATTTCGGCTGGCTGGCGCAGAAAGGTTACGCGCTGCCCGAAAAGCGCGAGAATATCTGGCTGCCGGAGGGCGAGGATTCCGAGCCCGGCGCGACCGCGCTGCCCTGCCGGATTCCGAAGGAGCTTTCGGACAGCGCCTACTTCACCGAGCGGGCGCTGACCTACCTGAAGGGCAAGGGCGAGAAGCCCTGGTTCCTGCACCTGGGTTACTGGCGGCCGCACCCGCCCTTCGTGGCCTGCGCGCCCTACAACACCGCCTACAGGCCGGAGGACATGCCGGCGCTGAAGCGGGCGCCGACGCCGGCCGAGGAAGGCAGCCAGCACCCGATGCTGGATTTCTACCTGCGCAGCATCGACCAGGGCTCCTTCTTCAAGGGTGCCACGGGCGCCGGTGCCTCGATGGACGAGGCGGAGATCCGGCAGATGCGCGCCACCTATTGCGGGCTGATGCAGGAAATCGACGACTGCCTCGGCGAGGTGTTCGCTTACCTCGACGAGACGAAGCAGTGGGACGACACCATGATCGTCTTCACCAGCGACCATGGGGAGCAGCTGGGCGACCACCACCTGCTGGGCAAGCTGGGCTATTTCGACGAGAGCTTCCGCATTCCGCTGGTGGTGAAGAACCCCGATGCGGCGGGTCGCGCCGGCACCATCGAGAGCGCGCTGACGGAAAGCGTGGACGTGATGCCGACCATCCTGGACTGGCTGGGCGGGGAGGCGCCGCGCAACAGCGACGGCCGTTCCCTATTGCCGGTGGTGGAGGGCAACACGCCCGCCGATTGGCGCGAGTTCCTGCATTACGAATACGATTTCCGCGATGTGCACTACAGCCAGCCGGAGCGCGAGCTGGGCCTGCACATGGATGAGAGCAGCCTGACGGTGGTGCAGGACGACAACTACAAATACGTCCATTTCGCCGCGCTGCCGCCGCTGTTCTTCGACCTGAACGCGGACCCGGACCAGTTCCGCAACCTGGCGGGCGAGCCCGAATACGCCGCGCTGGTGCGCGACTACGCGCAGAAGGCGCTGTCCCACCGGTTGAAGCACGCCGAGCGGACGCTGACGCATTTCCGTTCCACGCCGCGCGGCCTGGAACAACGCTGATGACATCGGAGAAGACCATGAATGTGACCCGTCGTGGGGCCTTTGGCCTCGCCGCTGGCGGCCTGATCCTGCCGCGCTTCGCCCTCGCCCAGAGTGGTACCGTGGCGGATAACCGCCCGAGCATCACCATCGCCGTGCAGAAGATCAGCAACAGCAACACGCTGGAAGTGCTGCGCGAGCAATCCAACGTAGGCGAGCGGGTGTTCTTCTCCTCCCTGTGGGAAGGGCTGATCGGCCGGGACTGGATGGGCGAGCTGAAGGCGGTGCCGGAGCTGGCGACCGAGTGGACGCGCATCTCCGACAGCGTGATCGAGCTGAAGCTGCGCCAGGGCGTGAAGTTCCACAACGGTGACGAGATGACGGCGGAGGACGTGGTGTTCTCCTTCGGCTCCGCCCGCATGTTCGGCGATACGCTGCCGGTGGCGCAGGGCCGTACCATCCAGGTGCGCGGCGAAGGCATCCCGACCCGCGCGGGCCGCGACCTGCCGGCGGAAGTGCCCGCCGTGGCGCGCCGTTCCTGGCCGGCGCTGGAACGGGTGGAAGCGGTGGACAAGTACACCGTGCGCTTCCACAACGCGACGCCGGACGTGACGCTGGAAGGCCGCCTCTCCCGCTACGGCAGCCAGATCATCAGCCGCCGCGCCTATATCGAGGCCGAGACCTGGTTCGACTGGGCGCGCAAGCCCGTCACCACCGGCCCGTACAAGGTTGCCGAATTCCGCCCGGACCAGTCCCTGACCCTGGTGGCGCATGACGAATACTGGGGTGGCCGGCCGCCGGTGAAGCAGATCCGCTTCGTCGAGGTGCCGGAGGTCTCCGCGCGCATCAACATGCTGAAGACGGGCGAGGCGCAGTTCGCCTGCGACATCCCGCCCGACCAGATCGGCGGCATCGAGGCCGACCGGAAGTTCGAGGTGCAGGGCGGCACCATCCTGAACCATCGCCTGACGGTGTTCGACAAGAACCACCCGCAACTGGTCGATGCGCGCGTGCGCCGCGCCATGACGCATTCGATCGACCGTGACGCGATCGTGGAAAGCCTGTGGTCCAACCGCACGGAAGTGCCGAAGGGCCTGCAGTGGCCCTATTACGACGACATGTTCGTCGCCGACTGGTCCGTGCCGAAATTCGACCAGGCCGAGGCGCGCCGCCTGCTGAAGGAAGCCGGCTACAAGGGCGACCCGATCCCGTACCGCCTGCTGAACAACTACTACACCAACCAGACGCCGACGGCGCAGGTGCTGGTGGAGATGTGGAACCAGGTTGGCCTGAACGTGCAGATCGAGATGAAGGAGAACTGGTCCCAGATCCTCGAGCGCAGCCCGACCCGCGCGGTGCGCGACTGGTCCAACAGCGCGCCGTTCAACGACCCGGTCTCCTCCCTGGTCAGCCAGCATGGGCCGAACGGCCAGCAGCAGCAGGTGGGCGAGTGGAGCAATGACGAGATGAACCGCCTCTCCGTCGAGCTGGAGACCGGGACGGACCGCGCGCGCCGCAAGGTGGCGTTCCGCCGCATGTTGGAAATCGCCGAGCGCGAGGACCCCGCCTACACCGTGCTGCACCAGAACGCGACCTTCACCGCCAAGCGCCGGGATATCGCCTGGAAGGCCTCGCCCGCCTTCGCGATGGATTTCCGCCGCGGCAACTGGGGCGGGTGATCAGCATGGCTCCGCTTGTCTCCATGCGCGGCCTCGCGGTCGATTTCGATGGCGTGCCGGCGTTGCGCGGCCTCTCCCTCGACATCCATCCCGGGGAAGCGCTGGGGATGGTGGGGGAATCCGGCTGCGGCAAGTCCGTCACCTGGCTGGCCGCGCTGGGGCTGCTGCCCGCCAAGGCGCGCATTTCTGGCAGTGTGAAGCTGGGGGGAACCGAACTGGTCAGTGCCCCCACTGCGACGCTGGAGGGGGTGCGCGGACGGAAGGTGGCGATGATCTTCCAGGACCCGGCCAGCGCGCTGAACCCGGTGCACCGCGTCGGCAAGCAGGTGGAGGAGGCGCTGCGCCTGCATCGTGGCCTGCGCGGCAGCGCCGCGCGGGCGGAGGCGCGGCGGCTGTTCGACCAGGTCGGCATCCCCGATGCCGGCCGGCGGCTGGATGCCTGGCCGCACGAGCTTTCGGGCGGGCAGAACCAGCGCGTCATGATCGCCATGGCGCTGGCCGGCCAGCCTGAACTGCTGGTGGCGGATGAGCCGACCACGGCGCTGGACGTGACCATCCAGGCGCAGATCCTGGAATTGCTGGACGCCATCCGGCGCGAGCAGAACATGGCGCTGGTGTTGATCAGCCATGATCTAGGCGTCGTCGCCGAGACCTGCGACCGGGTGCTGGTGATGTATGCCGGCCGGGTGGTGGAGCAGGCGCCGGCACGGGCGTTGTTCGATGCGCCGGCCCACCCCTATGCGTGCGGCCTTCTGGCGGCGCTGCCGCCGCTGGAAGGACCGCGCGAGCGATTGGTGGCCATTCCCGGCCAGGTGCCGGACCCGGCGCGCATGCCGCCCGGCTGCGCCTTCGCGCCGCGCTGCCCGCAGGCGGGGCCGGATTGCGATGCCGGCGTGCCGCCTTCCCATGTGCTGGAGCCCGGGCGTGCGGTGGCGTGCCTGCGCCCCGCCTATGCGCCGCGCCCGCGTGAATACGCGCTGTGACACATCCGATGAAAAGCCAGGCGATGGAAAGGCGGGCCCGCCCATGACCGCACCCCTGCTGCGCGCCGAAGGCCTCGTGCGCGCCTACGAATCCCGCCAGGGCCTGTTCGGCCGCGTGACGCCGGTGCGGGCGCTGGACGGTGTTTCCCTGGAGCTTCGCAAGGGCGAGACGCTGGGGCTGGTCGGTGAATCCGGCTGCGGCAAATCCACCACCGGCCGGCTGGTGCTGGGGCTGGAGGCGCCGGACGAAGGCCATGTGGTGTTCGACGGGGCAAAGATGCCCACCGCCGGCACGCCGGAATGGCGCCGGCTGCGCGCCCGCATGCAGATGATCCACCAGGACCCGCTGGGCGCGCTGGACCGCCGGCTGCCGATCGGCGCCCAGGTGGAGGAGCCGCTGATCATCCACGGCCGGGGCGACCGCGCCGCGCGCGTGGCGGCGTTGCTGGACGAGGTGGGGCTGCGGGCGGAACACGCCGCACGCTACCCGCACGAACTTTCCGGCGGCCAGCGGCAGCGCGCCGTGATTGCCCGCGCCCTGGCCACCGACCCGGAGCTGATCGTGGCCGATGAACCGATCAGCGCGCTGGATGTCTCGATCCAGGCGCAGGTGATGAACGTGCTGGCGGAGGCGCAGGCGCGGCATGGGCTGGCGCTGCTGTTCGTCAGCCACGATCTGCGCGTGGTGCGGCAGGTCAGCCACCGCGTAGCGGTGATGTATCTCGGCCGTATCGTCGAGGAAGGGGAGCCGGACGCGGTGTTGCGCGATCCGGCGCATTTCTACACGCGGGCGCTGGTCTCGGCCATTCCGCACCCGTCGCGGCGGGATGCGAAGCGCATCGTGCTGAAGGGAGACCCGCCGAGCCCGGCGGCGCGGCCCGGCGGCTGCGCCTTCCACCCGCGCTGCGCCGCCGCCATCCCCGCCTGCGCGCAGGTGGTGCCGGAGCTGGTGCAGCGCCCGGATGGCCGCAAGGTGGCCTGCCACCTGGCGCATGGCGAGACCGCCATCACGAAAAGGGCTGCCTGATGCTACGCTTTCTCTCGATCCGCCTGTTGCGGGCGGCGCTGACCATCGGGCTGGTGGTGACCTTCGCCTTCATCGTTTTGCGCATGTCAGGCGACCCGGCGCTGCTGATCATGTCGGCCGACGCGCCGCCGGAAGCGGTGGCGGCATTCCGCAAGGCCTGGGGGCTCGATGAGCCGCTATGGAACCAGTATCTCAGTTATTTCGGCGCCATCCTGCATGGTGATCTCGGCCAGTCGATGCGCGACGGCCGCCCGGCGATCCAGTTGGTGGCGGAGCGGATTCCCGCGACGCTGGCGCTGACGGTGCCGGCGCTGATCATGAAGATCGGCATCGGCATTCCCGCCGGCATCTTCGCGGCGCTGCACCGCAATTCCTTCCTGGACCGCGCGGTGATGATCACCGCCGTCGCCGGCTTCACCGTACCGTCCTTCGTACTGGGCCTGTTGCTGGTGCTGGTGTTCGCGGTGCAACTGGGTTGGCTGCCTTCCGGCGGGCAGGAAGGGTGGCGGCACGCCATCCTGCCGATCATCACCATGGGCGCCGGCGGTGCCGCCGTGCTGGCGCGCTTCACCCGCAGCGCCATGCTGGAAGTGCTGGGGCAGCCCTATATCCGCACCGCCAGCGCCAAGGGCGTCAGCTGGCGCGCGGTGGTGCGCCACCATGCGCTGCCGAATGCCGCCATCCCTACCGTCACCATCGTCGGCTTCATGGTCGGCAGCCTGCTGGCGGGCGCGGTGGTGGTGGAGAGCGTGTTCTCCTGGCCCGGCGTCGGCCGCCTGCTGGTGGTGGCTGTGGCCAACCGTGACCTGGCGGTGGTGCAGTGCATCCTGCTGCTGGTGGCGGCCACGATGGTCACGGCCAACATCGTCGTCGACCTGCTCTATGGTTTTCTCGATCCGCGCCTGCGTTCTGGCGTGAAGGCGTAACGGCATGAGCATCGCCCTTTCCCCCGCCGTACCGGTCGGCACCACCACCCGCAAGCGGGCCGGCATGCCGCCGATGGTGGTGTTCGCGCTGTGCTGGATCGTCGCCATGCTGGTGGTGGCGGCCGCGGTGCAGTGGCTCTCGCCCTATTCCTACACGGCGCTGGACCTCCGCGCCCGGCTGCAGCCGCCGGTGTTCATGGGCGGCACCTGGCGCCACGTCCTCGGCACCGATGAGCTGGGGCGGGACGTGCTGGCGCGCCTGCTCTACTCTATCCGCCTCAGCCTGCTCATCGCCTTCGGCGCCACGCTGATCGGCGCGGCGGTAGGCACGCTGCTGGGCTTCCTGGCGGCGCATCTGCGCGGCTTTGTCGAGCAGGTCGTGCTGGCGCTGGCGGACTTCCAGGCCAGCATGCCCTTCCTGATCCTCGCCCTCTCCGTGCTGGCGTTCTTCGGTTCCAGCCTGACGCTGCTGGTCTGCCTGCTGGGCCTGCATGGGTGGGAACGCTACGCCCGCATCTCCCGCGGCCTGGCCATCAGTGCCGGGGCGCAGGGCTACGCGGCGGCGGTGAAGCAGCTTGGCGCCTCGCCTTGGCGCGTCTATGGCCGCCATGTGCTGCCGAACATCGCCTCCACCCTCATTGTCTCGATGACGCTGGCCTTCCCGGAAATCATCCTGCTGGAAAGCGGGCTGTCCTTCCTCGGCCTCGGCGTGCAGCCGCCGGAAACCTCGCTGGGCAACATGGTGGGCTACGGGCGGGAGTACCTGACGCGCGCGCCGTGGATTTTGCTATCGCCCGCAAGCATCATCGTGCTGACGACGCTGTCCGTCTCGATGCTCGGCGACTGGTTGCGGGACAGGCTGGACCCGACGCTGCGCTGAACATGGGACACGGTGGGGAAGGAAGGTCGGGGAAGGAATTCCCCGAACCCCTTATTTTTTTTCGGGTCTTGGTTGGCTTCGAAGTTTGAATGTGGATCTACTAAATATTAAAATGGAACAGTGCTGACTGAATCACGCTTGGCTGGGATTTGGTGTGTGACAGTTGCAGGTCGAAGCCATCGACGAACCATCGCGCGATCAAGAGATGCAGGTGCGCGTTCAACGTCCAGTTCTGTGGAATGCCAAGCAGCCCCGACGTCGCCGTATCTGTTCCGGCAAAATTCGCAAAAGGAAAGAAGGGGCCCGGGGAATTCTTTCCCCGGCCTTCTCCATCGGCTTCAAAAAGCGCACCCCCAAACGCAATAGCGCACGAGTACCGCCATAACGGCGACGCTCATGCGCTAAACGCTACGAACAAGTCCAGCCGGCCGGGCTGGCGGCGCGTCAGTGGCTGCTGCTGTCGGTCCAGCCTTCGCGGCGCAGGGCGCTCTGGAACTTCACCGCCATCAGGGGCGGCTGGGCGGGCTTACCGGTGTCGCCGGGTGCGCGGAGCAGGGCGGCCTGGCGGGCAGCTTCCTGCGCACCCAGACGGTTGATGGCGGTCTGGTCCTGCTGGGAGAGGCGGGCGAAGGGGGCGATGAACATGGCGGTCTCCCGGACTGTTGGTTTTTGCGGTGTTCGTAGTTTTCTAACAGCCCAGATGCGTCATCGTTGCGTAACGAGAAAGTGCGGCGTCTCGTTTACTGCATGCCGCCGCGGGCTGAAACCGGCCACAGGCACTCCACCCGGCCGCCGCGCACGCCGACATACCAGTCGTAGCGATCGACAGTCGGGTCGCAATGGCCGGGGATCAGCCGCAGCTTCTCGCCCAGCTTGGGGGCGGCGCCGTCCCGCACCGCCAACTGGCCGTGCTCGTCCGAGGCGCCGGTATAGTCCAGGCCGGGGCGCTGCCACAGTTTGGGGAAGCCGGAATCGGTCGGCACTGCCTTGTGGCCGGCATCCAGCACTGCGAAGCCCGCCCGCGCCGTGCTCATCACCTGGGAGAGCACGAACAGCGCGTGGCGGAAGGGCGGCGCGTCCTCATTGGCGGCGTAGTCCGCATCCATGAAGGCGTAGGAGCCAGCCTGGATCTCGGTATAAACGCCGCTGGTGGCCTCGTGGCGGAAGGTGCCGGTGCCGCCGCCGCCGACGATGCCGCATTCCAGCCCTTGCTGGCGCAGTTGCTCCACCGTGCGGCGGGTGTCCTCCACCGTGCGGGCGATGGTGGTGGCGCGCTGCTCCGGCGTGCGTTGGTGCTGGGCGCTGCCGTGATAGGCCTGCAGGCCGCCGAAGATCAGATGCGGGCTGGCGGCGATGCGCTGCGCCAGCGCCACCGCTTCCGGCCCGGGGGAGACACCGCAGCGATTGCCGCTGACGCTGATCTCCACCAGGACGCGCAGCCGCTGCCCCGCCGCTTCCGCCGCCTGTTCGGCCAGGGCGATGCCTTCCTCCCCATCCGTGCAGAGGGCGATTTCGGCGATGCGGGAGAGTGCCAGCAGCCGCGCCAGCTTGCGGGGGGAAGCGACCTCGTTGCTGACCAGGATGTCCGGCACGCCACCCCAGGCCAGCGCCTCGGCCTCCGCCACCTTTTGCACGCACTGGCCGACCGCGCCGCGCCGTATCTGCTGGAGCGCGATGACAGCAGATTTATGCGTCTTGGCGTGGGCGCGCAGCCTGGCGCCGGTGGGCGCAAGGAAGGCGGCCATGGCGTCCAGATTCGCCTCGAATGCATCCAGGTCCAGGATCAGGGCGGGGGTATCAACCTCGTCCTCACGCATGCCGGGCTCGGCGGGGGGATGCTGGGGCATGGGGAGGTCTCCGGATCTAAGGTCGGAGAGATGCTAGGGCAGGGGGAGGCGCATGCAAATCCACCCGCTCATTTCATGGCGGAGGGAGGTGAAGGCTGGGGGAATGAATTCCCCCAGGCCCCCTTCTTCTATTTTTTCGGGTTTTGAGCTGCGCTTGTTTGAATGTGGGCGGCGCGGGATCTGTGACCTCCGGTGACTGATGGTTCAGCCTGCGCGGCCTTTTGGATTGAATGTGGCTTCGCCATCTGGCGCTACCGTCCGGCCCTTGGGCCAAAGACTCACAGAGAAAAGATGGGGGTCCGGGGGAATTCCTTCCCCCGGCCTACCCTTCTCCCGTCAGTGGCCGGCGTTCTCGCCAGAGAAGTCCGGTGCCGCGAGGCCCGAGGCTTCGACCTGTTCGGCCAGCAGGGCCTTCAGGCGGTCCAGCCCTTCTTCCGTCTTGGCTTCCGCGCGGGCGACCAGCACGGCCTGGGTGTTGGAGGCACGCAGCAGCCACCAGCCGTCTTCCGTCAGCACGCGCACGCCATCCACATCGTCCACCTGCGCGCCGGAGGCGGCAAGGCGGGCCTTCACTTCCTGGATGACGCCGAACTTGCGCTCATCCGGGCAGTCGAAACGCAACTCGGGGGTGTTGATCACCTTGGGCAGGGCGTCGCGCATCTGCGCCAGGGATTCGCTGGCGCGGGCGATGATGCCCAGCAGGCGGATGGCGGAGTAGGGGGCGTCGTCGAAGCCGTACCACTTGTCGTTGAAGAAGATGTGGCCGGACATCTCGCCCGCCAGCGGGGACTTGGTCTCCGCCATCTTCGCCTTGATCAGGCTGTGGCCGGTCTTCCACATCAGCGGCGTGCCGCCGGCCTTGGCCACTTCGT
>Ga0308159_1003615_pt1 | contig 15301 bp, 18 predicted proteins | sample PhyCR1_FD_201040 | JGI IMG/M metagenome (GOLD analysis project Ga0308159, IMG submission 201040) | Phyllosphere microbial communities from UC Gill Tract Community Farm, Albany, California, United States - DLSLC.R1 | ecosystem: Host-associated > Plants > Phyllosphere > Unclassified | place: USA... | reverse complement strand
ACGTCACCACGACCGCGCCAACGTGGCCGGTATCTCCGAATTTCACCCTGAAACGAGCGACAGACCAGTCCCCCTCCTTCGAACGCAGATCGACGGTGACCACTGCGGCGCCTTTTTCCGCAGCCTGCTATGTGACGGGCGGCCTGTCCTACGCCAAGGTGAGCAACAGCTTCACCACCAGCAACGGGGCGAACAGCTTTACGGAAGTGAACCGCAAGGAAGATGCCTGGGGCTGGAACGTCGGTGGCGGCGTTGAAGCCAAGGTCGCGCAGAACTTCTCGATCGGTGCGCGCTATCTCTATACCCGCTACAATGCCGGCGATTACCGTGTCGATGTCGGTGCCGGCACGGCGCCTGCGACCAATCCCTTCCGCATTACCCCTTCGGGCGGAGCCAGCATCAATCGTGGCGACAAGTTCGACACCCAGAGCGTCATGGTGACCAGCAGCTTCCGCTTCTGATCGCGCTGACCTGAGGGCAGTTGCGAACATCTTGCTCCACCTCGCAATTGCCCTCATTGGTCACACCGCCAAACGTCCGGGCTTTAAACTCGAAGTTCCTTACGGGCAGTCTTGGGCCTTCAGAAAAGGGGAAGCTGCACGTCCGCAACTGGATAACGAAAAATGACCGCTGAGAGTCCGAGAAGGGGCGGTTCGGACAAGGGCGAGCGCCAGATCGAGCGCCATTTTGGGCAGTCAGCTTTGTATTAATAATTCGATAGGTTGCACCGTTTGGCCGCATTTATCCTCTATAGGCTTCGAGAAATTCAGGAGCGCATTAGGACCTTGGCTGCTGCCGGGTTATGGGGGCAATATGCGAATGCCCCCATCATCGTCAGATTGTTGAGCGAACCGGCCGGACGATCAACGTATTAACGTCCACATCCGCCGGCTGCTCCACCGCATAGGCGATGGCGCGCGCGATCGCGTCCGGGGTGAGCGCGATGGAGCGGAAATCGATCATAGCCTGCGCCGCGACCGGATCGGTGATCGTGTGGACCAGTTCCGATTCCACGACGCCCGGCGCGATGATGGTGACGCGAATGTCGTCATGCTCCATGCGCAGCGCCTCCGAGATGGCGCGCACTGCATATTTTGTCGCGCTGTAGACGCCGCAGGTCGGCCACACGGCATAGCCGCCGATCGAAGAAACGTTGACGAACTGGCCGCTGCCCTGGCCCTTGAAGCGAGGGAGGGCGGCGGCAATGCCGTGCAGGACACCGCGGATGTTGACGTCGATCATACGGTCCCATTCATCAACCTTCAGGCTGTCGAAGCGCGACAGCGGCATCAGCCCCGCATTGTTGACCAGCACATCAACAGGGCCGTATTCGGCCTCGGTCGCGGCGATGAACGCCTCGAAATCGCTGCGGTCGGTGACGTCGAGCGACCGGAAGGCGACTGTGCCTCCCGCTGCGTTCAGTTCCTCCGCCAGCGCTGCGAGCCGGTCGGTGCGGCGTGCGCCCAGCATCAGCTTCGCGCCGCGCGCCGCCAGGAGCCGCGCCGTGCCTTCGCCGATGCCGCGGCTGGCGCCGGTAATCGCGATGACCTTGTCCTCTATGGCCATGATAGTCACTCCTGTTCAGACAGACCGAACCATCGATCCGATGCCCCTTAGATGGCGCTATCTGGTCGTGAGGAGGTAGAACGGTCATCCGGGATGATTGCACGATATTCCAGATTTATAGCGCCGCGCTGGATCGGTCTCTATCAGCCGTGTAGGCTGATCGTACCGACTGCTTTAGGCGAGGCACTGATGGCGCATCAAGAACTGGCTCAGCAGATTGCCCGATACGCCGAGCGAGACGGTATCATCGAGACGCCCATCGCTCGGCTCACGCTGGTCCGCTCGGGCCGGGGTGGCGAGCCGGTGCATATGGTGCAGCGTCCGGCGCTGTGCATCATCGCGCAGGGCAGCAAGCGCGTGCTGCTGGGCGATGCGGTGATCAACTATGGCCCTGCCAGCTATCTCGTCGCCTCACTCGACCTGCCCATCACAGGCGCTGTGACGCAGGCGAGCGCGGACGCGCCTTATCTCTGCTTCTGCCTCTATCTCGACCCCGCCCTGTTGTCGGAGATCGCGTTAACCCTGCCGCCTCTGCCGGCAGGCACGGAGGAGAGGGGCGGGATGACGCTGCACCCGATGACACCTGAACTGATTGACGCGGCGACGCGGTTGACGGCGCTGCTCGGCGATCCGGCGAACGCGCCGCTGCTCGCGCCGCTTATCGAGCGGGAATTGCTGGTGCGGCTGATGACCGGGCCGGGCGCGGGCATCCTGCGCGCGATAGCGAGCGGCGAAAGCCGCACCAGCCAGCTGGCCAAAGCGATCGCCTGGCTCAAGACCCATTTCCGCGAACCATTCAGCGGACCACATCTTGCCGCCCTTGCCGGCATGAGCCTGTCGAGCTTCCATGATCATTTTCGCCGGGCCACCGCCATGACTCCGCTGCAATATCAAAAGCAGTTGCGGTTGCAGGAAGCGCGGGCGCTGATGTTGGCCGACCGCCTTGATGCGGCAGAGGCGGGCTTCCGCGTCGGCTATGACAGCCCCTCCCAGTTCAGCCGCGAATATCGTCGCCTCTTCGGCGCCCCGCCTGTCCGCGACGTGGGGCGGTTAAGGGCAATGCCGCAGATGGCTATGGCGATTTGAGGGCGAGGCGTAGTTCGGTCCGATGCGGGGCGACGATACTCGCCCAGCTGTGATCCGCTTCGTTTCAGGGGCAATGACGCGCTTGGAGAGCGCCAAAGACTGGATCGACAGCACTCGCTGCTCGTCGTCGCTTGCAACATAGGTTCCGCTCTCCGAGCATTGCGAACCGTCCGCATCTTATGTCCCCCTTGGCGAGACATCGGGTGCGACATCGGGACAGAGAGAATGTTCGGGATCATACGCCAGAGAACAAAGCTCCGCTGCTCTCACAGCGAGCGGCTCCTGCCGATGGCGCCATTGCACAACTCCGAGCGACAGCCGCGAGATATAGCTGACGGTTGGCACTTTGGAGTTTCGAAATGAAAGCCTAGTATCTGCGTTGGGTCGATTGCGTAGGCGGCATCGTGGGGCAGTGCCGTCATTTTCGCCTTGGTCGGCGAGTGTCGGCTTCGGCGAAGAGCCGACACTCGCACGATCGGCGCAATCAATTCGAAGTCGACAGTTCCCGCACGATTTCCGCGACCAGCCCCCGCAGCCAGCGGTGCGCCGGATCCTGTCGGTATCGCACATGCCAGGCCATTTCGACGGGGAACGTACCTAGATCCACCGGCGCGGTAAGAATTTTCAAGCGGGAATCCTGTCGTAGTCGCCGGCAAATCAGTGACGGCAGTGTCGCGCAATAGTCGGTGACGGCCACCATCTCAGCGACCGCGAAGAAGTTGGTCACCGAAATCGCCACCTCGCGCTTGAGCTGCTGCTGCGCGAGCGCCTGGAACAGGCCCGCGCGCATTCGCCCCGGCGGTATGATGTTGACGTGCTTGAGCGCCTCGAACTGCTCGCGCGTCATCGCGTCGCCCACGGTGGGATGGTCCGCCCGCACGGCACAGGCAAGGCTCTCGTCCATCAGATGCTGGACGACGAGATTGTCGGGAGGATCGACGATGCGGCCGAGCACCAGCGCAGTGGTGCCTGATACGACACCGGTCTCGACCAGATCGTTGCCATAGGGTGTCAGCCGCAGCTTGATGCAGGGCGCCACCTGCTGGAGCCGGGCGACGATGGCGGGGACAAGCACGAACTCGACATAACCATTGGGCGCTATCGTGAAAACCCGCTCGGCCTTGGCGGGATCGAAGCCCTGCTGGCCCAGTACAGCATCATCGAGCTTCGCCAGCGCATCGGCGATCGCGGGCGCGAGTTCCAGCGCGACGGCGGTGGGCTGGATCCCGTAACGCTCGCGGATGAAAAGCTGATCCTGCAGCATCAGGCGCAGCCGCGAGAGCGCGTTGGACAGCGCCGGCTGCGTCATCCCGACGCGCTCGGCCGCGCGCGTCACGCTCCGCTCTTCCATCAGGGCAACAAAGATCGGGAGCAGGTTGAGGTCGTATCGCATACAGACATGCTCTAGAGCGTATAACTGAAATCAGGACAATAAACTTCTGGAATATGTCGAATAGGGCCACCTTTCACTCGTCCGCAGCAAATGCGGTGAGACAATGGAGACTCAGATGACCAATGCGAAAGTGCTCTTCCTCGGATCCAACGCCACGCAGATCGAGCTGCGCGGCGGCGGCTCTGCCACGATTGGCCAGTACCTGAACGAGACAGTGGTGCCCGCGATGGCGCTGATCGAGGCCGGCTACGATGTCGTGCTCGCCACGCCCGACGGCACCAAGCCGCACATCGACGAAGCATCGGATACGGTGCAGCATTTCGGAGGCGACCAAGCCGCGTATGAGCGCGCACGGCACTTCTTTGCCGAGGACCCCGCCATGAACGAGGTCCACACCCTCGCCTCGGTCATCGGACAGGGTCTGGACGAATTTGCAGGCGTCTTTGTCCCGGGCGGCCATGCTCCGGCGGTCGATCTGATGCAGGACCGCGAGGCGGGCGCCATTCTGCGCCACTTCCATGCGGCGGCCAAGCCGACCGGGCTGCTCTGCCATGGTCCCGTCGCGGTGGTCGCCGCCCTGGCCGACCCGGCAGCGTACAGGGCCGCCCTGATCGAGGGCGATGACGCTAGGGCGACCGACCTCGCTAAGGGTTGGATCTATGCGGGTTATCGCATGACGGTTTTCTCGGCGAGCGAGGAGAAGATCGCCGAAGAGCACCTGCTGAAGGGCGAACTGTACTTCGACATGCCGAAGGCCCTGCGGCTGGCCAGCGGCGAGGTTTCGGCCGCTCCTGAAGATTTCGTTGCCAACGTGGTCGTGGATCGCGAACTGATCACCGGCCAGAACCCGGCCTCCGACCACGCAGTCGCGAAGGCCATGATCGAGGCGCTCGGCGGCCCGCAGACGGCCGCATGAGCACGCGCATGACAGGTGGCGCGCTGCGGATGCGCGCCACCACGCCCACCCATTCATCAAGGATTACCCATATGACCAACCCTGTGAAGATCGTCGCCGTCCTGACCGCTCGTCCCGGCGCTGCCGACCAGCTCCGTACCCTGCTCGAGGGCATGCTCGCGCCGAGCCGGGCCGAAGCCGGCAACTTGCGCTATGATCTCTGGCAGGATCAGAGCGAGCCCACGCGCTTCGTTCTGGACGAGCTCTACACCGGCTCGGACGCGGTTGCCGCGCATCGCGCGACCCCGCACTTCCAGGCCTATCTGGCCGCGATCGGCGATCTTGCCGAGCGGACCGCCTTCGTCCTCGATCCCGTTTCGGCCTGAGGAGGCCCCGATGCGCAACCTGAAGCACTGGATCGGCGCCGCGCTGCTCGCGCAGCCCTTCTACGCAGAGGAAATTCAGATGATCGGACTTCTGGCGCAGACATGGCGCTTCGGGTTGCCGCACCGCCTGCAACCAGGGCGCTAAACCCGCCACCATCCCACACGAGACGGCAGCAGACCGCCACCTTCGTTTCGCGCCGCCGGATCGGAAGGAGCCATGCCGCGCGCCTGCCAAAAGGCGCCGGCTGATCCACGCACTCCGAGGAGATCATGATGACCCGCCACCCCGCCCTGTTCACCCCCGTCCCGCTCGGCCAGCACACCTTGCGCAACCGCATCGTGCTGCCGCCCCAGACAGCCAGCGCGCCGCCCAGCCCGGAGACGTGCCGACCGCGCTGATGGCCCGCTACTATGCCCAGCGCGCCGGCGCAGGCTTCATGGTCAGCGAAGGCACGCAGATCGAGCCGCTCAGCCAGGGCTACCGGCAGGCGATCCCGGCCAGTTCGGTCGCGCGTGCCATTGCCTATGCGATCGAGCAACCCGCCGATGTCGACATCAACGCCATCGTCATCCGCCCCACTCGCCAGAATTTCTGACAGCCGTTGCAGCCCCGCTTCCGTTCTTAGGAGCCCACGATGTTCGACACACTGACCAACCCCGCCCAGATCTTTGCATCCGAAGCCGTATCGCGCGACCCCGCCACCGACGCGCTGATCGCGCGCTGCCCCTACCAGAACCCTGAAGAGGTCGGCGATTCCGCTTCCAGAACACGGGCCAGGTCTGTCTCGCGGCCAAGCGCTTCATCCTCGAGCGGCCCATAGCCGAAGCCTTCACGGCGAAGTTCGTGGGCGCCGCGCGCGACCTGAAAATCGCGATCCGCAAGATCCCGCCACGAAGATCGGCCCCATGACGCCGGCCATCCTGAGGCGCCCGCGTCGAGGTCGATTGACGTGGCGGAAAGTACGGGAAGCGACAAAATTCTTTCAGGATGACCTTTATTGGTCGCGAGCTGCCAGAAGAGCGGAAGGTCTGCACCTGGGGAGCCGAACTCTGGCTCTGAGCGTCTCCTAAGGGGCAGCAGCGATGGGCTGGGCTTGGGATGAACCTGCCGTTCGCGATAAGAATGCGAATGGCAGGTTCCAACGACCGAGCCGCTCACGCGGTTTCATTCCCGTCGGACTGATTGATCTAATGCTTGAATGAGAGCGTGCTCGACCCGGTGGTCGTCCGATTGCGCCACGTTGAAGCGCATGAACGGCGCCGCAGACTGAGACACGCTGAACACGTTGCCAGGTGCTAGCACAACGCCAGCCTCCAGACAGTGTCTGGCGATGTCCGCGGAATCGAGGCCATCTGGTAGGCGGCACCATAGATAGAAACCACCTCGCGGCATGATCCATGGCATGATTCCCAACTTCGCCAAACGTGCGGCAGTATGGTCCCGCGCTTGCGCCAAACGCTGGCGCAGTTCGGCCATATGCTTTCGATAGCTACCACCCGCAAGCACATCGGCGATCAATTCTGTTGCCACTGGGCTAGGTCCACCGAAGCTCGTCGCAACCTGAAGATCAATCAATCCCTCGATCCAGTCGCGCCGCGCCGCGATATAACCACAGCGCACGGCCGCGGAGAGGGTCTTGGAGAAGCTCCCTATGCGGATCACCCGGTCGAGTCCGTCGAGGACGGCGAGACGCGGCGACGGCGATGGTTCGAAATCGGCGAAGATATCGTCTTCCACGATCGTGAGGTCATGGGCTCCGGCAGCGCTCAGCAGGCGGTGCGCCGTTTGATACGAAATGCTTGCCCCTGTTGGATTGTGGAGCGCGGAGTTGGTAATGTAGAGCCTTGGCTTACGCGCAATCAGCGCCGCCTCGAATGCTGCGGTGTCTGGACCGGTGGGTGTGTATGGAATACCGATCAGCTTCACACGGTGAGCGCGGAGCAGTGCCTGGAAATTGAAATAGCCGGGGTCATCGACCAGCACGGTGTCGCCGGGATGCAGCAGAAAGCGGCAGATCAGATCGATGGCCTGCGTGCCGGATCCGGTCAGCAGAACCTGGTCAGCGCTCACGTCGATGCCCTCTTCGGCGAAACGACCGAGAAGCAGACGGCGCAGCGCCAGCGAACCACGCGTGCTGCCGTACTCGGTCAGCAGCGCATCCTCACCGCGTGCCAGCGATCGCAAGGCCTTGCGGAGTGCGGCATTGGGCATCCAGTCCGTTGGCAGCCAGCCACAGCCTGGCTTGACCATGGATGTATCGGCGTCGAGCGATTGACGGGAAATCCAGAACGGATCGACGGCCCGGTCGCGGCGTGGCCCCATCTCGCTGACCGACATCGGCGGGATACTGCTTCCCGTCACGTAGAAGCCCGAGCCTCGGCGCGCGCTGATCACCCCTTCGGCCGCCAGTCGATCATAGGCCTCGACCACGGTGGATGGAGACACGGACATGGTCTCAGCAAATCCTCGGACGGAGGGCAGCCGATCCCCCGGACCGATTGCACGGCTTGCGATCTTCGCACGGATTGCGTCCATGAGTTCTTCGGTTCTGGTTCCGCTGCGCAACCGACCCATCGCTATGCCTTTTTGATTGTATGGTAAAAAAGAGCCATACAGTTAGCATTTTTTGTATTGTATTGTCTCTGTCTTGGCCAGGCCTCTCCGAATAATCGGATCGCGAAAGCGAGGAGTTATGGAACGGACTACAGCCGGTTGGGGCAGCGGCCTCCTGGGCGTCATCATCTTTAGCGGGTCTCTGCCGGCGACACGTCTCGCAGTCGCGGACTTCACGCCGCTGTTCGTAACGTCGGGGCGTGCCGTCATCGCGGCGCTGCTTAGCGCGGTCTTCCTCATGGCACTCCGGCAAGCACGGCCCGCGCGCTCCGACCTGCTGCCGCTCGGCATCGTCTCGATCGGCGTAGTGCTCGGCTTCCCGCTTCTGACCGGTCTTGCTCTCCAGCACATCACAGCGGCACACTCGGTTGTCTTCGTGGGATTGCTTCCGCTGTCCACCGCCATCTTCGGCGTATTGCGCGGTGGCGAACGCCCCAAACCTGCTTTCTGGTTTTTCTCGACAATTGGGGCTGCTGCGGTGGCCGGTTTCGCCTTGTACAACGGTGGAGCCGGTTCGTTGACCGGCGACCTGCTGATGGTGGCGTCCATTGTGCTGTGCGGACTGGGCTATGCTGAAGGTGCGGCGCTGTCCCGCCGGCTTGGCGGATGGCAGGTTATCAGTTGGGCTCTGCTCCTCTCGCTGCCGGTCATGACCGTCATCGCCCTAGGGACTATGCCGGCGAACTGGGCTGACATCGGTTGGCGTGCGTGGTCCGGCTTCGCCTATGTTTCGGTCTTTTCGATGATGCTAGGCTTCGTGTTCTGGTATCGCGGCCTTGCCATCGGCGGCATAGCTGGCGTCGGACAACTCCAGCTCTTTCAGCCCTTCCTTGGCTTGCTCCTTGCAGGCGTGGTTCTCGGAGAGCCCGTGGCATGGACGATGATCGCATCGACCGTGATCGTCATCCTCTGCGTGGCCGGTGCGAAGCGCTTCTCCTGATCCATACCTGATCTTTCCATTCACGAGACATCGCCATGACCGAAGAATTCTACCGCATGAAGCGCCTGCCTCCCTACGTAATCGCGGAAACCAACGCGATGCGGGCAGCCGCGCGCGCTGCCGGGGAAGATGTCATCGATCTCGGCATGGGCAATCCAGACCTGCCTCCGCCCGATCATGTCATTGAGAAGCTGATCGAGGTGACGCGCAAGCCCGATGCCCATGGCTATTCCCAGTCAAAGGGCATTCCTGGCCTGCGTCGGGCACAAGCCGATTATTACGGCCGGCGCTTCGGCGTCGAACTTGATCCCGAGACGGAGGTGATCGTCACGATGGGATCGAAGGAGGGGGTGGCCAGCCTGGCCACTGCGATCACCGAGCCGGGCGATGTCGTGCTTGCTCCCAACCCCTCCTATCCGATCCACACGTTCGGCTTCATCATCGCAGGCGCGACGATCAGAAGCGTGCCGACCACGCCGGACGAGCACTATTTCGAGAGCCTCGAGCGCGCGATGCGTTTCACCGTGCCCCGCCCGAAGCTGCTGGTGACGAACTATCCCGCCAACCCGACGGCGGAGACTGTTGACCTCGCTTTCTACGAACGCCTGGTGGCATTCGCGAAGGAGAACGACCTGTGGGTTCTGAGCGACCTTGCCTATTCGGAGCTGTACTATGACGGCAGGGCCACGGTTTCGATCCTGCAGGCGAAGGGCGCGAAGGATGTCGCCGTCGAGTTCACCAGTCTGTCCAAGACCTACAGCATGGCAGGATGGCGGATCGGCTTCGCTGTCGGGAACCCAAGGCTGATTGCGGCTATGGCGCGGGTGAAGTCCTATCTCGATTATGGCGCGTTCACACCGATCCAGGCTGCCGCCGTCGCGGCGCTCAATGGACCGCAAGACATCGTCGAGAAGAACCGCCGGCTCTATCACCGGCGGCGCGACGTGCTCGTCGATAGCTTCGCCCGCTGCGGATGGGAGATACCAAGCCCAAGTGCATCGATGTTCGCATGGGCGCCGCTACCGCCCGCCCTTCGGCACATGGGCAGCCTCGAATTCTCGAAGGAGCTGTTGACCCAGGCGAAAGTGGCTGTCGCAGCGGGGGTCGGCTATGGCGAACAGGGTGAAGGATATGTCCGCATCGCCCTTGTCGAGAACGAGCAGCGAATTCGACAGGCCGCGCGCAGCATCAAGCGCTATCTTCTGTTGAAAGGCGTGAACGTGCCCACTGGCAAGGGAGACTGAAATGGCGCTCTTCAGAGGCATCGGCGGACGGACCGCACTGGGGAGCGTGGATTTGGCTGCTGGAGAACGGGGAAAGTTCGCTGCCGGCGAGGTCAGGCCGCTCGCTGCAAGTGACGGTTCGCTACAACGACTTCGCGGCAAGGTGCGTCAGCGCGGCTCGCAAAAGGCTGACCAGTCATTCATCAGCAATCGGCGCTTTTCGAGCAAGTTTCCGCGTCGATACGCAGCTTCAGTTTTGTCTTTTACAACGTGAGCAAGTGCTGCCTCGGCCACTTCGCCGTGATGCTCAGTCTCTTCGCTCACCCAATCGCGAAATGCCGACCTGAAACCATGTGCCGTGTAGGGTTCCTTCATTTCACGCAAAAGCTTCGTCAACGTCATGTCGGACAGCGGGGTGTTCCGTTTCGCTCCAGGGAAGACGAGGGGGCAATCACCCAGTTTGAGGGCGGCTGCTCTTTCTATGATCCGAATTGCGCTCGGCGTGAGGGGAATGACATGCTCGCGGTTGGCCTTCATTCGCTTCTTCGGCACCGTCCAGAGGCAGTTCTCCAGATCAAATTCCTCCCACCGCGCGCCGCCAACCTCCCCCGATCGTGAAGCGCACAGGATTGCAAACTCGAGTGCCATCCGGCTGGATGACTTTCGTGTCCTGAGAGCCCGCCCCGAAAGTTGTTGAGCAATACCAGTATGTTGTGATTCAGTCCGTCCTGCGAGAGATGGAGTGATCAATGACATGGACTGGTATTGCCCGGCAGGAGCATAGCCGGAAAGGACTGCGCTATTCCAGCGATATGACGGACCGTGAGTGGTCTTTGGCGGAGCCGTTCATCCCGCCGGCCAAGCGCGGAGGTCGACGTCGGACGACAGACATGCGCGAGGTGGTGAATGCCTTGCTTTACATAGCAGCCAGCGGCTGCGCCTGGAGGCTTCTACCCAAATGCTTTCCGCCGGTCTCGACGGTGCAGCGCTATTTCTACGCTTGGCGCAACACCGGTTTGCTCGAGGCCATGAACACGGTGCTGGTGATGAACCTGCGCGAGATCGAAGGGCGCGAAGCCTCGCCGAGCGCCGGTGTGATCGACAGCCAGTCAGTGAAAACCACCGAAAGCGGCGGCCCTTGCGGGTATGACGCGGGCAAGAAGCTCAAGGGCCGCAAGCGGCATATCCTGACCGACACCTGCGGCTTTCTCATCTTCATCCTCGTCCACACCGCCGACATCCAGGACCGCGACGGTGCCGTCGATGTCCTCAAGGCCGTGCGGAAACGCTTCCCGTGGCTACGTCATGTCTTTGCCGATGGGGGCTATGCCGGCAACAAGCTCCGTACTGCCCTCGCCGGATCAGGGGCCTGGACGATCGAGATCATAAAGCGTTCGGACAACGCGAAGGGCTTCCAGGTTCTCCCGCGGCGGTGGGTCGTCGAACGCACCTTCGCATGGCTTGGCCGATGCCGCCGCCTCGCCAAGGATTGGGAAACCACCATCGCATCCTCCACGGCATGGACAACAATAGCCTCCATCCGCATGCTCACCCGCAGAACTGCAAGATATTGCTACGGTTGAGAAACTTCTGAATCAGGCACTGAGGCTGGCAACAAAAGCGGGTACCTTATTATAGGGCATCGCTGCGAAACGGCCCTCATTCTTCGGCTGCTTCGGCAGACTTTTGGTCACCGCACGCATCGGTGCCTCTGATTCTCGGAAGCCGGAGGCAAAGGCCCAGTCGAGCACTGCTCCAATACGCTGTCAGACCCGCCGTGCGGTCTCAGGCTTGGATAGCCAGATTTCGGCCAGGACATTGCGGATCATGGGCCAGCGATTTCCGAGACTTGGACATTGCCTAGTTTGGGGAAGACATATGTCTCCAGCGTACGAAGCCACTGACCTTCATGCTTCTCATTGCGCCAAGTCTTGCGCTGGGCTGCTAGGACTTCTGCAGTGGCCTCCTTGAAGGTAGGCACGCCTTCGGCCTTACGCCGTTCGAAAACGGGGTCGAGGCCCAGCTCCACCCAGCTCCGAATCTTCCGAGCGCGCTCCCTTGGCTGGGCGATCGACACCTTCGCCGCGCTGCCCGCGCCAAAGTCGCGGCGGCTACCAGCCTTCTGAACGCGGCAGACCCAGTTCTTGCTGCCACTGGGTTGAATGATGAGAAATAGTCCATCACCATCGCCAAGCCGGCCCGGCTTGGTCGCGTTCCTGACAGCGGTCGCGGAGAGCTTTCCCATCCGAAAATTATCCCACATTTTATACCACACGACGAATCGGTTGCGGGCGAACAGGGATGAATGCGGGTGGACGCGAATCACCCGAAAGACCTGATTTCTCAGGGTCTTATCGGATGGTCGCGAATGTGGCTGGACAAGCCGGTGGCGGAGACGCCGGGATTCGAACCCGGGGTGCCCCCTTAAGGGCACGACGGTTTAGCAAACCGCTGGTTTCAGCCACTCACCCACGTCTCCGGATGCGGCTTGGAGCGGTGCCTATAACGGGAGCATTCGGGGGCGGCAAGGGGGCAAGCGTGCCAGAATGCAGATTTATTCGGCACTCGCTTCGGCGCATGTTTCAAGTTCCATCCGCCGCAAAACCGACTCGGGTCGTCGCCCGTTCATTGCTAGGTCATGCGCGGTGGATTCTTGTGGGATGACACCAGTTTTGACCGTGCATGGGGCGCGGGGGACGTGGAAGCGCCAGCATCGGCGTGGAGAACGCAAGGTAATCACGCCATGAAGAGTCATTCTATGCAAGATCGCACGCACACTGCCCGGGGCGCGCGTTGCAGGTCGGTCATCGGGCTGGCAGCGGCGTTTATGGCGCTCGCCATGCCTGTTGCGCCGGCCTTAGCGCAAGTCACCACCGTCGATCCCGACGCTGCGATCGATAGCGACCTCAACCGGGGGACGACCTATTCGCCGGTGCCGCCTGCAACTGATCCTGGTAACGGCACGCCTGTTGAAGGGCCCCCCGCCACCGACTGGAACGGCGGGCAGCCGGCCTATCCTGCTCCCACGCCCGCGCCGACTTATCCCGCCGCACCTGCTGTCGCGACGCAGGACAATGGTTCGACCTACCGCGAGGACGACCTGATCGGCGCAGCGGAAGGCGTGTTCGGCAAAGGCGCCAAGGGCCTCGCGGATATCATCAAGGACCTGCTCGCCAAGCAAGGCGAGCCCAACGCCTACATCATCGGCCGTGAGGCTGGCGGCGCGATTGCCGTGGGCCTGCGCTACGGTTCGGGCACACTCCACCACAAGGTGGAAGGAGAGCGGCCGGTGTACTGGACCGGCCCTTCGATCGGTTTCGACGCCGGAGCCAACGCAGGCAATGCCTTTGTCCTCGTCTACAACCTGTACGATAGTCAGGACCTGTTCCACAGGTTCGGCGCGGGCGAAGGCCAGGCCTATCTCGTGGGCGGCTTTACCGTCAGCTACCTGCGCCGCGGAAACACCGTACTGATTCCCGTACGCGCGGGCGCGGGACTGCGTCTGGGCGCCAATATCGGCTACATGAAGTTCTCCGAAAAGCAGAGCTGGCTGCCCTTCTGACGCAACGATATTGCGCATCGACGCAGCCGTCCAACTAGGTGGTTGCGTCAAGCGGCGGGCGGGGTTAAGGGCCGCCCGCCATGCTCAACGATCTCAAGCAACAGCCCGCTGACGCGCTCCTTGCGCTGATCAAGCTCCACAACAACGATCCGCGCGCGGACAAGATCGACCTCGGTGTCGGCGTCTACAAGACCGCCGACGGCGACACGCCGGTCTTCGCCGCGATCAAGGCGGCCGAGCAGAAGCTGGTCGAGGAGCAGGACTCCAAGGCCTACCTCGGCCCCGAGGGTGACATGGGCTTCGTCGAGAAGCTGATGCCCTACGTGTTCGGTAAGGCCAACCCGACCATGGACGGCCGGATCGAGGGCATGCAGACCCCCGGCGGCACCGGCTCGCTGCGCCTCGCGCTCGCGATGGTGAAGCGTGCGGGCTACAAGCGCGTCATCGTCGGCAAGCCCAGCTGGCCAAACCACAACCAGATTTGCGCCGATCTCGGCCTCGAAGTCCTCGAGTTCAACCACGCGACCGGTGCCGGTGCCGACATGGACGCCCTGCGCGGCGCGATCGCCACGGCACAGGAAGGCGATGCCATCCTGTTGCACGGTTGCTGCCACAACCCGACCGGCATCGACTACACCAATGCCGAATGGGACGAGATCGCCGGACTGCTGGCCGCCTCGACCATTCTTCCGGTGCTCGACCTTGCCTACCAGGGCCTCGGCCAGGGCATGGAAGAAGATGCCTACGGCCTGCGCCGCGTTCTGGCGTCAGTGCCTGAAGCGCTGATCTGCTATTCGTGCGACAAGAACTTTGGCCTCTATCGTGACCGCGTCGGGGCGCTCTACGCAATGGTCGCCGATCCGGCCGATCTTGCCAAGGTCATGTCGAACGGTCACTCGCTGGCGCGCGCCAACTGGTCGCAGCCGCCAGATCACGGCGGTGCGGCGGTTCGCGTGATCCTTGAGGACGAGGCCTTGACCGCGCAGTGGCTGGCCGAACTCGACGAGATGCGTGAACGCATGCGCGGCGTGCGTGCGAAGCTGCAGACGGCCGGCAAGACCGGCGGCGTCGACCTGACCCCGGTGGGCTCGCAGAACGGCCTGTTCTCGATCATCCCCTTCACTCCGGAGCAGGTGCAGGCGATGCGTTCGGAATACGGTATCTACTTTGCCGCTTCGGGCCGCATTAACGTCGCGGGTCTGACCGACGGCAACATCGACCAGTTCATCGCCGCCGTCGCGGCCGTGACGGCCTGATCATGGACCGTCAGCCGGTTCTCGAAGGGGACCGGCTGACGCTCAGGCCCCTGCTTGAGGCGGATTGGGATGCACTGTTCGCAGTCGCGTCCGATCCCGACATCTGGGCCGTGCATCCCTCGCACGATCGCTGGCAGGAGCCGGTGTTCCGCGGCTTCTTCGACGAGGCGTTGGCGGGTGGCGGCGCCCTTGCGATCCTCGATCGGGAGAACGGCGCAATCGTCGGCTCCTCCCGCTACGGAGCGCCCGAAGGCGAGCAACCCGGCGAAATCGAGATCGGCTGGACGTTCCTGGCACGCCGCTACTGGGGCGGCGGGTACAACGCCGAATTCAAGCGCATGATGCTTGCGCACGCACTCCAGCATTTCGAGCGTGTCATC
>Ga0308159_1003614_pt1 | contig 15303 bp, 16 predicted proteins | sample PhyCR1_FD_201040 | JGI IMG/M metagenome (GOLD analysis project Ga0308159, IMG submission 201040) | Phyllosphere microbial communities from UC Gill Tract Community Farm, Albany, California, United States - DLSLC.R1 | ecosystem: Host-associated > Plants > Phyllosphere > Unclassified | place: USA... | reverse complement strand
CCTGGGATGCCGCATAAGAAACGCTCAAGGCCTTTAATATCAAGGCCTTGACCCTAAAAACACCCTCCAAAAATACTCACTTTTGCGACTCTTCTAAAACCAATAAACATTGGTCCAAACGGTTGCGTTTTGGGGAAGAAAATCCAACGCGAAATCCCGCCACCGGCGTCCTGCCGACGAACACCACTCCCCAAACCTGCCATACCTCGATTACTGTACACACATACAGTATTTGAGATTCACGCTATGAACGTTGACATGGACACCGATGATTGGCTCGGCTGCCCCACTCCACTTGAGATGTACCAGCACCAATGCTCAATCCTCGTAGATGAGCTGGTGGAGACCGAGCGCATGCGGCGTCGAGCGCGGGCGAATATCGCCGGCCTGGTACAGATGAATGATCTGCTGATGACGGGAAAGGATCAGGCGGAGACTTCCTTGAAAGCCGCCCTATCCCAAGTAGCTGTCTTGAACCTGGAAAACTCACGCCAGGGCCGCAAGTTAAACGGGTTGGCGATAATCACGGAACAGAGGGACCACCTTCTCAGGGAAAACCAGCGATTGCTGGAAGAGCTGCGGGCATTCAAGGCGCCACAGCATTGACGTACGCCTGGCACGCACGCAAGGCGATTATGGCGTTGTCCCCGTCGTCGGTGATGCGGACAATTCGTTGCGCATGCGCTGGGTCAAGTTGGGCTTGACGGGCTGCATGAACCACGCCGACGGCGCCGGGGGTGGTAGGCACGTAGCAGCTACTGGCTGGATCCTCGGCAAGAAGGACTGACAGCCGGACATCAGCAGTAGCAAGCTGGTCACGCAGGCGAGCCTGGTTGCGCTGGGCATCGGATAATTCCTTGGTGTGTTGTTGGTCCTGGATCGCGAGCTTTTCCTCGGTGGCCAGGCGCTTGTCCAGCTCGGCCGATTGCTGAAGCCAGGCCTCGCCAGTGATTGCATCCAGTTCCTTCTGGTGGTGGGCGTCCTGCTCCGCGATACGCTCAGCCATCTTCTTGCCCAGGCGCCAGTCCTGAACCTTCCATGCCCCGCCAAAGCCGATGGCCAGCGCCAGCAGGATTGCCAGCCCCAGGCCGATCAGCTTCTGTACGGGCGTCATCACGGCACATCCTTGAAGAAGACATGGTGACCAAGGCGCAGCGTCTGCTTGGCCTTCGCCGCCCAGGCCGGGGCCTTTGGCATCGTGGTCGCGTAGTAGTGCGTGGCGCCGCCGGTTGGATCCGGTACCGCGCCAGACATCACCTGGTCAGCCGCGCGCTGGGCCTGGGCGAAGTGCGCCGCCGGGATCTGCTTGGCACCGCTCAGGTAGGCGTAGTTCGGGTCGTTCTGGTTCCAGCAGCTGAACTGCCACGGCTTCAGGCACACCCCGGCGTAGCCCTCCCCCCACCATGACTTGGCATTTCCGTCGAACACACGGTTGCGGATGGTCCAGGCTACGGCGATCTGTCCGGCCAGTCCCTCGCCGCGGGCTTCTCCCCATAGAGTGCGCGCCAAGATGTCCCGGTCTTTCTCGGTTGTGTTCATGCTTTTCTCCAAGCGAAAAAAAGCCCGCTCAGTTGGCGGGCGCTTACTCTTCATTGATGGGTTCGGGCGGCGGCGTTTCGATCTTTGGCATTTCAAGCCTCACGTCGATCCAGCTATTCAGCGGGACATCCATGGGGGCACCACGGCCTGGCACCATCTCCCCGTCGTCCGTGAGCGTCCAGCGCTGCTTGAAGAGCTGAATAACTATAGAACCTTCTTTATCTTGCGAGCTTTCACTAATGCCTAGAGTTCGCCCACCATCCGGCGAGCATGGATCCTGGGTCCGCCACCCCTCAAGGGCCAGGCCAAGACTTCCGTTGATCTTGTATTCGCCCACGTTAATTCGCTCCACAGTGACTCCGCGGGCTTCGCTGTTCACCACACCCCATTCCCCAGCTGGCTCAAAGGTTTCCTCTTGAAGGTCCCGGCGTTCGCTGGTGGCTACGCACGCAATCCGCATGATAGGTGACGCGGCGGAAAGCGCCCCACCAGATCCGCGAGTGGTATTGCCAGTATGGTAAATGCGACACCACGGAGTAGCGCCTTGACCTCCGCGAAATGCCCTGAAGCCAGCCTCAGCTTGGATGTAATCGAACGCCAGCTGGGCGCCATATCCCCCGCCGGAGTCAATTGCGCCAGAGACCTGCATGAACGTGCCGTATCCAGATCCGAAGGTTGGTCGACCTGGGCCGGTGGTTGTCGAATACCTAGCCCATCCCGTCGTACTGGTTTGCGGACCGTTATCCATATCCACGCAAAGCGGTAAATTAAATACAGCCCCCAGACCAAATGCAGTAACTTCCATTACGTTTCCGGCCAATGTACCTACCGTCCTCGTCGCAGCAGTACCAAGCCCGAGAGAAACCCGCGCTTCGGGCGCGGAACTAGCGCCAGTTCCACCCTTAGCAACAGGAAGCGCTGATGGAATTATCCCATTACCTGGCGCACCAAGAGCTGTATATAGCTCCTGGGTCATTACGTTCATTTTTACCGCACCACTACGGGTAGTGTCGCCGCCTGCACCAGTGGGCGCCGTACCAACATTTATATCTTGTCTCGGCATTTCGTAATCCTCAACTAATTTGTTTTGCAAATACGACAGGGTTATATAGGGTAGTTGATAGATCGACTCCGACCGCCTGGATTAGAAGTCGGTCATTGTTGTATTCCCATATGGCGTACATGTTCCCCTGCCGAGATGTCATCCCTGCCACATCCATAGCTATATTGTTTAGTAGCATGTAGTCGCCGCCAGCCAAGCTAGATGGTGCAGTCCATGAAAGTCGCGACTGGCCCTGTCCCGTGGAGACAGAACCTAGATAAGACCAGCTTGTAATGGTTCTGGTGAACTGGGCACAAGGCGTTCCGTTATCAAAGAGAAGCTTTCCGTTCGCATCCCATAATCGGAAACCGTAATTGGCTGTTGGCTCGGACTTGAACGCGGCTGCAAACCACTTTCCGGATGTAGCCTGTCCAACAACCCCCACAAAGGAGAAGCCAGTCCAGGCCCCAGCCGAGCCGCGCACCAAGCAGAAGCAAAACCAATTTGACTGATCAGGCCGAACAAAAACCAGTGGAGGCTCATCTGTCGTTATCGTTTTTGCGAAGTTGACCACCACCCCAGATCCATTACCATTCCACGTTCCCTTATCTAGCGTTGTCAACCTCGAAAACTCAGAATCGATAATTGCAACATCGGCCCCATTTTTGAACATCATTCCGTAAGACATTACCTGTACCTCATTACAAGTAATCTTTGAGTAGCTGATCCGAGAGGGCCGCTCGCACTTTGCCTATTACCAAACCAAACTCGGACAACTCCGTTTAATATTTCTGGAATAAAACCAATTGCACTATAGAACTGTCCACCAGTGTCGTATGGTGCAATAGGCACGCAAACCGCTGAATACTTTGTCGGCTCGACGCCAGGAACCGCAATATCAACGTATCTACCGGCACTCTTTGGCACCAAAGCCGAATACGTAACCCCCACGGTAAATGAGGTCTCATCAAGCTCCAGTACTCCAGTAGGACCCCAAACCCTCGCGCCGAAACTCATGCGTTAAGATCTCCCCATTGATAGCGCTTAATTCCGCCGGCGTCGAATACCTTGCCGCCAGCATTGTTTATTACTTGGCGAGCCTGCCCAGTTCCCAGTGAGCTATTGATTTCAAAAGTCCCATCGAAGAACAGCTTCCAGCCAGCCTTGCCTGGGTCATAGTTGTTCGACTGGATGTAGTTGCCGATCTTGGCGTTGGTGATAGTGCCGTCCTGGATGAACGCTGCCTTGATGAAGGTCTGCCCGCCCTGGACTGCGAACGGTACCGATCCGGCCTGGCCAATGGCGAACCTATCAGCGTCGATGATGAACTGCGACTGCAATCCGCCTGGCCCGTTCTCCAGCCCCAGGCCAATACCGGCGTACTTGTAGAGCCCGGTGGCGGTCTCGTACTGCATCCGCACCGACCAGTTCGCCGTGACCTTGCCGTCGACCGTTTGAATGGCCGTGGCGTTGGTCTGGATTGCGAGAGTATTGCCGCCTACCGTCGTTTGAACCGTGTCGATACGCTGGCCAAGCGCCTGGTCGGCACTCGTCCTTGCAACGATTTCGCCCTGAACTGCCGCGGCATTGCTCGCAGTCTGCGCGGTGACGGTGTCGATCCGAGTGGAAAGAGCCCCGTCGGCGTTGATACGCGCCGTTTGCTCGGACACAACCGCAGCGGCATTGTTGGCTACCTTCACCTCCACGGTGTCGGTCCGCTGTCCCTGCACCAGGTCACCCTCGATCAGGGCGGACTGAACAGACCAGACACCAACGTATTTCTCGTCCGACCCGATTAGCGCAGTGTCATCACCCTGAAGCGGCGGATTGACCTGCAAGTAAATGCCGTCAACCCGCTGCGCCGTGGTGGTGACCTTGCCGTCGAGCGTGGTAACCGTGGCCTTGAGGGTGCTTAACCCGCTGGCCGTGGCGTTCACGCCGGTGACTGGATCGTTGACCGTGACCTTCACCGCATTGAGCTGCGAAGCCTGGGCAGTGATGTCCTGACCGTGCTGGGTGATCGTCGAGGTGTTTTGCTGAACCTGGGTCGCCAGCGCGCTGACCGTCTGAGCTACCGTGCCGATATCGATCCAGTAGGTGGCGTTTGGCGGTGGATTGTTTGCCGGTACTGGGCCTTTCGCCTGATACAGATGCTGCCCCATGCGGACGATATCGTTCAGCGCGTACGCCTTCGCTGGGTCGTACTCAAGTGCGTCGACAACTTGGTCGATAAGGTCTTCGAGTTCCTGCTTGGCCGCGTCGATGCGGCCGTTTACCGAGCCCGGTCCATTGCCGTCGATCAGGTTAATGCGATCCTTGAGCAACTGTCCGAGGGAGGATTCGTCAATCTGCCCCTTGATCTGCTCGAGGATCGGCCCAGCATCCGAACTGGCCTGCCCCATCACCCCATTCACCACCGGATAGAACGGACCGATGTTGCCGGTACGGTCCACCAGGCGCGCCCAGAAGAACAGCGTTGCGCCCGCCAGCAGTGACTGCATACGGTAGTCGGCCTGCGGATATGCCAGATCTGCCAGCTTCGTCGCAGCCGGCAGGTTATTCGCCGGGCCATACCAAAGCTCGGTGCGCTGGGTGTCCTCGGCGCCAGCAGGGAAGCCCCACTTTATGCCGATGCCGAACAGCTCGCTGGTGGTGGTCAGGAACGACACCGCCGGCGGCAGGCCGGTCTTGCCTTCCAGGTTGGTCAGGCTGGAGCTTTTCCAGATCGACGAGATTTCGAAAGCGCTTACGGAGCGCACGCGGGCGATGTACGCGCCCGAGTAGATGCCAGTGACGTCCACGCTGGTAGATCCCGTGCGCTGCACCCTGATCCAATTGCCGCTGTCCTTGCGCCACTCAACGTCATACGCGACGGCGCCGGCAACGGCCGGCCACGAGATGTTCATGGTGCTGATGGCAATGCCCTGGTTCACCGCGTAGCTCGACGTCAGCGTGACGCTGGCCGGTGGCGGTACCACGGTGATCGGGACAACACTGATCGGGCGTTCTTCCAGGCGTGCACCCGTATCGATGTGCGCAAACTTGCTCGGGTCGTACTGAACGGCTGAGATTTCGAACACGCCAGGCTCTGGCCTGGCCACGCTGACCACCCGGTAAAGCGGGACTGCCAAGTCGTCAGCATCGAGCGCCCACACCAATTCCGGCTCAGGTGTCACGGAGTAAGCCACGGTGACCGTAACCTGCCGCCCGCTGACCAACTGCACAGTGCGCGCCTCGCACTTGCCGTCAGGCAGGTTGAGGATCAGTCGGTCGCCTGGCTTGGCCTGGGTGTCGCGGTCCAGCTTGATGACCTTGCCGTTTACCGCTGAGATACGCCCGCCGATGGCACGCCCGGCGAGCAGTTCGTCAGCAATCGGGATCACGTAGCCAGGCAGCGGGATACGGCCATCCAAGCCAACCTTGAACGTTACGGCCCGATCCTTGGAGTTGGTCAGCAACGCCCACTTGCCGCGGCGCTGGGCCTCCGATTCGCGGGTGCAGCCGATAGCGCTGATCTCAAGCGGGTTATCGCCGTAGCGCCGCTGCAGCTTCTGGTCGGTCACCGCGGTGACATCGGTATCGTAGTTGTTCAGCGGGTTGTCGTAGCTGACCAGCGCTCTGGTGTAGCGTGTGCGCTCCGATGCGCTGGAGTAGGTGAACTTGCCGTCGATGACGTTTGCCCGGGTGTAGGCAAAGTCGAAGTCCGTTGCGCGCGGCATATCCGAGAGAGTGAACACCTGGCCCTGGGCCCAGTAGGTCATGCCTCGGTAGATCGCCGAGATGTCGCGCAGCAGTGACCAGGCATCGGCTTTGCTCTGCAGGTTCAAGTTGCAGATGAAGCGCGGCTCCTGGCCACCCTTCCCGTCCGGCACCAGTTGGTCGCAGTATTGCGAGATTCGGTACAGCTCCCACTTGTCCACCATCCACGGCTTGATGCGACGGCCCAGGCCAAAGCGATCAATGGTGGTGATGCCGTAGGTAGCCCAGGTAGGGTTGTTGGTGTAAGCCTCCTTCAACGTCCCGTCCCAAATACCACTGTACGTTCGCGAAACAGGGTCGTAGTTGCTTGGGACCTGCCACTTGCGAGCCTTACAGCCGACGGTTACCGCCGGAATGCTACGAAACTGCTCGGCGGAAAACTCGATGTATAGGAGTGCGGTGTTTGGATAGCGGATCTTTGCGTCAATCACCTCGGTGAAACCGGAGATCTGCATGATGTCCGAAAACTTGCCCGGACTATTTTGGTTTACCGTCAACCGTGTTATGCGCATCAGCCAGCCGGTGGTGGACTTTGGCAAGTCAATTCGACGGGTACGCTCGTATAGGGTTGTGGTCTTCCCATCTACCGCCTCGTTCAAGACCTCCTGGTAAACCCCGCCATCGGTTGCCAACTCGACTTTGTACTGAATGCGATAGCCGTTGATGTTGTTATTTGCATCGACGGACTGAAGCGCCGGCCAGGCAAACCGCACGCGCACAGCGGAAAGCTGAGTGTTGCTGATCGCCCTAATCCACGGGGTTCCGCTGCGCAGTTCGGTGTTGATAGTGGTCTCGTTCTCGACCGATGGAATGCCCTGGATATAGGCCTGGTCCACGGCCCCGGTGCGCCACTCCCACTTGACGTTCGGGAAGTTCATGTTTCCCTGTGGGTCTTGCAGCGGAGTGTTGTCGAGGTAGATGTCCCTGGCGGTTGGTGTGCCTTCGAATTCACCCTCGCCCACGGCGATGAGCATTTTTGCAATGGCAACCGAGCGCAGACTGTCAGGGGCTTCCGTTGGCGTTTTAGGCTTCTCTTCGCCGCCCTTGGCGCCGTGGATGTCGATCTTGCTGTCGTCGCCCATCTTTTTCTCCAGGCAATAAAAAACCGCCTCGTGGGCGGCTGCAGTGCTGTTGGTTGCGGCTACATCTGATCTTCGGCGTATATGGCGGCACTGATGATCGCCCCGCCCCAGCGGCGCTCGCCGATGCAAAGCGGTACCGGGTTGCCCGAGGCCGTGGTGTTCTTGGCGCTACCGAAGGCGTAGCCCGGAGTATTCTCGGGCGCGGCGCTGGTCTTGAGTCCGCCAGCCTGGGGGCTGAGCATTTGAATGACGCCGCCAGCGACAAGCCCGATGCCTGCACCTATGAGTGGTGTGCCGAAAGGCGTGGCCGAGAAGATCACCCCGACCACAATTAGAATTGCACCGACAATCGTTTGAAGAATGCCGCCGCGCTTGCTGCCCACTACTACCGGGGCAATTCGGATGTCACCGGCACCGTTGTAGGTCAGTTCCTTTTCTCCGATGTTTCGTTTGTCGCGAAAGACTGCGAACTCTAGCCCGCGCGACTTAGCGTTCGACAGAAAGCGCTCAAAACCAGGGATCTGGACGCACAGCGCCTTAATGGCTTCGGCCGGCGACTTTACGGCGAGTCTGAACGAATTCCCGAACTGCCGGAGTTGCCCGTGCAAGCGGATGGTTGTCAATGGCTGGTAATTGATTGCTGAGGCCTGCATAGCTTTCTCCCGGCGTAAAAAAACCGCCCGGAGGCGGTTCATGAATTTCGCTTTTCAGTTGTAGTCGACATAAGGGCCTATGTAGAAACCGCCTATATCGCCGCTAATCCTGTAGAGGCTTTCCTTTCCGGGTTGCACGGTGGCTGCGATGGTACGGATGGCCGCGCCAGCACATAGACCAGAACCTGCGAGACCCGCACCGAGGCTTGGTGAGCCAGGGGGAAGGAAGAAGGTAGCCCGTTGACCTGTACCTATTTTCGCCGCTTTGCGTCCATCTACATACACGACGATATCGCAGCCCGAGCCTACCGCACCGGAGTCGCGCACAACCGTGACTTTTCCGCTTTCACCCGAGGGCTTTGACTGAAAGGCGTAAAGCTCATCGGACGGGACCGGCTTCGCATCCCTAACCGATATCGCCGATGAGGCACACCCCGCCAGCATCGCCACCGCCGCCGCCGCTATCAAAATCCGCATGATCGATCCTCGTCCTTAAAGTGCCGACTGTATCACCGAGCGTCACGGTGGCGAAGAATTAGGCGTGCACGGTCATGCCAGGGCCCACCGTAGACGATGATCTCGGACGGCCTACCGTAAAGGTGGTGCAGCATGAATGGCCCAGGGCCGAAGGTAGCGGAATCCTCACCAGGCAGCGCCGGATCGGTGCCCAGGTATATGCCTGCGTGGTTAGGGTGCACCGTACGGCCAACCTGCATAACGATCATGTCACCGCGCTGGGGACTGTCTACGCGCAGGAAGCCGGCAGCCTCGTAATACTGTTCGTAAAGACTGGGGTTTTCCGCCCTCTCCCACCAGCCATCGATGCGCTGGAAGGTTTCAAACTCAAGCCCCCACTCGCGTTGATACCAATCTGCGCATACAGCCCAACAGTCCCAAACTCCATGAACAAACGGACGCTTGAGCAGCGGCACGGCGCCAGACGGCGTGATCGTCCTGAGGTCTCCTTCGGGCCAGGAGAGAATGTGCCAGGGCAGCGCCGTGGCCTCGCACATGGCCAGGTCGTGCGGTGACGGCCGGCTGGTGGCGTCCGGGTGGGAGTGGACGATGCCGATCACCTCGCCCAGGTCTTCCGCAGCGGCGTAGTCCTCTGGATCAAGCCTGAACTCTTCGTGAGGCTCCGTGGAGATGTTCTTGCACGGGAAGTACTTCTGCGCGCGGCCCATGGCAAGCAACAGACCGCAGCACTCTCTCGGGTACTCGGCGGCAGCGTGCGCCTGGATCGCCGCAACGATGTGCTTGCGCATGGTCAGCTCCGGGCAATCAGGGAAACGGCGGGGAATCCACCAAATGACAGTTCGTTGTTCTCGCCGAAGCGCAGCTTGCAGGACGATAGGCAGCCCTTGCATTGGTCCCGGGCGGGATCGGTTGTTGGGTTGTCCTCGTCGTCAAACATCGCTGGGCCGGTATAGCCGCAGTCCGGCCCGCGGTAACCGTTGGTCATGGCCCAGTGGCAGAAGGTCGTCATCTGTCGCCCAGGCAGCCCGTGGTTATCGATCTCGCCCGGCGAGGACAACTCCCAGACCACCGCCTCGCCGTCTTCGCTGGTTTTCTGGTCGATGTACCAGATCTCCAGCGCCTCCTGGGTAGGGTCGGCCGTTGGGTTACCTTCTGGAAAATTCACCGCATCCAGGTACTGGGCCAGCGTCTCGCGAACGGTCAGCTTGAACTTGAGCATGTCCTCGAATGCCAGGCACAGCGCTGTGACACGCCCATTGATGTTGCCGGCGGCGAACGTTGGCCTGGTAGCCGATCCATCGCTGTTAGAGCCAATACCTTCAACCTGCACAGGCCAGGCGGCGTACTCGGCACCCTGCCACCAGATCGACTTGGCTGGGAGCTCCTCTTCCACCCCCTCATAAGCCAGAAGCTCATCCGGCGTGTGCGGTATGGCGTGCCCGTGAAAGCGCAGATAATCGGCGCCGTATTCAGTCCCGTCGATTTCGAACAGGCGAATCTCGCCGCCGGGCTCCAGTTTTTGGATGTCCGCGATCAGTGCCATATATAACCTCTAGGGTTGGAAGTTTTGTTCGAAGGTTGCGGTGAGCGTGTAGTTTTCCGCGCCGTGGGGTGTGAGCTGATATCCATCACATTTGTACAGCCCCAGCTCACCAAGCGGCGGCGTCCACAAAAAGCCCCTGGCGCCCTTATGGGCGTCGATGAAGTCCATTATCTGCTTGGTGCGAATGCCATCACCGAGAAACGTGAGCGGCCAGGACTGCGATTTGTTGTTGATGCCATCGCTTACCGATTGCGCGTAACCATCGCCAAAGCCTTTGGTGCGGACCCGGAATTTTGCCTGGCCCTGCGGGTCAGTCCTCGGGCACCAGGTGAACCTTTCAAGCGCCATAGTTGATTACCCACTGATTGCTCTTTTAATGCTGCCGCCCTGCCCCAGGTCCTTGCGAATCAGCTGACGGTAACGCTGGTCAACAAAATCACCGAGATCCTTCCCGAACTGCTGATATGCGGGGTCATCCGCTGTAGCGCTGGTAGTCCCATCACTTGCGACAGTCACGGTCACATTTATCTGGGCAGGAGCGCCCATAGTGCCAGAGCCGCCACCAACAGCCCTCACACCAAGAGCACCACTCGCTGTTCTGGTCAGCGGCATGATTGCCTCTGGCCCAGCCTCCCCCATCAATCCCATGCCCCCGGCCATCCCAAACGCCGTTGGCTTGCTGACGATAGAGTTTGTGAATGCGCCACCATCGGCGAACATCTGCACGCCACCCGACCAGGCGCCGCCCTTGGCTTGTGGGAAGTAGCTTCCGGAGTACCCCCCAGCAGACGCCCCCAAGTTGGACGAAGTGGCACCAGCAGACCCGGCTGCAAGCCCATTGCCGCCAGCGGCCGTACCACCGAAGTAACTGGCGGCCGCACCGACCAAGCTGCCCAGCAACGCCGAACTTGCCTGGCGGGTCGCGATACGCGCCATATCGGCCAGAATGGATTTGGTGAAGTCGGCAAACGACGCCTTACCGGTGATGGCAAAGTTCACCAGCGAATCTTCCATGGAGCTGAAAGCGTTGCTGAACATGCTTTTCGTCTGGCCGGCGACGTCTTTGGCGCTATCCAAATAATCCTGCCAGGCGCTCTTCGCGCCGTTTGACCAGTCGCTTTGCGCAGAGTCCATCTGCGCCCACCCCTCCTGCATCGCAGCCACTTGCTTCGGTAGGTACGCATTTGTCAGGTCGATCTGATCTTGAAGGGCTTTACGCTGAGTGTCAGTTGTAGCTGTTGCAAGCTCGGTCCGAAGGGAAAGAACTTTATCGTTGGTCTGACGCTCAAGCTCCAGGCGCTCGAGATATCGATCTGACTCCTTGCTGCCCATGCCGACGGCCGCAGCCTGTGCCGCATACTGCTCGCGCTGATTGTTGAGCTGCCGCTCCAGGTCAGCCTGGAACTGCATCGCCTGGGAAAGCCCGGTGGCGGCGTTAACCGCCTCGTTGAACTGGCTCGCCAACCAAGCGGTGGCTTTACCGTACTGCTCTTTGGAGATTTTTCCGTTTTTCTCCAACAGTGCGATCTGTCCGGTCTGCTTGCTGAATTCGTGCGCCGCAGCATTTACCGGATCATAGGTCTGACGGAGTTGATCAAAAGCTGTGGCGGCCTCTTTGAGCTGGGCCTTGAGTTTGCTCTGGGCCTCCGTGGCGGCTTTGGTGGTGCCGTTGAGTTGAGCTACCTGCTTATCAATCGCCTCAATTGCTCGCCTGTAGCGTTCAGCGTTTGCAGGATCTTTGGCCATTGCTGCAACGAGCTCGGCACGGTCCTCCTGCAATTTGTTCAGGCGATCATATGAGTCGAGCAGTTTCAGTGACGCCGCGGTGGTTCCAGTAAATGCTGCGGCGACCTTTTGCTCTTGCTGCTCAACCTGCTTGTTTCCCTCAACCAGTTTCTGATCGCCCCAGCCGCGCAGATCGCTATAGGCCTTATAACTAGCCAGGCGTTCATCCGATGCTTTCTTGGCGGCCCCAAGGTCCTGCCCGAACAGGTCGCCAACGAATAGCGTTGGGTTGGTGGCGAACTTGTTGAGCGCGCCCTGTGACTTGTTATAAGCGTCCAATGAGCGATTGGTGGCTTCCTCATCCGACACCCCTGCAAGATGCCGTGTTTTCCGGTCGGTAGAGAAAAAGGATGTGACCTGCTTCAGATCATTGGCCATTGCGCGCAAGTCGTTGGGCAGTTGTGCCAGGCCGCTTGCGGCAGCGCCGGTCAACTTCACAACCAGCGCGGCCAAGTCTGCCATGCCCTGCTGGAACGCTGGATCCTTAACGATATCGCGCAAGCCGTCGAGCGAGTTTTGCAGGGGCCCCATATCAACGTTTGCGAGCCCGGACACGAACTCGTTGCGCAACCCTTCGACCTGGAACTGCAGGTCTTGGATGATTTCGTTTGCGCGCACCAGGTTCGCGATCTGCGCAGGATCCATTGCGATCCCGAAGTCCTTGGCCTGCGCCAGGTACTTGCGCAGGCTCTCGCCCCCTTTATCGAGCAGGGGCAGCATCCGCGAAAGATCGTTGCCAAGGCTCTCGAGAATGTTGATTTTCTCGGACTGCGTTGAGACCTTTTTAAGGCCGTCGGCGATTGCCAGTAGCTGCTTGTCGGGCGCCATTCGCGCCAGCTCTTCGGCTGACAACCCCAGCTTTTTGAGACCATCTATGGCCTCCCCGCCGCCGGTGATAACTGCGTCGCCGATCTTGTCGCCGATATCCTTGAAGATGTCGGCCATCTTGTCGCCGCTGAGTCCGGCCCGCTCGGCGGCATACTGCCACTGCTGCAATACGGTCGTCCCGATACCGAGGGACTTGGCCCACCGGTCGGTCTCGGTGGTCGCCGCCGCAGTGTTTTTAAGCATCACCAGCGAGGCGGTACCCACACCCAGGGTGGCGGTCACCACGGTTGCAAGTGCGCCGCCGATCTTCTTGCCGGCGGCCTCGGCACGGACCTCCATCTCCTTCATGCGCTTTTCGGTGAGGCGGCCAGCCTTATCCATGCCCTGCTCGAAACCACCGATGCGCGCAATCAGGTCCAGCGTCAGCGTGCCGAGTGAACGAGTAGCCATGGGCTATTTCCTGTAGGTGCGCAGGTCATGCCCATTCGGCCATGGCCGTCTCGAGCGATACCCCTGCTTTTTCTTGGTGAGGCATGAAGTCAATCAACTCTGCGGTGCCGCCGCCCATCCGATTGACCTGCAGCGCAATGATCGCGCCCATCTGCTCGGATCGAGCCGCCAAATTGAAGGACCCATGTTTGTTTCTGTACGCAGCCCAGGCCATGGCCTCGGGATAACTGATATTGGTCTTGGCCTCTGCCACTGTTCGCCCGCCGACTCCGTTCAGCACCAGCTCATGCCAGAACTCATCGGCGGCCGTTAGTTTTTTGTGCGGTCCGCCCCGGTGTTATTAACCTCGTGCACTGCGGCAAGAATGGCCCAGCCCAGACCAGGGTTCAGGCGGTAAGCGTCCTCGTAGGAAATTGCCTCTTCGCCGTTTTCGCCGAGCGTCACGCAAGTGGAGATGTACTTTGCATTGCGGCTCTGCTCTGAGTCGCTGGCAGAGAAGAGCTTTTCGATCATGCCGAATGACTGCGGCATTACGAAAATCGAGAACTTGTCAGTGACAGTTTTGCCCTTGGTGTCCTCGTGTTTCCACACAACCGCTTTTTTTACCATGGCGCCGCCGACGAGACCGCCGGCAGCTTTCAGTTCAGTCAGGTTCATGTTTCGCCCTTATGTGGTTTTCTTGATCCAGGCGGAACCGCCCGAACGCTGAATGGTTGCAGTGGTGGTCACGACGGTGTTTGCAGCAAACGAGAATGGGAAGTCTGACACGTAACCTTCAAACACGAACCAGGTCCGCGTGGCCGGCAGTTCGAAATCATCGCCGTCAGTTTCAAGCGTTGGCAGCGCCGTACCATCAGACCAGCCCACCGCCCACTTGATACTGGTATCGCCGTCAGCCTCGGAAAGCTGATGCAGGCGAATATGGCTGGCGTTGTTGGGATCAGCATTCAAGCCCAGTGAAGCCTGGCCAGGGGTGCGCAAGCCCTTCTTGTAGCTGCGCTCCTTGGCGCTCAGGCACGTATCTTCAATCTGGTCAGCCGGCGCACCGCCTGGGTCAAAGCTGGTGGCACACTCCACCTCCATGACGGTATAGGGGCCGGTGCCGGTCAGTGGTGGAACGAGGGCAAAGACCTGCGTGCCCTGGGTGAGAATGGACATAGGTGTCTCCTGCGGACAAAAAAATACCCGCTCATGGCGGGCTTGGGTTTGGGGCTTGGTTATCGGCGGACAATCCAGTCCACGTCGAAGCTGTATCGATACAGGCCTGTCTCCGCGTCCTTGTTTTCACCGTTGTAGCTGGTAATCGTTGCGCTCAATTCGACCGCATATTCAATGGCGTGCCCAGCGGCCCGAGCTGCGGCGGCGGTGGTTCCGTAAACATCCACCTGAAGGCCGTAGGCCTCTGCATCAGGACGCCCTGCCAAGAAGCTTTCCGGCGAGCCGTTGACCACCCGCCATACGCAATACGTTCCCGCAGGCGTGTCAGGTGCCATGCCGAACAAATAGAGCCGCGTCGGGTTGGTGCCCAGCAGCGCAGTAACGGCTGGGTCGGCGGCGGCAACCTGAAAAATTGGCGGATACTTCATTGAGCGGCCTTCTTCGCTGCGCGCTTGATAGCGCGGTCGATTGCTTTCTCGTACTCAGTGACGAATGCGTCAGTTGCAGCGCTGATGTTGTCAGCGAGGGCCTTTCGCATGAACGGGGTAGCCTGCATTTTCTCGGTGCCGAACTCCAGAAGCCTCCAGTGGGGGGTTGGCCCATTGGCTGATAAATCAGGTGCAGTCCCTTTCTTGGGAAGGACCGCGCCATGCAGCACACCGACCCGAAAGCCCAGATTTCCAGTCTGCTTAAACAGCCGCCCATTCCAACGAAGCGCGATGTTTTTGGCGATCGACCGGCCAGTAGCCGAGTCGTCCAGCTTCTCGGCGCCCTCCTTTGCCTTGTTGGCCACCAGTTGAGCAGCCTTGCGCAACGCTGAACGCCCACCTTTGCGCTTGAGGTCGTATGTCACCGCCTCAAGCTTGCCGAGCAATGAATCTAAACCGGTGATGCTGAACTCCACGCCGTCAGCCATCGTTCACCCCTTCGCTGCAGGGCAGCGTCAGATACTCTAGACCGCTGACGGTGTCAGGCAGAACGCCCTCA
>Ga0308159_1003609_pt1 | contig 15317 bp, 10 predicted proteins | sample PhyCR1_FD_201040 | JGI IMG/M metagenome (GOLD analysis project Ga0308159, IMG submission 201040) | Phyllosphere microbial communities from UC Gill Tract Community Farm, Albany, California, United States - DLSLC.R1 | ecosystem: Host-associated > Plants > Phyllosphere > Unclassified | place: USA... | reverse complement strand
CGACGCACAGCGGCGTGCTCGACGCGCTGGAGCGCTTCGGCGTGCCCGTGTCGAGCGAGCGCATCGTGGGTGCCGGCGCGGACGCGTTGGTCGCCTTCCACCAGCGCGTTGCGGCCCAGCGCGACCAGCTGCCCTTCGACATCGACGGCGTGGTCTACAAGGTCGACAGCCTGGCACTGCAGCGCCAGCTGGGCTTCAAGACGCGCGAGCCGCGCTGGGCCGTGGCCCACAAGTACCCGGCGCAGGAGCAGGTGACGCGGCTCAATGGCATCGACATCCAGGTCGGCCGCACCGGCAAGCTCACGCCGGTGGCCAAGCTGGAGCCGGTGTTCGTCGGCGGCACCACGGTGTCGAACGCCACCCTGCACAACCTCTTCGAGCTGCGCCGCAAACGGGCGCGCATCGGCGACCGGGTGATCGTGCGCCGCGCCGGCGATGTGATCCCCGAGGTCGTCGGCGTCGTGCCCCCGGCCCTCGTGCCCCTGGCCGAAGCCTCGCAGGACGAAGAGGCCGTGGTCGACGCCGCCGCCCAGGTCAACCCCGCGGCGCTGGCGCCGCGTGTGCCCTACGTGCCCAACTTCCGCATGCCGCGCCAGTGCCCGGTGTGCGGCAGTGCGGTGGTGCGGGAAAAGGGCGAGGTCAACCACCGCTGCACCGGCGGCATCGCCTGCGCGGCGCAGCGCAAGCAGGCCATCCTGCACTACGCGCAGCGTCGTGCGCTGGACATCGAGGGCCTGGGTGACAAGCTGGTGGACCAACTGGTTGACGGGGGCATCGTGCGTTCGCTCCCCGACCTGTACCGCCTCGGCCTGACGGCGCTGGCCGCGCTGGACCGCATGGCGGACAAGTCGGCCGCCAACCTGGTGGGGGCGCTGGAAGCCTCGAAGACGACGACCCTGCCGCGCTTCCTCTTCGGCCTGGGCATCCGCCATGTCGGCGAAAGCACCGCCAAGGACCTGGCCCGGCATTTCGGCAAGCTCGACAGCATCATGGACGCCACCGAGGGTCAGTTGCTGGAGGTCACCGATGTCGGGCCGGTGGTGGCGCAGAGCATCCATACCTTCTTCCGGCAGCCGCACAACCGCGAGGTGGTCGAGCAATTGCGCGCTGCCGGCGTGCACTGGGAGGAGGGCGAACCCGTGGCCGGCGCCCCGTTGCCGCTGGCGGGCCAGACCTTCGTCATCACGGGCACCTTGCCGACACTTTCGCGCGAGGAGGCGAAGGAGAAACTGGAGGCTGCGGGCGCCAAGGTGGCCGGCTCCGTCAGCAAGAAGACGACCTGCGTCGTGGCGGGTGAGGAGGCAGGCAGCAAGCTCGACAAGGCGCGCCAACTCGGCGTCGAGGTCATCGACGAAGCCGGCTTGCTGGCGCGACTGGCCCAGGCCTGAGCTTTACCTGACTTTTACCGGGGGTTACCCGCACTCAGGGAATTGGCTGCCAAGCTGGCGGTCAGACAGGCATAACAGGGCCGAAGTGCCCGAAGGAGAAACGAGCATGGTTCGATCCCGTATGGTTGCGTTGAGTGTCGGCGCCGGTGCGCTGGTGCTGCTGGGCGGTTGCGTGGCCTCCGGGCCGCCGGTGTACGGCGACTACCCCGTTTACCCGGCGGTCGGCCCCACCGTGTACCCGGCACCGGGCTATGTCGACATCGACGTCTATTCGCGGCCCAACTACTACTACGGTGGCCGGCCCTACTACGCGCCGCGGCCGGGCTATGCGCCGAGGCCCGGCTACCCGGCGTACGGGCCTGGCTATGGCCGTGGCCCCTATGCGGGAGCCCCGCGGCCGGGATATCCGGGGCGTCCGGGTGCAGGCGCGGGACCGGTGCCACGCGGCCCGGCCATGATCGCGCCGCCGACGCACGCCAACCAGCTGCGCGTGCCGGCGCCAAGTTCCGACAACGGCACCAAGCCTTGACGGCGGCGTGCGCCACAATGTCAGCGTGACCATTCGCGACATTCTCAAGATGGGCGACCCCCGCTTGCTGCGCATCGCGCAGCCCGTGGCCGCCTTCGATACCGACGAACTGCACCTGCTGGTGCGCGACATGTTCGAGACCATGCACTCGGTGAACGGCGCGGGTTTGGCGGCACCGCAGATCGGCGTCGACCAGCAGGTGGTGATCTTCGGCACCGACGCGCCCAATCCCCGCTACCCCGATGCACCCGTGGTGCCCCGCACGGTGCTCGTGAACCCGGTGATCGAGCCCATCGGCGACGAGGAAGAGGAAGGCTGGGAAGGCTGCCTGTCGGTGCCCGGCCTGCGCGGCGTGGTGCCGCGCTTCGCGCGCATCCGCTACACCGGCTTCGACCCCTACGGCGACCCGATCGACCGCACCGTCGACGGCTTCCATGCCCGCGTCGTCCAGCACGAGGTCGACCACCTGCTGGGCAAGCTGTACCCGATGCGGGTGCGCGACTTCAGCCGCTTCGGCTTCACCGAAGTCCTGTTCCCGGGCCTCGACGCCAGCGACGACGACTGATTCCTGCGCAGGGCAAGAAAAAACGGCCTGCGATGCAGGCCGTTGTCATGTGCAGGCGCAGACAGGCTCAGTTGAAGCGTCCGCCGATGCCGATGCGTCCGCCGCCGAGGAAGGCCACCGCGAGCGCAGAGAACAGGAACATGCCCTGCAGTTCCAGCGCCCAGCCGCCCTGGTTGTTGAGCGCCGCGAGGTCCTTGGTGTGCACCAGCCAGAGGGCCACCAGCATGTTGATCACCACCACCCACGCGGCCGGCCGCGTGAACAGCCCGACGATCAGCAGCACGGGCGCCACGATCTCGCCGATGTAGACCAGGTAGGCGGTGGCGGCCGGCAGCCCGTGCGAGGCGAGCATGCCGCCGATGCCACCCACCCCCGTGTGCAGCTTGGCGATGCCGTGCAGCAGGATGAGTACGCCCAGGGCGACACGCAGGATCAGTTTGCCGAAGTCGTCGGATTTGGTCATGTGTTTTTCGTCAACGTTAGTGGGTCACGGGGCCGAATGGTAGTGAAACTCGCTGCGCCGCGATACCGCGAATGCTGGCGACGGCGAGGCATAAGCAACGCACCGGACTGTCTTTGTCAGGCGCGATGTGCGCCCCGTACACTGCCGCGGTCCACAGTCACCGGAAGCACGCCTCATGACCCAACGCCCCCTGATTGCCTTCGCAGCCGGCGCCATCGCGCTGGCGACGACCCTCGCTGCCGCCCCGGCGCACGCCGGCAAGACCCTCGACGCCGTCAAGCAGCGCGGCGCCGTCAAATGCGGCGTGACCAACGGCGTCGCCGGCTTCTCGGCGCCCGACACGCAGGGCAACTGGTCGGGCCTGGACGTCGACAGCTGCCGCGCCATCGCCGCGGCCGTTCTCGGCGACGCGAAGAAGGTCGAGTTCGTGCCGCTCAATTCGCAGCAGCGCTTTGCGGCCCTGCAGGCCGGCGAGGTCGACATCCTGGCGCGCAACACCACCTGGAACCTCACCCGCGACGCGTCGCTGGGCCTGAACTTCACCACCATCAACTACTACGACGGCCAGGGCTTCCTGGTGCCCAAGAAGATCAAGGTGACCAGCGCCAAGCAGCTCAAGGGCGCGACGATCTGCACGCAGTCGGGCACCACCAACGAGAAGAACGTGGCCGACTGGTCCAAGGCCCAGGGCATCCCCGTCAAGACGGTGGTGTTCGAGAGCTTCGAGGCCTCGTTCAAGGCCTTCTTCGCCGGGCGCTGCCAGGCCTTCACCACCGACACCTCGGCGCTGGCCGGCCTGCGCAACAAGGAAGCCCCCAACCCCGACGACTACGTCATCCTGCCCGAGCTGATCTCCAAGGAGCCGCTGGCGCCGGCCGTCAAGCGCGGCGACGACGAGTGGTTCGCGATCGCCAAATGGGTGCCCAACGCGCTCATCGAAGCCGAGGAGGTCGGCATCACGCAGGCCAACATCGACGAGCTCAAGGGGTCGAGCAAGGACCCGGCGCAGCAGCGTCTGCTGGGCACGGGCGACGACCTGGGCAAGCTGCTGGGCCTGGACAAGGAATGGTCCTACCGCGCCATCAAGGCCGTGGGCAACTACGGTGAGATCTTCGAGCGCAACGTCGGTCCCAAGTCGGTGCTGAAGCTGCCGCGCGGCGCCAACAACCTCTGGAACAAGGGCGGCCTGCTGTACGCACTGCCGGTGCGATGAGCCGCGCGGCGCGGCGCGGCGCCGCACCCCGCCTCGCGCTGCCCGCGGGCCTGCAGGTCCTGCTGGGCGTGGCGCTCGTCGCCGGCCTGCTGTGGCTGGCGCGTGGGCTGCCCGGCGTGGCGGGCTTCTGGCGCTGGGCCCACGCGCATTTCGATTTCCTCGCCCAGCCGGCCGGCTTCGGGCTGTCCGAAGGCTGGCTCGCCTTCGATTCGGGCGAGCCCTTCTGGCGTGCCTTTCTTGCCGGGCTCGTGAACACGCTGCGCGCGGCGGTCCCAGCGGCCGTGCTCGCGGTGCTGCTGGGCACGCTGATTGGCATCGGCCGCCTGGCGCCGCATCGGCTGGTGCGCGGCATCTGCACCGCCTACGTGGAGACGCTGCGCAACGTGCCGCTGCTGGTGCAGTTGCTGATGCTGTACTTCGCGCTCACGCAGCTGCTGCCCGACTCGACCGAGCCGCTGCGCATCCTGCCCGGCGTGTGGCTCAGCAAGGGGGGCCTCGCGATGCCCTGGCCGGTGGCCGAGGAGGGCGCCTTCTGGCCCAGCCGGCTCGACTGGCCGGAGGCGACCAGCTTCAACGTGGTCGGCGGCGCTGCGCTGAGCCCGGAGTACCTGGCGATCGTGCTCGGCCTCGGCCTCTACACCGCCGCCTTCGTGGGCGAGATCGTGCGCGCGGGCATCCTGTCGGTGTCGGCGGGGCAGAAGCTGGCCGCACGTGCGCTGGGCCTCGTGCCCGGGCAGGAACTGCGGCTCGTCGTGCTGCCCCAGGCGCTGCGCGTCATCGTGCCGGCGCTGACCAACCAACTGCTCAGCCTCACCAAGAATTCCTCGCTGGCCGTGGCGGTGGGCTATCCCGAACTGGTGTCGGTGGCCAACACCTCGCTCAACTCCACCGGCAAGGCCTTCGAGTGCATCGCCATCGTGATGGCCGTGTACCTCACGCTGTCGCTGCTCATCTCGGCGGCGATGGACGTCTACAACGCCCGCGTGGCGCTGCGCGGGTGGTCGTCGTGACGGGCTGGCGCGCCGAACTCTTCGGCTCGCCGGCGCGTGCCGCCGTGAGCCTGCTGCTGCTGGCCGCCCTGGGCTGGGCGGCCTGGCACGCCGTCGACTGGGCGCTGCTCAACGCCGTGTTCCGGCCTGACGCGCAGGCCTGCCGCGCGGTGCACCACGGCGCCTGCTGGGGCGTCGTCGCCGAGAAGTGGCGGCCGATGCTCTTCGGCCGCTACCCCTACGAGGAACAGTGGCGGCCGGCCATCGCGGTCGCGCTGCTGTCGGCCACGACCCTGCTGAGCGCCTGGCCGCGCTGCTGGCGCTGGTGGCTCGCGCCGCTGTGGCTGGGCACGCTGGCCATCGCGGTGCTGCTGATGTTCGGCGGCGTGGCCGGGCTGTCGCAGGTGCCCACGAGCCGGTGGGGCGGCCTGCCTTTGACCATCGGGCTGGCCGTGGTCGGGCTGGCGCTGGCCTTTCCGCTGGCGCTGGTGCTCGCGCTGGCGCGGCGCGCGCCCTGGCCGGCGGTGCGCGCCCTGGCGGCGACCTACGTGGAACTGATCCGCGGCGTGCCGCTGATCTCGGTGCTGTTCATGGCCTCGTACCTGCTGCCGCTGCTGTGGGCTGGAAGCCCGACGTGCTGGTGCGCGTGCTGGCCGGCCTGAGCCTGTTCGTGGCGGCCTACCTGGCCGAGATCATCCGCGGCGGCCTGCAGGCCGTGCCGCGCGGCCAGACCGACGCCGCCATGGCGCTGGGCTTCGGCCGCTGGCCGGTGCAGCGCGACATCGTGCTGCCACAGGCACTGCGCCTGGTCGTGCCGGCGCTGACCAACAACGTGGTGGGCACGCTCAAGGACACCTCGCTCGTCACCATCGTCGGCCTGTTCGAGCTGACCGGTGCGCTGGGCCTGGCGCTCGGCGGCGATCCGACCTGGCGGCCGTTCTACCTCGAGGGCTACCTCTTCATCGCGGCCGTCTACTGGGTGCTGTGCTTCGGGCTGTCGCGCTACAGCGCCTGGCTGGAGCGGCACCTGGCGAGCGCGCCCTGAAACCCGGCCTATACTCGCCGCTCCATGCCGTGCCACCCGTTCCACCCCGCATCCGCCGCCCGTCCGGGCCGTGCGATGCTGTCCGCCGCGCGGCGGACACCGGACGCACGAATGATGATTTCGATTACCACCACGGCCACCTGAGCACGTGCAGGTGGCCCGTTCCGGCAGCCACCTGGTGATCGATCTTCCTCCGAACGACTGACCCACCCGGCCTGGCAGCCGGGTTTGTTTTTTGTCGTCAGGAGAAGTCCATGTACCGCGATCCCGTTCCCGCCCTCGAAGCCACCGGCCTGCTGCCAGCCGCCACCCGTGCGTTGCGCGTGGGCATGATCGGCATCGGCACCGTGGGCGGCGGCACCTTCCGCGTGCTGGCGCGCAACCAGCGGCAGATCGACGCACGCGCCGGGCGCGGCATCGAGATCGTGGCCGTGGCCGCGCGCGACCTCCAGCGGGCGGCGCGCATCGTCGGCCCCGAGGTGCCGGTCACGTCCGACCCCTTCGGGATCGCGACCCACCCCGGCGTCGATGTGGTGGTGGAGGTGGCCGGCGGGACGGGCGCGGCGCGCGACTGGGTGCTGTGCGCCATCGCGCACGGCAAGCATGTGGTGACCGCCAACAAGGCGCTGCTCGCGGTGCACGGCGAGGAGATCTTCGCCGCCGCGCGAGCTCGCGGCGTGGCCGTGGCCTACGAAGGCGCGGTGGCCGTGAGCATCCCGATCGTGAAGGCGCTGCGCGAGGGCCTGGCCGCCAACCGCGTCGAATGGCTGGCCGGCATCATCAACGGCACCAGCAACTTCATCCTGAGCAAGATGCGCGACGAGGGCGTGGGTTTCGCCCAGGCGCTGGGCGAGGCGCAGGCCCTGGGCTACGCCGAGGCGGACCCGGCCTTCGACGTGCAGGGCATCGACGCCGCCCACAAGCTCACGCTGCTGGCGGCCAACGCCTTCGGCATGCCGCTGCGCTTCGCCGAGGTGCACGTCGAGGGCATCGATGGTCTGCAGGCGGCCGACGTGCGCGGCGCCGAGCAGATGGGGTTTCGCATCAAGCTGCTGGGCGTGGCGCGCCGCACGCCCGGGGGCGTGGAACTGCGCGTGCAGCCGACACTGCTGCCGGCAACGCAGCTGCTGGCGCAGGTGAACGGCTCGATGAACGGCGTCATGGTCAAGGGCGACGCGGCAGGCGTGACGATGTACTACGGCGCCGGGGCCGGCGCGGAGCAGACCGCCTCGGCCGTCATCGCCGATCTGGTGGACCTGGCGCGCCTCGAGGGCGTGCCGCCCGCGCGGCAGGTGCCGCACCTGGGCGTGCACCCCCACCACACCGAGGCGCTGCCCGTGCTGTCGCGCGCTGCCGCGCGGGGTCCCCGCTGGCTGCGCGTGCCGCTGGTGCCCGGACAGAGCCTGGAAGGCCTTCAGGCCGCACTGGGCGAGCACGGTGTGCCGCTGAACCGGGGGGCGTGGGCGGACGGCGCGCCTGCCGAGGCCCCCGAAGCGCTGGCCCTGACCGAACCGCTCGTGCAGGCTACGCTGGACGATGCCCTGCGCGCGCTGGCCGTCCATCCCGCCGTGCGGGGCGCGGTCAAGGCGCTGCCCGTGGAGACGCTGGACACCTGACAGCTCAGCGTAAACGGATCTCTGTCCTTGAACGCAATCCGGTACTAGGCGTCGAGCGCCTCGAGCAGCTCGGTCTCGATCGCGAGCTGCGCCTTCTGCCCCTGCAGTTCGGGCCCGCTGATGAGGAAGCTGTCCTCCACCCGCTCGCCCAGCGTGCTGACCTTGGCCAGTTGAAGGTTGAGGTGGTGCCGCGCCAGCACGCGCGCCACCGAGTAGAGCAGCCCGACCCGGTCGCTGGCCGAGATGCTCAGCAGCCAGCGCTGCGCCTTCTCGTCGGGCGTGAGGTTGACGCGCGGGCGGATGGGGAAGCTCTTGACCCGTCGCGACACCCGCCCGCGGCTGGGCGGCGGCAGCTCGCCGGCGGCGTTGAGCGTCAGGGCGAGGTCCGTCTCGACCATGCTGATCAGCTCGCGGTAGTGCTCGGGCAGGAAGGTCGTCACCACCTGGAAGGTGTCGAGCGCGTAGCCGTTGCTGGCCGTGTGCACGCGCGCGTCCAGGATGCTGAACGACGCCTGGTCGAAGTAGCCGCAGATGCGCGCGAAGAGGTCCGGCTGGTCGGGCGTGTAGACCACCACCTGCAGCCCCTCGCCCAGCGGCGACAGCCGCGCGCGCACGATGGCCGGCGCATGCGGGTCGACCGGCACGTTCTTGGGCGGCACGAAGCGCGACAGCTTCTTGGCGTGCCAGGCGATCTCGCCCGCGTCGTGCCGCATGAAGTAGCCCACGTCCAGCGTGTCCCACAGCGCCTTGTGCGCGTCGAAGGGCAGGGCGTTCAGCTTGATCTCGGCCAGCGCCTCGCGCTTGCGGGCCTCGACCTCGGCGTCGGGGTCGGGCATGCGGCCGCCCAGCACGCGCGAGGTGAAGCGGTACAGGTCTTCCAGCAGCTTGCCCTTCCAGGCGTTCCACACCCGCGGCGAAGTGCCGCGGATGTCGGCCACCGTGAGCAGGTACAGGGCCGTGAGGTAGCGCTCGTTGCCCACGCGGCGCGCGAAGGCGGCGATCACCTCGGGGTCGGACAGGTCCTGCTTCTGCGCCACGGTACTCATGACCAAATGCTCGGAGACCAGGAACTCGATGAGCTTGGAGTCCTCGCGCTCGATGCCGTGTTGCCTGCAGAAGCGGTGCACGTCGCGCGCGCCCAGCTCCGAGTGGTCGCCGCCGCGGCCCTTGGCGATGTCGTGGAAAAGCGCCGCGACGTACAGGATCCAGGGCTTGTCCCAGCCGGCCGCCAGCTGCGAGCAGAACGGGTACTCGTGCGCGTGCTCGGCGATGAAGAAGCGCCGCACGTTGCGCAGCACCATCAGGATGTGCTGGTCCACGGTATAGACGTGGAACAGGTCGTGCTGCATCTGTCCCACGATCTTGCGGAACACGCGCAGGTAGCGGCCCAGCACCGAGGTCTGGTTCATGAGCCGCATGGCATGCGTGATGCCGCGCGGCTCCACCAGCATGCGCATGAAGGTCACGTGGTTGACGTGGTCGTTGCTGAAGCGGCTGTCCATGACGTGGCGCGCGTTGTAGAGCGCGCGCAGCGTGCGGGCCGACAGGCCGTTGACGCCCACGGTCTTCTGGTAGAGCAGGAAGGTCTCGAGGATCGCGTGCGGTTCGCGGATGTACAGGTCGTCGCTCGCCACCTCGATGGTCCCGGCCTTCTCGAAGAAGCGGTCGTTGATGCGGGTCAGCGCGGCCGACTGCGGATTGAGCCGCTCGGCGATGTTGAGCATCAGGATCTCGGTGAGCTGCGTCACCGCCTTGGCCGCCCAGTAGTAGCGGCGCATCAGCGCCTCGCTGGACTTGCGCTGGCCGCCCTCGTAGCCGAAGGTGCTGGCGACGGCGGTCTGCAGGTCGAACACCAGCCGGTCCTCGCGCCGGTTGGCCACCACGTGCAGCCGTGCGCGGATCAGCGACAGCGTCGCCTCGTTGCGCTTGAGCTGCAGCACCTCGAAAGGCGTGGCCAGGCCGTTCTTCGCGTAGTCGTCCCAGCGCTGGCCGAAGCCCGCTGCCTGCGCCACCCAGCGCACGGTCTGCAGGTCGCGCAGGCCGCCCGGCGACTCCTTGCAGTTCGGCTCGAGCGCGTAGGGCGTGTCGTCGTACTTGTGGTGGCGGTGCCGCATCTCCTGGGACTTGGCGGCGAAGAAGGTCTGCGGGTCGATGCTGCCGTCGAAGCGCTGGCGGAACTCCTCGTACAGGCGCCGGTTGCCGGTGATCAGGCGCGACTCCAGCAGCGAGGTCTGCACGGTGACGTCCTTGGCCGCCTCGGCCAGGCACTCGTCGACGCTGCGCACGCTGGAGCCGATCTCCAGGCCCGCGTCCCAGCAGCAGCCGATGAAGGCTTCCAGGCGTTGCGGGGCGATGCCGCCGGTGTCGCCATCGACCGCACCGTCGGGTGCCGAGGGCAGCAGCAGCAGCACGTCGACGTCGGAGTAGGGAAACAGCTCGCCGCGGCCGTAGCCGCCCACCGCCACCAGCGCCAGGGACTGGCCGAAGCCCGCGTCCTGCCACAGGGCGCGCAGCGCCTCGTCGGCCGCGACGGCCATGCCGCGCAGCAGGCTGTGGATGTTGCGCACGCCGTTGGGCGAGCGCAGCCGGTCGAACAGGGCGCTCTTGCGCGTGCGCAGCTCGTCGCGCAGCGTGGCGGGCAGGTCGACAACCACGGAAAAGGCCATGCGTCAGCCTCGCGACCCGTGGGCCGGCGCGTGGCGCGGCGCAGCGATGGGCGTGCGCACGGTCAGCCGGCGGTCACGAAGGCCGGCGGCGGCGGGCTGCCTGCCGAGAGCGTGAGCACCTCGTAGCCGGTGTCGGTGACCAGCACCGTGTGCTCCCATTGCGCCGACAGCGAGCGGTCGCGGGTGACGATGGTCCAGCCGTCGTACTTGCCGGCCTTGTGGTCTTCCTTGATGTCGCGCTTGCCCAGGTTGATCATGGGCTCGATGGTGAAGATCATGCCGGGCTTGAGTTCCTCCATCGTGCCCGGACGGCCGTAGTGCAGCACCTGCGGCTCGGCATGGAAGGTGCGGCCCACGCCGTGGCCGCAGAACTCGCGCACCACCGAGTAGCCGTTGCCCTCGGCGAACTTCTGGATCGCATGGCCCACGTCGCCCAGGTGCGCGCCGGGCCTGACCTGCAGGATGCCGTGCCACATGGCTTCGAAGGTGACCTGGCACAGCCGCTTGGCCGCGATGGAGGCATCGCCCACCACGAACATCCGGCTGTTGTCGCCGAACCAGCCGTTGTAGATGACGGTGACATCGATGTTCATGATGTCGCCCTTCTTCAGGGGCTTGTCGTCGGGGATGCCGTGGCACACCACATGGTTGACCGACGTGCACAGCGACTTCGGGAAGGGCACGCTGCTGGCGCCCATGTAGCCCACCGTGGCCGAGGTGGTGCCCTGCTTGACCATGTATTCGGCGGCGAGGCGGTCGATCTCGTTGGTCGTGACGCCTGGCTTCACGAAGGGCGTGAGGTAGTCCAGCACTTCGGAAGCGAGCCGGCAGGCCGTGCGCATGTCGCCCAGGCTGGCCGGATCGTGGTAGATGATGCTCATCCCGCGATTATCCCATTCGGCCCGTAAAATGCCGGGTTCTCCCGGATGGCCCCAGTCAGCGGTCGTCCGGCGCAAATCTCCATCTTCTGCCGGCCCCAGGCCCCAACACCGTGACGCTGCCCGCCCACACCGCCACCCCCGTCGTGACTGTTTTCGAGGGGGGCGCGGCGCTGAGCGATTTCCGGGCGCGCCAGTTGCTGCCCCGGCTGCAGGCCATCGAGCCCAGGATCACGGGCTTGAACGCGCGCTTCGTGCACCTGGTGCTGACCGAGTTGGCGCTCGACGCCGCGGCCCGCGACCGGTTCGCGGCGCTGCTGACCTATGGCGACCCCTTCGACGCCGGCATCGCGGACGGTGCCAGCCTGGTCGTCACGCCGCGCCTGGGCACCGTCTCGCCCTGGGCCTCGAAGGCCACCGACATCGCCCACAACTGCGGCCTGGCGGTGCGCCGGGTGGAGCGCGTGACGCAGTACTTCGTCCACCTCAAGGCGCCGCTGCTGGGCAAGGCGCCGGTGCTCGAAGGCCAGGCGCTGGCCGCGGTGGCCGGCCTGCTGCACGACCGAATGACCGAGTCGGTGCTGCCGACGCTGGAAAACGCCGCGGCGCTTTTTGCCGAGCTGCCACCGCAGCCGATGGCGCACGTCGACGTGCTGGCCGGCGGCCGGGCGGCGCTGGAGGTGGCCAACACCGGTTTCGGCCTCGCGCTGGCCGAGGACGAGATCGACTACCTGGTCGACGCCTTCACCAAGCTGGGCCGCAACCCGACCGACGTCGAGCTGATGATGTTCGCGCAGGCCAACAGCGAGCACTGCCGGCACAAGATCTTCAACGCCGAGTTCACCATCGACGGCGTGCGCCAGGACAAGAGCCTGTTCGGCATGATCCGCCACACGCATGCCACGAACCCGCAGCACACCGTCATCGCCTACGCCGACAACGCCTCGGTGATGGAAGGCCACGCGATCGAGCGTTTCATGGCGCGATCGGCGGCCGGTGCGGGCGAGGGAGCGGCGCCGAGCTACGAAAAGGACAGCGCCACGCACCATGTGCTGATGAAGGTGGAGACGCACAACCATCCGACGGCGATCTCCCCCTTCCCGGGCGCGTCCACCGGCGCCGGCGGCGAGATCCGCGACGAGGGCGCCACGGGCCGCGGCTCCAAGCCCAAGGCGGGCCTGACGGGCTTCACGGTGTCCAAGCTGTGGGATGGCAGCTTCGGCAAGCCCGAGCACATCGCCAGCCCGCTGCAGATCATGACCGAGGGCCCGCTGGGCGGCGCGGCCTTCAACAACGAATTCGGCCGGCCCAACCTGCTGGGCTACTTCCGCGAGTACGAGCAGACGGTGGCCAGCGACGTCGACACGCTGCAGCGCGGCTACCACAAGCCCATCATGATCGCGGGCGGCCTGGGCCAGATCGATGCCATCCAGACGAAGAAGATCGCGTTCCCCGCTGGCACGCTGCTGATCCAGCTGGGGGGGCCCGGCATGCGCATCGGCATGGGCGGCGGCGCGGCCAGCTCGATGGCCACCGGTGCCAACGCGGCCGAACTCGACTTCGACTCGGTGCAGCGCGGCAACCCCGAGATCGAGCGCCGGGCGCAGGAAGTCATCAACCACTGCTGGCAGCAGGGCGAGGCGAATCCGATCCTGGCGATCCACGACGTCGGCGCGGGCGGCCTGTCCAACGCCTTCCCCGAACTGACCAACGACGCCGGCCGCGGCGCGCGCTTCGACCTGCGCGCCGTGCCGCTCGAGGAGACGGGCCTCGCGCCCAAGGAAATCTGGAGCAACGAGAGCCAGGAACGCTACGTGCTGGCCATCGCGCCGGAATCGCTGGAGCAGTTCCGTGCCTTCTGCGAGCGCGAGCGCTGCCCCTTCGCGGTGGTCGGCGTGGCGACCGAGGAACGCCAGCTGAAGGTGGTCGACGAGACGGCAGGCGCCACGGACCAGCCGGTCGACATGCCCATGGACGTGCTGCTGGGCAAGCCGCCGAAGATGCACCGCGACGTGAAGGCGATCCGCCGCCGATTCGAGCCCCTCGAACTCACCGGCGTCGAGCTACGCAAGGCCGCCATCGACGTGCTCTCGCACCCCACCGTCGCGTCCAAGCGCTTCCTCGTCACCATCGGCGACCGCACCGTGGGCGGCCTGAGCCACCGCGACCAGATGGTCGGCCCCTGGCAGGTGCCGGTGGCCGACTGCGCCGTCACGCTGGCCGACTACCAGGGCTTTGCGGGCGAGGCGATGAGCATGGGCGAACGCACGCCGCTCGCGGCGATGGACGCGGCCGCGTCCGGCCGGATGGCCGTCGCCGAGGCCATCACCAACCTGCTCGCCGCGCCGATCGACCTGAAGCGCGTGAAGCTCTCGGCCAACTGGATGGCCGCCTGCGGCGAGCCCGGCGAGGACGCGGCCCTCTACGAGACCGTGAAGGCCGTCGGCATGGAACTGTGCCCGGCGCTGGGTGTGTCCATTCCCGTCGGCAAGGATTCGCTGTCCATGCGCACCCAATGGGAAGAGGGCGGCGAGAAGAAGAAGGTCAGCTCCCCCGTGAGCCTCATCGTCACGGCCTTCGCCAGCCTCGACGACGTGCGGGGCACGCTCACGCCGCAGCTCGATGCCGCCACGGACGACACCACCCTGGTGCTCATCGACCTCGGCCGCGGCCAGCACCGCATGGGCGGCAGCATCCTGGCGCAGACACTGAACCAGACCGGCGACCGCGTGCCCGACCTGGACGACCCGCAGCTGCTCGTCAAGCTCGTCGACGCGGTGAACCAGTTGCGTGCCGAGGGCAAGATCCTCGCCATGCACGACCGCAGCGACGGCGGCCTGTTCGCCACCGCCGCCGAGATGGCTTTCGCCGGCCACGTGGGCGTGGCGCTGAACGTCGACCTGCTGGTCACCGAGGGCGACGGCATCTCCGACAGCCGCATGGAGACCGGCGACGCCAAGAACTGGGCGCAGCAGGTCGGCGCGCGGCGCGAGGAACTCACCCTCAAGGCCCTGTTCAGCGAGGAGCTGGGCATGGTGCTGCAGGTGCGCACCGCCGAGCGCAACGCCGTCATGCAGACGCTGCGCGCGCACGGCCTCTCGGCCTTCAGCCACTTCGTCGGCAAGACGCGCCCGCAGAGCTCGCCGCTCGAGGTCGGCAAGGGCAAGCTCGAGGTGTGGCGCGACACCAAGGCCGTGTTCAGCGCCACGCTGGCCGACCTGCACCAGGTCTGGGACAGCGTGAGCTGGAAGATCTGCCGCGAGCGCGACAACCCCGAATGCGCCGACGCCGAGCACGCCGCGGCCGGCGATCCGAACGACCCCGGGGCGCACGTCCTGCTGGCACCGGGCGCGACGGACGACGTGGCGGCGCCTTTCCTCGGGCTGGCCCGGCCCAAGGTCGCGATCCTGCGCGAGCAGGGCGTCAACTCGCATGTCGAGATGGCCTACGCCTTCACCGAGGCCGGCTTCGAGGCCTACGACGTGCACATGACCGATTTGCAGGCCGGCCGCGCCGACCTGGCCGACTTCAAGGGCGTGGTCGCCTGCGGCGGCTTCAGCTACGGCGACACGCTGGGCGCCGGCATCGGCTGGGCCCGCAGCATCACCTTCAACCCGGCGCTGGCCGAGCAGTTCGCGCGCTTCTTCGGCCGCGCCGACACCTTCGGCCTGGGCGTGTGCAACGGCTGCCAGATGTTCGCCGAGCTGGCCGACATCATCCCGGGCGCGCAGGACTGGCCGCGCTTCACCGCCAACCGCAGCGAGCGTTTCGAGGCGCGGCTGTCGATGGTCGAAGTGCTCGAGTCGCCCAGCCTGTTCTTCCAGGGCCTGGCCGGCAGCCGCCTGCCGATCGCGGTGGCGCACGGCGAGGGTTATGCCAACTTCAAGTACCGCGGCAATGCCGACAAGGCCATCGCAGCGATGCACTTCGTCGACAACACGGGCGCGGCGACCGAGCGCTACCCG
>Ga0308159_1003608_pt1 | contig 15325 bp, 13 predicted proteins | sample PhyCR1_FD_201040 | JGI IMG/M metagenome (GOLD analysis project Ga0308159, IMG submission 201040) | Phyllosphere microbial communities from UC Gill Tract Community Farm, Albany, California, United States - DLSLC.R1 | ecosystem: Host-associated > Plants > Phyllosphere > Unclassified | place: USA... | reverse complement strand
TCGAGTCCGAGCTCAGGAAGGCGCAGGCCCGCCAGGCCGAGCTGCTCAAGGAATACAACAACGGCGAGCCCGAGAAGCAGGGCAGCGAGGCCAAGAACTACCAGAAGTACCTGGACCGCGTGGCCGACATGAAGGCCCAGCTTGCGCGCAACGAGAGCGACATCGCCGGCCTGCAGCGCGAGATCGGCCGCCTGCCGGCCAACCGCTGATGGCCTTCGGCAAACCCGCGCCGGCCAGCAAGCGCTTCCAGGCCTTCGACCTGCTGGCAACGCTGATCGCCGTCATCCGCGACGACGGTACGCTGCTGTTCGCCAACTCGGCGCTCGAGGATGCGATGGGCATCTCGCGCCGCACGCTCGAAGGCGCGCCCTTCAGCCAGAGCTTCATGGAGCCCAACGTGCTGCTCACGGCCATTGCCGGCGCCCGCAGCAACGACTTCGCGACGCTGCGCTACGAGGCCTTCGTGCGCCGCGGCGCGCAGGAGCCATTGCCGGTGCAGGTCACGCTCGCGCAGACCGACCGCGCGGGCGAGCTGGTGGTCGAGATGTCGCCGCAGGAACAGCAGGCACGGCAGGACCGCGAGGAACGCCTGCTGGGCCAGGCGCAGGCCAACAAGGAACTCATCCGCAATCTCGCGCACGAGATCAAGAACCCCCTGGGCGGCATCCGCGGCGCCGCGCAGCTGCTGCAGATGGAGGTCGATTCGCGCGATCTGGTCGAGTACACCCAGGTCATCATCCACGAGGCCGACCGCCTGCAGACGCTGGTCGATCGCCTGCTCGCGCCGCACCGCAGGCCGCACGTGGTGGGCGACGTCAACGTCCACGAGGTGTGCGAACGCGTGCGGTCGGTGCTGCTGGCCGAGTTTCCGCACGACCTGGAGATCGATCGCGACTTCGATCCCTCGATCCCCGAGTTCCGCGGCGACCGCGAGCAGCTCATCCAGGCCACGCTCAACATCGCGCACAACGCAGCGCAGGCGCTGGCCGAACGCCGCGCCGCAGGCGACGCGAAGATCATCTTCCGTACCCGCGTCGCCCGTCAGGTCATCCTCAACAAGCAGTGGTACCGACTGGCACTGGAATTGCATGTCATCGACAACGGACCGGGCGTGCCGGACGGCCTCAAGGACCGCATCTTCTACCCCCTCGTATCGGGGCGCGAAGGCGGAACGGGACTGGGGCTGACCCTGGCGCAGACTTTCGTACAACAACACCACGGTGTGATCGAGTGCGACAGCGTCCCGGGCCGCACGGATTTCAAGATCACCATTCCATTGCCCTAGCGAAGAAGGACCACAAGGAGCTGCATGAAGCCGATCTGGATAGTGGATGACGACCAATCGATACGCTTCGTGCTCGAGAAGGCTCTCCTGCGTGAAGACCTGCCCACGCGCAGCTTCACCAACACGCGCGAGGTGCTGGCCGCACTCGACGCCGCCAACGACGATGAGATGCAAGGGCCGCAGGTCCTGGTGAGCGACATCCGCATGCCGGGCGGCTCGGGCCTGGACCTGCTGGACAAGATCAAGCAGAAGCATCCGGGCCTGCCCGTCATCATCATGACGGCCTTCAGCGACCTCGACAGCGCCGTCTCCGCCTTCCAGGGTGGCGCCTTCGAATACCTGCCCAAGCCCTTCGACCTGCCGCGCGCCGTCGAACTCATCCGCCGTGCGGTCGACGAGAGCCAGCGCGAAGAGGTGGCCGAAGAACGCATGCAGGCCGCGCCCGAGATGCTCGGCCAGGCGCCTGCGATGCAGGACGTGTTCCGCGCCATCGGCCGGCTGTCGCAGAGCAACGTCACGGTGCTCATCACCGGCGAATCGGGCTCGGGCAAGGAGCTGGTCGCGCGTGCGCTGCACAAGCACTCGCCGCGCGCCAACGGGCCCTTCGTCGCGATCAACACCGCGGCCATCCCCAAGGACCTGCTGGAGAGCGAGCTCTTCGGCCACGAACGCGGCGCCTTCACCGGCGCGCAGACCATGCGCCGCGGCCGTTTCGAGCAGGCCGAGGGCGGCACGCTCTTCCTCGACGAGATCGGCGACATGCCTTTCGACCTGCAGACGCGCCTGCTGCGCGTGCTGAGCGACGGGCACTTCTACCGCGTGGGCGGGCACAACGCCGTCAAGGCCAACGTGCGCGTCATCGCCGCCACGCACCAGGACCTGGAGCAGCGCGTCAAGCAGGGCGCTTTCCGCGAAGACCTGTTCCACCGCCTCAACGTGATCCGCCTGCGCCTGCCGGCCCTGCGCGAGCGCAAGGAGGACGTGCCCTCGCTCACGCGCCACTTCCTGCAGCAAAGCGCCAAGCAGCTCGGCGTCGAGCCCAAGCGCATCTCCGATGCCGCGCTGTCGCAGCTCTCTGCCTTCAACTTCCCGGGCAACGTGCGGCAGCTCGAGAACATCTGCCACTGGCTCACTGTCATGGCCCCGGCCCAGCTCATCGAGCCGAAGGACCTGCCGCCCGAGGTGATGAGCAACGCGCCTGTCGAGGGCTCCGTCGCCGCCGTGCCGACGATGGCGGCACCGGCCCCGGCAGCACCGGCGCTCGCCGTGGATGTGGCGGAGCACGTGCCGGCCGCGGCCCCTGTGGCCGTTGCGCCGTCGGCGCTGCCCGCGGCCGCCGCGCCACAGGCCGCGAACTGGGAAAGCGGCCTCGAGCACGAGGCGCAGGCCCTGCTGGCGGAAGGCCGCACCGATGTGTGGGATGTGCTGTCGCGGCGCTTCGAGTCGCGGCTCATCCTGACGGCGCTGGGCTTCACGCGGGGTCGCCGCATCGAGGCGGCCCAGAAGCTGGGCATCGGGCGCAACACCATCACGCGCAAGATCGCCGAGCTCGACCTGGACCGCGACGGCGCCTGAGCGCGCGCCGCGAAGCGGCGTGGGGGCCGCGCCAGCCTATCGGCTGCGCTGGCCCTTGGTCAGCGTGTCGAGCTGGAAGTTGCCGCTCTTGTCCCACAACCAGGTCTCGACGTAGGTGTGCGCGCCGAGCTTGCCGGGGTTGGGCAGTGGCGAGGCGGCGCGCACCAGCTCCGCGATCTTCGGCGGCACCTCCGGGGCGTGGCTGGGCACGCGGCTGAACGTCACGTTCGTCACGTTGCCCTGGGCGTCGATGTCCGTCTCCACCACCACCACGGCATACACCAGCGGCGGGATGCGGCCGCGGTAGATGCGCTTGGGGTACTTCTTGTAGATCGCCTCGGCGCCGAGCTTGCGGTACGCGCGCACGGCCGGCGTCTGTGCGGTGATGAGCCGGACCGTGGCCACCGGGTTCTCGGGCGCGGTCGGCGCGGGCGCGGGCGCTTCCGTGCGCGCCGGCTCGTCGGGCTTGGGCTTGTCCATCAGGGCGCAGCCGCCCAGGGCCAGGCCGATCAGGGCCGGCGGCAGGAGCCGGCGCAGCGGCTCGAAGCAGGAAAAGGTCATGGGTGCGGGAGGCTTTCGGTCAGGCAGCGGGGCCCAGCTCGACGACCACGGGCGCGTGGTCGCTCGGCTTCTCCCACTTGCGCGGCACGCGGTCGATGGTGCTGCTGCGAACGAGCGGCACCAGTGGCTGGCTGACGAGGATGTGGTCGATGCGCAGGCCGCGGTTCTTCTGGTAGCCCAACATGCGGTAGTCCCACCAGGAGTAGCTCTTCTCGGGCTGGTCGAAGAGCCGGAAGCTGTCGGTCAGTCCCAACTCGAGCAGCGCCTTGAAATGGGCGCGCTCTTCGCTGGTGTGGTGGATGGTTTCGGCGAGGCCCACGGGATCGAAGCTGTCCCGGTCCTCCGGCGCGATGTTGAAGTCGCCCAGCAGCACCAGCTGCGGGTGCGCCGCCATCTCGGCCCGCAGCCATTCGCGCAGGGCCGCGAGCCAGTTCATCTTGTAGGCGAACTTGTCCGATCCGGGCGCCTGCCCGTTGACGAAGTAGCCGTTGACCACGCGCAACGGGCCGCCGGCGGTGTCGATGGTGGCGCTGATCACGCGCGAATGCTCGTCCGTGAAACCGCCGATGTTGCGCACCACGTCGCGCACCGGCTGCAGGCTCAGGATCGCGACGCCGTTGTAGGTCTTCTGACCGAACACCGCCGCGTGGTAGCCGGCCGACTGCAGCACCTCGAGCGGGAACTTGTCGTCGCTCATCTTCAGTTCCTGCAGGCACAGCACATCGACGGGGTTGGCGATGAGCCAGTCCAGCACATGCTGGAGGCGGGCGGTGAGGGAGTTGACGTTCCAGGTGGCTATGCGCATACGCGGTCTAACTGTATGTTTTTAAACGACTATTTTCCAAATGAGTTGCATCGTACCCAATTGGGTCCCCATTCCTGATTGCGCTGGGCTGGCGACAGCGTTGAGGGCGGGTGAGCGTACCCCATACCCCGCCTGAGCAGGCTGTCGGCGCTGGTGCCGTGCCCGTGGAGCGCCAGCACGCTGGCCAGCCCATGCGGCGTCACGGTGTCCGCGCCGGCGGTCGAGTGAGGCAATGCCAATGAAAAGATCTGCACCGACGCGCCTGCGCGGCGAACCCGGTGCGTGTCGGGGTGACAAGTACGGTGGCCGGTGGGCCGGCCGGGCTCAGCCGTTGGTCTGCCAGGTCGCCGGGTGCGCATAGTGCGCACACAGCGCATCGACCAGCGCTGCCGCGTAGACCGGCAGGCCGCGCCGATCGCGCATCAGCAGGTAGCGCTCGCGCACGCTCCAGGCGTCGCTCAGCTCGATCAGCGCGAGCTGCATGCTCTGCTGGTTGCGGCGCACGGCCGATTCGGGCACCACGCCGATGCCGACGCCACTGCCGATCATCCGGCACATGGCGTCGAAGCTCGCGAGCTGGATGCGCAGCTTCTGGCGCCGGCCGAGGTGCTCGGTGATCTGCGCCAGGAAGGCCTGCAGGGTGCTGCCCGGCTGCATGCCGACCGCGTCTTCGTCCAGCGTCTCGGCGAAGGCGATGCGGCGGCGCCGCGCGAAGCGGTGCTTGCGTGAGGTGGCGAGCACCAGGCGGTCGGTGCTGAAATGGATCGCCTCGAGGCCCAGCGTGTCGACGTCGCCGGCCACGATGCCGATGTCGGCTCGTCCCTCCAGCACGCCGCGCGGGATCTGAGCATTCGGTTTTTCCTGAAGGTCGACGTTGATGCGGGGATGGGCGGCCAAGAACGCGGGCAGCAGTTCGGGCAGAAAGTCGGTCACCGCCGTGGTGTTGGCGAACACCCGCAGGTGGCCGCGCAACCCGCCGCCGTAGGCCAGCAGTTCGTCGCGCAACCGGTCGGTCTGGTTCAGCATCAGGCGCGCGTGGTGCAGGAAGGCTTCGCCCTGCGGCAGTAGCTTCACGCCGCGGGCCTCGCGGGTGAGAAGCGGCAACCCGCACTGCGACTCCAGCGCCTTGATGCGCGCACTTGCCGCGGCCAGTGACAGGTGCTGGCGTTCGGCAGCGCGCGTGAGGTTGCCGAGCTCGGCGGTGGCAACGAACAGGCGCAGGTCGTTCATGTCGAAATGCATGCTGCATCGTAGTCGAGCCTTCGGAATCACCGAAGGCTCGGTTCCGAATTCGCAGATTGCGCCGGGCCATCGCAGCGGCCACCATGCAAAGCATCCAGGAGACAAGCACATGCAACTTCGCGCCCTCGCGCTGGGCCTGGTCGTCAGCGCCAGCCTGCTACAAGCCGCCCCGGCCACGGCCCAGGCCGCCTACCCGTCGCGGCCCGTCACGCTGGTCGTGCCGCAGGCGGCCGGCGGCACCAACGACATCGTCGGCCGGCTGGTCGGACAGAAGCTGGGCGAAGTGATCAACGCCAGCGTGGTGGTCGACAACCGGCCCGGTGCGGGCGGCAACATCGGCACGCAGCGCATCGTCAAGTCGTCCGGCGCGGCGGTGGACTGATGGCCATGCTGACCCCCGACGGCATCGCCGCGCTGCAGGCCTGGCAAGGCCGCAGCGAGACACTGCACGACGACATCACCGCCGCCCCCGTGCGCGCGCTGTCGGCCACGCTCGACCGCGACGATGCGGCGCCGGCGGCCGGCACGCGGCTGCCCGAGCTCTGGCACTGGCTCTACTTCCTGCCGCACCACCGCCAGTCGGAGATCGGCGCCGATGGCCATGCGAAGCGCGGCGGCTTCCTGCCGCCGGTGCCTCTGCCGCGCCGCATGTGGGCCGGCGGGCGCCTTGCATGGGAGCCGACCAATCCGTTGCGGGTCGGCGAGGCGGCGACACGCACCTCGACGATCGTTTCGGTGACGCACAAGACCGGCCGCAGCGGCGAACTGGTGTTCGTGCTGGTCCGTCACCAAGTGCACAACGCGCGCGGCCTGGCACTCACCGAGGAACACGACATCGTCTACCGCGCTGCGGCTGCGCCCGGCGAGGCGGCCCCCGCGCCGACACCGGCCCGCAAGGACGCCACCTTCAGCCGCACGCTCGTGCCCGACGACGTGCTGCTGTTCCGCTACTCGGCGCTCACCTTCAACGGACACCGCATCCACTACGACCGGCGCTACGTGACCGAGGTCGAGGGTTATCCGGGCCTGATCGTGCACGGCCCGCTGATCGCGACGCTGCTTGTCGACCTGCTGCGCCGCGAGCGGCCCGACGCGACGCTGTCGCGCTTCGAGTTCCGCGCCGTGCGGCCGACCTTCGACATCGCGCCCTTCCGGGTGCATGGCCGCCCCGATGCCGACGGCCGAAGCTTCAGCCTGTGGGGCGAAGACGCCGACGGCTGGCTCACCATGCAGGCGACCGCCACCCTGGCCTGAGCCCCCCACCGATCAACACGACCGATGAAGACACAGATCCCCACCCCCGACAGCCACCAGGAGATGCGAGAGGCGCTGCGCGCGCTGTGCGGCGGCTTCGACGCCGCCTACTGGCAGAAGGTCGACCACGAACGCGGCTACCCCGAGGCTTTCGTCGACGCGCTCACCCAGGCCGGCTGGCTGGCCGCACTGATCCCGGCCGACTACGGCGGCTCCGGCCTCGGGTTGACCGAGGCGTCGGTGATCATGGAAGAGATCAACCTCTCCGGCGGCAATGCGGGCTCCTGCCACGGCCAGATGTACAACATGGGCACGCTGCTGCGCCATGGCAGCGAGGCGCAGAAGCGCCAGTACCTGCCGAAGATCGCGACCGGCGAACTGCGCCTGCAGTCGATGGCCGTGACCGAGCCGACCACCGGCACCGACACCACGCAGCTCAAGACCACCGCGGTGCGCCAGGGCGACCGCTACGTCGTCAACGGCCAGAAGGTGTGGATCTCGCGCATCCAGCATTCCGACCTGATGATCCTGCTGGCGCGCACCACGCCGCTGGCGGAGGCGAAGAGGAAGTCGGAGGGCATGTCGATCTTCATCGTCGACCTCGCGCAGGCCATCGGCAAGGGCATGACGGTGCGGCCGATCCAGAACATGGTGAACCACGAGACCAACGAGGTGTTCTTCGACAACCTCGAGATTCCGGCGGAGAACCTGATCGGCGAGGAAGGCCAGGGCTTCAGGTACATCCTCGACGGGCTCAACGCCGAGCGCACGCTGATCGCGGCCGAGTGCATCGGCGACGCCTGGTGGTTCGTCGACAAGGCGCGCCGCTACGCCACCGACCGCCAGGTCTTCGGCCGCCCCATCGGCCAGAACCAGGGCATCCAGTTCCCGATCGCGGCCGACTACATCGAGACCGAGGCGGCGAACCTGATGCGCTTCAAGGCCTGCGCGCTGTTCGATGCCGGCCAGCCCTGCGGGGCCGAGGCCAACATGGCCAAGTACCTCGCGGCCAAGGCCAGCTGGGAGGCCGCCAACACCTGCCTGCAGACACATGGCGGCTTCGGCTTCGCCTGCGAATACGACGTCGAGCGCAAGTTCCGCGAGACGCGGCTCTACCAGGTGGCGCCGATCTCGACCAACCTGATCCATTCCTACGTGGCCGAGCATTTGCTGGGCCTCCCCCGATCGTTCTGAGGCCACCATGACCCGACCGCTCGACGGCATCACCGTCATCTCGCTCGAACACGCCATCGCGGCGCCGTTCTGCACCCGCCAGCTCGCCGACCTGGGCGCGCGCGTCATCAAGGTCGAGCGCCCCGGCGCCGGCGACTTCGCGCGCGCCTACGACCAGCGCGTCGATGGCGAGGCCTCGCACTTCGTTTGGGTCAACCGTTCGAAGGAAAGCCTCACGCTCGACCTCAAGCAGCCGGCCGCGCTGGACGTGCTGCAGGCGCTGATCGCCGGTGCCGACGTGCTGGTGCAGAACCTCGCGCCGGGCGCGGCGGCGCGCATGGGCCTGGGCTACGACGTGCTGCAGGCCCGGCATCCGTCGCTGATCGTCTGCGACATCTCGGGCTACGGCGGCGACGGCCCGTACCGCGACAAGAAGGCCTACGACCTGCTGATCCAGAGCGAGGCCGGCTTCCTCTCGGTCACCGGCACGCCCGACGAGCCCTGCAAGTCGGGCAACTCGATCGCCGACATCGCCGCCGGCATGTACGCATACACCGGCGTGCTCGCCGCGCTGCTGCAGCGGGGCAAGACCGGCCGGGGCTCCCACGTCGATGTGTCGATGCTCGAGTCGCTCGCCGAGTGGATGGGCTTTCCGATGTACTACGCCTACCAGGGCGCGACGCCGCCGCCGCGCAGCGCCGCGTCGCACGCGACCATCTACCCCTACGGCCCCTTCGCGGCCGGCGACGGCGGCACCGTGATGCTCGGCCTGCAGAACGAACGCGAATGGCGCGTCTTCTGCGAGAAGGTGCTGCTGCAGCCGGCGCTGGCGAGCGACCCGCGCTTCGACGCCAACGCGAAGCGCAACGAGCACCGCGCGGCGCTCGAGGCCATCATCCTCGAGACCTTCTCCGCCTTGAGCAGCGCGCAGGTGCTGGAGCGGCTCGACGCCGCGCAGATCGCCAACGCCCGCATGAACGACATGGCCGGGCTGTGGGCGCACCCGCAGCTGCAGGCGCGCGAGCGTTGGCGCGAGGTGGGTTCGCCCGCAGGCGCGATCCCGGCGCTGCTGCCGCCCGGCCGGCAAAGCGCCTTCGACTACCGCATGGACCCGGTCCCGGCGGTGGGGGAGCACACCGAGGCGATCCTGCAGTCGCTGGGCCGCAGTGCGGCCGACATCGCGGCGCTGCGCGCGGCGAAGGCGATCTGATGACGACCGCCTCGCTGGCCCGCTTCGCGGCCGAACTTCGCTTCGAGGACATCCCCGCGCCGGTGGTGCGCCGCGCCGAAGACCTGCTGGTCGACTGGTTCGGCTCGGCCATCGCTGGCCACGGCGCGCGCCCGGTCGAGACCATCGCCGCGTTCGCGCGCGCCATGGGGCCGGCCGAGGGGGCGAGTGAGCTGCTCATCGGCCGCGGCACCAGCAGCCCGTATTTCGCGGCGATGGTGAATGCGGCCGCCTCGCACGTGGCCGAGCAGGACGACGTCCACAACGGCGCCGTCTTTCATCCCGCCACCGTGGTGTTCCCGGTGGCGCTCGCCTGGGCGCAGGCGCTGGGGGCGAGCGGCCGGAAACTGCTGACGGCTGCGGTGGCCGGCTACGAGGTGGGCATCCGTGTCGGGGAATTCCTCGGGCGTTCGCACTACAAGGTCTTCCACACCACGGGCACCGCCGGCACGCTGGCCGCGGCAGCGACCGCGGGTCATCTGCTCGGGCTCGACGCCGCGCGCATGCAGCACGCCTTCGGCTCGGCCGGCACGCAGGCTGCGGGCCTGTGGGAGTTCCTGCGCACTGCCGCCGACTCGAAGCAGTTGCACACCGCGCATGCTGCGGCGGCCGGCCTGATGGCCGCGAGCCTGGCGCGCGACGGCTTCACCGGCGCGCAGCAGATCCTCGAAGGCCCGCAGGGCCTGGCGGCGGGCATGTCGAGCGACGCCCATCCGGCCAGGCTGGTCGACGGCCTGGGCACGCGCTGGGCGCTGGCCGAAACCTCCTTCAAGTACCACGCCTCGTGCCGCCACACGCACCCGGCCGCCGACGCGTTGCTGGCGGTGATGCAGGCGCACAGCCTGCGCGCCGACGACATCGAGCACGTGCAGACGCATGTGCACCAGGGCGCGATCGACGTGCTGGGGCCGGTGGTCGACCCGGCCACGGTGCACCAGTCGAAGTTCTCGATGGGCACGGTGCTGGCGCTGGTCGCGCGCTTCGGTCAGGCGGGGTTGGCCGAGTTCGACACGCACTTTCGCGACGCCGCGACCCGCGACTTCCGCGACCGGGTGCACATGGCGCTCGATGCCGAGGTCGACGCCGCCTACCCGCGCCGCTGGATCGGCAAGGTGACGGTGCGCACGCGCGACGGCCGCGTGCTCGACGGTCGCGTGGACGAGCCCAAGGGCGACCCGGGCAACACGCTCAGCGGCGACGAGATCACGGCCAAGGCGCTGCGCCTCGCGGCCTTCAGCGGCGGTGCGAACGAGGCCGAGATGCGCGACGCCATCGGCACGCTGTGGCGCATGGCCACCTTGGCGAAGGTGGGGCCGCTGCTGGGAGCCCAGGCATGAGCGACGCAATCTCGCTGCTGGCGCTGGCCCGCACCTTCCTGTTCGTGCCGGGCGATCGGCCGGAGCGCTACGCGCGCGCTCTGGCCAGCGGCGCAGGCGCCGTGGTCGTCGACCTCGAAGACGCGGTGGCGCCCGAGCGCAAGGATGCGGCCCGCACGCAGATCGCCGAGGGCTTCGCCGCTTTGCCTGGGGATGCGCACGGCCGACTGCTGGTGCGCATGAATGCCGCCGACACGCCGTGGCATGCAGACGATCGTGCGCTGGTCGCACGGCTGGCTGCGCAGGGCCTGCTCGCCGGCGTAGTACTGCCCAAGGCGGAGCGCGCCGCCGACCTCGCGATGCTGGCCCAGGCCGTCGGGCCGGCCACTGCGCTGCTGCCGTTGATCGAATCGGTTGCCGGCCTCGATGCCGTCGATGCCCTGGCGGCATCGCCGCAGGTGCTGCGCCTGGTGTTCGGCCATCTCGATTTCCAGGCCGACGCCGGCCTCGCCTGCGGCCCCGACGAGGCCGAGCTCGTGCCCGTGCGGCTCGCGCTGGTGCTGGCATCGCGCCGGGCCGGGCTGGCACCGCCGGTCGACGGCATCACGCCCGACTGGCGCGATGCGGCGCGGCTCACGGCCGAGGCCTTGCGTGCACGCCGCGGCGGCTTCGGTGCCAAGCTGTGCATCCATCCGGACCAGGTCGCCGGCGTGGCGGCCGCCTTCACGCCGGGCGCCGACGAACTGGCCTGGGCGCGCCGCGTGCGCGATGCGGTGCGCGCGGCGGGCGGCGGTGTCGTCAACGTCGACGGCCGCATGGTCGACGGGCCGGTCGTCAAGCTCGCCGAACGCCTGCTGGCGCAGGAGGTTCGCACCCGCTGAAAACGACGCACCGATCACCTTCGCTTTCCTTTCCCTCATCACAACCATCCGGAGACAACATGACATCGAAGATCAAGACATGGCTGGGCATCGCATTCGGCGCGGCACTGCTGCCGCTGCACGCACCCGTCCTCGCGCAGGCCGCATTTCCCGACAAGCCGGTGACGCTCGTCGTGCCGTACTCCGCCGGCGGGCCGACCGACGTGGTGGCGCGCATGCTCGCCATTCCCATGGGCAAGTCGCTCGGCCAGGCCGTGATCGTCGAGAACACCGTCGGCGCGGGCGGCACCATCGCGCCGGCACGTGTGGCGCGCGCGGCGCCCAACGGCTACACCATCCTCATCCACCACATGGGCATGGCGACCGCGCCGGCGCTCTACAAGAAGCTGTCCTTCGACCCGTTGAAGGATTTCGAGTACATCGGCCAAGTGCTCGACGTGCCGATGACGCTGCTGTCGCGCAAGGACTTCCCGGCGGACAACCTCCAGGAACTGCTGACGTACGTGAAGGCCAACAAGGACAAGGTGTCGCTGGCCAATGCCGGTATCGGTGCGGTGTCGCAACTGTGCGGCCTGCTGTTCGCGAACCAGATCGGCGTCGACCTCACCACCGTGCCGTACAAGGGCGCCGGCCCGGCGCTCAACGACCTGATGGGCGGGCAGGTCGACCTGTTGTGCGACCAGACCACGCAGACCGCGCCGGTCATCAAGGACGGCACGCGAGTCAAGGTGTTCGGCGTGACCACGCCCAAGCGGCTGACGTCCATGCCGAACATCCCGACGCTCGACGAGCAGGGCCTGAAGGGCTTCGATGTGAAGGTGTGGCACGGCGTCTATGCGCCCAAGGGCACGCCGCCCGATGTCACCGCGAAGCTCAACGTCGCGCTGCGCGCCGCGCTGCAGGACGATGCGGTGAAGGCGCGCATCGCCGAACTCAGCTCGGAGATCGTGCCGATGGACAAGGTCACGCCGGAAGCTCTGCGCACGCTGCTGACCGCCGAGACCGCGAAGTGGGGCAGAGTCATCAAGGCCTCGGGCGTTCAGGCCGAGTGAGCGGGCACCGGCCCGGCCGGGACGGCGCTTCCTGTCCGCGAGGAATACGGCGGTGGCGGCGCCAGCCGCCTTTGCAGCATGGTCCTGATGGACGAGGTGGCTCAGGCCCGAGCCTCAGCCGCAGCCTGCTACAGCAGGCTGTCGCTGACGAAGGGTGACAGCAGAAGCAATTGCAGTCGGGTCGCGATCCCGACCTCGGGCTCGTCGTCGTACACCGTTTCGGCGCCGCCCTCGACGCGCACCCATTGCAGACGATCGCCGGGCTGCGCCAGCCGGAGGTGGTAGGCGCCCATCGCACGAGCGCCGTCGATGAGGCCGGAGATGTCTTTCGCCAACGCGGGCGAGTCGATGATCAGGCCTAGCTCGGTGTTGAGCCGCGACGAGCGCAGGTCCATGTTCATGGATCCGACGAAGCTCCATCGATGGTCGATGACCAACAGCTTCGCGTGGGAGCGTCCGACGGCGTCCTTCAGCGGCAGGTCCGGTCCCTCGGACGACTGCTCGGAGCCATCGCCGTCGATGCCGGTCGTGCGCATGGCAAGGCCCTTCAAGCGTCCCTCGTCGACCTCGTCGATCTCGATGCCCATCTTCAGCATCGGCACACGGCTCCTGGCGTACGCCGCGCTCGCCAGGGGTTCGTCGTTCGACGAGAGGGAATTCGTCAACAGGGACATCCGGCGGCCCGTTCGGCGGAGCTCCGACATGAGCGTGAGGCCGCGCTCCCCGGGGATGAAGTACGGCGTGCACATCGTGATGTCCGAGCGCGCCGCACGCATGGCGTCGATCACGTGCGCAGTCACCGTGCTGGGGTCGTCCCCCTGCTGGGCGCGGCCGCCGACCTTCTCGGGGCTGTCCGCCATCACGTCCACCTGGCCGTGGAGCATCTTCAGGGGTGTCCGATCCGCCAGGTCGCTGGAGAGGGGCGCATAGCCGAGCAGGTCTGCGGCGCCCGGCGGCAGGGCCGGGTAGGCGCCGTCGGCGTCGGCGACCAGCGTCTCGAAGTCCTCGCGCAGCACCTGTGGCGGTTTCCGGGTGGCCTCGATCTCCTCGAGCGGGTAGCTGTGCGGGCTGTTCCAGTAGGTGTCGAAGACGGCCTGCATCTGCGGTATCGCAGCGCCTGCCAGCAGAAGATCGAAGTCGAGAAAGTTGCCCTTCTCGTCGTGGAAGAAGTACTCGTTGGCGATGTTGCGGCCACCCGCCACGGCGAACGCGCCGTCGGCAATGAACATCTTGTTGTGCATGCGGTGGTTCACGCGCGCGAAGTCCAGCAGCGAGAACGCCCAGCGCGTGGCCGCGAAGGCGCGTCCTGCCGGAAAGGGGTTGAAGAGCCGCACCTGCACATGCGGGTAGGCGGCCAGCGCCTGCAACATGCCGCTGCTGTCGGCCGTGTACATGTCGTCCACCAGGACGCGGACTCTCACGCCCCGCAGGGCCGCGTCCTTCACGGCACGCAGCAGGGCATGGCCGGTCACGTCGTTCTGCAGGAGGTAGTACTGCAGATCGATGGAGCTCTGGGCACGGCGCGCCAGGGCCAGCCGCGCGTCCATCGAATAGGCGCTCAGCGGCAACGGACGGAAGGCGGACGGCCCGCCCGCGCCAAGGGCCTGCGCTGCGATGCGTCCGAGTGCGGTGCCGGTGCTGGCGGGCACCGCCACGTCGACGCGTCGGTCCTGCGATGGCGGCGGCAACGATGCGCAGCCCTGCACGAGCAGCGCGAGGAGCAATCCGATCGACAGCGAGGCCCGGCAGATTCTGTTCATGGGGGTGAGCGATGCACGCGCGTGTGCGTATCCGCACATCCGCGCATAAAAGCCGAGCGTACGCTGAAGATTCGATTCACTCCTGACTTCCGCCATGAAATTCCTGCCCATCTTCGGCAGCATCGCGCTGGCTTTCGCTGCCGCCACCAGCACCCTCGGCGCCGCAGCCCACGCCCAGCAGCCCCCCGCGCCCGAAGCCGCCTCCGCGTCGATCGAGCGCGATGGCGGTGGCCAGAGCCTGAACGACCTCTACCAGGCGGCGATCAGGGAGGGCGGGGCGCTGACCGTCTACGCCGGCGGCGACGAGGTGACCCAAGGCTTCGGCATCAAGGCCGGCTTCGAGCGCCAGTTCCCGGGCATGAAGCTCAACCTCATCGTGGACCTGAGCAAGTACCACGATGCCCGCATCGAGGAAGAGCTGCTGCGCAAGGACCTGCAGGTGGACCTGGCGCACCTGCAGACGCTGCACGACTTCGACAACTGGGCGGCCCGCGGCCTGCTGCTGCCCTACAAGCCCATCGGCTGGGAGCAGATTCCGACCGCGTACAAGGACCCGGCGGGCCGCTTCACGGGCCTGTTCATGCTGACCTTCGCCAACAGCTACAACAAGAACTACGTCTCGGCCGAGAACGCGCCGCGCGACTACGCGGACTTCCTGAAGCCGGAGTTCAAGAACCGCATCGTCATCGCGTATCCCAACGACGACGACGCCGTGCTGTACGTGTTCGACAAGATCATCCAGAAGTACGGCATCGGCTTCATCGACCAGCTCAAGGCCAATGGCGTGCAGTGGGTGCGCGGCACGCAGACGCCGCGCGATGCCGTCGAGGCGGGCAAGTACGCCATCTCCACGGGCACCTCGGGCAGCTTCGTGCCGGTCGAGTCGTCGTCGCTGCGCTTCGTGCTGCCCAAGAACGACCCGTTCCTGACCTGGGCGCAGACCGGTGCGATCTTCAAGGATGCGAAGCATCCCGCCGCGGCCAGGCTGTACATGAGCTGGATGCTGTCGCTGCCGGTGGCCTCCAACCCCCGCCAGTTCCCGATCCGCAAGGACGTGCAGCCGCTGCCGGGCTTCAAGACCGTCGACCAGTACAACACCAGCCCCGAAGACTTCCACGCCTTCATGAGCGACCGCGCGCGGGTCGAGCGGCTCAAGAGCCTGATGGAGCGGCTGATCGGACCGGTCCAGGGCA
>Ga0308159_1003606_pt1 | contig 15335 bp, 10 predicted proteins | sample PhyCR1_FD_201040 | JGI IMG/M metagenome (GOLD analysis project Ga0308159, IMG submission 201040) | Phyllosphere microbial communities from UC Gill Tract Community Farm, Albany, California, United States - DLSLC.R1 | ecosystem: Host-associated > Plants > Phyllosphere > Unclassified | place: USA... | reverse complement strand
CGTTTAGTAATCGATCGGGTCACGGATGATCGGGCAGGTCATGCAGTGGCCGCCGCCGCGGCCGCGCCCGAGTTCGCCGGCGCTGATGGTGATGACTTCCACGCCGGCCTTGCGCAGCAGGGTGTTGGTGTAGGTGTTGCGGTCGTAGCCGATGACCACGCCCGGTTCCACTGCCACTACGTTGTTGCCGTCGTCCCATTGCTCGCGTTCGGCGGCGAAGCTGTTGCCGCCGGTTTCCACCACGCGCAGCTTGGGCAGGTTGAGCGCCGCGGCGACGGTGTCGAGGAAGCTGCCTTCTTCGCGGCGAATGTCGATGCCGCCCTGTTTGCTGTCATCAGGGCGCAGGGTGAAGGCGACGATCTGATTGACCACTTCGGGGAAGATCGTCACCAGGTCGCGGTCGCAGAAGCTGAACACGGTGTCCAGGTGCATCGCCGCGCGGGATTTCGGCAGGCCGGCGACGATGACTTTTTCCACGGCCTTGTTCTTGAACAGGTTCAGCGCCAGTTGGCCGATGGCCTGACGCGACGAACGTTCGCCCATGCCGATCAGCACCACGCCGTTGCCGATCGGCATGACGTCGCCGCCCTCAAGCGTGGAGCTGCCGTGGTCCTTGTCAGGGTCGCCGTACCAGATCTCGAAGTCGGCGTTGGTGAACTGCGGATGGAATCTGTAGATGGCGGTGGTCAGCAGGGTTTCCTGACGGCGCGCCGGCCAGTACATCGGGTTGAGCGTCACGCCGCCGTAGATCCAGCAGGTGGTGTCGCGGGTGAACTGGGTATTCGGCAGTGGCGGCAGAATGAAGCTGGAGTGGCCGAGGAAGTCGCGGAACATCTGGATGGTCTTGCCACCGAAGCTGTCCGGCAGATCGTCGGCGGAAACCCCGCCAATCAGAAACTCGGCGATGTGCCGTGGCTCGAGGCTTTTCAGCCAGGATTTGACTTCGTTGATCAGGCCCAGGCCCACCGAGTCGGCGGTGACCTTGCGCTCAAGGATCCAGTCCAGCGCTTCGGGGATGGCGACGATGTCGGTGAGCAGGTTGTGCATTTCCAGCACGTCGATGCCGCGCTCACGCATCTTGGTGACGAAGTCGAAGTGATCGCGCTTGGCCTGCGCCACCCACAGCACGTCGTCGAACAGCAGTTCATCGCAGTTGTTCGGGGTCAGCCGCTGATGGGCCAGACCTGGGGAGCAAACCATGACTTTACGCAGTTTCCCGGCTTCGGAGTGGACGCCGTACTTCACTTTTTCCGTGGTCATTTCAGTGTTCCTCCAGATGACAATTCAATCAGGGATTACAGCGTCAGGAAGCCGTCGTAGAGACCGTAGGCCGCCACCACGGCGCCTATGACCACTGCGGCGAAAATCAGCTTCTCGACGTTGGTGAAAACCGGTTGTTTGAGTTCCAGCTTGGCCTTGGCGAACAGGATCGCGCCGGGTGCGTAGAGCAGGGCCGAGAGCAGCAGATACTTGACCCCGCCGGCATACAGCAGCCACACCGCATAGATCAGGGCGATGCCGCCGATAATCAGGTCCTTGCGCCGCTCGGCGGCGAAGCCTTCGTAACTCTCGCCACGCACTGCCAGCAGCAGGGCGTAAGCCGCCGACCACAGGTACGGCACCAGAATCATCGAGGTGGCGAGATAGATCAGCGACAGGTAGGTACTGGCTGAAAACAGGGTGATGATCAGGAAGATCTGCACCATCGCGTTGGTCAGCCACAGGGCGTTCACCGGTACGTGATTGGCGTTTTCCTTGCGCAGAAACTCCGGCATGGTGTGGTCTTTGGCAGCGGCGAACATGATCTCCGCACACAGCAGCACCCATGACAGCAGCGCCCCCAACAGCGAGATGATCAGGCCGACGCTGATCAGCACCGCGCCCCAGTGCCCGACCACGTGCTCAAGCACGGCGGCCATCGACGGGTTCTGCAGTTTTGCCAGTTCCGGCTGGGTCATGATGCCCAGCGACAGCACATTGACCAGCACCAGGAACAGCAGCACGGTGATGAAACCGATCACCGTGGCTTTACCGACGTCGGAACGTTTTTCTGCGCGGGCCGAGAAGATGCTCGCGCCCTCAATGCCGATGAACACCCACACGGTGACCAGCATCATGTTGCGCACCTGGTTCATCACACTGCCCAGGTCAGGGTTTTTCACGCCCCAGATGTCGGCGGTGAAGATGTCCAGTTTGAACGCGAAGACCGCGATCAGCACGAACAGCAGCAGCGGCACAACCTTGGCAACCGTGGTCACCAGGTTGATGAACGCCGCTTCCTTGATCCCGCGCAGTACCAGGAAATGCACGCCCCACAGCAACAACGAGGCGCCGATGACCGCCGCCGGGGTATTGCCTTCGCCGAATATCGGAAAGAAGTAACCCAGGGTGCTGAACAGCAACACGAAGTAACCGACGTTGCCCAGCCAGGCACTGATCCAGTAGCCCCAGGCGGACGAGAAACCCATGTAATCGCCGAATCCGGCCTTGGCGTAGGCGTAGACACCGCCGTCCAGGTCCGGCTTGCGATTGGCGAGGGTTTGAAAAACAAAAGCGAGGGTGAGCATGCCGACTGCGGTGATGGCCCAGCCGATCAGCACTGCGCCTACATCAGCACTGGCAGCCATGTTTTGCGGCAAGGAAAATATCCCGCCACCGATCATTGAACCGACTACCAGTGCAACCAGTGCACCGAGTCTTAGTTTTCCGGGCGCTTCAGACATTTGCATGACTCCATTGCAGGAGAGAAGAGATCACAGCGTAAATCTGTTGTCTGTTCGAACAGCTGACGTAGATCAGTTCATGGTCACATTCCATTGTTAATGAATGACTTAGGCATCCACTAGTGGCATAAGGCTTTCGTCTGCGAGGCCCGTTCTAGAGGCTTTGTGGCTAAGTGGTTGGGAATGGCTATTATTACTTTCGAATTATCACGCTAGTTCTTTTCTGGCGTTTGGCAAATTTTCCGCCGCTGTTTTCAGTACAGAATTGATTAATCAGGATCAGCGCACAGAATGGCTTCGGCGTGCTATGCGTTATCGTTGTCAGCTATATATAACGAGCTGGGCTGGAGCTTTATCTGATAAGCATCATTTACCTTTAAGGTTTTTAGCCGGTCGTTGTTACAAATCAACTTCGCCACTGTTTTTCAAGGAGACTTGCATGTCGCAACCGACACAGAAGCTGCGACTGGGCGCGCTGATCGCGCTGGTGGTGGGGTCGATGATTGGCGGGGGGATTTTCTCGCTGCCGCAGAACATGGCCGCGCGCGCGGATGTCGGAGCGATTCTGATCGGTTGGGGCATCACTGCCGTCGGCATGCTGACGCTGGCTTTCGTCTTCCAGACCTTGGCCAATCGCAAACCGGAACTGGACTCCGGCGTGTACGCCTACGCCAAGGCCGGATTCGGCGATTACATGGGATTTTCCTCGGCGTGGGGTTACTGGATCAGCGCCTGGTTGGGCAATGTCGGTTATTTCGTGTTGCTGTTCAGCACCCTTGGCTATTTCTTTCCGATGTTCGGACAGGGCAACACACCGATCGCCATCGGCTGTGCTTCGGTGCTGCTGTGGGCGGTGCATTTTCTGGTGATGCGCGGGATCAAGGAGGCGGCGCTGATCAACCAGTTGACCACCGTCGCCAAGGTCGTGCCGCTGATCATGTTCATCGTCATCGCCGCGGTGGCGTTCAAGGCCGATATTTTCACCCGCGACATCTGGGGCACCGGCAATCCGAATTTCGGCGGGGTGATGGATCAGGTGCGCAACATGATGCTGGTCACCGTGTTTGTGTTCATCGGCATCGAAGGCGCCAGTGTGTACTCGGCGCGGGCGGAAAAACGCAGCGACGTCGGTCGCGCTACGGTGATCGGTTTTATCGGCGTGCTGGCGCTGCTGGTGCTGGTCAATGTGCTGTCGCTGGGGATCATGACCCAACCGGAACTGGCCAATCTGCAGAACCCTTCACTGGCGGCGGTGCTTGAGCACATCGTCGGGCCGTGGGGCGCGTTGCTGATCAGCGTCGGCCTGGCGATTTCGCTGCTTGGGGCGTTGCTGTCGTGGGCCTTGCTCTGCGCCGAGATTCTGTTTGCCACCGCCAAAGACAAGACCATGCCGGCGTTCCTGACCAAGGAAAACAAAAACCATGTGCCGGTCAACGCGCTGTGGCTGACCAACGCGATGATCCAGATTTTCCTGTTGATCACGCTGTTTTCGGCGGGCACTTACACCAGTCTGATCTACCTGGCCTCGTCGATGATTCTGGTGCCGTACCTGTGGTCGGCGGCGTACGCGGTGCTGCTCAGCGGCCGCGGCGAAACCTACGAACAGGCCTCGGCCGAACGCCGCAAGGACCTGCTGATCGGCGGCATCGCCCTGGTCTATGCGGTGTGGTTGTTGTATGCCGGCGGGGTGAAATACCTGCTGTTGTCGGCGCTGTTGTATGCGCCGGGGGTGATTCTGTTTGCCAAGGCCAAACATGAGGCGGGCGAGCCGTTGTTTACCACGGTGGAGAAGGGGATTTTTGCTTGTGTGGTGATTGGCGCGGGGTTGGCGGCGTATGGGTTGTATAGCGGGGTGTTGAGTTTGTGATCGGAATGTTGCTTTGGCAGGGCCGACGTATTCGCGAGCAGGCCCGCTCCCACAAGGGAGCGCACATCTCATGTGGGAGCGAGCCTGCTCGCGAAAGCGCTCCCAACATCACCACTGCGCTTGATGTGACCCCAATTCGGCGGCCGGCAAATCCCACCACACTGGCGTCCCGCTGATCAGCACCGGCACGCGCAACCTCTGCGCCGGGCCCCACGCGGTCTGTTCAATCGCCGGATCCTGATCCAGCGCATCTTCGGCCCGCAACGGCTCATTCGTCCCCGGCCCATGCTCGATCAACAACTTCGCCGTACGCGCCAGCGACAACCGCGCCGAACCCCCGCGTCCGTTGGCCAGTCGTTCAGTCAGCAACCTGAGCGCACTCGCTGCCATCAGATACCCGGTCGCATGGTCCAACGCCTGCACCGGCAAAGGCGTCGGTTTGTCTGCCTGCTTCCAGCGTTGCCCGGCCTCGGCAATGCCGCTGCTCATCTGCACCAGGCTGTCGAAACCGCGCCGGTTGCGCCACGGGCCGCTCCAGCCATAGGCATTCAGGCTGACGTCGATCAACCCCGGCGCCAGTTGTTGCCGACGTTCAAAGCCGAAGCCGAGATGTTCCAGGGCATCAGCGCGATAGCCGTGCAGCAGAAGGTCGGCATCTTTCAAAAGATTTTCGAACACCTCGCGATCTGCCGCGTCGTGCAGATCAAGGCGCGCGCAGCGCTTGCCCAAGGTCATTTCCGGGACGACGCCGGGTTCGTTCCACGTCGGCGAGTCGATGCGCAACACATCCGCGCCCAGCCCGGCGAGAAAACGGCTGGCCGTGGGGCCGGCCAGCACGCGGGTCAGGTCCAGCACCTTGATCCTGGCCAGGGGGCGCGCGGCCGAGCCTTGCCATGGCAGGGTTTTGCCATCCGTTTGCTCAGTGAAATGCACCAGCGGCTCGGCATTCACCGCCAGCCCTTGCGGGTGCTGCTGCCACTGCGCCCAGCTGCGCATTTCGGCGGCGCAACCGTTGGCTTCGACCACCGCTTGCTCCAGCGCCGTGCTGGTCCACTTTGCGACGTTGGCCGCCATCGCCGCACGGTCGGCGCAGGCACCGAGCACCCGTTCAGCGGCGGCGCGGTGATGCGGGGCGTTGGTGTGCAGGCGAATCCAGCCGTCGGCGGTGGCGTAGTCACCGGCGACCGCGTCCCATAGCGGCGGGACGTGCCAGCCGATTGGCCGGATTGAAGTACTGAACCAGAACGACGCCAGGCGACGATCGACGGCGACGGTCGGTAATTCACCGGTCTGCTGGCGGAGCAATTCGCTGACCGCTTGACCGGCCGCGGCGAGGCTGGCGCAGGCCAGGTCGGTGACGGCAAACGCCGAGGGCAGGGCGCCACGCCCGTTGAACGCGATTGGCGTGGGTGGCAAGCCGAGTGCGGTTTGAATGGAGGTGAGCAAGTCAGTCATCGAAAACCCTCCGGAGCGAGAGGGCGATGATAGTGCAAAAGAATCGCGGTTTAGATGAAACCGCAGGATTAACACTCACCCCTGTGGGAGCTGGCTTGCCAGCGATAGCGGAGTGTCAGCCACAGAATGGTCAACTGGCCCGCCGCCATCGCTGGCAAGCCAGCTCCCACAGGGATTTGTGGTGTTCCTGCTCTGGCGATCAGACGCGGAACTGATCCATCAGTTTCATCTGCTGGCTCGCCAGGCTGTTGAGCTGGCTGCTGATCGCGGCCGATTCAGTGGCTTGCCCGGTGAGGGTTTCGGTGACGGTGCGGATCGCCGAGACGTTGCGGTTGACCTCTTCGGCCACGGCGCTCTGCTGTTCGGCGGCACTGGCGATCTGCAGGTTCATGTCGCTGATCACCGTCACCGCATCGCTGATCTTGCCCAGCGCGTCAACCGCCTGACGAATCTGCCCGGCGTTGTTGTGCGCCTGGGTCTGGCTCGAATGCATGGTCGCGACCACGCCACGGGTGCCGGTCTGGATGCGCTCGATCACCAGACGGATTTCCTCCACCGAATCCTGAGTGCGCTTGGCGAGGTTGCGCACCTCGTCAGCGACCACGGCGAAACCACGGCCGCTCTCACCGGCGCGGGCGGCTTCGATGGCGGCGTTGAGGGCGAGCAGGTTGGTTTGCTCGGCGATGCTGCGGATCACTTCCAGCACCGAGCCGATCTGCTCGCTGTTGACCGCCAACGCTTCGACTTCAGTTACCGCTTTGCTGACTTCGTCGGCCAACTGATTGATGTCGCGGGTGCTGCGCTCGATGATCGCCATACCGTCCTTGGCCGATTGATCAGCGCCTTTGGCGGCATTGGCGGCGTTCGAGGCGCTGTTGGCAACGTCGTGGGCAGTGGCGCTCATTTCGTTCGACGCCGTGGCGACCTGATCGATCTCGCGGAATTGCACCTGCATGCCTTCGCTGGTCTGCCGGGCAATTTCCGAAGACTGGTCGGCGGTGCCGCGGGCTTCGGTGATGCTTTGCTTGATCTGGGCGATGGTCGGTTGCAGCTTGTCGAGGAAGCGGTTGAACCAGTTCACCAGCTCGCCCAGTTCATCTTTTTTGCTGTAGTTCAGGCGCTGGGTCAGATCGCCTTCGCCGCTGGCGATGTTCTTCAGCATCTCGGCGACGCTGTTGATCGGCCGGGTAACGCCCGAAGCGGTGAGCCAGATCAGCAGCAGGCCGATCAAACCGGCCACCACGGCGACCAGCAGTGCGGTAATCACGCCGGTTTCCTGAGCATCGTCGAGCACCGCTTGCAGCTTCACCGAGTCGGCCAGCAGCACATGTTTCGGCAGGTCGATGACCACGCCCCAGGCGCGCGAATTGCCGATCGGGTCGACCGGATATACGGCGCGGATCAGGTCACCCTGCTCGAGGATTTTCGGCGTGCCGGCGGTCAGCAGTGGCAGCACATCCTTGCTGTCGACACCGGGGGTGTCGGCGATCTTTTTGCCGACCTTGTTCGCATCGGCGCTGTCCGCCGCGAGCACGCCGCTGCCGGAGACGATGAGCATGTGCCCGGCGTTGTTGAACAGGTTGCGCTGCGACTCGACGGCGGCGGCTTGCAGGGCGTCGAGGGCAATGTCGATACCGACCACGCCGAGGGCTTTGCCGTCGACGATCAGCGGCACGGAAATGGTCGTCATGAGCATTTCCTTGGTTCCGACGGTGTCGGCATACGGGTCGAGCAGGCAGGTGCGCTTGTTGTCGCGAGGGCAGGTGTACCAACTGTTGTAGGGCGTGCCGCTGACGCTGAGGGTGGTTTTGGTCAGGTCCTCTTCGACCATGATCGTGTTCAGCGCAGCACCGCCGGCGCGGCTCCAGTAAGTGGCGAAGCGCCCGGCTTCGTTGGACTGGCGCGCGGCGTCATCGACGAATTCGCTGTCCTTGCCATCCAGACCGTTGGGTTCGAAGGCCAGCCAGATGCCCAGCACCTTGTCGTTGCGCTCGAACGCGGTTTTCAGGCTCTGGTTCAACTCTTCGCGCAGGGCACCAGCGTCGAGCGAGCGCTTGGCGGCCATGACGCGCAGGTCTTTGATCTGGTCGGCCAGCGCGGTGATCACCAGCAGGCTTTCGCCGAAGGTTTTCTGCACACGCACCGCTTGTTCGGCGGCTTTGGCCTGCAGCAGATTCTGCACGCTGGCGGTGAGCAACTGGTTGCTGGAAGTACTGACCAGTTCGTCGTTCTGATTGGTCTGGTACATGTTCATGCCGACGATCAGCGCAACCACACCGAGCAGGCACAGGCCGCTGAGCAGGACGATTTTCAGGCGGATAGAGAGTGAGTCGAACATCGGGCGTCTCGTAAATGGAAAGGGAAAAGTGACTGTCGGGCAAATGAACTACCCGGTTCGCCAAATCCCTTCAGCGCCATGTCTGCTCATCGGCGAGCAACGAGACGGCATGAGCCGGCCGCCGACGAACGGTCAGCGCTAAACGTTTGCGCAGGAGATTGTGCCGAAAACAAGAATAATTACAGGGATGTTTCAGTGTGCCGTGGGAGGTTTTCCGGGCGCGACCAGATCCACAGATTGCCCAGCGCCATGCCGGCGATCGCCAGATAGACCGGCCAGCCATGCTCGAGCAGCACCAGCATCAGCGTTGCGCACAGCAGCATGCTCAACGTTGCGCTGACCTTGGCCTTGCGCGCAATGATCTTGCCGTTGCGCCAGTTGCTCAGGATCGGCCCGAACAGGCGATGGTTTTCCAGCCACGCACTCAAGCGCGGCGAACTGCGCGTCGCCGCCCACGCAGCGAGCAGGATGAACTCGGTGGTCGGCAGACCGGGCACGACAATCGCGACCAGTCCGATGCCAAGGCTGACATAGGCGAGCAGGCCGAACAGCAGGCGGGCGAGTTTTGAGGGGGCGGGTGCGGGCATGGGTTCGGGATTGCAGTGAGGCGAAACGGGGATTCTACAGGCTTGCAGAGATCCCTGTGGGAGCTGGCTTGCCAGCGATAACGGTGGAACAGTCGACATCGTATTGACTGATCTATCGCCATCGCTGGCAAGCCAGCTCCCACAGGGTCTTGTGTTGTATCAGTCAGGCCGGTTCGGCCTCTGTGGCGTAAGCCTGCTCCAGCAACACGGTGAAGCGATTGAACGCATCGAGCGCGCCTTGCTCGGCTTCGGCTTCTTCTTCAGCCGTAAATTGCAGTGCATCGAGCGTACGCACAAAGCTCTTCCAGCCTTCGGCTCGGCCACCGGCTGGCTCGCCGAGATGACGCGCGCCAAAGCTTTCGTTCAGCTCCAGCGCCACCGCACGTTTGATCAAAAACGCCGCACCGAGCTTGGAGCCTTCGGAGACGAACAGCCAGCCCAGCGCGCGCGCCTTGCTCGGTTTGTTCACGGCACCGGCCACTGGCGCCGGGACTTCGGTGTCGAGGTCAGCCAGGTCAGCCTTGGCAGCTTCGGCGCGGCAACGGGCCGGCAGGTCCGGGATGATCGCGGTCAGTTCGGCATCGTTGTACAGCGCGACCAGTTCCGACTGGAACAGGTACTGCGCAACGACAAAACGGGCGAAGCTGGCGCGCGTCTCGAACGGTGCATGGGCTTTCACCAACGCATCGAGCTTGCTGTGCGGCTCATGGGTGATCTGGTTCAGGCGTTGCGAACGCAGGGCTTTGTCCGAGGCAGTCATGGGGTGTCCTTGATAAATGAGGCGCTTGATAACAAGACGTACGGGCGGATGCCGGAGAGTAAAAAAACCTCACTGCGCGGCGTATCGCACACGCAGTGAGGTCGGCCGGATCAGATATCCCAGATCAGGTTGATCGCGAAGTTGCGGCCCGGCTGGGTCAGGCGATCGAGGTTGGCCGGTTGGGTGACCGAGGCTTCGCCGACGCTGTCGTAACCGCGCACGTCATCCCACAGCCAGTACTGCTTGTCGGTGAGGTTGTAGATGCCGCCGCTGACGGTGACGTCGTCGCTGACCTTGTAATAGCCGGCCAGATCGAGAATGCCGAAGCCCGGCGTCTTGAACTGGCTGCTGACGCCGTCCGGCGACTTGAAGTTGCTGTCGTCGACGCGGTCCTTTTTCTTCACCACGGTCCAGCTCAGCAAGCCACCGTAATGGTCCTGGTCGTAACCGAGGCCGAACACGCCGGTCAGCGGGTTGACGCTGTTGATCGGCTCGCCGCTGTCATTGTTGCGACCGTAGGCGTAGGCGATCGAGCCCTGGGTGTACAAGCCTTGCGGCGCGCCGAACGCATCCAGATTCAAGCGGCCTTTGACTTCGGCACCCTTGATGGTGGCGCGCTTGATGTTGTTGCTCTGGAAGGTCAGTTGATCGTCGCCCGGCTTGACCGCGTCTTCGTTGATGAAATCGCGGTACTTGTTATAGAACACCGCCACGTCGAACGAGCCGTGCTCGAAATGGCCGCGCAGGCCGGTTTCGAAGCTTTTGCTTTTCTCCGGTTCGAGATCGGAGTTCGGTGCGACGGTGTACCCGGTGGTGTTGTTCTCGAAGCGCCCGTACAGCGATTTTGCCGTCGGGGTGCGGAAGCCTTCAGCGTACTGGCCGTACCAGGTGTAGTTTTCCGTCAGGGCATAGGTCAGGCCGAATTTCGGCGAGACTTTGTGCCAGGTCTTGTTCTTGTCGCTGACGGTGCCTTGGCCGTCGGCGGCCACGGTGTTGAGGAATTCCTGAGTGATGTGCGGCTTGAGCTGGGTGTAGTCGTAGCGCAGGCCCGGCAGGAAGGTCCAGTCGTTCCAGCTGATCTGGTCCTGGGCGAACAGGCTGTAGGTGTTGATGGTCGGGTCGGGGAAATCGCTGGCCTTGGCCAGCACGTCCGCGGCACTGGTCGCGCCAATCGCCGTGCAACCACGGCCCACGGCCAGACAGGTGCCGTCGCCGCTGCGCGAGCCGGTGACTTTCTGCTGCTTGATCGTGGTGCCATAGGTCAGCACATGATCGGTGGCGCCGAGGGTGAAGGCCTTGTCCAGTTGCGCATCGAAGACCCACTGTTTTTCTTCGTAGATCGTGTCGCGGGTGCGCAGCACTTTGCGGGTGATCGGGTAGTAATACTCTGCGGTGCTCTGGTCAGTCTTGGCGATCTGGTAATTGAGGCTCCACTTCACATTGTCGGCCAGCAGGCTGTCGAGGGCGAACGTGTGCTCGAGGCCAAAGCGCTCACGGCTGATGGTGTCGTTGCCGGTGCGCCACTGGTACATGCCGCCGGGCAGCACGCTGTCGGGGATGGTCGGCGCACCATTGAAGTAGGGGCCGCCGTAAGCGCTTTTCTGATCGGTGTCACGGTCGTCCTTGTACTTTTCGTAGGTCAGGCCCAAACGCGAGTCGTCGTTGTAGTTCCAGCCGAGCTTGGCCAACACATTGGTTGCGCGCACGTCTTCCGGGTTGGCGGCGGTGCGCGCAAGGCCGGTGCCGTTATTGCCGCCATAGGATTCGGTTTCGTGGCCGTCGCGCTGGCTGTAATGCAGCAAGCCGTCGAACTCGCCGGAGCGCCCGGCGACGGTGGCGGACTTCAGCCAGCTGTCATCGGCCGAGCTGTAACCGGTTTTCAGGCGTGCGCCGAGGTCTTTGCCGGGCTTGATGATGTCGTCGGCCTCCAGCGTGTAATAGCTGACCGCGCCGCCGATGGCGTTGCTGCCGTACAGCACCGAGGCCGGACCGCGCAGGATCTCCACGCGTTTGACGATTTCCGGGTCAACGTAATTGCGCTGGCTCTTGGCGTACGGGCCGTTGAAGAAACCGTTGGGGATTTCCACGCCATCGACTTGGGTGAGGATGCGGTCGCCGTCGATGCCACGGATGTTGTAGCCACTGATGCCGCCACGCTGGCCGGCGCCGCCGACGGAAACCCCTGGCTCGTAGCGCACCAGTTCCTTGATGGTGTTGACGTTATTACGATCGAGGTCTTCGCGGGTCTGCACGGTGACGGTGGCCGGCACGCTGTTGACCGACTGTTCCTGGCGGGTGGCGCTGATGGTCACCTGATCCAGGTTCAGCGTGCCGCTGCTGTTGCGCTTTTCCAGCACGACATTGTTGGTGCCCAGTTTGCGGAAGCTCAGGTTGGTCCCCACCAACAGCCGCTCAAGGGCTTTCTCCGGCGGCAGCGAACCGCGCACACCCGGCGATGCCACGCCCTGGCCCAGTTCCGCCGGCAGGCCGACCTGCCAACCGGTTACGGCAGTAAAAGCGTTCAACGCCGAAACCAAAGGTTGCTGGCCGATGGCAAACGCGTAATCGCCCATGCTGCGCGCCGGTTGCTCGGGCGCCGCCAGCAGCGGTGCGCTGCCGGCCATGAGGATGGCCGCGGTCAGTAGCGACAGTACGCGGGAAGGGGAAGCAGTCTGGCGGGTAAGGCGTGAGGACATCGATAGCGCTCCGTGTCGCACGAATCTTTATAGGTGCTGATTGGCATCGCTTGATGCGAATCAATTGCATTGGCTATAACGAGACGTACTGATGCGGGCTATCGAGTAAAAATAATTCTCATTCAGTTCAGGATGACCAAGGCGGGGAATTCCTGCAGTCGCGCCGAAGTGATGTGCGCAAGCGAGCGGACCACGTCGAGCGGCTGATCGAGGCGGTAGTTGCCGGTCACGGCGACCTCGGCCAACTGCTCGTTGGTATTGATGATCCAGCCCGGATAGTAGCGGCGCAGCTCGGCCAGCACCTGATTGAGCGGGCAGTTCTCGAACACCAGGCGGCCCTGCACCCACGCCAGATCGGTGTTGGCGTCGAGCTTGGCCGGGCGATCGAACCCGTTGGGGCCGATGCGGATGCTTTCGCCGGCGCTCAGGCGCACCCGCGCATCGTTATGGGTAGCGCGAAGATCGACATCGCCACGCTGCACATTGACCTGCGCGACCCCGTCGAGATAGCGCACGGCAAACGCGGTGTCGCGCACGCTGGCGCGGACCGGGCCAGCGTCGATTTCCAGCGCCTGACCGCGGCCACTGGCAACCTCGAAAAACGCCTCGCCCTGAAACAGCCGGGCCACACGTTGCTGATCGTTGATCGTGCTGGAGAACGCCGAATTGGTGTTGAGCAGGACTTTCGAGCCGTCCTCCAGTTGCAGGCGCTGGCGTTCACCTACCACGGTCAGATGGTCGGCCTGCAGGCGCATTGGCAGGTTGCTGAAACTGAACAGACCGAGGATCAGCACCGCCGCCGTGGCCAGCGGTTTCCAGTGCGGGCGCAAGCGTTGCAGGAAGGTGACTTTCGCCGGTTTCGCCGCCAAGGCTTGCGCGCACAACGCCACTTGCGGACCGTCCCAGATCGCCTGGGCCTTGGCGAACGCCTCAGCATTCAACGGATCGGCCGCCAGCCAGGCGTGGAACTGCCGGGTCTGCTCCTCGTCCGGGCTGCCGAGCACGATGAGCCAGTCCAGTGCCTGGTCCATTGCGTTGGCAGCGTCCTGCGCCGAATCCGGCGAAGGCGAGCGGTGGGTGTCCGTCACGGTGTTTCCTCGGCAGTGTCTGTGCACGGCTGTTTTATTAGTGAAGCGTAAAAGTCGGGCAAGGGTAACAAAGCGCGATGATCAGTGCAGTCGATGCTGGCACTTACAGAAACGCCCTACAGCATCAGTCGCCATTCAGGCGCTCAGCTACACCGATGCAGATCGACATGATCAGCTTCAATTCTTTTTGTACGGTGCTGAGGGAGACGTTCAGTTCGTCAGCGATTTCCTGATAGCTGTTCCCGTGCAAGCGGCTGAGGATGAAAATCTGCTGCTGGCGCGGGCTGAGTTGACCGAGGCTCACGTTCAGGCGCTCCAGCATCTGTTCGGCGTGTGCAGCGTCTTCGGCGCTGCTGGCGGGGGCGGCGACGCTGTGCACAACGTCCGGCGGCACGTCATCAATCATGGTTCGCGCGTGGATCTTGCGCGCACGCAGATGATCCAGCGCCAGATTACGCGCGGTCTGAAAGACAAACGGTTCGAGGTGATCGATGGCCCGCTCGCTCAAGGCGTGAGTGACGCGCAGGTAGGTTTCCTGCAGCAGGTCTTCAGCGGTGCTGTGATTGTTGACCATGCGCTCCAGCGTGCGCAGCAGGGACGTGCGCTGGGCAAGGAAGACATGATTGAAGCGCGATTGACTCACGGGAGGACCTGATCCATTTCAAGCGAATGATAATGCTTATCATCTGGCCGAATGGTCAAGCAATGATTTCAGATTGAAATCAGAAACCCCTGTGGGAGCGAGCCTGCTCGCGAAGGCGGAGTGTCAGGCGACCTGGATATCGACTGACAGATAGCTTTCGCGAGCAGGCTCGCTCCCACAGAGATTAGGGAGAAGCTTGATTTATTCGGCGTTACACAACGCCAGGCAGTTATCCAGCATGCGGTTGGAGAAGCCCCATTCGTTGTCATACCAAGCCAGCACTTTCAGCAGTTTGCCGCTGGATTTGGTGTGGTTGGCGTCGAAGATCGACGACAGCGGGTTATGGTTGAAGTCGCTGGAAACCAGTGGCAGCGTGTTGTAACCCAGAATCTTCGAGTGCTGGCTCGCCGCTTTGAGCAGGGCGTTGACTTCGTCGGCGCTGGCTTCCTTTTTCAACTGCACGGTCAGGTCCACCAGCGACACGTTGATCACCGGCACTCGCACGGCCATGCCGGTCAGTTTGCCGGCCAGTTCCGGCAGCACCAGGCCTACCGCTTCAGCGGCGCCGGTCTTGCTCGGGATCATGTTCTGCGTGGCCGAACGCGCGCGGTACGGGTCGGTGTGATAGACGTCGGTGAGGTTCTGGTCGTTGGTGTAGGCGTGGATGGTTGTCATAAGACCGCTTTCGATGCCCAGTTCGCGGTGCAGCACCTGCGCGACCGGCGCCAGGCAGTTGGTGGTGCACGACGCGTTGGAAATGATCTGGTGCGACTGGCGCAGGATGTCGTGGTTGACGCCGTAGACCACGGTGGCGTCGGCGCCTTTGGCCGGGGCCGAAATAATCACTTTGCGTGCGCCGGCGCTAATATGCGCGGCGGCTTTGGCGCGGTCGGTAAACAGACCGGTGCATTCGAACACCACGTCGATCTTTTCCGCCGCCCATGGCAGTTCGGCCGGGTTGCGAATGGCGCTGACCGCAATGCGGTCGCCATTGACCGTCAGGCTCTCGTTATCGTGCGCCACTTCGGCGTCGAAGGTGCCGTGAACGGTGTCGTATTTGAGCAGATGGGCATTGATCGAACTGTCGCCCAGATCGTTGATGGCGACGATCTGCAGATCCTGTCGATAGCCTTGGGTATACAGTGCGCGCAGGACATTACGGCCGATGCGGCCAAAAC
>Ga0308159_1003603_pt1 | contig 15345 bp, 18 predicted proteins | sample PhyCR1_FD_201040 | JGI IMG/M metagenome (GOLD analysis project Ga0308159, IMG submission 201040) | Phyllosphere microbial communities from UC Gill Tract Community Farm, Albany, California, United States - DLSLC.R1 | ecosystem: Host-associated > Plants > Phyllosphere > Unclassified | place: USA... | reverse complement strand
GAGATGGTTTCGGCCATCTCTCCCCCGCGACCGCCGCCTGCGCATGGCAGGGCCGCGCGCTCGCAAGACGGCCGATAGCCATCACCGCTCCAATCGTTCCCATCCGCCTCGCTCGCGTCGCAACCCGGCCATGCTCGCCGGCAGCCGCCCCCCTCTCTGCCGAGCGCTCACGCGCCCCCGGGAGGCATGTCGGGGACATGCCTCCGGCATTGAACCAAGGAAAGGATTGGAACAATGACAAGGACAGCGAAGAAGGCGAAGGCCGTCACAGTCGCGACGGCTGAGAATGCGACTGCGGATACGGAAATCCGCAGCGTCGGAGAAGCGGCGGCAGACGTGGTGGCGGCATTGCCCGCGCCAGACGCGGCCGGTTTGGCGGGGGAAGCCACGAACGTCCCAGAGGCGGAGACCACCACGGAAAACGTCACCGGCAGGGAAGTTCTCATTCCCCTCAACAAGCTCAAAAAGTCCCCCCGCAATGCGCGGAAGACCCCGCACAGCGAGGAAACCGTCGAAACCTATGCTGCAAGTATCGCCGCCAAGGGTATCCTGCAAAACCTCGTGGTGGAGCCGGAACTTGACGCCGAGAGAACGCCGACCGGCTTTTATTTCGTCACCATCGGCGAAGGACGCAGGCTAGCGCAGATGTTGCGGGCGAAACGCAAGGAAATCAAAAAGACGGAAGCAATCCGTTGCGTGATCGACACGGCAAACGATCCGTTCGAGATCAGCCTCGACGAAAACGTGTCGAGGACCAATCTCTCGCCCGCTGATCAGTTCGAGGCTTTCCTTCAACTCTCGCGGGATCGCGGATGGGGTGCGGAGGAAATAGCAGCCCGCTTCGGCGTCACCGCCCATGTGGTGAAGCAGCGGCTCAAGCTTGGCGCGGTCAGCCCGAAACTGATGCAGGTTTACCGCGACGGTGAACTGACCCTTGAGCAGTTGCAGGCATTCGCCATCACCGACGACCATGCGCGGCAGGAGCAGATTTATGCCGGTCTCGGCTATAATCGCGAGCCATGGATCATCCGCCGTGACCTGACGCGGATGCATGTGCAGGCGAATGATCGCAAGGCAGTCTTCGTCGGACCAGAAGCCTTTACGGAAGCGGGCGGCACGATCGTCCGCGACCTCTTCACCGACGATCGCGGCGGATATTATGACGATGCCGCATTGCTGGACCGGCTTGTCCTCGAAAAGCTAGAAAGCATCGCCGCCGAGGTTAAAGCGGAAGGCTGGAAGTGGGCGGAAGCCTGCATCGACTTCCCGCACGTCCACGGCTTCCGCCGCGTCTATCCGCATCCGGTTGAGCTTTCCGAGGAAGATGCAGCCGCCTATGCCGTAGCGCAGGACGAGTACGACCGCCTGACAGCGGAATGGGAGAACACGGACGACGATCTTCCCCCGGACGTTGACGAGCGCTTCGCGGAACTTGAAGCCGAGATCGAGCGCATCGATGGTCTGCGCCACGCCTATGACGCGGACGAGATCGCGCGCGGGGGCGCATTCGTGGTGCTCAACCATGATGGAACCGCCCGTATCGAACGCGGCTTCATCCGCCCCGAGGATGAAGCGCGGGAACCGGAAATGGAGGAAGGCACGGACGGCGAAACCGTCATCGACGGCATGCGGGTCAACACTGATGGCGAGATCATCGAGGGCAGCGATTATGACGACGGGACTACCCACGTTTCCGCACTTGATGCCGAGGACGAGGAACTGGCGGATGATGGCAGGCCGATTTCCGACCTTCTCACTCGCGACCTGACCGCCCACCGGACGCTTGGCCTGCGCCTCGCGCTTGGCGAGCAGCCGGACATCGCCCTGATCGCCGTCACCCATGCGCTCGCCGCGCAGACCTTCTATCGCGGCGTCGACGCCCACGCCCTCGAAATCCGCCCGAGCAGCGTTGACCTTGGCGGTCACGCGGACGGCATCGAGGACACGGCGGCGGCGAAGCTGCTTTCGGATCGCCATGCCGGATGGGCCACGGACATGCCGCAGGACGTGGCGGACCTTTGGGGCTTCATCGCCGGTCTCGACCCGGCGAGTATCATGGCGCTGTTCGCCCATTGCGCCTCGCTGACCGTGAACGCCGTCAAGCTGCCGTGGGAGAACCACAGGCGCCGCGCCCATATGACCGCCGACAGGCTGGCCACGGCGGTTGCGCTCGACATGACAGCGCACTGGACGCCGACCGTCAGTGCCTATCTCGGCCGCGTCACCAAAGCGCATATCCTCGCTTCCGTGCGGGAAGCCGTCGGAGACGAGGCGGCAGAACGCATCGCGACCATGAAAAAGCAGGCGATGGCGGAAGCCGCCGAGCAGCTTCTTGCTGGGACCGGATGGCTCCCGCCGCTGCTGCGCACGGAACGTCCCTCTTGGCTGGACGCCGAGGCCGAGGACGTTGCGGGCACGCCGGATGCCGAAGCTTATGCGGAGCCGGAGCCGTTCTCCGCCGAGGGCGGCAACGCCCTCACGGATGGCGAAGCTTTCAACGTCGCCGCCGAGTAATTCGCGATTGCCGGAACCGCCACGTGGTTCCGGCAACATTCCTGACAGCTTCGAGATTTTCGGCGGCGCCGGGCCATCCGCGACGGAACATGAAGGAAGCCGACGATGATATCCCTGCTGACATTGGGCATCGTGCTGTTCGGTTCGATCTGCGTGCTCGCCTATACATTGGCGGTTTACGCCTTGCCTTTGATGGCCGCCGTTGCGGTCGCGCGGTTCGCCTACGCCACCGGAGCCGGTTTGATCGGCGCGGGCATCGTCGGACTCTTCGCCGGAGCCGCATTTTTCGGCGTCATGGCCTGCCTTTTCGCCATATTGCGTTCCCCGTTCCTGCGTTTTGCCGTCGCTGTGATCTTCGCGACCCCTGCCGTCATCGCGGGCTATGCCCTTGTGTATGGTGTGAGCCGCGAAGTCATGCCATCGGAAATCTGGCGGCAAGTCTTGTCTATCGGGGGCGGCGCATGCGTTGGTCTGTCGGCGCTTGCAAGACTGGCTGATCCATCGCTGTTTGATGCTCGTTAGAGAGCATGGTCGCAATTTGTGCCCGAAAGCCGCGCCCTCTACGCGGCAGCGCCGAGGGCCAAGCGACTTAGCGCCTCAACTGTTCACGGCATCCTTCAGGGCTTTGGCAGGCTGAAAGACGAGCTTCTTCGACGCCGCGATCTTGATCGTTGCGCCGGTCGAAGGGTTCCGGCCCTCACGCTCAGGCTTGTCCTGCACCTTGAACTTGCCAAAGCCGTTCAACGAAACTTCATCGCCCTTCGCCGCCGCTTCCGAAATACCTTTCAGGACGTCCTCGACAACGGCCTTCGCCTGCGTTTTCGTCAGTCCGTGCACCTCGGCAAGGCGTTCCGCCAGATCGCTCGTATTGATAGCCATGGATTATCCTTTCGTGTTGATTCGGTTCAAGATCTTATCACATGCGCAATTCACGTCGTCATGAGCCGGTCAGTCCAGCGAGCCGAGAAAACCGCGCAGTAGCTCATTGAACTGTTCGTGACGCTGCCAATGCGGTCCGTGACCGGCAGCAGCCAGGCGCAAGGGACGCGGCGTCCAGAGGCTCCGGTAGGTCAATGAATCGATGTAGTCGAGATTGATCACCGGATCATCCGCTCCGTTGATGATCGCCAGTGGCACAGGCCACGTTGCGACGAGTTCCCGCTGATCGACCTGCGTCCCGGCAAGGACGGCGTCCACCATGTACTGGCGTGCAATTCCATCGGTGCGGCGGACGGCCGACGTATAGAAGACGTCACGTTCCGCACCCGGTCCCAATGCGAGCGCGACGACACCTTCAATCTGTTCATCGGTCAGGGTGGGATTGCCCGTATAGGCCATCTCCGGATTGGGCACGAAGCCAAGCTGCGCGCCTTCCGGCCCCGGCGGAATAGGCGGCGTGCCGAAGATCATGACGCCCGCGACGGCCTTTATACGGGGAATGAGATCCAGCGCGACATGGCCCCCCAGCGAATGTCCAAGGATGGCGAGCCGCTCGATATCGAGCTTGGCGAGAGCCTCCGCTATCGCCTCGGCATATCCGCCGAAGCAATAGGTGCGGCGAGGATCAATCGCGTCCGACGACGCGCCATGGCCGGGCAGGTCCACGGACAAGAGTCGCCGCGTTCCGGCCAGCGCCTGGTTCTGGAACAGGAACATCTCCTTGCAGCCCGAATTGGCGTGAATCATCAAAAGCGGCGTCCCGCCGCCGGGCATGTCGTTGACCGCGATCTGTCCGTGCGATGTCTCGATGATTGTCTGTTCTTGCATGTACCTATTCCAGTCTGAGGTGATTCTGATTGATTCGGGTCATTCTATTCAGGATGGCATCCCAACGAAATTGTGGCACCACTTGCCCGATATCCGACGGCATTCGTGGGAGTGCCGGCAGCGGGCATTTCGCCGGCTAAGCCCGCGCTTTCACGAAATGGGACGGATGGGCTGCCAACACTGGAAGCTCAATGGCGAAGAAGAGAGGCAGCCCCCGCTCTCGTCCCGGCCATCTCGGCTATACAACATGATCCGAGCAGCAAGACTGCATCGCCCCGCTTACCGAGTGAGCAGGAAAAATGCTTTTGTTTCGGCAGTCGTCTTCTTCCACGCTGTGCCGAACCCGGCGGTTCATGAGGACGAACGGCAGGCGGAAAGCCATGGCCGTCCCGGTTGCCTCGACGACCTGCAAGGAAAACTTCTCCGACTTGCCGTTGGGGCCGAGGCGTTACCCAGCGGGGAGTCGGCAAAGCCGCTATCGGTGCTCGATGAGAAAGGGCTGATCGATCATAGCCATCATGATTTTCCTTTTCCCACTGACCAGGCCACGCCCAACGCAAACTCGATTGATCAGGTCTGACCGAAGACCGGCAACGCAAGCGCCGCCTCGCTCTTGAACCCGCAACATCCGCCGCCAGCTTTTTTCCGCCGCCAGCCTGAAGGCCGGCTTTACACCGCGAAGCAAAAAAGCTGTCGCCGGCCGCCCTCCACGTTGTTCCGGCCCCGGAGGGTGCGGGCCGATCGTCCCCGGTCTTTCGACCGTCATCGAGATCGCGATGGGCGCGATCCGATCAGCAGAAGGAAAATCATGATGGCTACGATCGGCACTTTCTCCCGCACCGAAAACGGCTTTTCCGGCGCCGTGAAAACCCTCAACCTCAACGTCAAGTCGGTGAAGTTCTTGCCCGTCGAGGGCGAAAACGAAAACGGTCCCGACTTCCGCGTGCTCGCGGGGACCACCGAATTCGGAGCGGCGTGGAAGAAACAGTCCGACAAGGGCAATGCCTACCTCTCCGTCAAGCTGGACGACCCGAGCTTTGCCGCTCCGATCTATGCGAGCCTGGTCGAAACGGAGACCGAGGAACTGGCGCTCATCTGGTCACGCCGCCGCGCCGCCAACTGAACAGGCCACCGGTCGAGCCCCGCGAAAGCGGGGCTTTGCCATGCTCATATCCGTCGCCATCAAGGAATACGGAGCGCTGCGCGCACCTTGTCGCGGTCAGCTGCGGCCTGTGCCTTGCCGATCAAAGGGGAAGCCAAGGGAAACTTTTCCCCTTTCTCCCCTCAAACGCCGCCTGCGCAGTGGCAGGCCCGCCGGTTCGCAGCACGGCCAACGATCCTCCTGTCTCCGGTGGTCTCCATTCCGTCCCGCTCACGCTGGCAGGCCGGCCATGCTCGCCGGCATTTGCCCCCTCCCATCCCCGCGCGCTCGCGCGCCCCCGGAAGGCATGTCGGGGGACATGCCTTCGGCATCAACGGGAAAGGAGCAAGGACTATGAACTATCATCTCGCCACACGCTTCGGCCGCAACAGCCACCAGATCAGCGGTCGCGAAGCGCTCGACAACGAGGCGCTTTATCGGCACGTCCCATCAATCTTCGCCCGCGAGGCGCATGACAGCCGTTCGGAGCGTTATGTTTACGTGCCCACCATCGACATCGTGGAGGGGCTGCGCCGGGAAGGATGGCTTCCGTTCTTTGCCGTGCAGGCGGTTCCGCGCGACGGGGATCGCATGGGACACGCCAAGCACATGCTGCGCCTGCGAAGGGATGACGGTATCGGCAAGCCGGAGGCGGCGGAAGTCATTATCGTCAACAGCCATGACGGCACCAGCAGCTACCAGATGTTCGCCGGGATGCTGCGTTTCGTCTGCACCAACAGTCTGGTTGCGGGCGAGCGCTTCGAGGAAGTCCGCGTCCCACACAAGGGGAATATCCAGCATGATATCATCGAGGGCGTTTATACCGTCGCAGAGGATTTCCCGCGCCTCCTCGACGCCAGTGAGACCATGAAGGAAACCCGGTTGTCGGAGGAAGAACAGCGCGTTCTTGCCGACGCGAGCATTGTCGCCCGCTACGGTGAGGAAGAAAGCCCTATCCGTCCCGACCAGATTTTGATGCCGCGCCGCCGTGAAGACAGCGGGCAAAGCCTCTGGACCACCTACAACGTTATTCAGGAAAACATGATGAAGGGCGGTTTGCACGGGAGCAGGCGCAATGCCGAAGGCCGTATCCGCCGTAGCCAGACCCGCGCCGTCAACGGCATCGATCAGAATGTCACCCTCAACCGCGCGCTCTGGACGCTGGCCGAGGGGATGCAGCGCCTCAAGACGCGTTGACCGCAATTCCGTAGAGCCGGAAATCCGGCTCTACGGATTTACGCTGTTCAGGCTTTCCGATTGGACGGATTGCCACCAATCCGTGGTCCTGATCGGCGGTGCGGCCGCGCCTCCTCGGTGCGATCGCCGCTCGCCGGGCCTTGCCCGGCTCGCGATATGAGGACCGTCATTGTCGCGACTGCGGCGCTTCCGGCAGCCGAATCACCTGTGTCAGACACATAGTCGAAGCGCCAAGAAAAGACGATTATGGGTGGCATTCAGGCAAAAAGCGATTATTATCATCGTAGTTCTGGCTTCTGCGCCGCGACCTGTGGCGGTGATCGCGTTCATGATCACCGCCCGTCAGTCACGGGCCGCACGAGCGTTGCTTGGCTGGAAACAGGAGACGCTTGCCGACACGGCCCAGGTATCGCTAACCGCACTCAGACGTCTCGAATCCGAGAACGGGTTGCGCGTCTATGAATCGACCCGCGATCAAGTACGGCGTGCCCTTGAGCGCAACGGCATCGTCTTCCTGACCATCGACAAGGGAGAAGGCGTGATGATCATGGATAAGGGTAATGCAGCAGATGGCGGAAAGCGCCTGTGAATATTGGCGTGTTTCGTCGTTATCGGGCTACTCCGCGTCGCCGATACAGATGTCGTTCGGCAACGATGTCATCATCCTTGCATCCGTCTGCTCGACAATGACGGACGTTCCCATACTGCCCATTCAAAGATGTAGATTTCCCGTTTGGGAGGATGAATGACAGAGCCGGGTTTCCTTGATGAGCCGCCGAACAGCGCCGCACTCACGGACTATGATCGGTCGCATATGAAGGTGTATATGCGCGTGCTCGACGCTGCGACGGATGGCGCTGACTGGCGCGAGGCGGTTGCCGTCATTTTCGGGATCGATCCCGACGCCGAACCGGAACGTGCCCGGCGCATTCACGACAGCCATCTTGCCCGTGCCCGCTGGATGACCGAGCACGGCTATCGCCAGATCCTTCGCGACGGTCGCTGATAGTGCAGCGTTGCGCCGCAGGCATCGCTTGATGCTTTCTTAAACTCTTCCCAAATCATCAAGTTTCGGGAACGTTTGCGTCCCCACGTTGTGGCACGAGGAAAAAGGATGAAGCCTAACATATCGCGCTGGCGGTCCTCGGATACTTACGACTACCTGGACGCCCTCGACTCTCCCGACCTCGCCTGGGAATGGCTCAGGCGCAATACCGACTATCAGAACGACTATGCCCGGGCCGACAGCCCCTCCCTGAAACAGGAACTGCGCCGGAAGTGGGATTTGCAGTTTTTTCGTCCCGCCGTCGCTGAATGCTGGAGAGGGTCCCGTGGTCTGGTCAGCGGAGGCGGACACCAGCACCGTGCTGCTCGCACAGATGCCCGCCCTTATGCCGACGGTCGACAATTTCTATTCCGAGCTGCGCGAACCAGCCGCGCGCGCGGACGAGGACGAGGACGAGGACGGCAGGCATTTCCTGTTCAAAGCTGGCGGCCAAACGATCCGGATCGTCCTACTTGCCGGCGTGCCGCCTGAAACCCCTCTCGCGGCGCTCGTGCCGCTCGATCCAGACGGTTTCGATCGCACAGAGGCGATTGAGCGCCTACTGCGCGCCTTGCGGGGGCGCGCTGTCCCAGATGATCGCCGACTGACTCCACAGCAAAAACGCCGCCAGCGACACATGCTGCAGGCCACCGACGGGCGTATGAATGGCGCCACCTATCGCGACATCGCCGGTGTCATCTTCGGCGTCGACCGCGTCGCCTCGGAACACTGGAAAACCTCCGCGCTCCGCGATGCCACGACAGCCTTGGTGAAGGATGGGATGGCGATGATCGCCGGCGGCTATCGCACGCTGCTGCGCCATCGCCGCCGGTCCTGACATGACCCCGCAGGGGTGAGAATTAGCGCACCCTAAGTTTCCCCTCCCTCTACGCCTGCGATCTTCGCCACCATGATCGTCATCCGCCGCTGCCCACCAGCGACCGCATGCAACACCACGGAGGCCCGATCCATGCAACCTGTTCATCCCACTGTCCCGCCGCGCTTCCTGCGCACCAAGGAAGCGGCCGAGTTCCTGAGCCTCTCTGCCCGTACCCTCGAAAAGCATCGCACCTACGGGACCGGGCCAGCCTATCGCAAGCTCGGCGGCCGCGTCGTCTACGCCATTGACGATCTTCAGGCCTGGACCGAGCGCGGCTCCGTCACCTCAACCTCCGATCCACGCGGCTCTGTGCTGCCCGCCAAGCGTCAGGCATCTGTTCCTTCGCCCGCCTATGGCGGCGCGGCGCGGCATCGCTGAGGCGGATCCGGTATGCAGCGCCGCCACCTCATCACCCCCAGCGAGCGCAACACGCTCGATCCGTTCGTCGTGGCGACCGGCGACGCCAAGCCGCGCGACCAGCGCGATCTGATGGAGCGTCCGTTCTTCTCGCTGGCCAAATCCAAGCGCATTGTTCCGATCCTCTACGAGGCGGGAGACGTTCGCGTTGAGGTCCTCGCCGTTCAGGAACACGGCATGGCGACCATCTGGGACGCCGATGTCCTGATCTGGGCCGCAAGCCAGATTGTAGAGGCCGAAAACCTGGGCCTTCGAACCTCGCGCTTCCTGCGCTTCACGCCCTATCAACTTCTCACCGCGATCGGCCGCGAGACCGGCGCGCGCGACTACCGGCTCCTGAAAGGCGCTCTCACCCGGCTCCAGTCCACCGTCATCCGCACCAATATCCGACACGGCGAGAACTGGCGGCGACACCAGTTCTCGTGGATCAACGAGTGGGAGGAACTTACGCGCGCCGACGGTCGTGTCGAGGGCATGGAGTTCGTCCTGCCAGACTGGTTTTATCGCGGCGTCATCGACCGATCGCTGGTTCTCACAATCGATCCGGCTTACTTCCGGCTGACCGGCGGGATCGAGCGCTGGCTGTACCGCGTCGCCCGCAAGCATGCGGGCCGCCAATCCGGCGGGTGGCTGTTCGATGTCCCGCATCTTCATGAAAAATCGGGCAGCCTGGTCCGCGTCTCCGATTTCGCGCTCCAGCTCCGCCGCATCGTCCTGCGCCAGCCGCTGCCCGGCTACCGGCTGCGGATCGAGCGCGAGGGCCGCCGCGAGCTGCTCCGAATCCTGCCCGCAGGTTTATCCACAGGCCCTGTGGATAAACCTGTGGAAACACTCGGGACTTCGCACGCAGGGCCATCGGGATTTCGCACGCAGACGGTATCGGGACTTCGCACGCACGAACCGCAGTTAAGCCTTTGGCCGGAAACGACGATTCCGGGCCTTAACTTAGAGTCTAACAGTGAATCTAACCTTGAAGCGCGCGCGCGCGATGTGGAAAAACTCATCCGCGGCGCTGCCAGAAGTCTCGATGTCGGCTCCGCAAAGGCGAAAACCGGACACGAGCCGGCTACGTATTTCCGTAAATCCTCCTTTACGGCAGACGATGCTTCGCGTCCCGTAAAGCCGCCACGATCCCGCAAGCCGGGAGACGCGTCATGATCGTCGCCATTCTCAACCAGAAGGGCGGTGTCGGAAAGACGACGCTCGCCCTCCATCTCGCCGGCGAATGGGCACGGCACGGGCTGCGCGTCACGCTGATTGACGCCGACCCGCAGGGCTCTGCGCTCGACTGGTCGCAGCAGCGGGGCCGCGAAGGCCTCCCGCGCGCCTTCGGCGTTGTCGGTTTGGCCCGTGACACGCTGCATCGAGAGGCGCCGGAACTCGCTCGAGATTCCGATCACATTATCATCGACGGGCCGCCGCGGGTCGCTGGCCTCATGCGATCCGCGCTGCTTGCCGCAGACCTGGTGCTCATGCCGGTGCAGCCGTCGCCGTTCGACGGCTGGGCCTCGGCCGAAATGTTGGCGCTTCTGACGGAAGCGCGCATCTACCGGCCGCAGCTTGCCGCCCGCTTCGTTCTCAACCGCTGTGCCGCCCGCACGATCATCGCCCGCGATACGGCCGAGACATTGGCCGACCATGATCCGCCGGTGCTCGCCACGACGATCGGTCAGCGCGTCGTCTTCGCCGATGCGGCGCAGACCGGACGGCTCGCCTGCGAGATCGACGCCGACAGTCCGGCAGCGCGCGAGATTTCGGCGCTGGCGGCCGAGATAGCAAGGCTCGGCGTCGGGAGGACCGCGTTATGACGGCGCGCACGGAAAAGCGCGGGTTCGCCTCCCGGCCGGGCGGCGCCGAAGGCTGGATCAAGGCCGGCGAGATCTCAGCTGTCCGCGGCAATGCGGTCGCTGCATTCACTGCGCGTCTGACCATCGACATCACGCCCGAGCTGCGCGGCCGCATCAAGATCGCCGCCTTCCGGCGCGGCGTGACCGCTTCCGACATGCTGCGCGATCTGCTCGAACGCGAATTTCCCGGCACGCAAGGAGGTGACACACCATGACCGGCAGTACAGCGACCCGTATGTGCGGGGACGCGCTATCGGACGATCTTCCGGCATTCCTCACCCTTGTCGAACTCACCTGGATCGAGAAGCGGATTGAGAACTGGGTCAGGTTCGGTCACGAAAGCTACGGGCAGAAGCTCGACAGTCGCCGCAGGCTTGTCGGCTTCTCGCCCGAAACGATCTTCTGCCTCGTGCGCTGGGCCGCGAACGAATACGGCACGATCATATCACGCATCGATATCGTGCGCGCCGTCGACCGCGACGAGCCGTTCCAGACGCTGCCCTATGTACGCCCCGGCGGCGAAATCCTGTTGAAGATCGCCGGCTGGCCAAAGGTCGAGCGCGTGCTTCAGATCATTGACGCGATCGAGGCGCAAGCTATCAATCCTGCCGACATCTCGCCGGATCACTGGCGACATGTCCATAACCGGCTGGCGGTCGGCGATGAGCCACGCGTCTACAGCGCCGGCCGGCACAAGGCGTTCCTGATGCGCCGGAGAACGGAGTCATGACCCGCCTCGGCTATTTCATGGCGATGTGCCTCGCGGCGATGGGAACTGTCGCCGATGTTATACTTCCGACGCCGACAAAACTGATCTGGAACGCGACGGCCAGCGCGCCGATCGGCTTCTATACCGTCGAGCCGGTTGACGCGATCGAGGTGCCGGAGCTGGTCGCCGTGCTGCCGCCTGAGCCGTTCGCCTCCTTCATGGTTGAACGCGGCTATGTCGGGCGCGGTGTGCCGCTGCTGAAACGTATTCTCGGCCTGCCAGGACAAAAGGTCTGCCGCACCGGCCGCACCATCACAGTCGATGCGATCGAGATGGGCGAGGCGCTGGAGCGCGACCGGATGGGCCGCGATCTGCCCGTCTGGCAGGGCTGCCGCGTGATCGCCGAAGGGCAGCTCTTCCTGATGAACTGGGAAGTCCGCGACAGTCTCGACGGCCGCTATTTCGGCGTGCTTCCCGCCTCCGCGGTCATCGGCCACGCCGTCCCCCTCTACACCGACGACGGCGATAGCCGCTTTGTCTGGCGCGCCCAAACACGTTGAGGGGCGCACTGACCTTTCCATCCACCCGCAACCGAGGAGATTGCCATGGCCAATATCGGCACATTCCAGAGAACAAAGACCGGCTGGTCCGGCCGCATTCGCACGCTCGTCATCGATGTCGGGCTGGTGCTCATCCCGGCGAGGAAATCCGACACGGAGAACGCGCCGGACTTCCGCATCCATATCGCCGACAAGGACGGTCCCGACATCGGCGCCGCCTGGAAGGAAACGGGCGAGAAGGCCGGCGAATACCTCTCCTTGCAGCTTGACGATCCGACGCTCGCGCAGCCTATCCGCGCGAACCTCTTCCGGTCGGATCACGATGAAAGTGTGTGGTCGCTGCACTGGAATCGCCCGAAGCCGCGCGATGGGCGGGACTGACAGCCATGCGGTCCAGCATCGCAGTCGCGTTCAAAATCCTCATCCCATTGTTCGCGGGAAGGCCGTCTCATCCCGTCGTCCCGCTCGGCCGCAGGACGGCCGGCGCGCGCAGCACAGGTCAGGGGCCGCCTCCGGCCGGCGCTTCGCGCGCACCCTTGACCGCAGCGAGCACGCTGGCAGGCTTGCGGTGCCGCGGAGACAGGACGCTATTCCGGTATGCAGTTGTCGTGGCAGTCGCTGCGCTCTTGTTCGGCAGCGGATCGTGTGTGGCGATCGCGCAATCCGCGCCGGGCGTACACTCGGCCGCCGATCCCTATACAGCGCATATCGCCGAAGCCTCGAAGCGCTTCGGTATCCCCGAACGCTGGATCCGCGCCGTGATGCGCGCCGAAAGCGCGGGCGATGTGCGTGCCATCTCGTCTGCCGGCGCTATTGGATTGATGCAGGTCATGCCCGATACCTGGGCCGAGCTTCGTGTCCGCTATGATCTCGGCCGCAACCCTTACGACCCGCGCGACAACATCCTCGCCGGCACCGCGTACCTGCGCGAGATGTGGGATCGCTACGGCGACACGACCGCCATGCTTGCCGCCTACAATGCCGGTCCCGCACGCTATGACGAGCACCGCGCGACCCGCCGTCCGCTGCCCGCTGAAACACAAGCATACGTCGCTTCGCTTGTGCCCGCGCTGCTCGGCGAGCGCCCGTCAAAAATCGCATTCGCGGTCGCGCGGCCAACCGACTGGCGCGAGGCGGCGATCTTCGTCGTGCGCGACGACGGCACACCGGCCGTCGATCCTGTGTCTCCCGATCGCGCGCCGGACAGCGCCCGCTCGCCCGTCCCAGCGAGACCCGAAAAGCTAACTGCCCCCCAACCGGAGGGGCTTTTCGTCGCCCGCAATGCTGGCGGAGACCGGCTATGAGCGGCGGCGCGGCAATTCGCATCTTCTCGTGCGCTGGCGTTTCATGGAGAGCGCCGGGGGTGGAGGCAGGCGCAGCAACCGGACGATGGCGAGATAAAAGGGCGCACGGTGCGCTTCGGTCGGGCGGTTGTTTTTGTTCAGGTTTCTGGAGCGTTCCGCACCGTGCCGCGCAATCGCGCGCCGTGCGCTCCGCACTGATCTTTCTGTTTTACCTACCTGTTTTGCACGGTGCGGAGGCGCGTCATGGCCGATGACCGCGAGTTCCGCATCCGTTCGGGGCGCATCCGCTCAACCCGCGCTCAAGCCACCCGCCCCTTCATCGCTCAGGCATTGGCCGCCGCCCAGAAGGCTGGCGGGCGCGTGTCGCGCTCCGGCAAGATCACACCCGGCAATCGCTCTCGCTTCGGGCGCGGCCAGCGCGCCAGCATCCAGGCTAACCGCTTTCTCACCGGGCGCTCGCGCATCGTCGTCATCAAGACCCGCGTTGTTCGTCATACCGCGCGCTCCGCGCCGCTCGGCGCGCATCTGAACTACCTGCGCCGCGACGGCGTGACTCGCGACGGAGAGAAGGCGCGGATGTTCGGGCCGGAAAGCGACGACATGGATGTTCGTGCCTTCGCCGAGCGATGCGAGGACGACCGGCATCATTTCCGGTTCATCGTCTCGCCCGAGGATGCGGTGGATTTGGCCGATCTTAAGGCTCACGCCCGCGAGTTGATGGGCCAGATGGAAAAGGACCTCGGCACCAAGCTCGATTGGGTCGGCGTCGATCACTGGAACACTGACAATCCTCACATCCACATCATCCTGCGCGGGCGCACCGACGACGGCCAGGACCTCGTCATTTCCCGTGATTACATCAAGGAAGGCATGCGCGCCCGCGCGCGGGATCTCGTCACACAGGAACTCGGCCAGCGGACCGATCTGGAGATCAACCGCAATCTGGAGCGGCAGCTCGAGGCGGAACGATGGACGCAGCTCGACCGGCAGCTTGTTCGCGACGCCGATAAGTCCGGCATCATTGATCTCGCCCCACAGGCCGACCGCCAGCCGGACGAGTTCCATGCGCTGAAGGTCGGAAGGCTGCGCACCCTCGAAATCCGTGGGCTGGCCGGACAGGTCGGGCACTCGCAATGGTTCATCAAGCCCGAGGCCGAGGCCGTGCTCCGCGAACTGAGCGAGCGCGGCGACATTATCAAGCGCATGCATCGCGCGCTCACCGACCGCGGCATCGAGCGCGGCTCGGCCAGCTATGTGCTCGCCGGAGAAAGCCTCGACGTTCCCGTCATCGGCCGCCTGATCGATCGCGGTCTCGACGATGAATTGAAAGGCACGGCCTATTCCGTGGTCGATGGCGTCGACGGCCGCACCCATCATATCAAGCTGCCGCATCTCGACGCCGCCGGCGACAGCCCGCACGGTTCGATCGTCGAGCTACGCGCCTGGCACGATGGAGAAGGACAGCGCCGTGTCGCGCTCGCCGTCCGCTCCGATCTCGATCTCCACGCGCAGGTGAACGCCACCGGCGCGACCTGGCTCGACCGGCAGGCAATAGCCCGCGATCCTATCGCGCTGTCGGAAGGCGGCTTCGGCTCGGAAGTCCGGCAGGCGATGGAGGAGCGGGCCGAACGTCTTATCGGTGAGGGCCTTGCGGAGCGCCAGGGCGGGCGCGTTGTCTTCGCACGACGCCTGCTCAACACGCTGCGCGACCGGGATGTCAATGCACTTGGGGAAAAGCTCGCGGCCGAGACTGGCCTGCCATTCGCCCGTGCCGGTTCCGGCGAGTATGTCGCCGGCTCGTATCGCCAGCGCTTTGTGCTCGCCTCCGGCCGCTTCGCCATGATTGACGACGGCCTCGGTTTCCAGCTCGTGCCTTGGTCGCCCTCCCTTGAAAAGCAGATCGGTCGCCATGTCTCGGGTGTCGCTCGTGACGATGGCGGCGTCGATTGGGACTTCGGCCGCAA
>Ga0308159_1003600_pt1 | contig 15349 bp, 15 predicted proteins | sample PhyCR1_FD_201040 | JGI IMG/M metagenome (GOLD analysis project Ga0308159, IMG submission 201040) | Phyllosphere microbial communities from UC Gill Tract Community Farm, Albany, California, United States - DLSLC.R1 | ecosystem: Host-associated > Plants > Phyllosphere > Unclassified | place: USA... | reverse complement strand
CTGCGGCCAAGGCCATGCCCAAGAGCGTGCGCTACGCCACCTTCGGCAGCGGCTCGGGCCCGCACCTGGCAGGCGAATTGTTCGCGCTGGCCGCGGGCGTGCAACTGCAGGACGTGCCGTACAAGGGTAGCAGCCAGAGCACCATCGCCGTGATCGGCGGCGAGATCGAGATGGGCATCGACACGGTGGCCGGCGTGGCACCGCATGTGAAGTCCGGCAAGCTGCGGGCACTCGGCATCGTGGGGCCGACACGCTCGAGCCTGCTGCCCGACGTGCCGACGATGGCCGAACTCAAGCTGCCCGAAGCCACGTTCGACGCCTGGTATGGCTTTGCAGCGCCGGCGCGTACGCCCGCACCTGTGCTCGCGCGCCTGCAGCACGACGTCACTGCGACCATGGCCGACCCGGCCCTGCAAGCGCAGTTGCGCGCGCAAGGGATGGAACCGGTCGCCATCGGCAGCGTCGCGTTCCGCGCACAGATGGAGCAGGAAATCGCGCGCTATCTTGCGCTGGCGCATCGCGCGGGCATCCAGCCCGAATAAGCTCAGGCCATGAGCGAAGCCCGGCCCGAAGACACCTCGACCCTCGACGCAATGCGGTCCGAGGACGCCGCAATCGCGCACAGGCACAGCCGCACCGAGGACGCATTGGCGCTGTGCAGCGGGACGCTGCTCATCTCGGTCGGGGTGGCCTTCTTCACCGGTGCGGGCCTGCTGACGGGCGGCACCGCGGGCATCGCCTTTCTGGCGCATTACCTGACGGGCATCGGCTTCGGGCCGGCCTTCTTCGTGCTCAACCTGCCCTTCTATTGGCTCGCGCTGCGCAAGCTGGGCGTCGCCTTCACGGTCAAGACGTTCATCGCGGTGGCACTCCTATCGACCCTCACCAACCTGCAATCCCACTTTCTGGTGTTCGCCTCGCTGGCTCCGCTCTATGCGGCCATTGCGGGAGGACTGATCACGGGCACGGGTTTCCTGATCCTCTTTCGCCACAAGTGCAGCCTGGGCGGCTTCGGCGTGCTGGCGCTATGGCTGCAGGACCGCTATGGCTGGCGCGCGGGCAAGGTGCAGATGAGCATCGACTGCACCATCGTGCTGCTGGCCTTGTTCGCCATCGAGCCGATGCGCGTGGTCTATTCGGTCGTCGGCGCTGTTGCACTGAATATCGTGATTGCGATCAATCACCGCCCCGGGCGCTATTTGGGAATATGAACGCCCGCTGGCCGATATCTGCGCTGCGCATGCAGCGCAAACTGATCACTTCACGTAAGCAGCGATGCCGTCGAGCACTTCCTTCTTGGCGGCTTCGATGCCTTCCCAGCCGAGCACCTTGACCCACTTGCCAGCCTCCAGGTCCTTGTAATGCTCGAAGAAGTGGCTGATGGCCTTCAGGCGCATCGGATTCACGTCATCGATCGAATTCCAGTGGCTGTAGATCGGCAGGACCTTGGTGGTGGGCACGGCCAGCACCTTGCCGTCCACGCCTGCCTCGTCTTCCATCATCAGAATGCCCAGCGGGCGGCAGGGCACGACCACACCCGGCAGCAACGGGTAAGGCGCGATCACCAGCACGTCGACCGGGTCGCCGTCGCCGCTCAGCGTCTGTGGCACGTAGCCGTAGTTGGCGGGGTAGTACATGGCGGTCGTCATGAAGCGATCGACGAAGAGCGCGCCCGAGTCTTTGTCCACCTCGTACTTGATCGGATCGGAATTCATCGGGATCTCGATGACCACGTTGAATGCTTCGGGAACGTTCTTGCCGGGGGAAACTTTGTCGAAGGACATGGTCTTTTTAGCGTATTGATGAATTGAAAAACGGGGCGGACAAACCCGAATTTTACTTTCCATGGGGCCACAGGTCACCCACGACGCCACATTTGGTTGTAAATTGCCGCCGTTGGCCAATCGGTTCCGTGCATCTTGCGCACGAGACTTCGAGGAAGCAACGCGGCGGAAGCAAGGTCCCGTACGCGTTGCGCACCGCGGACTGCGCTTTCGTCTCCACAAGTCACAACGAACGAATGGAGATGAACGGCATGATTGGCAACACCCCCCTTGTCCTGGCCATCGTCTGCGGCCTCGTGGCCGTCGGCTACGGTGTCTGGGCTCGCAGCTGGATCCTCGCAAAAGACCCTGGCAACCCGCGAATGCAGGAGATTGCCGCAGCGATCCAGCAAGGCGCTGCGGCCTACCTGGCCAAGCAGTACCGCACCATCGCCGTGGTTGGCGTGGTGCTGGCGATCCTGATCGGCATCTTCCTGGACACCACGACTGCCATCGGCTTCGTGGTGGGTGCGGTGCTCTCGGGCGCGTGCGGCTTCATCGGCATGAACGTGTCGGTGCGCGCCAACGCGCGCACTGCGCAGGCCGCCACGCAAGGCATCGGGCCGGCGCTCGATGTGGCGTTTCGAGGCGGCGCCATCACCGGCATGCTGGTGGTCGGCCTGGGCCTTCTCGGCGTCACGGTGTTCTACTGGTTCCTCGTGGGAAACGGCAATCTCAATCCGACCACCAAGCTCGCCGCGCTGCTCAATCCGCTCATCGGCTTTGCCTTCGGCTCGTCGCTGATCTCGATCTTCGCGCGGCTGGGCGGCGGCATCTTCACCAAGGGTGCGGACGTCGGCGCCGATCTGGTGGGCAAGGTCGAGGCCGGCATTCCGGAGGACGATCCGCGCAATCCGGCAGTGATCGCCGACAACGTGGGCGACAACGTCGGTGACTGCGCCGGCATGGCGGCCGACCTGTTCGAGACCTATGCCGTCACGCTCATCGCCACCATGGTGCTGGGCGCACTGATGGTCACCGCCGCGCCGGTCAATGCCGTGGTGTATCCGCTGGCATTGGGCGCCGTATCGATCATCGCGTCGATCATCGGCTGCTTCTTCGTCAAGGCATCGCCCGGCATGACCAACGTGATGCCCGCGCTCTACAAGGGGCTGGCCGTGGCAGGCGCGCTGTCGCTGGTGGCCTTCTACTTCGTCACCGCCTGGCTGATCCCGGACAACGCCATCGCGGCGACGGGCAGCGTCATGCGTCTGTTCGGCGCTTGCTTCGTGGGCCTCGCGCTCACCGCGGCCCTGGTGTGGATCACCGAGTACTACACGGGCACGCAATACAAGCCGGTGCAGCACATTGCCCAGGCGTCGACCACCGGCCATGGCACCAACATCATCGCCGGGCTGGGCGTGTCGATGCGTTCGACCGCATGGCCCGTGATCTGCGTGTGCATCGCCATCCTGGCGTCCTACCTGCTCGCCGGGCTCTACGGCATTGCGGTGGCCGCCACGGCCATGCTCAGCATGGCCGGCATCGTGGTAGCGCTCGACGCCTACGGCCCGATCACCGACAACGCCGGGGGCATCGCCGAGATGGCAGAACTGCCCGCCAGCGTGCGCGCCGTGACAGACCCGCTCGACGCCGTGGGCAACACCACCAAGGCCGTGACCAAGGGCTACGCGATCGGCTCTGCCGGTCTCGCATCGCTGGTGCTCTTCGCCGACTACACGCACAAGCTGGAGAGCTATGGCCAGTCGATCGACTTCAACCTGAGCGACCCGATGGTCATCGTCGGCCTGTTCATCGGGGGCCTGATCCCCTACCTGTTCGGGGCGATGGCGATGGAAGCCGTGGGCCGCGCGGCCGGTGCGGTGGTCGAGGAAGTGCGCCGCCAGTTTCGCGAGATCCCCGGCATCATGGAAGGCACAGCCAAGCCCGAATACGGCAAGGCCGTGAGCATGCTGACCGGCGCCGCCATCAAGGAAATGATGATCCCGTCGCTGCTGCCGGTGGTCGTGCCGATCGTCGTGGGCCTGGCGCTGGGGCCGAAAGCGCTTGGCGGTCTTTTGATGGGCACCATCGTGACCGGGCTTTTCGTGGCGATCTCCATGTGCACCGGCGGCGGCGCCTGGGACAACGCCAAGAAATACATCGAGGACGGCCACCACGGCGGCAAGGGTTCAGAGGCGCACAAGGCCGCAGTGACCGGCGACACGGTGGGCGACCCCTACAAGGACACGGCGGGGCCGGCAGTGAACCCGCTCATCAAGATCATCAACATCGTGGCGTTGCTGATTGTGCCGCTGGTCGTCAGGTTCCACGGCGGCTAAAGCAGTTCCTCGGGCACCAACGGCCCGAGCAGGTCGTTCTTCAGCCGCTGCAGCCAGGTCGACTCCGGCTCGGTGTACAGGATGATTTCCTTGTCGTCGTCCATGCTGAGCCATTCCAGCCGGCCGTCGACGTCCGACAGGCGCACGCGATAGGCGCTTTCGAGCTTGCTGATGTTGATGATGCGCAGCATCTCGCGGGCCAGCTGAGGGCTGTGCACGGCGATACCCAGTTCGGTGTTCTGCGTGGCCGAGCGAGGATCGAGATTGACCGAGCCGACGTACATGGTCTTGCGATCGACCACCGCCGTCTTGGCATGCAGCCGCCCGAGCGAACTGCCGAACACGCCCAGACGCTTGTTGCGGGTGGTCCGCGCCGGACTGAGCTCGTACACGTCGATGCCGGCCTTCAGCAGGCGCTCGCGGTAGCGTGCGTAGCCGCTGTGGACCAGTGGCTCGTCATTGGCGGCCAGCGAATTGGTCAGCAGCGTCACGTCGACGTTGCGCTCACGCAGCGCCTCGAACGCCTTCATGCCGTTATCGCCCGGCACGAGGTACGGCGACGTCAGCACCACTTCCTGCCGGGCCGTCAGCAACTGGGTCCAGAAACGCATGGTGACACTGGTCGCCAGCGCCTGCTCGGCCGTCAGCGAACGCAGCTTGGCCGGCGGATCGGCCACGGCGTCGGCATCACCCCACAAGAGGCCCATGCGGCCGGCGTCGAGCTCCTCGCCGATCGGCCCGTAGCCCAGGACATCGGTGGGCGGCAACACCACGCGCGGTGGCGGCCCGGCCATGCCCACCCATTCGTCGAACTCCTCGGTCATGAAAGTGCGCCCACCGTGCGGCTCGACGATGGCGGCAATCGGATACACCTCTTCGCTGTTCCAGTAGTCGTCGAAGATCGCGCCGAGCGGACCGAGGACCTGCCCCACCACCAGCGCATCCATGTCGATGAAGTTCTGCGCCGTGTTGAGTGTGAAGTATTCATCGGCGATGTTGCGTCCGCCCGCCACGGCCATCACGCCATCGGCAATGAAGAGCTTGTTGTGCATGCGGTGGTTGAGCCGCCGGATGTCGAAGGCCGATGCGATGAAGCGTCCAGCGATGTTCTGTCGTGCACAGCAGAATGGGTTGAAGAGGCGGACCTCGACGTTCGGCGTAGCGGCCAGCGCCATCAGCAATCGGTCGGTGGTAGCCGTATAGAGGTCGTCGACCAGCAGCCGCACCCGCACGCCGCGCAGCGCCGCTTCCTTGAGCGTGCGCAGGAGCAGCCGACCGGCGCCGTCATTGGCGATCACGTAGTACTGCACGTCGAGCGTACGCTGTGCCCGTTTGGCAAGCTCGATGCGAGCGTCCAGCGAATACACGCCCAGCGGCATCAGCCGGAATCCTGACGACTCGCCCGGAGGCGTCGACGCTGCAACCACTTTGGCCAGCGCCGTGGTCGGGTCGACGGGAGGCGACAGGGTCTCGGGCATCTGCTTGAACGCCGGAAGGCTGCCGCAGGCGGTCAGCCAGACGCAGAGCAGCAATCCCCCGCCCACACGAGTCCATCGTCCAAGCGTGCACTGGGCAACCAGGCATCGGAATAAGATCTGCGTCATCTTGGATTGGGGTTGAAAGACATGAAGCTGCAGGCGAAGGGGATTCTGGCGGCGTTGCCTATGATGCTCGCTTTTGCGATGTCCACGCCGGCGCTGGCCGCGCTCGACGTAGGAGAAAAAGTGCCGGCCTTCAGCGCACCGGCGGCACTCGACGGCAAGCCGTTCACCTATTCTCTCGAATCCGCACTCGCCAAGGGACCCGTGGTGCTTTACTTCTTTCCGGCGGCCTTCTCTATCGGCTGCTCGATCGAGGCCCACGCCTTCGCCGATGCCATCGACCAGTTCACCGCGCTCGGCGCGACCGTGATCGGCGTGTCGACCGACAACATGGAAACCCTGTCGAAGTTCTCCAGCCAGAGCTGCCAGGGCAAGTTTCCGGTGGCGTCCGACGAGACCAAAGCCATCAGCAAGTCCTTCGACGCGCTGATGCAGACCCGCCCGGACTATGCCAACCGCATCTCTTACGTCATCTCACCGGGCGGCGCCGTGGCGTTCTACTACCAGAGCCTCAACCCGTTCAAGCACGTCGAGAAGGTGCTCGCCGCAGTCAAGGAACTGCAGCCAGCCCGCAAGTAGCTGGCTGCAGCCTATTCCAGCTTGGCGCCGGAGGCCGCCACGATGCCCTTCCACTTGGCGTGATCGAACTTCACCAGCGTGGCGAAGGCTTCGGGCGTGATCGGGCGCGGTTCCGCGCCTTGTGCCAGGATCGAAGCCTTGACCTCGGGCAGCGCGAGTTGCGCATTCACCGCCTCATTGACTGCGCGAACCACGTCCTTGGGCGCATGCGCCGGCATGAACAGGCCATACCAGGAGCTCACGTCGAAGTCCTTGAGCGCGGTGGATTCCGCGATGGTCGGCACATCGGGCAGGCTGGCGCTTCGGCGCGCCGACGTCACGGCCAGGGCGCGCAGCTTGCCGGCCTTGACCTGCGACATCGCCGAAGGAATGGACGAGACCATCATCGACACCTGGCCGCTGATCGTGTCGATCACCGCGGGGTTGGAGCCCTTGTAGGGGACGTGCGTGATGCGGATACCGGCAGCCATCTTGAACATTTCGCCCACCAAGTGGGTCGTGGTGCCGTTGCCGGGGCTGCCGTACGTAATGGTGTCCGGTGCCGCCTTGGCCGCGGCGATCACGTCAGCCATGGTCTTGAAGGGTGAGTTCGCCGCGGTCACAATGACCAGCGGCGACTCCGCCACCAGCGCGACCGCGGTCAGGTCCTTGCTCGGGTCATAGGTGAGCCCGCTGTAGAGCCAGGGCGCCACGGCCAGATTGTCTTTCTGGCCCATCACCATTTCATAGCCGTTGGCAGGCATGCGCACCGCCTCGGTGATGCCGATGGTGCCGCCCGCGCCAGGCTTGTTGTCGATCACGACCGTCCATTTGTTGGCCTCGCTCAGCCGCGTGCCGACGATGCGCGCCAGGATGTCGGTGCCGCCGCCGGGCGGGAAAGGCACGATCACGCGGATCGGCTTGGCTGGATAAGTCTGTGCGGGTGCCAGGCAGGGCGCGAGGGCCAGTGCCGAAAAGGCCAGGAGGGGGAGCAGTTTGCGGATCATGCGGATGTGTCTCTCTTGATGGTCATGCCAGGCGGCGGTCGCTGGCGGCCGAGGGTGCAGCCTTGGATTTTAAGTGGCCGCCGACGGCGCGCCGGCCACTGCGCGAATCAGGCGCGTGGCCGGTTCCACCAGCGTGCGCAGATCGTCGCCCCGGTCTTCCTCGATCGCCTGCAGGATGAGTTCGTTGATACCGCCCACCACGGTCATCGCCATGTCCTGCGTGAGCTGCGTGCCGCCCGCCCCTGCCGTGGCCAGCTGGATGAAGCCGGCAATCTCCCGGTTCACGCGACGCCGCACGGCCAGTCCGGGCAGGCCCAGACCCAGCACCTCGACGAAGAGCGTGCGTAGCAATATCGGGTCTTGAGACAACACATCGAGATAGGCCGTCACGGCATCCTCGACCTGCGCCTGCCAGGGCTGCGCCGGGTCAACGGCTGCGCTCAACACGGCCAGAGCCTGCGCGCTGGCCGCTTCGTACAGCGCGATCAGGCAATCGGCCTTGGTCGCGAAATGCTCGTAGAAGCTGCGTCGAGAGACAGCGGCCTCTCGCACGATGTCGGCGATGGTGGTGTCTGCATAGCCCTTGGCCGCCACGGCACGCGCCATGCCTTCGAGGAGCCGCCCATGATGGGCGTGAGGCACGCTCGTCGAATCGGAAGCCATGGAAAAAGTCATGGACAGATTTTTACACGGCGTGGTACTTGACAGTACCAACGACGGAAGCGAATATGCCGGTACGCAAACGTACCAATCGAAAACGCCATGACCGATACCTCCCGCAATATGGACAAGCCCACGCCGGACTTGATTGTTCGACGCCTGCTGATCGACCTGCAACCGCCGTTCACACGCGACTGGTGTGGCGGTGACGCGTTTGCAACGGCATTCTTCAATGCGCTGTCGATGAGCTTTCCATTCGGCGAACAGTTCTTCATCGATGCCGTGCGTGACACGGTCGCTACGCTGCCCGACGACATACAGGCCCGGCACCGCGACGAGATCAAAGGTTTCATCGGGCAGGAGGCGACACACCGGCGACTGCATGCACTGTTCAATGCGCACTTGGACAAACAGGGACTGGTCGACCGTTGGACGCCACGCGCGGCCCAGCGAATGACATTGCTGGAAGGCGAAGATCCGCGACATGCGCTCGCCATTACGGCTGCAACGGAGCACTTCACCGCCATGTTCGCCGACTGGCTCCTGGCGCATCCGGAGGTGCTGGATGGCGCAGAGCCGCGGCTCAAGACGCTGTGGCTGTGGCACAGCGCCGAAGAGTCGGAACACAAGAACACGGCTTTCGACCTGTACCGTGCAGCAGGTGGCTCGGAGCGCTGGCGCACGCGCTGGTTCCGCCGCACGACCCTGATGTTCCTGATGGACCTTCTGCGCCAGACCACCAGCAACCTTCGCCAGGAGGGCAAGTTGTGGAAGCGCGCCACTTGGCAAAGTGCCGCACGCATCCTTCTTGGGCGCCATGGCCTGCTGGGGTCGAACCTGAAGGCGTGGCGCAGCTACTTTCGGGAGGATTTCCATCCCTCGCAGCACGAGAGCGAACTGTCCACGCAGTGGCTGGCGGACAACCGGGCGCTCTACGTACCGGTGCGCTGAAAACAGCGCCAGATCCGGTCAGCTGCCGGTCGCGGCGGCTTCGAGCAACTCTTCCAGGCCCTTGCACGACGGCGCGCAGACGCTTTGCGACTTGCCCAGCACCTGACGGGTGCGCAGTTGCGCACGGGTGCGGTGCTTGCCGCACATGAAGCACGACATCGTGGCGCCACTGAACGATGCAGAGGCTCGAAAAGGAGAGCCAGAAGGCTTGGACTTGTAACGCAGGCCATCGGCAACGACGGCGGTTTTGACTTCAGCTTTGGACATGGGCAGTACAGGGGTTCGGGCGCGTCAAGCGCGCAGCGGCACAGGCTGGCGTGCGAGGGAGTTGAGGTTTCTTCGTGCACTTCGGAGCCACCGGCAGTGTTCTTGATCATTTGCAAGACGCGGGCCGGGGCGGACGAGATGCCGTGACCCCCCATTTTGCTACGACTTCGATAGCGTAGGGCGCGTGGGGACAGGACAAGCCCTGACACGCCAGCGCAAACAGGCGCTTCGCCATTAAGATTTCCATTTTGCCGAACAACACCGACGCCATCGCCCCCACACGGCAAAGGTAGCGGCCGAAACGGCGTTTCTCGCGGCTTCCGGCCCCTGGCCCTCCCCATTTTCCATGCAATTCAACTACATCGCCAATGCCGACGTGCCCTCCTCGTCCGGTCGCACCCTTCCTGTCATCGATCCATCCGACGGCCAGCAATTCGACGAACTGCAGAGAAGCAATGCGGCGGACATCGACGATGCAGTGCGCGCGGCGCGCGACTGTTTTGACGGTGTCTGGCACAAGGTCAGTGCGGCGGAGCGCGGCCGACTGCTTTACAAGCTGTCGCAGAAGATCGCCGAACATGTCGATGAACTGACTGCGCTGGAACAGCGCGACTGCGGCAAGCCCGTCAAGCAGGCGCGTGCCGACGCGCTGGCGCTGGTGCGCTATTTCGAGTTCTATGCGGGCGCCTGCGACAAGCTGCACGGCGAGACCATCCCGTACCTGGACGGCTACAGCGTCCTGACCTGGCGTGAGCCGCACGGCGTTACCGGCCACGTCATTCCCTGGAACTACCCGATGCAGATCTTCGGGCGCAGCGTCGGCGGTGCCCTGGCAGCGGGCAACGTCTGCGTGGTCAAGCCTGCAGAAGACGCCTGCCTGTCGCTCATCCGCGTGGCGCAGCTTGCCGCCGAGGTCGGCTTTCCGGCCGGAGCGCTCAATATCGTGACCGGCTATGGCCATGAAGTCGGTGACGCGCTCGCGCGTCACGAAGGGATCGACCACATCAGCTTCACCGGCAGTCCCTCGGTCGGCACGTTGATCCAGCAGGTCGCGGCAGAGCGTCATTGCCCTGTCACGCTCGAACTGGGTGGCAAGAGCCCGCAGATCATCTTCGCCGACGCCGACCTGGGCGCAGCCGTGCCGGCGCTGGTCAACGCCATCGTGCAGAACGCCGGCCAGACCTGTTCGGCAGGCTCGCGCGTGCTGATCCAGCGCGACATCTACGAGCTGCTCCTCGAACGCCTGGGCAACGCCTTCGCCGCATTGCGCGTGGGCCCGGCCGCCATGGACCTGGACGTCGGTCCGCTCATCCGCCAGACCCAGCAGCAGCGCGTCTGGGACTTCCTGTCGGATGCGCAGGTCGCCGGCATTCCGATGGTGGCGCAAGGCGTGGTGGTGGACGAAGCGCCAGAGACCGGCTTCTACCAGGCACCCACCTTGCTGCGAGACGTCCCCGTCGGTCACCGCCTGGCCCAGGAAGAGGTCTTCGGCCCTGTGTTGGCCGCCATGTCCTTCGGCGACGAAGACGAAGCCGTGGCACTGGCCAACGCGACCCAGTTCGGCCTGGTGGCCGGGGTCTGGACCCAGGACGGCGGTCGCCAGTTCCGCATGGCCAAGCGCGTGCGCGCCGGCCAGGTTTTCATCAACAACTATGGGGCGGGCGGCGGCGTCGAACTCCCGTTCGGCGGCGTGAAGTCTTCGGGCTATGGCCGTGAAAAGGGCTTCGAGGCGCTCTACGGTTTCACGACACTGAAGACCGTCGCCATCAAGCACGGCTGAGCATCGACCCGGCGCCGCTCAGGCGAGTGCCGTGTCCAGCAGCATCATCAGCACGAAGCCGATCATCAGCCCGCCCGTCGCAAAGGCTTCATGCCCCTTGCGGTGCGACTCCGGGATGATCTCGTGGCTGATGACGAAGAGCATGGCGCCGGCAGCGAAGCCAAGACCCCAGGGCAACAGCGCGGCCGAATAGCCGACGATGGCTGCGCCGAGCACCGCACCCAGCGGCTCCACCAGCCCGGACGCCATGCCCAGCGCCACGGCAAATCCCCGCTTGTAGCCGGCCGCCAGGAGCGCCACTGCGACCACCAGGCCTTCGGGCACGTCCTGGATCGCGATGCCGGTGGCGAGCGCGTTGGCGCGCAGACCCTCGTTGCCCGCATAGCCGACGCCGATGGCAAGGCCCTCGGGCAAGTTGTGCAATGCAATCGCAAACACGAACAGCCAGGTTCGACGCAGCTTTTGCGCCGATTGGCCTTCGCGCCCCTTGATGAAATGCTCGTGCGGCAGAACCCTGTCCATCAACAGGAGAGCCAGTCCGCCCAGCAAAATCGCGGAACCGACGATACCGCCAGCCGCCCACGGGCCGCCGCCGAACGTGGCGCCGTTTCGGGCAGCCTCGAGCCCGGGAATGACAAGCGAGAACGCGCACGCAGCCAGCATCACGCCCGCGCCGAAACCGAAAAGCGTGTCCTGCACGCGGTCGGAAAGCCGCTGCGAAAACAGCACCGGCAACGTGCCCAGCGCTGTTGCCAGCGCGGCCACCGAGCCGCCAAGGAACGCCGCCTGGATGACCGGGTTGCTGTGCACGAACTGCCAGAAGGCAGACATTGCAACGACGATGCCTGCAGCCACGATCGCCCATCCGAGCCATTCGCGCATGGGATGCGATCGACGCTGTGGTGCGGCGATCGGTGGCTCTTCGATGTCCATCGGTTGAGGTCCTCAGCCGCGGGCGGCGGCGTAGCGTCGGGCCACTTCAGCCCAGTGGACAACGTTATAGAACGCGGCAATGTATTCAGGGCGGCGATTCTGATACTTCAGGTAGTAGGCGTGCTCCCACACGTCCAGTCCGAGGATGGGCGTGTTGCCCGAGCCGATGCCGATCATCAAAGGACTGTCCTGGTTGCCGGAACTCTCGACGGTCAGCTTGCCTTCGGGGGTCACGCAAAGCCAGGCCCAGCCGCTGCCGAAGCGTGTCAGCGCAGCCTGTGTGAACGCCTTTTTGAATGCTTCGAAGCCGCCGAGTTCGGCGTCGATGGCTTCTGCCAGCGCGCCGCTTGGCAAGCCACCGCCCTGCGGCGACATCACCGTCCAGAACAAGCTGTGGTTGGCGTGGCCACCTCCGTTGTTGCGCACCGGTGCGCGCACTTTTTCGGGAAGGCCGTCGATCTTCGTGATCAATGCCTCCACGGGCAGCTCTGCAAATTCGGTTCCTTCCAGCGCCGCGTTCAGGTTGTTGACGTAGGTCTGGTGATGCCGCGTGTAGTGGATCTCCATGGTTTGCGCGTCGATGTGCGGCTCGAGCGCGTCGTAGGCATAAGGCAGGGTCGGAAGGGTATGTGGCATCAGGTTCCTTGCAGAAGGGGGGATGAAAAAGAAAGCAGCCAGTACGGACCGGCGCGTCAATGCAACAGGTTGCTGCCGCCCGGCACTGAGGGCAGTGCGATCGGCATGCAACCCGCGTGAAGTGCGGCCACGATGGCCGGATGGCTGCCGTGTTCGATCAGGTGAAGCAGCAGTGCCGCATGAGTCTCGCGGCTGTGGCGGCAGGCGGCCTGTTGAAGGGCCGGCTCGGCCTGCGGGTCGCGCAACAGCGCCATCAGCGTTTGGTGCGCGCGGCATCGATACAGTGCGGCTGCGTCGATGTCGCCGCCCTGCTCCGCGTGCAGGTCGGCAAATTGCAGGTGGGTCACGACGAAAGCCGCCAACCGATCGTCGGCGCTCAAGTCTTCATGGCCGGGCCCGAGCAAGGCCTCTGCGATCAGTAAGGCCTGCGCACACAGATGCCCCGCAAGCGCAGTGTTGCCGCAGCGGGCAGCCTCGATGCTTCGGCGCATGAGGCTCTCCCAGGCACGCAGGTCGGCGAGAGGCACGGAAGTGGCGCCCGCCGGAACGGCGACGTACGTATGCATGGTTGGCTCCTGTTTCTGGAACCCTTTGCGTGGAGAACAGGACGTACGTACTCGGGCCGATGAATGATAGTGATTCTTATTTGATGCGTCCACCGGATTTTTCCGTCAACCGCGTTGACCATCGCGTGGCGCCGTGAGTGGCGATCGGTTAAATTGCGTTCTACCCGCAATGACAGAGACTTCCATCCTCCTGGCCGACATCGGCCGCGCAAGGCCTGCCGCCCTCCCTTTGCAGGAGGTCCATGTCCCTGCAACCGGCCAATTGCTCGACCGGCTCGCCCGACCGCTGACCGACCTGCGCATCAGCGTGACCGACCGATGCAATTTCCGTTGCAGCTACTGCATGCCCAAGGAGGTGTTCGACAAGGACTACAAGTACCTGCCGCATGCCTCACTGCTCAGCTTCGAGGAAATCACCCGACTGGCGCGCCTCTTCGCCGCCCACGGCGTGCGAAAGATCCGGCTAACGGGGGGCGAACCGCTCCTGCGAAAAAACATCGAGGCTTTGATCGAGCAACTGGCTGCGCTGCGCACCGTCGACGGCCTGCCGCTCGACCTCACGCTCACGACCAACGGTTCCCTGCTCGCGCGCAAGGCCAAGGCACTGAAGACAGCCGGCCTGCAGCGCGTGACGGTGAGCCTGGACGGCCTGGACGATGCCGTGTTCCGCGGCATGAACGATGTCGACTTTCCCGTCACCGATGTGCTGGCCGGCATCGAGGCGGCGCGCGACGCGGGGCTGGGCCCCATCAAGATCAACATGGTGGTCAAGCGCGGCACCAACGATCAGGAAATCCTGCCCATGGCGCGCCACTTCCGCGACCACTACGGCAGTGCCGTGATCCTGCGCTTCATCGAGTACATGGACGTGGGTGCCACCAACGGCTGGCGCATGAACGAAGTGTTGCCGTCGGCCGAGGTGGTGCAGCGCATCGGCGCCGAACTGCCGCTCGTGCCGCTTGAAGCCAGCGCGCCCGGCGAGACCGCGCAGCGATGGGCCTATGCCGACGGCGGCGGCGAAATCGGCGTGATCAGCAGCGTGACGCAGGCCTTCTGCCAGGACTGCAGCCGCGCACGGCTGTCGACCGAGGGCCGGTTGTATCTTTGCCTTTTCGCCAGCCAGGGCCACGACCTTCGGCCGTTGTTGCGCGACGGCGCAAGCGATGCCGACATCCTGTCACGCATCGGCCATGTCTGGCACGGACGGGCCGACCGCTACTCCGAGCTCCGCGCCATGCGCGACCCCGACATGGGCGGCGAGGTTGGACCGCGCCGCGTCGAAATGAGCTACATCGGCGGGTGAGTTTGGCGCGCTGCGACTTCTTTCACTCTTGTCCCGCCATCCGCCCCGTACAGGGCACTGAACACGACGCGCCATGACGACCCACTCTCTTATCTCGACTTCGGACATCACGGGCCTGGTGCTCGCCGGTGGACGCGGCAGCCGCATGGGCGGTGTCGACAAGGGCCTGCAGAACTTCAACGGCACGCCGCTCGCCATGAACGCCTTGCTGCGCCTGGGCGTGCAGGTCGGCGAAGTGATGATCAACGCCAATCGCAACTTGGCGGCCTACGAATCCTTCGGCGCACCGGTCTGGCCGGACAACCAGGCCGACTATGCCGGGCCGCTCGCCGGCGTGCTGGCCGGACTGGAGCGCTGCGAGACGCCCTACCTGCTCACCGTGCCCTGCGATTCGCCGCTGTTCCCGCTAGACCTGGCGGGCCGCCTGGCCGAAGCGCTGCTCGCCGACGATGCCGAGATCGCGATGGCCAGCGCGCGCGAGCCCGGGCCGGGCGGCACGGCGCCGGTCTGGCGCACGCAGCCGGTGTTCTGCCTGCTGTCGACTGGCCTTCTGGAAAGCCTGACACACTTCGTGCAGGAGGGCGGCCGCAAGATCGACGCCTGGACGGCCCGGCATCGCACGGTGATCGTTCCCTTCGACCGACCGGGCGACGCGCCCGACGCCTTCGTCAACGCGAACACGCTGGCCGAACTGCATGCGCTCCAAGCGCAGCGGGGCTGAGATGAGCCGCATCGCCGACATTGCCGCCACGCTGGCAGGCTACGACCCCAGGGCGCTCGACGTCGATGGCGTCCGTGCATTTCTGCAGGAACTGGCCGCACCCGCCGTCGTGCACGAGACGCAGGACGTGGCGCTGTTCGACGCGCTCGGTCGTGTCCTGGCAGAAGACGTGATCGCGCCATTCAGCGTGCCGCCGCACGACAACTCCGCCATGGACGGTTTCGCCTTCGACGGGTCTCAGCTCGACGGCGCCGCGGGCGA
>Ga0308159_1003599_pt1 | contig 15361 bp, 13 predicted proteins | sample PhyCR1_FD_201040 | JGI IMG/M metagenome (GOLD analysis project Ga0308159, IMG submission 201040) | Phyllosphere microbial communities from UC Gill Tract Community Farm, Albany, California, United States - DLSLC.R1 | ecosystem: Host-associated > Plants > Phyllosphere > Unclassified | place: USA... | reverse complement strand
GCTTACCCGGACGGTACGCTGACGATCCTCGCGCGGTGCATCCTTCCACTCGTGCCCTTGGTGTCCGCCCGGGTCGACCAGTCTTCCGCGGAGCGGCCTGCCGCTACTGGCCAGTCTTGCTCCGACCTCTGCCGCGGTCGCCACGCTGGGCGCGGTGGCTGACTACCACAGCGTCGCGGCAACGATCAGGGCCGCATGGCGGCCATCGCGCTGCAGGCGCCGTAGAAGGCCCGAACGGCCCACGCGAGCGCTGGTCGCGCTCGGCTCGCGCCTGCTGAACATCGCCCGAACCGGACACAGACGCAGGCGGCTGAAGAGCAGTCTTCGGCATCACTGTGATCATCTCGAGCCCGATGCAAGGACGCGGTGAAGAGGGAGTCGACCGGCGGCCGCGCATGCGCGCACTCACGTTCAACATGGATGAGCCATCCAAGGTCGCAGCCCTCGCCGAAAAGCTCTTCAAGGAATGTCCCAACATTCGACGTGCTAGTCCACAGCGCCGGGCTCTTGCACATCGGGTCGGGCCTCAACACGTACCGAGACTGGGCGATGCAGCGAGCTTGGCAAAGCGCCCGCGCGAAAACTCCTTTTCGACGCCCGTGACGGGATGGTCCAAATGTGTGCACGCGAGGTGACATCGCTTGAAAAGCGCCTCTGGCCTTGCAAGCGGCGCAGCAGCGTTCACAGCATCGGCGCCCCGGAGCCGATGGTCTTGTTCTTCAGATGTTTGTCATCGCGGATCCAGGCGGGCAAGGAGCCAAGGCCAGACGGCTCAACGCCTTATGCCGTGGCCAGCAAACGGCCTGAGCCATCAGCCAGCGAGTCGAAATGCCTCAGTCATAAGCTCCTGATCTCGTGCACGAATGTTCTGGCCTTCAGCAAAGCTCCTTACGCTTTCGCGGAGAAACCCTAGCATTTCCGCTCGGCGGAAATGTTGTTTCCAGTTTTCGCCTTGGTCTTCCTTTTGTCGGCTTCATAGACTCCGTGCATTGCCAATCCAATGGAGACCGGCGTGCGCCATTTCAGCCAACACAGCGATGCCTATCGGCCCCCGGCGGCGCCGGTCTGCATGCATGCGCGGGCGGAGAGCGGCAAACCGATCAAATGAACCGCGACTTCCTCATCGTTGGCGGAGGCACAGCCGGTGCGGCCATCGCATCCCGGCTCTCGGAGAACCCCGCACACCGCGTGCTGTTGCTGGAGGCGGGCGAAGACATTCCGCCGGGCCGGGAGCCGGCGGACATTCGAGACCCCTTCCCCAGTTCTACGCTCAATCGCCAGTACTTCTGGGACGGCCTGTCGGCGACCGCACGAGATGGCGGCACGCCAGTCCGCTATCCGCAGGCGCGGGTAATGGGCGGCGGCTCGAGCATCAACGGCATGTTCGCACTGCGCGGCGTACCGTCCGATTACGCACGTTGGGAGCAGGCCGGTGCCCGCGGGATGTCCTGGGAGACCGTGCTGCCCTACTTCCGCCAGGTCGAGGACGATCGCGACCGTGGCGACGGCGCCGGCAACCCGCACCCGATCGCCCGCACGTCCAAGTCCGAGTGGCCCGCTTTCGTGCGCGCTATGGAGCTGGCGGCCAAGAGCGCAGGCCTGCCCTTCGTGCCCGACATCAACGAGCAGCCAGGCGATGGATTTTTCGCCATGCCGAACGCGATCGACGCCGAGGCGCGCGTCACCACGCCGGGCGGCTACCTCACGGCGGCGGTGCGCGCGCGGCGCAATCTGGAGATCGTGCCCAATACCGTGGTCACCCGGTTGCGCATGAGCGGCGAAACCGTATCAGGTGTGGACGGCATCCAGGGCGGCGGCGTCGTAAGGTTCGAGGCCCGCCATATCGTGGTCTGCGCGGGCGGCATCCATTCACCGACCCTGCTGCTGCGCTCCGGCGTTGGGCCTGCTACCGACCTCGGCGCGCTCGGCATCCCTGTGGCCCTGGACCTTCCCGGCGTGGGCCGCAACCTGCAAAACCATCCGTACATGTTCTTCGCCCTCACGCTGCCGCGCGACAAGCGAATGGCCGCCGGGCTGCGGCGCTTCGCGGTCGCTGGTGTGCGCGCCTCGTCGCTGCAGGCGGGCGCGCCGGCTGGCGACCTCTTCTCCTTCGTGCTGGGACGGGTGAGCGGGGAATCGTTCGGGCCCAATTTCTCGCTGGTCGGCGGCGCGCTGTATGCGCCCAAGTCACGCGGCTACGTGCGGCTCCAGAGCGCCGACCCGATGGTTCACCCAGACGTCAACTTCCGCTTCCTGTCCGATCCCACGGACGTGCCGCGCATGGTGCAGGCCGGGCGGCTGGCGGAACGGCTGCTGCGCGATCCGCGCGTGGCGGCGCAGTACCGCGAAGCCTTCTTGCTGCCGGGCGCGCTGGCGATCAACCAGTTCAATCGACCCGGGCTCGCGGGCAAGCTACTGTCGCTGGCGGCAGGCGTGGCGGCCGGCTCGCCGAGCCTACTGCGCCGCGCGATCTTCAGCCGCGCCTTCCGGAGCGGGCCGCCGGCGGTGCACCGCGGTGGCGGGCGCGTCATTTCCGACGAGGAAATCCTGTCGTCCATCTCGCCCATGGGGCATCCGGTCGGCACCTGCGCGATGGGCGAACGGAGCGATCCGCTAGCGGTGGTCGACGATGCCTTCCGCGTCTACGGCACGCGCAACCTGTTCGTGGCCGACGCTTCGGTGATGCCCTCCATTACCAGCGCCAACACCAACCTCCCCACGCTGATGCTGGCCGAAATGGCGGCGCAGCGCATCGGTGCCAGCACCCGCCGCTGACGCGTCGAAGACCGTCGGCACGCATGCGAGACAGACATCCAACCTACACACAACGAAAGAGTCAAGACCATGAACATCGCAATGATCGGCGCCGGAAAAATGGGCCTGCCGATGGCCCGCCACCTCGCGGCTGCGGGCCACACCGTCGCCGTCTACGACCGCAGCGAAGCTGCACGGGCCGGTGCGCGCGGCGCCGGACTGGCGCTGAACGATTCGCTGCAAGCCGCAGTGGCCGGCGCCGAGGTCGTTTTCTCCTCGCTGCCGCACGACGCGGCGCTGCTCACGGTCGCCGCCGAGGTGGCGCAGCATGCGGCCGCGGGCACTGTCTACGTCGACACCAGCACCGTGTCGCTGCACGCCAGCGCTACAGCGGCCGCAGCATGCGCCGCCAAGAACATCGCGCATGTTCGAGCGACGGTCTCGGGCAACAACAAGATGGCTGAGTTGGCGCAGCTCACTGTGATGGCCTCGGGGCCAGCCGATGCCTATGCGCGCGTCGAGCCGCTGCTGCGGGTCCTCGGGCCGATGCAGTTCTACGTGGGCGGCGAAGACCAGGCGCGGCTCATGAAGCTGATCGTCAACCTGATGATCGCGGCCACCAGCGGCATGCTGTCGGAGGCGCTGGTGCTGGGTGAGAAAGGCGGGCTCGACTGGCGCCAGATGTGGGACGTCATCGGCGCGAGCGCGGTGGGCTCGCCCATCGTCAAGGCCAAGGCGGTGCAGCTGCGGGAGCGCGACTACGCGCCCACCTTCACGGTCGACCAGATGCAGAAGGACGTGGGCCTGATCCTCGAGGCCGGTGCGCAGTTCCATGTGCCGCTGGCGCTCACCGCCAGCGTGGGCCAGATGCTTCACGCGGCGGCCGCGCAGGGCGACGCGGAACTGGACTACGCGGCCGTGATCCGCGCCGCGGCGCGCAGCGCGGGCGTCCCTATCGCCTAGGGCCTGCGGCGGCCGGCAGCCGCAACTCCATCGGCTGGTCGAAGCTGGTCCACTTGCGGTCGTAGTCCATGCGCTCGAAATGCTCGACCAGAAAATCGATGAAGGTGCGCACCTTGGCCGACATGTGCCGCCGGCTCTGGAAGGCGAAGTTGATGCTCAGCTGAGGCAGGTCCCAGTCATCGAGCACCGACACCAGTCGCCCTGCCACCAGGTCGTCGTACAGGATGTACTTGGGCTGAACCACGATGCCCATGCCCTCGAGCGCGGCGGTGCGCAGCACCTGGCCGTCGTTCGACTCGAGCAGGCCCTTGATCTTCACGCTGCGCGTCTCGTCGCCGCGGCGGAAACTGAAGTCGTTGGGGTTGTTGCTGTAGGTATAGAGGAGCACCGGCCGCTGCGCGAGTTCCTCGACGCTCCTGGGCATGCCGTGGGCATTGAGGTAGCCCGGCGAGGCGGCCAGGATGCGACGCGTGGCCGCCAGCCGGCGGATCGTGATATTCGAGTCGTTCTCGTACTCGCGCGTGCGAATCGCCACGTCGATGTTGTTGTCGATCAGGTCGTAGTAGCGGTTGGCCGCCTCCACATGCACCGTGACGTTGGGGTAGCGGTTGGTGTACTCGCGCAGCAGCGGCGAGATGTGGTGCACCGAGAACGACAGCGAGGCCGTGATGCGTAAGGTGCCGGTAGGATTCAGCGTGGTGGCGCTGGCGGCCGACTCCGCATCGTTCAGGTCGGCCAGCACGCTCTTGCAGCTGCGGTAGAAGTTCTCGCCCACCTCCGTCAGCGTGAGCCGGCGCGTGCTACGCTGGATCAGCCGCGCGCCCAGCCGCTCTTCAAGCGCCGCGAGGTGCCGGCTCGCCGCCGCGTTCGACAGGCCCAGCGCCTCGGCGGCACGCGACATGCTGCCCAGTTCGGCGGTCTGCACCAGTAGTTCCATTGCCGTCCAACGGTCCACGTCGTCTCCAAATTTTTCGGGCAGCTTGGTGGCTTCGCGCGACGCACGCTTCCGCTGGCTGCAACAGTCGTTCTAATGCGCGACGGCGGCACGCCCGCGGCCACGCTGCTCAAAGAGGCCGCATGTTAGCCGCGTCGCCTTGATCGTGCGAGGACGCCGCTTGCCCATCGCAAGAAACGGCTTGGCTCCCTGCGCGTCACCCCCATCGGGCGAGGGAAAACCCTTCCTTTTCCAGCTAATGGAAATGAGGTTTTCGCCAAAGGCCCTTGGTCCGCATCCCTTCGATTTCTATAGTTCGCCCAGCCCCAGATCCAGGAGACCCACGGTGCGAAATCTCAACGAAGACAACATCACGCGTGCCGTGATCGCGATGCACGCACAGGCCAAGGACGCGCGCGTCCAGGCGCTCATGACCAGTCTGGTGCAGCACCTGCACGCCTTCGCACGGGAGGTCGAGCTGACCGAGGAGGAGTGGTTCAAGGGCATCCAGTTCCTCACCGACGTCGGCCACATCACGACCGACGTGCGCCAGGAATTCATCCTGCTGTCGGACACGCTGGGGCTGTCGATGCTGGTGACCGCGCTCAACAACAAAAAGCCGCAGGGCTGCACCGAGGCCACCGTGTTCGGCCCCTTCCATGTCGAAGGCTCGCCGCACGTGCCGCTGGGCGGCGACGTCGCCAACGGCGCCGAGGGCGAACCCTGCTACGTGCGCGGCAGCGTCGTTGGCACCGACGGCCAGGCCGTGCCCCATGCCGAACTTCAGGTGTGGCAGGCCGACGCGGCCGGCAACTACGACGTGCAGTACGCCCGCGAGAACGGCGAGCACGAGCACCGCGCGCGCGCCACGCTCAACGCCGACGCGAACGGCGACTTCCATTTCAAGACCATCCGCGCCGAGGCCTACCCGATCCCGCACGACGGCCCCGTCGGCAAGATGCTCGAGGCGCTGGGGCGCCATCCGTGGCGGCCCGCGCATCTGCACTTCATGATCAGCGCGCCAGGCTTTGAGCGGCTCATCACGCACGTGTTCCGCAACGGCGACCACTACCTGGATTCCGATGCGGTGTTCGGCGTGCGCTCGTCATTGATCGCCGACTGGATCGAGCACCCGCCCGGCGCCACGCCCGACGGCGGGACGAGCGCCGTACCCTTCTACACGCTGGACTTCCGCTTCGTGCTGAACCCGGTCGCGACGCCCACGGCCTCCCGTGCGACCGCCGCTCGCAAGGTCTCCGCCTGATGTCCACGCCGCTGCCAGCGCGCACGCGCATCGCGGGCGCCACGGTCGTGTCGATGGACGACGCGCTGGGCGTGATCGATGACGCCTGCATCGAGATCGTCGACGGTGTCATCGCGTCGGTCGGTCGCCTGGCCGATGCGCCGCCCGCCACGCCCGCCGACACCGTCATCGAGGCTGGCGGTTTCATCGTGTGTCCCGGCCTCGTCAATGCCCACATGCACACCTGGCAGACCGCGCTGCGCGGCATGGCCAGCAACTGGACGCTGATGGAGTATTTCCGCTGGATGCACGCGGGTCTGGGCACGTTGTTCACGCCCGAGGACATCCGCATCGGCACCTACGCGGGCGCGCTCAACCAGCTGAATGCCGGCACCACCACGCTGGTCGACTGGTGCCATAACAACCCGACGCCGGACCATAGCGATGCGGCCGTCGATGCGCTGGCGCAGAGCGGCATCCGCGCGGCCTTCTTCCATGGCAGCCCCAAGCCCGACCCGCGTCCTGGCGAGCCGCCTTTCTGGGAGGTCGCGCATCCGCGCGCCGAGATCACGCGGCTGCAGGCCGATGCACGCTTTGCGCCCGGCGGCCTGCTGAGCCTGGGCATGGCGGTGCTGGGCCCGCACTACTCGACGCTCGAGGTCGCACTGGCCGACTTCGCGCTGGCCCGCGAGCTGGGCCTCACCGCCTCGATGCACCAGGGCGGCGGGGCGGCGCGCGCACCCGAGGGCTGGACCGTGCTCGAGCGCGAAGGCCTGCTCGGCGCGCACATCAACATCGTGCACGGCAATGGCCTGAGCGACGCGCAGCTCGACCGTTTCGTCGCGCTGGGCATGAGCTTCTCGCTCACGCCCGAGAACGAGATGACGCAAGGCCATGGCCACCCGATTGTCGGGCGGCTGCGCGAACGCGGCGTGTCGCCCTCGATCGGCGTGGACCTCGAATCGGGGCTGTCGGGCGAGATGTTCACGGCCGCGCGCATCGCGCTCGTACACCAGCGCGCGCTCGACAATGCGGCCTTCCGCGCCGCGGCTCTCGGCGACGGTCCGGTGATCCCGCCCACCACCACGCTGCAAACGCACGAAGCCTTGCGCTGGATCACGGTAGAAGGCGCCCGCATGCTGGGCCAGCAGGCGCGCATCGGTTCGCTCACGCCCGGCAAGCAGGCAGACCTGATCCTCATCGATGCGCGGCTGCCCAACATGCAGCCGGTGCACGACCCGGTCAGCACTGTGCTGATGCAGACCAGCCTCGCGAACATTGACTCGGTGATGGTCGCGGGCCGCTGGCGCAAGCGGCACGGCGCGCTGGTGGACGACACGGGCCGGCCGCTGGACCCCGAGACCTGGCTGCCCGCGCTGCGCGCCTCGGGCCGGCGCCTGGCGGCCGGCGTGAGCTGGCAGCCGGCGAACGCGACATCCCCTACAACAACGGAGACTTCATGACCATCCCCCACGACCCCGCGGCGCCGGCCACGCCGCGCGTCCCCATCCTGGAACTGCGCGGCATCAGCAAGCGCTTCACCGGCGTGCAGGCGCTGGACGACGTGTCGTTCGAATTGCACGAAGGCGAAGTGCACATGCTGCTGGGCGAGAACGGCGCAGGCAAGTCGACCCTGATGAAGGTGCTGTGCGGCGCCCACACCGCCGACGCAGGCGAGTTCTTCCACCGCGGCGAGCCGGTCGTGATCGGCGGCCCGGCCGATGCGCAGCGCCTGGGCATCGCGGTGATCTTCCAGGAGTTCACACTGGTGCCCTACCTCAGCGTGGCGCAGAACATCTTCCTCGGCCGTGAGCCCCGGGGCCGATTGCCCGGCCTGGTCGACCATGCACGCATGCGGCGCGAGGCGCAGGTCATCATGGACCAGCTCGGCATGACCCTGCGACCCGACACCGTGGTCGCGACGCTGGGCGTGGCGCAGCAGCAGATGGTCGAGATCGCCAAGGCGCTGTCGCAGCAGGCGCGCATCGTGGTGCTCGACGAGCCCACGGCCGCGCTTTCGGACAACGAGACCGAGAAGCTGTTCGCGATGATCGAGACGCTCAAGCGCCAGGGCGTGGCGATGGTCTACATCAGCCACCGCATGGCCGAGGTGTTCTCGATGGGCGATCGCATCACCGTGCTGCGCGACGGGAAAAAAGTCGGCTTCCGCATGCCCGGCGAGACCGCCCCCGACGAACTGGTGAGCCTGATGGTCGGCCGCAAGGTCGACATGTCGTACAGCCGCACTTACTGCGCCGCGCCGGGCGAACTGGCCCTGCGGCTGCAGGGCGTGAGCGCGCGCTCGGGCATCCAGGACGTGAGCCTCGAGGTGCGCGCCGGCGAGATCGTGGGGCTGGCCGGGCTGGTCGGCTCGGGCCGCACGGAGGTCGCGCGCGCCATCTTCGGCGCCGACCCGATCGCGGCCGGTCGCATCGAAATCTTCGGCCGGCCCCAGACCGGCGGCCCCACGCAGGCACGTCGGCTCGGCGCCGCGCTGATTCCCGAAAGCCGCAAGGCGCAGGGCCTGGCGCTGATCCGCTCGGTCGGCGAAAACCTGGTGCTCGCGAGCCTGCCGCGGCTGTTCCCCAGCGGCCTGTTCTCGCCCTCGAAGGCGGCGGCGCAGGCGCGCGAGTTGATCACGCGCCTGCGCATCGCCACGCCCGGCCCGGATCGCCGCGTGGGCGTGCTCTCGGGCGGCAACCAGCAGAAGGTGGTGATCGGCAAGTGGCTCAGCGCCGAGGCGAAGCTGTTCATCTTCGACGAGCCCACCCGCGGCATCGACGTAGGGGCCAAGGCCGAGATCTTCAGCCTGATCGACGCCTTGGTGAGGAAGGGCGCGGCGGTGCTGATGATTTCCTCGGAGCTGTCCGAGATCGTCAACGTCTGCGACCGCACCTACGTGATGCGCGAAGGGCGCGTGGCCGGCGAACTCGCCCGCGACGCCATGAGCGAAGAAGCCATTCTGACCTTGGGGATGCACCATGCATGAGATGACCGTACGCGCCGAGCCCGTGGCGGGTGTCGGCAAGCTGATCGCGCGGCTCAAGCACGCCGGCAGCGCCAGTGGCGCACTGATGATGCTGATCGTGCTGTGCGCGGTGTTCGCGTTCTCGACCGAGAACTTCCTGGACGGCGCGAACCTGGTCAATGTCGCGGTCCAGTCGACCATCCTGCTGCTGCTCGCGCTGCCGATGACGCTGATCATCATGACCGAGGGCCTGGACCTCTCGATGGGCGCGGTGCTCACACTGGCCAACGTGGTGCTAGCCACCGTGGCGGTGAACACTGGCGGCGTGAGTCTCGCGCTGCTGGCCGCGCTGGGCGTGGGCTTGGCTTTCGGTCTGGTCAACGGCACGCTGGTGTCGCGCCTGGGCATCCCGCCCTTTGTCGCAACGCTGGGCACGCTGGGCGCGGCCCAGGGACTGGCCCTGGTGGTGACCGACGGCCAGAGCGTGGTCGGCATCCCGGCCTCGGTGCAGATGTTCTACAGCGGCGCCTTCCTCGGCGTGCCCGCGCCGATCTGGATCGCCGGCATCGCCTACGCGGCGTTCCACGGGGTGCTCTACCACACGCGCTTCGGCGCCAACGTCTTCGCGCTCGGCGGCAACCGCGAGGCGCTCACTCTGGCCGGCGTGCGCACGCGCCTGTACCTGGTGGCCGTGTATGTGATCGGCGGCCTGATGGCCGGCCTGGCGGCGCTGCTGCTCACGGCACGCATCAGCTCGGGCCACCCGACGGCAGCGCTGGGCATGGAGTTCGACGCCATCGCCGCGGTCGCGGTCGGCGGCACCTCCTTCGAGAAGGGCAAGGGCTGGCTGCTCGGCACACTGATCGGCGTGCTGGCGGTCGGCGTCCTCCGCAACGGCCTCAACCTGATGGGCGTGACCTCAGCGGTGCAGGTGTCGGCCATCGGCCTGCTCGTCATCCTCGCGTTGATGATCGACGCGTTCCGCGGGAAGCAATCGTGAGCACTGTGATGAAGACCCCCACCCTCTCCTCCCCCGCCGGGGCCTCGGCGCAGAACGCATCGGGCCTGCAGGGCCTGTGGCAGGCGCTGCCGGACCCGGTGCGCAGCGTGGCCTTCCGGCTGCTCGCGCTCGGCCTGCTGTGCTTGGCGCTGAGCCTCGCCAGCGACGCCTTTCTCACCACCACCAACATCGTCAACGTGTTGCGGCAGGCGGCGCTGCTGTTCCTGCTGGCGTCGGGCGTGACGCTGGTGATCCTCACCGCGGGCCTGGACCTCTCGGTGGGCGCGAACGTGGCCATGAGCGCCTGTCTCGCCGCCACGCTGATGAAGGCCACGGGTTCGATCACGTTGGCGGTGTTCGCCGGCCTGGGCTGCGGCCTGCTGATCGGCATCGCCAACGGCCTGCTGATCACGCTGCTGCGGCTGCCGCCTTTCATCGCGACCTACGGGATGCTCTGGATCCTGCACGGCGTGACCTACTGGTTCATGAAGGGCGAGACCATCCACGGCTTCCCGCCGGCCTTCCGCGCGATCGGCAGCGGCCACTGGTTGGGCATCCCGATCCCGGTCTACCTGATGGTGGCCTTCCTGTTCATCGGCGTGCTGTTCGCGCAGCGCACCCGCTGGGGCCAGGAGATCTATGCCGTGGGCGCCAACCCTGAAGCCGCGCGCCTGTCCGGCGTGCCGGTGAAAAGCCGCCTGGTGCTGGTCTATGCCGTGAGCGGTGCAATGGCCGGGCTGGCCAGCCTGATCTTCCTTGCGCGGCTCAACTCGGCGGAAGGCGACATTGGCGAAGCGCTCACGCTGCCGGCCATCGCGGCCGTGCTGATCGGCGGCACCTCGCTGTTCGGCGGCGTGGGCTCGGTCTTCGGCACGCTGGTCGGCGCACTGATCCTGACGCTGGTACTCAACGGCATGAACCTCTTGGCGATCAGCTCGAACTGGCAACCCGTGGTCACGGGCGTGATCGTCGTACTGGCGGTATTTCTCGACAACCTCACTCGCAAAGGAGACAGAAAATGAAGATGAAGACAACCCACCGGCTCGCCCTGCTCGCCCTGGTTCTCGGCGGCACCTCACTGGCGCAGGCCCAGAGCGGCGAACGCATCGCGGTGTTCACCAAGAACCAGACCAACCCCTTCTTCCAGGCCGTGCGCCTGGGTGCCGACTCGGCCGCCAAGCAGCTCAATGTGAAGGTCACGCACTACGTGCCGACCAAGCCCGACAGCATTCCAGAGCAGATGAGCCAGATCGAGGACGTGATCGTCAAGAAGCCCGACGCGATCGTTTTCACGCCGGTCGACTACAAGGCCATGGGCCCGGCCGTCGGCAAGATCAACGCGGCCAAAATTCCGGTGGTCAACGTGACTGACCGCAGCGAGGTCGGCACCTTCGTTGCCTTCGTCGGCGCCAGCGACTACCAGTTGGGCCTGGAGACCACGAAGTACCTGATCAAGGCCATGGGCGGCACGGGCAATATCGTGGTGCTCGAGGGCGTGAAGGGCTCGCTCACCAGCATCGACCGCGTGCGCGGCTTCAACGATGCGGTCAAGACCGCGCCGGGCGTGAAGGTGGTGGCGTCGCAGCCGGGCAACTACCAGCGCCTGCAGGCCCTGCAGGTGATGGAGAACCTGATGCAGTCGCACCCCAAAATCGACGGCGTGTTCGCCGCCAACGACGCCATGGCCTCGGGCGCCATCGAGGCGCTCGACGGCGCTGGCCGCAAGGCGCTGGTGGTGGGCATCAACGGCACCAAGGAAGCCGTCGACGCGATAAAGGCCGGCAAGATGCTGGCCTCGGGCGACTACAACGGCTTTCTGCAGGGCTGCGTATCGACCATGACCGCGGTGCGCGAACTGCGCAAGCTGCCGGTCGAGAAGAACGTAGTCTTCCCGGCCACGGTGATCGCCAAGGACAACCTGGCGCAGTACGAATCGCCGGTCGAATCGCGCAGCTGCCCCACGTGGGAAGAGGCCATCGCCAAGAAGTGAGCCCCGGGCGCACGGGCCGCCACGACGGTGCCCGTGCGCCCTCTTCCACCCATCCACTCCATCGGAGCACGCCCTTGATTTTCGTTTTCCATCTGCTTGACCGTGCCGACGCTGGCGAGCTGCGCCTGCGCGTGCGGCCAGAACACAAGGCCTACCTCGCCGCGGTCGCCGACCGCATCGCCTTCGCCGGCCCGCTGACCAGCGACGACGGCCAGACCATGATCGGCAGCCTGCTGGCCATCGACTTCCCCGACCGCGCCGCAGCCGAGCACTGGCAGGCTGACGAGCCCTTCACCCGGGCCGGCGTCTACCAGAGCGCCTCGGTGCTCCCCTTCGTCAATCTTTGGCCGCAGATGGCCGGTTTTCCGCCTGCGGCCTGAGCCCGATCCATGACTTTCAAGCACATCGTCATGTGGAACCTGCGCGGCGACTCCGCCGAGGAGAAGGCCCGCGCCATCCACCTCGTGCGCGGCAAGTTCGAGGCCTTGCGCGGCCAGATCCCGGGGCTGCTGCACCTGGAGGTCGGCGTCGACCAGAGCCATGCCGACTACGCCTGCGACGTCGTGCTGTACAGCGAATTCGACAGTCAGGAATCGCTGGCCTCCTATGCCACGCATCCCGCGCACCTGCGGGTGCGCGAGGAGATTGGCGACCTGCGCATCGCGCGGCACCAGGTCGACTACGCGGCGCACTGAGCGCTTCTTTTCTTTTCCCGATCGCCCGGCCATCGTGCTGCGCGGTCTTCCGTCCATCGAACCCGAAGACCCCATGACCACCCCTCTCGATATCGTCGGCCTGTGCGGCAGCCTGCGCCACGCTTCCATCAATCGCGCCGCGCTACGACTCGCCGGCGAAGCGATGCCTGCGGGTATGACGCTGGACATCGCGGAGATCCGCGACATCCCCTTCTTCGACGGCGACGTGATGGCCCAGGGCTGGCCCGCGTCCGTGGCCGCGCTGCGCGAACGCATCCACAAAGCCGACGCCGTGGTCATCGCCACGCCCGAGTACAACTTTTCCACGCCGGGCGTGCTCAAGAACGCGCTCGACTGGCTCAGCCGCGGCGAGGACCAGCCCTTTGCTTTCAAGCCCGTGGCGATCCTGTCGGCCTCGCCCGGCCCGCTGGGCGGCGCGCGTGTGCAATACGACCTGCGCCGCGTGATGCTTTTCATGAACGCCCAGGTGCTGGCCAAGCCCGAGGTCTTCATCGGCGGCGCCGCCGCCAAGTTCTCGCCCGAGGGTGTGTGCAACGACGAGACCACGCGTAAGTTCGTGGGCGACCAGATGGCGGCTTTCGCGCACTGGATCGCGGGCGTGCGGCGCATGAAGGGCTGAGACCGGAAAGCCCTCACGGCTCCCGCGTGCGGGAGAGGAGGCAAGACAAGACATTCGAATGGACCGCACCATGAGCACCCTGAACCCGCCCCGCCACGATTTCGTCTTCACGGCCCAGCCCGCGCGCGTGCGCTTCGCGCCTGGCAGCCTCGCGCACCTGCCGCAGGAGGTCGAGGCACTGGGCGTGCGGCGCGCGCTGGTGCTGTGCACACCGCAGCAGGTTGAGACCGCAGAGCGCGTGTCCGCCCTGCTCGGCCCTCTGAGCGCGGGCGTGTTCAGCGGCGCCGTGATGCACGTGCCGATCGAGGCTGCGCGCGAGGCCCGCGCGCACGCCAATGCGGTCGGCGCCGATGGCGCGGTTGCGGTCGGCGGCGGCTCCACCGTCGGCCTGGGCAAGGCCATCGCGCTCGAGTCGCCGATGCCCATTATCGCGATCCCGACCACCTATGCGGGCTCGGAGATGACGCCGATCTACGGCATCACCGAAGCCGGCGTGAAGAAGACCGGCCGCGATCCGCGCGTGCTCCCGCGCACCGTGCTCTATGACCCGGAACTGTCGGCCGGCTTGCCCGTTGGCCTGTCGGTGGTCAGCGGCATGAACGCCATCGCACACGCCGCCGAAGGCCTGTACGCACGCGACGGCAACCCTGTGATGTCGCTGATGGCCGAGGAAGGCATCCGTGCCATCGCCGAGGGCCTGCGCGGCATCGTGGCAGCACCCTCAAACATCGGCGCGCGCAGCGACTGCCTCTACGGCGCTTGGCTCTGCGGCACGGTGCTGGGCCACGTCGGCATGGCGCTGCACCACAAGCTGTGCCACACGCTGGGCGGCAGCTTCAACCTGCCGCATGCCGAGACCCACACGGTGGTGCTGCCGCATGCGCTGGCCTACAACGCGGCCGCGGCGCCCGAGGCGATGCAGCGCATCGCTCGCGCCATCGGCTGCGACGAGCGCGATGCGCCGGGCGGATTGTTCGACCTGGCCCGGGCCCTGGGCGCACCCACCGCGCTGCGCGAGATCGGCATGCCAAAGGACGGCCTGGTGCGCGTCGCCGACCTGGCCTTGGCCAGCCCTTATTGGAATCCGCGCCCACTGGCGCGCGATGCGCTCATGGGGCTGCTCCATGACGCCTGGGAGGGCCGCCGCCCCGGCACCACGCATCCTTCGCCGCTTCGGCCGAGCACCGGCAACCGCCGCTACAGCTGACGGGTTCTGGAAGCCATCGACCACCGTCGCGGCCGCTGCCCAATCCGAAGTCAGGCCGCGTCGCGATCTCATCGTTTGCCGAGAGGGCGCTGAAGCCAAGGCAGCGTGGCGCGCCTGCTGACGCTTGCGACGGTCATCCTTTCGTCGCGCGGCACCATCTTGGCTATCTCCATGCGCCGACGCAAGAGGTAGTTCCTCGGTGTGCGTGCCAACGAAGCGTTTCGAAGCGCTCGAAGAACGCAGACCGGGACACCGCAGCGATCTCGGCCAGCTCGCCAACGGTCCATACGCGCATTGCATTCGCGTGCATCCGCTGGAGCGCAGGGGCCAGGCGTGTATCGCCCAGCCCGGAAAGCATGCCCGGAGGCGCCGTGTCGGCGGCCATTGAGCGCATCACTTCGACCAGCAAGCATGCCCACCTCGCTTACCAAGGGACTGGCGTGCACATCGCGCCCAGCCTTTCACATGGACCACGTGAGGGAGTAAATGGATGCGCGTAGCGCTCGGCAGCGGCCTGGCACTGGCCTTGCGCTGCGACATCCGGTTGGCCGCCGACCACGCGCGGCCGGCCCTGTCAGACGGGCCCATACAAATACATAAGAAAAAGGTGAGTGAGCTTCGTCGAGCGCCGACCCGCGCTCCTGCGTCTCCGGCATCTCTGATGAACGTCAGCGTCCAGTTCCAACGACTGCTTGCATGTGGCTCGACGACGCAGCGTCACCGGCTCGGACTTACCGCACATTTCCGGCAGGAATTGAGGCGGTAGGAACGGCAGACTTTCGATCGACCAACGTTCTCGTTTATAACCAATTGTTAATAATATTCACAGAATCAGTGTTCGGAGTCAGACATGCGCACGCATCACATTGAGGGAATCTTGCCCTTGCCTTTTGACGATCAGATCGTCGCCCTCGTGAACGACCATGTCCATAATCTCCCGCGCCGACAGAAAAGCTATATTGGCATC
>Ga0308159_1003598_pt1 | contig 15361 bp, 16 predicted proteins | sample PhyCR1_FD_201040 | JGI IMG/M metagenome (GOLD analysis project Ga0308159, IMG submission 201040) | Phyllosphere microbial communities from UC Gill Tract Community Farm, Albany, California, United States - DLSLC.R1 | ecosystem: Host-associated > Plants > Phyllosphere > Unclassified | place: USA... | reverse complement strand
GCTGGTGGCAGACCGGCCCGGACCGATCGAGGACGCGCAGTCCTTCCACAAGCGCACTGCGGGCGCCGAGACCAACGTGGCCATCGGCCTGGCGCGGCTGGGCCTGAAGGTCGGCTGGGCCAGCCGGTTGGGCACCGATTCGATGGGCCGCTTCCTGATCGCCGCCATGAAGGCCGAGGGCATCGATTGCTCGCACGTCATCTGCGACGCGGTGCAACGCACCGGCTTCCAGTTCAAGGGCCGCGTGACCGACGGCAGCGATCCACCGGTCGAATACCACCGCAAGGGCTCGGCCGCCAGCCAGATGACGGCCGACGACGTCGATGTAGCCTGGCTCACGTCCGCACGCCATCTGCACGCCACGGGCGTGTTTCCGGCCATCTCTGCGACCACGCTGCCGGCCGCGATCAAGACGATGGACGTCATGCGCGCCGCCCGCCGCACCATCTCCTTCGACCCGAACCTGCGGCCCACGTTGTGGGCATCCACCGACGCCATGCGCAGCGCCATCAACGACTTGGCGTCGCGTGCCGACTGGGTGCTGCCGGGCATGGAAGAGGGCTTGCTGCTCACCGGCGAAAGCACGCCCGAAGGTGTCGCGCAGTTCTATCGAAAGCTCGGCGCGAAGCTGGTGGTGGTCAAGCTCGGTGCCGAAGGCGCGTATTACGACAGCGAGACGGCGGGCACTGGTCGTGTGCCGGGCTTTCCGGTCAAGGAAGTGATCGACACCGTCGGCGCAGGCGACGGCTTCGCGGCCGGCGTGGTCAGCGCGCTGCTCGAAGGCCGCAGCGTGCCCGACGCGGTGCGCCGCGGCAGCTGGATCGGGGCCCGCTCCGTGCAGGTCCTGGGCGATACCGAAGGCCTGCCGACGCGGGCGCAACTGGAAGAGGCTGGACTGTGAACACCACCGCATCGAAGAAGAACATCGTCGTCTTTCGCGAACTGCCGCCCGATCAGCTGGCCCGCCTGCAGGCCGTGCACCATGTCGTGGTGGCCGACCCCAAGCGCGATCTCGCCGCCTTTCAGGCCGCACTGCCGACGGCGCACGGCCTCATCGGTTCCAGCTACCCGGTCGACGCGGCGTTGCTCGACCGCGCGCCGCAGCTGGAGGTGATCTCCAGCGTGTCGGTGGGCGTGGACAACTACACGCTGGCCGAGCTTCACGCCCGGGGCATCGTGCTGTGCCATACGCCCGGCGTGCTCGACGAAACGGTGGCCGACACCGTGTTCGCGCTGCTGATGGCGACCAGCCGCCGCGTCGTCGAACTCGGCAACCTCGTGCGCGAAGGCCGCTGGGACAAGAACATCGGCGAAGAGCTGTTCGGCTTCGACGTGCACGGCAAGACGATCGGCCTGCTGGGCTTCGGCCGCATCGGGCAGGCGATCGCCCGCCGTGCGGCGCTCGGCTTCGGCATGCCGGTGCTGTACCACGCGCGCCGGCCGGTCGACCTGGCCGCGCAGGCGCCCGAGTTGCAGGGCCGCGCGACGCACACACCGCTGAACGACCTGCTGGCACGCGCCGATTTCGTCGTCGCGATGCTGCCCTTGTCGGATGCGACCCGCGGCATGATCGACGCCGACGTGTTCGCTGCCATGAAGTCCGGCGCCGTCTTCATCAACGGCGGCCGTGGTGCCACGGTGAACGAAGCCGCACTGCTCGCCGCGCTCGACAGCGGCCGCCTGCGCGCTGCTGGCCTCGACGTGTTCGCGATGGAGCCGTTGCCGATGGATTCGGCGCTGCGCACGCATCCGCGCGTCACGCCGCTGCCGCACATTGGCTCCGCCACGCACGAGACGCGCCATGCGATGGCCGAACTCGCGACGACCAATTTACTGCAGGCGCTGGCCGGCGAGAAGCCGACTGCCGTCTACGACACGGCGGCCGTGTGAGTACCCGCGCGCCGCGCCCCAAGCCCGCCGGCCATCGAGCCACCATCGCGGACGTGGCGGCGGCGGCGGGCGTGTCGAAGGCGACGGTGTCGCGCTTCTTCAACCACCGCGAGCGCCTGCTGAGCCCCGACATCGCGGCGCGCGTCGAAGCCGCCATCGCCACGCTGGGCTACTCGCCGAGCCCGATGGCCCAGGCGCTGAGCCGCGGCAAGTCGCGCCTCATCGGCCTCATCGTCGCGGACATCACCAACCCTTATTCGGTGGCCGTGCTGCGCGGTGCGGAGAAGGCCTGCCAGGACGCTGGCTATCTCGTGATGTTGTTCAACCTCGGCAACGAGAGCGGGCGCGAGCGCGAGGCCATTGATGCGCTCGCCGGCTATCAGGTCGACGGCTTCATCCTCAACACGCTGGGCCGCGGCGCCGGCGTGGTCGATGCGGTGGCGCTGCACGGCAAGCCGGCGGTGCTGGTCGACCGGCGCCATGCCGGCATGCATGCGGACTTCGTCTCGCTGGACAACGCCGGCGCGATGGCGCAGGTCTGCGAGCACCTGCTCGAAGGCGGCTGGCGCGAGCTGCTTTACGTCACCGAACCGCAGAAGGGCGTGAGCACCCGACGCGAGCGCACGGGCGCTTTCAACGACTGCGTCGCGGCCCATGCGCCCCAGGTCAAGGGCGAGGTCTTCGAGAGCGAGGAGGGCGACACCGCGGGCCTGGAAGCGGCGCTGCGGGCGCTGCATCAGCGGGCAAAGCGCGGGCGGCGTCGGGCGGCGGTGATCTCGGGCAACGCGGTGGTCACGCTGCGCGTGGCGGCGGCCATGACGCAACTGGGCTGGCACTTCGGTCGCGAGCTGGGTTTCGTCGGCTTCGACGATCCCGAATGGGCGCCGTTGATCGGCCCTGGCCTCACGACGCTGGCGCAGCCGACCGACGAAATCGGGCGCGCTGCGGCCGGCTGCCTGATCGAGCGCCTGCGCGGGCTCGAAGGCGCAGCGCGCCAGCGGCTGTTGCCGGGCGAGCTGGTGGTGCGAGGCTCATCGTCCTCCTCCGTGCTCGCGACGTAGCATCGCGCCAGCGCGCCACCGACATCAGAAGCTCGGTGCGGTGTCCGAGGTGATGGTGTTCTTGAGCTGCTGCTCCGCTTCGGCGAACACGTCGCCGATGTAGGCGGCGCTCGCGACCAGCACGGCTTCGGTGCTGGCAATCGGCGGCGGGACATCCCAGAACAGCGAGGTCGGCGGCTTGTTCTGCGGGCCGCAACCGGCGAGGGCGGCGCCAACCGCCAGGACGCCGAGGAGGGACAGGGCTTTGGAGAACGATGGAGTGGACATGAGGGCTACCAGGTGGCGTGGCCCCACGACACAGGATGAAACGATGCGGGGCCGGGCGCCGATGGTCCGCGAAGCACGCGGCGTTCACCAGACCACGGAAGGCCTATGGCCGCTGACGTACGGCCGTCGGCGTACGGCCGATCGATGTGGACCCGACAACGGCATCCATGCGCGCTACACCGTCAGTTGCGTGGTCGACAGCACCTCCTTGAGCACCATGAAGCTGCGCACCTGCCGCACGCCGGGCAGGTAGAGCAACTGCTCGGCGTGCAGCCGGTTGAAGCTCTCGTGGTCGCGCGTGCGCAGCATCATGAAGTAGTCGAACTCACCCGTGACCACGTGGCATTCGAGGCAACCCGAGACCTTCTGCACGGCCTTCTCGAAGTCGGCGAAAGACTCCGGCGTGGAGCGGTCGAGCACGACGCCGATCATCACCAGCATGCCGGCGTCGAGCGCGCGTGGCGCCAGCAGCGCGACGATGCCGCGGATCATGCCCATCGCCTTGAGACGTTCCACGCGGCGCAGGCAGGCCGGCGCGCTCAGGTTGACCTTCGCCGCCAGCGCGACGTTGGACACCGAGGCATCGCGCTGCAGCGCACGCAGGATGGCGCGGTCGGTGCGGTCCAGCGTGTCCTTCAGCGACGCCGCGGCGGTGGCGCTCGGCGTTCGGCGTTTTGTTGTGACCATGGTTCAATCTCCGCATTAAAAAAACGATAAAGGCATTTTGAAGGTCGATTGAATCGGCGTGTGGCGCTTGATTTTGCAACCCTGTGTCGCGGCTTCATTTCTAAGATCGAGTCCACGCATTTGCTGTCGAACGCACCAGGACCACACTCATGAATCTGCAGAAATTCCCGCGCTATCCGCTCACCTTCGGCCCCACTCCCATCCAGCCGCTCAAGCGGCTGAGCGCGCACCTGGGCGGCAAGGTCGATCTCTACGCCAAGCGCGAGGACTGCAACAGCGGCCTGGCCTTCGGCGGCAACAAGACGCGCAAGCTCGAATACCTCATCCCCGAGGCGCTCGAGGGCGGCTACGACACGCTGGTGTCGATCGGCGGCATCCAGTCGAACCAGACCCGCCAGGTCGCGGCGGTGGCGGCGCACCTGGGCCTCAAGTGCGTGCTGGTGCAGGAGAACTGGGTCAATTATTCCGACGCGGTGTACGACCGGGTCGGCAACATCGAGATGTCCCGCATCATGGGTGCCGACGTGCGCCTCGATGCCGCGGGCTTCGACATCGGCATCCGCAAGAGCTGGGAAGACGCGATGGAGAGCGTTCGTCAGGCCGGCGGCAAGCCTTTCCCGATTCCCGCAGGCTGTTCCGAACATCCGAGGGGTGGCCTGGGCTTCGTGGCATTTGCCGAAGAGGTGCGCCAGCAGGAAGCCGAACTCGGCTTCAAGTTCGACTACATCGTGGTCTGCGCCGTCACGGGCAGCACGCAGGCCGGCATGGTGGTGGGCTTCGCGGCGGATGGCCGCGCCGACCGCGTGATCGGCATCGACGCGTCGGCCAAGCCGGAGAAGACCTATGAGCAGGTGCTTCGCATCGCGAAGAACACGGCCGAACTGGTCGAGCTCGGCCGCGACATCACCGAGAAGGACGTGGTGCTCGACACCCGCTTCGGCGGCCCGGAGTACGGCTTGCCCAACGAAGGCACGCTGGAGGCGATCCGCCTGAGCGCACGCTTCGAAGCCATGCTGACCGACCCGGTGTACGAGGGCAAGTCGATGCATGGGATGATCGAGAAGGTGCGCCTGGGTGAGTTCCCGCCGGGCTCGAAGGTGCTGTATGCGCACCTGGGCGGCGTGCCTGCGTTGAGTGCGTACAGCTTCATCTTCCGCAACGGCTGAGAACGTGCGAATGAACCTGCTGCAGCACGCCCCCATCGCGTCGGGTCGGCGCATGCAGTGGGTCTGCGGCGCCGAGGTCGTCGACGAGGCCTTGGCCGTCGCGGCCGAGCTGGCGCGCTCGTACGGCATCGGCGTCGATCTCTGGCGCATCGACGACTGGGCGGGCATGGCGCAGGAGGGCATTGCCTGCGAGCAGCGGTGGCGGCGGGGCGATGGCGTCGACGTGGGCAGCCGCTTCGAGCGACTGATGGCACCGACGCAGGGGCCCATCCTCGCCATCACGCGCGGCCCGCGCGAGCTGCCCGAAATGCTGCGCGCCTTCGTGCCCGCGGGGCGCCGCTATCTCAGCCTCTGCGGGCCGGACGTCGATGCGCTGCGCGCGACTGCGCTGCGGCTCGATGTCGAGACCGACATCGAGTGGGCGAAGCTCGCCTCCATCTAGAGCCTGTTGACGTTACGCCGCAAGCTGCGTCCTGAGGTAGGCCAAAAAAGCCTGCGCCGTCCGTGACAGCGTGCGGCCCACGAGCGTCTGTACCTCGATGTTGCGCAGGTCCAGGCCACGGTCCTTCAACGGCAGCGCCACCAGTTCGCCGCGCTCGACGACGTCGCGCACCGAAATCTCGCCACCGATCGTGATGCCCAGGGGCGTGTGGCGCAGGAAGCCCAGCAGGCTGCTGAGGTAGCTGCTGGTCAGCACCGGCTCGACCGGCAGCCGCTGCCGATGGCAGGCGATGTCGAACAGCTGGCGCACCGTCGCATCCGGCTCCGGCAACGCGAGCGGGTAGGGCGTCAGTTGCCGCAGGCTGATCTGCTTGAAGCGCACCAGGGGGTGCGTGGGCCGCATCACTGCCAGCACGGGCGATGGCTGGAGGTGCTCGACCTTGATGTCCTTCTCCGCGCCGCGACTCATGACGAAGCCGATGTCGGCGTCGCAGAGCAGGATGCGCCGGGTGCAGTCGGCCGGTGGATGCACACCCAGGTGGAACTGGATGCCGGGGTGCTGCACGACGAACTCACTGATCGCGCGTGGCAGGAACTCCATCGAGAAGCCTTCGGTGGCGACGAGGCGCACGCGGCCACGCTGCATGCCCTGCAAGGCCTGAACGTCGCCCACGACCCGCTCTGCATCGTGCGCCGACCGAATGGCGTGCACCGCGAGCAGTTCGCCCGCCGCACTCGGCACCATGCCGCGCGCATGGCGGTCGAACAGGCTCACCTCCAGCAGCGCTTCCAGTTGCGCGATGTGCCGGCTGATGGCCGAGCTGGCGACGTTGAGCCGCGTCGAGGCCTCGCTGATCGAGCCGCAGCGAACGACTTCCAGGAAGTAGCGCAGGGCGGTGTCTTGCAACTGACGGGCGATGAGTTGAGAGGTGGCCATGGGAGAGGGTGGGAAGTGTGTCGGTACCCGGTCGTCGAACGTTGGTCGAGCGTTGCCTTTTCTGGATCGCTCACGTCGAAATTCTGTAAGGCCTGAAACGCTGTCGAGGCGCCATTCTTGCAATTGTTCGAGCGATCCGGTTCAGCTTTTCGTCAACGTATTGCAAGGAGCTTGTCATGGGGCATCTATCCACCACGCTGGTGCGGCGCGCACTTCTGTCGATCGCGCTGATGGCAGCTGCGACGGCGCATGCCGGCAAGGCCAACGACACACTCACCTACGCCTCCGACAGCGAGGTCGACAACGTGAGCCCGTACCACAACAACATGCGCGAAGGCGTGATCCTGGCCGCCATGGCCTGGGACACGCTGATCTATCGCGACACCAAGACCGGCGAGTTCAAGCCGCAACTCGCCACCGCGTGGAAGTGGGATTCGCCCACCGCGCTCAACGTGACCCTGCGCCAGGGCGTGACCTTCCACAACGGCGACAAATTCAGTGCCGACGACGTGGTCTACACCTTCAACGAGGTCACCGGCCCCGACGCGAAGATCGCCACGCGGCAGAACACCGACTGGATCAGGAACGTCGAGAAACTGGGCGAGTACCAGGTGCGCATCAACCTCAAGACGCCGTTCCCGGCCGCACTCGAATACCTGTCGGGCCCGACGCCGATCTACCCCGCGGCGTACTTCAAGAAGGTCGGGCTCGAGGGCTACAGCAAGGCGCCGATCGGCACCGGCCCCTACAAGATCACGGCCGTCACGCCGGGCCAGGGCGTGACCATGGTCAAGAACACCGCCTACTTCAAGGACAGCCCGCTCGGCCAGCCCAAGATCGGCAACGTGAAGTTCGTCGTCGTCCGCGATCCGGAGGCGCGCATGGCCCAGCTGATGACTGGCGCGGTCGACTGGATCTGGCGCGTGCCGGCCGACCAGGCCGAGTCGCTCAAAGCCGCACCCAACCTCACGGTGCTCAGCGGCGAGACCATGCGCGTCGGCTTCATCACCATCAACAACAACGGCACCACGCCGGAGTCCACGCCCTTCAAGGACGTGCGGGTTCGCCAGGCGGTGAACATGGCGATCAACCGCAAGGGCCTGGCCGACAGCCTGGTGCGCGGCGGCAGCCAGCCGGTGTACGCGACCTGCTTTCGCACGCAGTACGGCTGCGAGACCACCAAGGTGGTGAAGTACGCCTACGACCCCGCCAAGGCGAAGGCGCTGCTGGCCGAAGCCGGCTTCCCCAACGGTTTCGACACCGACATCTGGGCCTACCGCGAGCGCGACTACGCCGAAGCCATGATCGGCGACCTGCGCAAGATCGGGATTCGCGCACGGCTGCATTTCGTGCAGTACCCGGCGCTGCGCAACGAGGTGCGTTCCGGCCGTGCGCCGCTGACCTTCCAGGCCTGGGGTTCGTTCTCGATCAACGACGCCTCGGCCTTCGCCGGCAACTTCTTCAAGGGCGGGCCCGACGACACGGCCAAGGACCCGCAGACCATCGCACTGCTGCAGACGGCGGACGCCACGGTCGACAAAACGGAGCGCAAGGCCAAGTATGCGCAGGCGCTGCAGCGCATCTCCGAACAGGCCATGTGGGCGCCGCTGTTCTCGTACTCGACCAACTACGCGTTCACGTCGGACCTGAAGTTCGATGCCCAGCCCGACGAGCTGCCGCGCTTCTTCGCGGCCAGCTGGAAGTAAGGCACCTGCGTAGCGACGGGCTCTGCAATGCTGATCTACATCTTCCGCCGGCTGCTGGTGGCGCTCTCGGTCATGCTGACCGTGGCGGTCGTCAGCTTCATGCTGCTGCACCTGTCGGGCGACCTGGCCACGGCCATCGCCGGGCCCGAATCCACCGCGGCCGACGTGGAGAAGATCCGCGTGCAGTACGGCCTCGACCGACCGATCGCCGCGCAGTTCTTCGACTGGCTCGGTGCGGCCGCGCGGCTGGACTTCGGGCGCTCGTTCTACTTCCAGAACACGGTTGCCGAACTCATCGGCGAGCGCCTGCCGATCACGCTGAAGCTCGGCGGCGTGGCGCTGCTGCTGGCGGTGGTGGTCGCGATTCCGCTGGGCGTGCTGGCCGCCATCTACCGCGACACCTGGATCGATCGTCTGTCGCTGATGGTGGCGGTGGTGGGGCAGGCGATGCCGACCTTCTGGTTCGCGCTGACGCTGATCATCGTGTTCGCCGTCGGCCTCAAATGGCTGCCGGTGGCGGGCAACGGAAGCTGGCAGCATTTCGTGCTGCCGGCCATCGCGCTGGGCTACTACGCCATGCCGGCCATGATGCGGCTCACACGCGCCGGCATGCTCGACGTGCTCGGCTCCGACTACATCCGCACGGCCCGCGCCAAGGGCCTGAGCCCGGCGCGCGTGGTTTTTAAGCATGCACTGCGCAACGCCATCATCCCGGTGGTGGCGCTGGCTGCGGTGGAGCTCGGCTTCATGCTGGGCGGCTCGGTGGTCATCGAGTCGGTGTATTCGATGCAGGGTCTCGGCCAACTGGCGTGGGACTCGATCTCGCGCAACGACTACCCGGTGGTGCAGGCCGTGGTGCTGATCATCGCGGTGTTCTACATCGGTCTGACGTTCGTGGCCGATGTGCTCAATGCGGCGCTCGACCCGCGTATGCGTACACGCTGAGGAAGCGCCATGAACACTTCCACCCTGTCCTCTTCCGCGATCGGCGTCGCACCCACGTTGACGCTGCCACCGACGCCCGCATGGCGACGCCTGCTGCGCCGCGTGCTCGGCCAGCACGGCCTCACCCTCGGTGCGGTCATCCTCGGCTTGATCGCGCTCGCTGCATTGTTCGCGCCCTGGCTGGCGCCGCACGACCCGTATGCGCAGGACGTCACCCGCCGGCTCATCCCGCCGATCTGGCACGACAAGGGCTCGTGGGAACACCTGCTCGGAACCGACAAGCTGGGCCGCGATTACCTGAGCCGCCTGCTGTTTGGTGCACGCGTGTCGCTGATCATCGGCCTCGTCACGGCCGTGATCGCCGGCGTCATCGGCACCACGCTCGGCGTGCTGGCCGGCTACTACGGTGGCCGGGTCGATGCGGTCATCAGCTACATCATCACCACGCGCCTGGCCATGCCGGTGGTGCTGGTGGCGCTGGCCATGGCGTCGCTCGTCGGCGGTTCGCTGCAGGTGGTGATCGTGCTGCTGGGCCTGCTGCTGTGGGACCGTTTCGCCATCGTCACGCGGTCGGCCACGCAGCAGTTGCGCGACGCCGAGTTCATCGCCGCAGCGAAGGCGCTGGGTGCTTCGACGCCGTACATCCTGCTGCGCGAGCTGCTGCCCAACCTGATGAGCGCGCTCACGGTGGTGGCCACGCTGGAGATGGCGCACGCGATCCTGCTCGAATCCACGCTGTCCTTCCTCGGCCTGGGCGTGCAGCCGCCGACGCCGTCGTGGGGACTGATGGTGGCCGAAGGCAAGGCCTACATGTTCTTCCAGCCCTGGGTGATCCTGATCCCCGGCGTGGTGCTGGCGCTGCTGGTGCTGGCCATCAACCTGGTCGGCGACGGCATCCGCGACCTCAACGCCCCCGACAGCCGCAACTGAAAGGCATCGCCATGAACGCTCCCTTGCTGGACGTGAAGAACCTGCGCGTCGACCTGCCCACCGAACGCGGCCTGCTGCATGCCGTGCGTGGCATCGACTTCCACGTGAACCGCGGCGAGATGCTGTGCCTGGTCGGCGAATCGGGCTGCGGCAAGTCGATGACTTCGCTCGCGCTGATGGGCCTGCTGCCGCGCAGGGCGGTGCGCACGGCCGACCACATCCGCTTCGATGGCGTCGACCTGCAGACGCTGCCGGAGAAGGGCATGACCGCACTGCGCGGTGCGCGCATGGCCATGATCTTCCAGGAGCCGATGACCTCGCTCAACCCGTCGTACACACTGGGCGACCAGCTGTGCGAGGCGCTGCGCGCGCACCGCAAGGTCACGGCCGCCGAAGCGCGGGACCGCGCGGTGCACCTGCTGGAGCGCGCCGGCGTGCCGCAGGCGGCCGACCGCATGCGCCAGTACCCGCACCAGCTCTCGGGCGGCCTGCGCCAGCGCGTGATGATCGCGATGGCGCTGATGTGCGGCCCCGACCTGATCATCGCGGACGAGCCGACCACCGCGCTCGACGTGACCATCCAGGCGCAGATCCTGCGGCTCATCCGCGAGCTGCAGAAGGAGTTCGGCACGGCCGTGGTCTTCATCACCCACGACCTCGGCGTGGTGGCGCGCATCGCCGACCGCGTGGCCGTGATGTACGCCGGCGAGGTGATCGAGACCGCGCCCGTCGGCGAGCTGTTCGCACGGCCGACGCATCCGTACACGCGCGGGCTGCTCAACTGCATTCCCGTTCGCGGCAAGACACTGCCCGGTAGCCACCTGCAGGCGATCCCCGGCGTGGTGCCGAGCCTGGTGGGCGAGGTGCGGGGCTGCGCTTTCGCCAACCGCTGTTCGTTCGTGCAGCCGGCCTGTGCGGAGACGCCGCCTTACGTGGCCTTGAACGATCGGCATGCGGTGCGCTGCGTGCATGCGCAGACCGAGATGGCGGAGGCGGCATGAACGTGGACGTCGATCCAACACCGACGCCATCGGACGTCATCGCACTGGAGCTCTGCGCGCTGACCCGTGTCTACCAACTCAAGCGCGGCCTGTTCCGCACGCCCGGCCAGATCAAGGCCGTCGACGACGTCTCGCTGCGCATCCGCAAGGGTGAGACGCTGGGCCTCGTCGGCGAATCGGGCTGCGGCAAGAGCACGCTTGCGAAGATGCTGCTGGGCTTGCTGGCACCGACCTCGGGCAACGTGCTGATCAACGGGCGCGAGATCGACCCGACCCGTCGCGAGGCCCTGGCGCGCTCGGTGCAGCCGATCTTCCAGGACCCGTACTCGTCGCTCAACCCGCGCCGCACCGTGGCCGACATCGTGGGCGTGCCGCTGCGGCTGCACCAGGTCGGCACGCATGCCGAGCAGGCGAAGCGCGTCAAGGAGATGCTCGACCTGGTCGGCATGCCCGAGCGCACGCACCGCCAATACCCGAACCAGCTCTCGGGCGGACAGCGGCAGCGCGTCGCCATCGCGCGTGCGCTGGTGCTGCGGCCTGAGATCCTGATCTGCGACGAGCCGACATCGGCGCTCGACGTGTCGGTGCAGGCGCAGATCCTGAACCTGCTGCTCGACCTGAAGGCCGAATTCGGGCTGACCTATCTCTTCATCAGCCACGACCTCGGCGTGGTCGAGCACCTGGTCGACCGCGTCGCGGTGATGCACCGCGGCCAAGTCGTCGAGCTCGGCACCCGCGAGCAGATCTTCGCGCGGCCCGAGCATGCGTACACCCGCATGCTGCTGGCGTCGGCGCTCACGCCGGAGCCGGGCCTGGGCATTCCCGACATCGAACGTGCGCTGCCGCTCGCCGTCGCATGACCTTTCGTTCTTCCATCCCATCTACCGAGACATCACCATGAGTCGTCAACAAGCCATCGACCAGACGCTGGCCCGCTTCGACGACGGGCGCTTCCAGCAGACGCTGGCGCGCCGCGTCGCCTTCCGCACCGAAAGCCAGGACGCGGCCAGCGGGCCGATCCTGCGCGCCTACCTGGACGACGAGATCGCGCCGCAGCTCGATGCGCTGGGCTTCACCTGCCGCATGGTCGACAACCCCATCGCCGGCAAGAGCCCCTTCCTGCTGGCCGAGCGCATCGAAGCCGATGCGGCCTTCACGATGCTCACCTACGGCCACGGCGACGTGGTGCGCGGCTACGACGCGCATTGGCGCGCGGGCCTGAAGCCATGGGACATCGTGGTCGAGGGCAACCGCTGGTACGGCCGCGGGACCGCCGACAACAAGGGCCAGCACACCATCAACCTCACGGCGCTGGAGCAGGTGATCGCGGTGCGCGGCGGTCGACTGGGCTACAACGTGAAGATCATCCTGGAGATGGGCGAGGAGGACGGCTCGCCGGGCCTCAACGAGGTCTGCGCTGCGAACAGCGAGCTGCTCGCGTCCGACCTGTTCATCGCCTCCGATGGCCCGCGCGTGTCGGCCTCCCGCGCCACGATGTTCCTCGGCTCGCGCGGCGTCTTCAACTTCGACCTGCACCTGAAGCTGCGCGAGGGCGGCCATCATTCGGGCAACTGGGGCGGCCTGCTGCGCAACCCGGGCATCCGCCTGGCGCATGCGATCGCCTCGCTCGTCGATGCCAAGGGCCGCATCCTCGTGCCCGGCCTGCTGCCCAAGGAGTTGCCGGAGAGCGTGCGCACGGCGCTGAAGGACATCACGGTCGGCGGCGACGTGAACGACCCCGAGATCGATCCCGACTGGGGCGAGCCCGGCCTGTCCGCTGCCGAGCGGGTGCTCGGCTGGAACAGCCTGGAGGTGCTGGCCTTCACCACCGGCAACCCGACCATGCCGGTGCATGCCATTCCTTCGGATGCGCGTGCGCACTGCCATATGCGCTACGTCGTCGGCAGCGACCACACGCACTTCCTCGACCACATCCGCGCGCACCTCGACGCGCACGGCTTCGACGATGTCGAACTGCGCGGCACCGACATGCGCATGGCGGCCACCCGGCTCGACCCCGATGACGCCTGGGTGCGTTGGGGCTTGGCTTCGATCGAACGCAGCACCGGCAAGCGGCCCGCGCTGCTGCCCAATCTGGGCGGCTCGCTGCCCAACGAGGTGTTCTCCGAAACGTTGGGCCTGCCGACGCTGTGGGTGCCGCATTCGTACCCGGCGTGTTCGCAGCACGCGCCCAACGAACACATCCTGGCCGACGTGACGCGCGAGTCGCTACACATCATGGCGGGCCTGTTCTGGGACCTGGCCGAAGAAGGGCCGGGCGTCTTCAAGGAACGTCGATGAGCGCGCGGGATATCGAGTCGGCCATCGCCTGGCTCGCCGACCAGCGCAGCGCGATGCAGACCGCGCTGGCCGACCTGGTCGACATCGAGTCCAACAGCCACGACAAGGCCGGCACCGACCGTGTGGCCGAGGCCATGCGCGGCTGGCTGATCGCCGACGACATCGAGGCGACGCACCACGCCGACCCGGCCGAGGGCGACGTGCTGCTCGCGCGCCTGCCGGGCATCGACGCGTCCCAGGCACCCGTGGTGCTGATGGGCCACCGCGACACGGTGTTCCCGACGGGCACGGTGCTGCAGCGCCCGTGGCGCGTCGACGGCGATCGCGGCTACGGCCCGGGTGTGTCCGACATGAAGTCCGGCCTGGTGCTGCAGTGCTTCGTGCTGATGGCCCTGCGCCGCACGGCACCGTTGCCGTTCCCGGTGCTCGGGCTGTTCACCGCCGACGAGGAGATCGGCTCGCAACGCGGCCGCATCGCCATCGAGGCGCATGCGCGCGGCGCGCGGGCCGCCTTCAACGCCGAGCCGGGCCGGGTCAGCGGCAACCTCGTGACCGCGCGCAAGGGCGGCGCCAACTTCGTCATCGAGGTCACCGGCCGCGCTGCGCATGCCGGCATGAACCACGCCGACGGCGCCAGCGCCATCGAGACCCTGGCGCGCAAGATCCAGGCGCTGCACGCGTTGACCGACTACGACGCGGGCATCACCGCCAACGTCGGGCTCATCAGCGGCGGCATGTCGAGTAACACCGTGGCGCCGTCGGCGCAGGGCAAGCTCGACGTACGCTTCTGCACGCTGGAGCAGCGCGAAGTGCTGTTCGCGCGCATCCGCGAGATCGTGGCCGAACCGGGTGTGCCGGGAACCGAGGCCACGGTCACACAAACGTCGGAGTTTTTGCCGCTCGAGTCGAAGTGGAGCGAAGACCTGCTGGCGCGCTACCAGGCGAGCGCCGCACAGATCGGCTTCGCGGTGGAAGGCGAATTCACCGGTGGCTGCTCCGACGCCGGCTTCACCGCATCGCTCGGCATCCCGACGCTTTGCGGCGTCGGCCCGGTCGGCGCCAAGGCGCACACCGACCAGGAATACTGCTGCCTCGACACCCTGGTGCCGCGTGCGCAGGCGCTGCTGCACACGATTGCGGCGTTGGCTTAAGCGCCTGTCCCCTCGGGGCGGGCAACGGACGGCAGAACTGCCCGCTCGAAATGCAGCACCCCGAGCTTCGACAGCCGGTCGGGGTACTCCCAGAACGCTTCGTCGAGCGTTTGGAGGGTTTCCAATTCGGCCGGACTCAGCTGTTGATAAAGATCCATCAACGCCTGAATCTTGGGTGATCCGTCGAGCCGGTCGAGCATGGCGCGCATTTGCTGCACAAGGGAATGCATCTTCAGCGCGCCGACGTCGGCCAGCGCGGCGATGGCCGTGCGGCAGTTGGCTTCGCCCCAGTTGCAGAAGAATTGAAGGAAGCCTCCGTTGTTGACGTCGGCCTCGAGGCGCCACAGCGCGGCGAGCTGCTGCTCGCGCAACGGCAAGGCGTCGAGTTGCCAATCGGCAGCTTTCAGCGCCGCCATGCCTTCGTCCTGCAGTTGCTCCCAGCACAGTGTGAAAACGTTCATCATGCCCTCGTCGGAGCAGGGCCATAGCGCGGGCCAGTCAAGCTCATGGCCGTCGTCGACCAACACCCAATGCAGTCGCTCTGCGGGTGTTGCTTCTCGAGGCGGACGTGTCGTTTCAATGGCTCGCGCAGCACGCGCCCGTTGCTCAGTGTGAGTGTCAGTGCGTCAGCATCGATGTCGATCGTGCGGATGGCGTGGACCGACTCGCTCATGGCAGATGGACGTGCACGCGTCAGGCCACTTCGGCGATCAGCTCGATTTCGACGCAGCACCCCATCGGAATCTGCGCCACGCCGAAGGCGCTGCGCGCATGCGCACCCTTTTCCGGGCCGAAGACCTCTGCAAACAGCTCGCTCGCGCCGTTGGTCACCAGATGCTGCTCGGTGAAGGTCGAGGTCGAGTTGACCAAGCTCATCA
>Ga0308159_1003597_pt1 | contig 15362 bp, 14 predicted proteins | sample PhyCR1_FD_201040 | JGI IMG/M metagenome (GOLD analysis project Ga0308159, IMG submission 201040) | Phyllosphere microbial communities from UC Gill Tract Community Farm, Albany, California, United States - DLSLC.R1 | ecosystem: Host-associated > Plants > Phyllosphere > Unclassified | place: USA... | reverse complement strand
CAAAACCACCCAGGACCTGGCGAAGCAACGTGAAGCTCTCGCCAAGCTGACCAAGACCGGCGCCTATGGCGAGGCCGAGGCGGCCAAGATCTCGGCTCAGCTCGATAAGCAGCAGATCGCCTTGGCCAAGTCTGCCCTCGACGAACAGAGGGCCCTGAACAGCCTGCTGGGTGCCATCGACCCAGCTCGCGCTGCACTCGCCAAACTGGACACGCAGGTCGAGCAGCTTGGCAAGCACCTGGATGCCGGGCGGATCAGCCAGGACCAATACAACAGCGCCCTGGGCAAGATCGACAAGGATTACGCCAAGCTCGAAAAGACCACCACCGGCTTCGACAAACTGCGTCTCGGCACCCGCCAGGCTCAGGAAAACGTAGTTCAGCTCGGTAACGCGCTGTCGTCGGGTGATTGGGGCAGCGGCGTGCGAGCGGTTGCTCAGCTGGGGGCTGGGGCAGGTGCAGGTGCTGCGGGGTTGCTCGCTATTCTGGCGCCGCTGGCCTTGGCCACCGCTGCCGTGGGTGGCCTAGCGTATGCCTACCACAAAGGCAGCGAAGAACAGGACAGCTACAACAAGTCGCTGATCCTTACCGGCAACTATGCAGGGGTTAGCGCTGGGCAGTTGGGCGACATGGCGCGCCAAGTCAGCGCGATTGTTGGCACGACAGGGCAGGCTGCTGCAGTTCTGGCTCAGTTGGCAGACAAGGGCAAGATCGCGGGCGAAAGCTTCGCCAGCATCGCTCAGGCCGCTGTGTCGATGCAGGAGGCGACCGGCAAGGCCGTCAGCGAGACGGTATCCGAGTTCGTCAAACTTGCTGACGATCCGGTAAAGGCATCCGCAGCGCTGAACGAGCAGTACCATTACCTAACTGCCTCGGTTTACTCCCAAATCGTCGCTCTGGAGAAGCAAGGCGATCACGCCGCTGCGGTAAAGCTCGCAACCGATACTTATGCTGATGCGATAAACGAGCGCACTCCAAAGATTCTGGCGAACCTAAGCCTTTGGGAAAAGGCGTACAACGCAGTCGCGCGCGCTGCTGACGGCATCAAAAATATCGGCCGACGCGACATCAATTCGGACATCGAAAGCGCGAAATCTGACCTTCTTGAAGCGCAGAGCATGGACGGTTTGTTCCAGAACAAGAAGTCCAAGGATGCACTGATAGAGTTCCGGCAGAACCGTCTGAACATGCTGGAGGACGAGAAAGCGGCCCAGGCCGATATCGCTAAGTGGGAGGGTGAGCAGGCCAAGGCCCAGGGCGAAGCAGTGTCGTCCATGGCAAAGATTGATGCTCTGACGAAATCATCCTGGACGAATGAGCAGAAGCGGGCGGACGCACTCAAGGACTACAAAAAACAACTCGAAGATATTCGTAAGGTAGCGCCGAATGACCCTCGCCTGGCCCAGGCCACGGTCGATAAAAATATTGCCAACATCAACGACAAGTTTAAAGACCCGAAAGCAGCTGGCACCCAAGTCGACTTGACCAGCTTCAACAACGCCAAGAACGACCTGGCGGCCATCACCGACACCTACAAAAACTATCAGAAGGAACTGGAGGCAGCGCAGAAGGCCGGCTTGCTATCCGAGGCTGACTACCTGCTGCGGCGCCAGGCGCTGATCGGCAACCAACTGGACCAGACGACTGCAGCCTACGAGGCTGAGATTACCGCGCTGGAAGCCGCCAAGGGCAAGAAGACAACGTCAGCCGCTCAAAGCATCCAGTTGGACCAGAAAATCGCTGACGCACGCGCAGGGATGGTCAAGGCGCAGAAGGATGCTGACAGCCAGCTTGAGGTGTTGGCGACCAACGAGACTGGGCGACTCGCCAAGCAGGAGCGGGCGATCAGCTCGTACGTGCAGGCTCTGGGGCAGCAACAGCGGGCTTTGGAACTGGCGGGCCAGCGCGCAGTGCTCGGCGTGGGGCAGGGCGATCGCCAAAACGCGCTCAGCGGCGAACTGAATAGCCAGCAAGACCGGTTTGCTCAGCAGTCGCTGGAGCTGGCCAACCAGAAGTCTGACCCGTCGCGCAACATGTCGGAGGAAGAGTTCAAGCGGAAGTCGCAGGCGCTTGCCGATGCGAACAAGGCCGCGACGGACCAGATCCGGCAGAACTATGCGGATGTGGAGAACGCCCAGGGCGATTGGACGAAGGGCGCAACGGCAGCCTGGGATAACTACCTGGATTCGGCGCGCAACATCGCCGGGCAAACCAAAAGCCTGTTCGGCAACGCCTTCAGTTCCATGGAGGATTCCATCGTTAACTTTGCCATGACCGGCAAGGCGTCGTTCTCGGACTTCGCCAAATCGATCCTGGCCGACATGGCGCGTATCGCGACCCGCCAAGCCAGCTCCGCATTGCTGGGCAGTCTGGTTGGTGCGGCGGCAAGCTACCTCGGAGGTAGTGCTGCTGGCGGCGGCAATGGGCTGGCTGCCGGGTCTGCTGGCGCTACATCGTCAAACCTCGGCGCCTCTTCGGCTGGCTACTCCAACACCTACTTCCCGCAAGCCGAGGGCGGCGCGTGGTCGGGCGGTGTGCAGATGTTCGCCGACGGCGGTGCATTCACGAACTCCATCGTCAGCAAGCCCACGGCGTTTGGCATGGCCAACGGCAAGACCGGCGTCATGGGTGAAGCTGGTGAGGAAGCAATCATGCCGCTAACCCGGACGTCGAGCGGCAAGCTTGGGGTTATGGCCATGGGCGGCGGCGGGGCTGGCGGAACGCAGATCAATGTCGAAGTACACATCGACGGTGACGGAAACGCATCGTCAACCGCTGACGCGCCTGGCTATGACCTCTTTGGCAAGGAACTGGCGACGTTCGTAGAGCAGAAGTATCAGGAGCTGCGGAGTAGGGACATGCGCCAGGGCGGTGTGATCAACAACGCAATCAAGGGGCGATGATGGCTATCGAACGATTCATCTGGGCAACGGAGAAAGGCGCGGAGGGCGATATTGCCCAGCGCGTCCGCTCCAAGAAGTTCGGAGATGGCTACGAGCAGTCGGTCGAGGATGGCCTCAACAACCGATCGCAATCCTGGCCGGTGACCTTCACCGGTTTGAAGGGGCGAATCAAGGAGATTATGGCGTTCCTCGACCGGCACAAAGGGGCGAAGGGGTTCCTCTGGGAGCCGCCCCTGGGTGAGCTTGGCCTCTACAAGTGCAACGGCTACAAACCAGTGCACCGCGGCGGCCAGGTATACGCCATCACTGCGACTTTCCAGCAAACTTTTCATCCCTGAGATAACTGCCCATGGCACTGATCACGGACATCCAGAAACTGGAGCCCGGCGGCGAGATTCGCCTGTTTGAAATTGACGGGACGGAATATGGCGCCGATTACCTGCGCTTCCACGGTCACGCTATCCCGCACACGCCCGAGGAATTGCTGGCCTACGAGGGCTCCGAAGATGATCTACCCGCCAAGTCGATTATCTGGCAGGGCCAGGAGTACGCGGCTTGGCCGGTGCAGATTGAGGGTATTTCCTCGAGCAGCGACGGCACTGCCTCTCGGCCCACCTTCGCGGCGGGCAACGTCAACGGGCGTGTCACCGCACTGTGCTTGGCCTTCGAGGACATGCTCAAGTTCAAGCTGACGGTCCGCGAGACCCTGGCCCAGTATCTGGACGCAGCCAACTTCCCCGAGGGCAACCCTACCGCAGACCCGACTCAGGAGGCACAGGAGATCTGGTATATCGACCAGAAAACCAGCGAGGACGGTGAGGCGGTGGTCTGGGAGCTGTCTTCCCCGGGTGAGATCGATAACCACGGTTTGCCCGGCAGGCAGATGACAACTTTCTGCCATTGGGCCATGACCAACGGTTACCGGGGGCCGGACTGCGGCTACACCGGCGCGGCCATGTTCGACGACGAGGACAACCCCACGGATGACCCGGCACTGGACCAGTGCAAGGGCTGCCTGTCTTCCTGCAAGCTGCGCTTCGGCGAGAACAACGAACTGTCCTTCGGTGGATTCCCCGCCGTCTCCCTCATTGCCCGGAGCTGACCATGCGCAAGCACATCATCGCGGCCATCCAGGCGCACGCGGCGGCCCAGTATCCGAAAGAATGTTGCGGCCTGCTGCTGGCTGTCGGGCGAGCACAAAAGTATTTTCCGTGCAGGAACATTGCCACGGAGCCGAGTGAAGAGTTCCGCCTTGATCCCGAGGACTATGCTGCGGCGGAAGACCTGGGCGTGGTGATCGGCATCGTTCACTCGCACCCGGACGCCACAAGCAGGCCATCACCGCATGACCTGGCAATGTGCGAGGCCACGGCCTTGCCATGGCACATTCTGTCCTGGCCCGAAGGCGACATGCGCACGATTACGCCAACGGGCAGCACTCCACTGCTCAATCGCCCCTTCGTGCACGGCGCCTGGGACTGCTGGCAGGTCTGCGCTGACTGGTATGCCCGCGAATGGGCCCTCGAGTTCGAAGCATTCCAGCGCACCGATGGTTGGTGGGAGAGTGCGGAGAACGCCAGCCTGTACGAGGCGAACTACGAGGCTGCCGGTTTCGTGCGTGTCGACCGCCCACAGCGTGGCGACATGATCGTCATGCACGTCGGGCGGACAGTTCACCCGAACCATGCCGGGATCTACCTGGGCACTGATCCGGAGTTACCTGGCGAAGAGTCGGGCGCGTTCGGCCCTGGCCCGTTCCTGCTGCACCACCTGTACGGCAGGCCGTCGGAAATCATCGTATTCGGCGGCCCCTGGCATGACAGGATGCGACTGATTCTTCGCCACCGTGACGCTCGGTGATACAGTCGCCACTTTCAGGACGAGGATCGATCATGCGGATTTTTATTGCTGCGATGGCGGTAGCGGTGCTGGCGGGGTGTGCTTCGTCGGCTATCTCGGTGCGGGATGCAAAGCCGGTACCGGCCGACGAGCTATACGCCTTCCAATCCAAGCCATCCGGTGAAAGCGGAAAGGTCACAGTTGTCCGTGATTCGGGAGCCGTCGGCTCTGGCTGCGACATTGTCGTATACGTCGACGGTCGAAGAGCTGCAAAAATAGGTACCGGGCAGCGCGCTACCTTTTACCTGCCGGCCGGGTCGCCAAGTCTAGGTGCGGGTCTGGCGGGCTCAGGCTTGTGCGCAGGCGCTGCGATACGCACTATCGCTGCGACGGTACAGCCTGGCAAGGAAAGCCTTTATCGCATCAGCGGCGACATGGCCGGGTTCTACATTGGCCCCTATGTAGATTACAACTGAACCAAGAAATTTATGAAGCCGCCTCCGGGCGGCTTTTTATTGCCCGGAGAAAGTGATGCAGGCATCGGCGATCAACTACCAACCCATGACAACGATTCGCCTTCATGGGCAACTTCGTCAGTTCGGTAAGTCCTTCAGGCTAGCGGTAAAATCGCCAGCTGAGGCAATCAAGGCGCTGTGCGTGCAGATCCCTGGGTTCGAGCGGTTTTTGTCTAACGCCAAGTCGCGCGGGCTAGAGTTCGCGGTGTTTCGCGACAAACGCAACATTGGTGAGAAGGAACTGAACTACATCGGTGCCGGCGATATCCGCATTGCCCCCGTGGTGGTCGGCAGCAAGCGCAGTGGCATTCTCCAAACTATCGTCGGCGCTATCCTGATTGTCGTGGGTGTGATCTTTTCGGCAACTCCATTCGGTACTCCACTCATTGGGGCTGGTATTGGCCTCGTCGCCGGCGGCGTAATCCAGATGCTCAGCCCCCAGGCGGGCGGCCTGAAGACCAGTGCAGCACCAGAAAATACGCCTGGGTACGCCTTCGGCAGCGCCAAGAACACCACGGCATCCGGTAACCCGGTACCGCTCTGCATTGGCGAGCGCCGCTGGGGCGGCGCAATTATCAGTGCCGCGATTTACGCCGAAGATCAGATGTAAAAACCACCCACAGCACCATGCCGGCCATGAGCCGGTTTTTTATTGTCCGGAGGAAAGCATGGGCGCAGCACGCAAGATTGATATCCACGGCGCCAAGGGCGGCGAAGAGAAGCCAAAAACGCCAACGGAAGCCCCGGACAGTCTGCGCTCGGTGGCCATAGCCAAAATGCTGATCGCAGTGGGAGAGGGTGAGTTCGAAGGAACGCCTACCGCGCGCGATATCTACCTCGATAACACCCCGCTGCAAGATCCTCAGGGCAACATGAACTTCCCAAATGTGAAGTGGGAATGGCGCACCGGTGCGGTAGACCAGGCCTCTATTCAGGGGATCCCGTCGGTCGAGAACGAAACCACGATAGGCACCGAGTTACGCAGCGGCACGCCATGGGTTAAGTCCATCAGCAACACTCAGCTTTCCGCCGTGCGCGTGCGCTTCGCCTGGCCGGCGCTCCAGTCTGTGGATGCCGGCGGGAACATCAATGGGTACCGGATCGAGTACAAGATTGAACTGGCAACCGACGGCGGCGCCTATCAGCAGGTGCTGAGCGAAGCTGTCGACGGCAAGACGACCAGCGTGTACGAGCGCACCCGCCGAATCGACTTGCCGAAGGCTACTTCTGGCTGGCTGATGCGCATCACGCGACTGACGATCAACCAGAACAACAACAAAATCTCCGACACGATGCAGATTGCCGGCTTCACTGAGGTGATTGACGGGAAGATTCGCTACCCGAATACAGCGCTGCTCTACATCGAATTCTCTGCTGAGCAGTTCCGTAGCATTCCGGCGGTAACTGTCGGCTGCAAGGCTCGCAAATGGTCGGTACCGAGCAACTATGACCCGGCATCTCGAACATACAGTGGCGTGTGGGACGGTACATTCAAGGAGTCCTACACCAACAATCCGACCTGGGCGACGCTCGGCATCACCACGAACGACCGCTTCGGCCTCGGCCGCCGTATCAAGCCATGGATGGTCGATAAGTGGGAGCTTTACCGCATCTCGCAGTACTGCGACCAGCTGGTGCCGGACGGGAAGGGCGGCCAGGAGCCTCGCTTCATCTGCAACCTGAACCTGCAGAGCAAGGCTGACGCGTGGTCGCTCCTGCGCGATATCTCGGCGATTTACCGCGGCATGACCTACTGGGCCCAGGGCCAGGTATTCACGCTGGCGGATATGCCGCGCGCTACCGACTTCGACTTCGCCTACACCCGGGCGAACGTGATCGACGGCAAGTTCACTTACTCCAGCGCGTCGGAGCGCAACCGCTACACCCGCGCACTGATCAGCTACGACAACCCGGGGAACAACTTCGACACCGACGTCACTGCCGTGACGGATACCAAGCTCCAGCGGCGTTATGGCGACAATCCGCTCGAGATCAGCGCCATCGGCTGCACTCGTGAATCAGAGGCACAGCGCCGCGGTAAATGGGCGCTGCTCACCAACTCCAAGGATCGGGCCGTTACGTTCAAGGTCGGCCTCGACGGTCGCATCCCGCTGCCAGGGTACGTAATCCCGATCGCTGACGAACTGCTGGCCGGCCGGCCGGTGGGCGGGCGCATCTCGGCGGTGGGAGGCAAGGTCATCACCCTGGACCGCGACACCCAGGCCAAGCCGGGCGACCGCCTTATCCTCAACCTGCCCGACGGCAAGTGCGAGGGCCGCACCGTGCAGCTAGTCAGTGGCCGGCAGGTCACCGTGACCGTGGCTTATTCCGTGCCGCCGGAGCGTGAACTGGTCTGGGCGCTGGATGCTGACGATCTGGCCATCCCGCTCTATCGCGTGGTGAGCGTGGCGCACCCGGAGCCAGGTGTTTTCGAAATTTCGGCCGTGCAGTACGACCCGAGCAAGTTCGATCACATCGACACCGGCGCTCGGCTGGAGGAGCGGCCGATCAGTGTTGTGCCTATCACAGTTGTTCCTGCTCCGGCGAGCGTCGACATTACGTCGAACTACTCCGTGGATCAGGGCCTGGCGATCAGCACCATGAACATCTCGTGGCCTGCTGTGAACGGCGCGGTCGCGTATGACGTGGAGTGGCGCAAGGACAGCGGCAACTGGATCAAGCTGCAGCGCACCGGCGCGACAAGCGTTGACGTCACCGGCATTTACTCGGGCGCCTACCTGGCCAGGGTTCGCTCGGTGAGCGCCTTCGAGATTTCTTCGATCTGGAAGAGCTCTAACCTGACCAACCTGGAAGGGAAGGTTGGCTTGCCGCCGGCGGTGTCGTCGCTCACCACCACCAGCGAACTGTTCGGGATCAGCATCAAGTGGGGTTTCCCACCAGGTGCGGAGGACACGCAGCGCACCGAGCTGTGGTATGGCCCCGCGAACGACCTGGGCGCCGCAATCAAGCTGGCAGACCTGGCATATCCGCAGGCCGACTACCGCATGCAGTCGCTGCTGGCGGGCGCACAGTTCTTTTTCTGGGCGCGTCTGGTGGACCGTACCGGCAACGTTGGCCCGTTCTATCCAGTGGTGGACGGTGTTATGGGCCAGGCCAGCTCGGATGCTGGGCCGATCCTGAACATGCTTGCTGGCAAGATCAGCAAGACCGAGCTCGGTGAGGATCTGCTGAGCGAGCTTGACGGCCTGCAGGACCAGATCGACGCGCTGGACGCACTGGGCGGCTACGTGGCTAACCAGGTCTACCTGAAAGGGCAGATGGTGGTGGAGGCGGATCGCATCTACCAGGCGAAGGTAGATGTCCCGGTCAACAACCCACCGCCAAATGCCACCTACTGGCTGGACGTTGGGCAGTCGGTCGAGACGGCAAACGGCCTTGCCCAGCAGGTGGCCACCAATACCGCCGATATCAACGAACTGGACGGTGTGGTCACGGCACAGGCCAGCACCACAAACGCCCTGCGGGCCTCTGCTCGTGATGATAGCGGCAGTGGAGCCAAGGCTGATGCACTGAAGGGATGGGCTAACACCGCCGCTATTGTCCAAGAGAGCAAGGTCCGAGCGACTGCCATCGAGGCAGAGGCCACCAAGACCACGCAGTTGCAAGCGACTGTTGGGCAAAACACCTCGGCAATTCAAGAGACGTCATCGGCTCTGGCCAACACCAATGGGCAACTGCAGACGCTGTGGTCAGTGAAGATGGAGACCACCGCCGGCGGCCAGAAGTACGCAGCATCGTTCGGGCTCGGCCTGCAGGTGGATCCTTCTGGGGTTTCGTCGCAGTTCGTTGTGCGGGCCGACACGTTCATGTTGCTGAACCTAGCGAGCGGAACGCCTGTTTCGCCATTCGCTGTAACCGGCGGGCAGACCTTTATCAATTCGGCTTTCATCCAGGACGGCACGATCACCAACGCGAAGATTGGCGCCTACATAAGTTCGACCAACTACATCGCGGGTCAGCAGGGGTGGATTCTCAACAAGGACGGCACTTTTGAAATCAACGGGATTGTGCCGGGGCAGGGCCGCTCAACAATGACGAATAGGTCGTTGCGTTTCTGGGACGTCAACAATGTCAAACGGGTTCAAATTGGGGATCTCACAGAATGAGTTCAGGGATGCGGATATGGGGGCCGACTGGCAGTCTTGAACTTGATGAAACTTCATTCACGGTCAGGATTGTTTACACGGCAATAGTCGCATTTGTGACTGGGGGTAACAGAAGCACGTTTATCTCCATTCCGGGAGTGTCGCCGGCGACTCATTCTGCTGTGTGCATACCGATCGGCGCCTACCCGCAAGACCCTACCGCGCAAAACAATTATGCTGTTCAGTATGAGCCAGAGGTTAATACTAACGGTGTGACAGTTTGGTTTGGCAATAGAATGCAACCGAGCGGCATTGTCGGCCTTGGACCTCAGAGGTTACTTGTTATGAGGTATCGCTGATGGCCTATGGACTAGAGTTCAAAAATAATAATGATGTTGTAGCGCTTGACTCTGAATTTTCTAGACTTGTAGTTTTGCAGTCCGGGAGATACTCAGGTGGTGCAGCATTCTCACCCGCAATCACTACACAAGAACCACCGTTGGTATTTGTCCGTCCTGACGCATCCACGACATTCCAATACACCACCATCAGCGGATCTCCGGGAAACTGGACGGGCTTTTCTTTCCTCGGGGGAGGTGTTGGTAACTATTTTTGTGCGGCTTTCAAAGCCAGAGAGGTAGCGAACTATGGATTGCGGCTCTGGGATGGGTCGACAAATCTTCTGTTTGATAGCGGCACCCCCTGTGCGCAATTTACACGGACCATCACGGGCTGGACGTTTCTCGGTTCAAGTCAGACTAGCCAGGGGTTGACCAGAGGTAACTGGACGGCGCCTTCCAGCCTTTCCTCGGGTGATTACATGTTGGTGAACAATATTGGTATGGATGTTGGCGGTTCATCGACAAGGGCGTCTAAGTTGTATTGCTCTTGGGAGTACGAGAACGACAGGATTTTAATGTTTGCAATTGGTGCGGCCATTAGTGTTTATATGTTCGTCCCGGTAGTATTCGCCAAGAAAGTTTCCTAGAACGCCTAAAAATGAGCGCAACTCGATGACCGCCTGTAGCGGTTTTTTATTGCCTGGAGAGAAATATGGTTTGGCAACGGTCTGGAACAGTATCCGTTCAAAACGGGAGCACTACTGTAGTAGGTGCCAATGTTGATTTCGCTGCAAGCTGTCGCAATGGAGATTCGTTTGTTGGTCCGGATGGCGCGACTTACGAAGTAGCGAACGTAGCCAGTGCTACGGTTCTATCGATTCTTCCAGCATATAAAGGCGCCACGGTAAGTGGGGCTGCCTATGCCGTCATGCCCGTTCAGGGCTACGACAAGATGCTGTCTGATGCTTTCAACGGCTTTGTAAATCAATTCGGCAACAAACTTGCAGCACTCGGAACGACCGGTAACTACGATGTTCTGCCTGTGGATAAAGGCGGTACTGGCGGTGCTACTCAGGCTGAGGCTCGGACAAGACTTGGCCTTGGAACGGCTTCTACGCGCGGAGTTGGTGTTGCTGCAACCAACCTTATGGAAGTAGGTGCTGGCGGATGGTTGGGCTCGTCGATTCTCGAGAGCGGTAACATGAACAATTCCCGACAGACCGGGCTGTACAGCTGCAGCTCCGCGACAAATGCCCCATACCCTGCTTTGCAATTACTTAGCACGGACTGGGGTACCGACCCGCGATGGCAATCTCAACTCGCGCTGGGAATTTCGGAAAACAAAATGTTCATGCGCTCGATCGTCAAAAGCCAGACATCAGCGACATCCTGGGTGGAGATATACCACACCGGCAACACTACGCGGGCTTCCGACGGCACACTGAAGGCGATCTAAATGACCACTCGCGCTGCAATCAATATTCTCGGTGCCGATGGCACCCTCATCGATGTGACCTCGCTGGGCGTAGACACGATCACCACTGAGCATCCAGGCCCTGGCCAGTACCTGGTGCACGGTACGCTCGGCATGGTTCCTCCGCCCCTCGGGTGGGGCTATGTCCTGAACCAGGCAGATGCTGATAGCTCTATCGCGATCAGCTATAACGAAGGGGTTCTGGCTGTCAGCGTCGCGAAGAATGGCGAGCCGGCAGACCTGGCGCACAGTATCACTCTGCATATTGTGGTGGAGGCCCTTCCTCCTCTGATTATCCCGGAGCCAGCGCCGCCGCCGACCGCTAACCCAATCGAGGAGGCAATTGCCCGGCTTGCGCATCTACGTGCCGTGGCTGATTACGCCATCGTCCCTTTGCAGGATGCCGTAGATGTAGATGAGGCCACGCCAGAAGAGGTCGTTTCTCTGAAGGCGTGGAAGAAGTACCGGGTGGCGCTGAGTCGAGTACCCGAACAGGCGAACTACCCGCAGAACATCGACTGGCCGATTGCCCCGGAGTAACTACCGGTTGACCACCGCCACCCGCCATGAGCGGGTTTTTTATTGCCTGGAGAAAGCCATGCCGATCACCGAGCAGCAGTTGCTGCAGATCCTCCCGAACGCCGGCCGCAATGCCGGCGTTTTTGTTCCTGCGCTCAACACGGCCATGAACCGCTACGGCATCGTGGGCACCGCGCGCGCCACCGCATTCATCGCCCAGGTTGGGCATGAGTCCGGCCAGTTGCGCTACGTGCGTGAGATCTGGGGGCCCACCGCGCAGCAGCTCACGTACGAAGGTCGTGCCGACCTGGGCAACATCGTCAAAGGGGACGGCTCCAAATATCGTGGCCGTGGCCTGATCCAGATCACCGGGCGCGCGAACTATGCGGCGTGCGGGGAAGCGCTGGGCCTGGACCTGATCGCCAAGCCGGAGTTGCTTGAGCTGCCCCAGCACGCAGCGATGTCGGCGGCCTGGTTCTGGTCCACCAAGGGGCTCAACACGCTTGCGGATCAGGGTGATTTCACGAAGATCACGCGGCGCATCAATGGTGGCCTCACCGGCCTGGCCGATCGCCTGCAACTGTGGGAGCGGGCGAAAGAGGTTCTGGCATGAGCGAAATAAAAACGATCTCCCGCGTCCTGGGCCAGGCGTCAGACGGATCGCTGTGGTTCTTCTGCGATGGTTGCGATCTCCCGCATAGCCTGAACGTTGGAACTGGCCCAGGCCCGCGGTGGGGCTACAACGGTAAAGCCGAAGCGCCGACGTTCACGCCTTCTGTACTGTCCCGCTATGGGATGCATGGAAAGGATGTTGTCTGCCACTCATTTATCACCGATGGGCGAATCCAGTACCTGAACGACTGCACGCATGCACTGGCTGGTCAAACTGTCGATCTGCCGAATTGGGAGGAGTCATGGGCGAATTGCTAAAGCAATACAAGGTCGCGCTGATCCTTTTTTCGTGCCTGCTGCTGCTCGGAGTTGGTGCTGGCGCCGCCTGGCAGGTTCAGGATTGGCGCATGGGCAAGCAGCTCGCCGAGCGACTGGCGGATCAGGGGGCTGCGCATCAGAAAGCCTTGGATGCGATCACCAGCGAAGCCTGGCAGCAGCAACAAGCAGAGCAGGCCCAGCGCCTGGCCACCGAACGAGCCCTGGCCACCTCCGACCAACAACATACCAAGGAATTATCCGATGCCCAGCGCAACCAGGCTCGCCTGCGTGACCAGCTTGCTACTGCTGATGTCCGGCTGTCAGTCCTCCTTGCCGAGGATGCAGCCAGTGGCTGTAACGTGCCTACCGCCCCCGGCGCCGTCAGCGTGGTTCATGCAGCCCGTCGAGCCCAACTTGACCCAGCGCATGCTCAAAGAATTATCGCCATCACCGACGCCGGCGACCAAGGACTGATCGCGCTGCGGGCCTGCCAGGCATATGTAAGGGCTGTGGCCCCCTGAGTGCGTCCAATTCTAGCGATGGGCTATCCTTGACCCTTTTAGAAAAGGGAAACCAGCATGGAAGGCATGACGCTCAGCCCAAAGATCGAGCGCGAGGCTGACAAGCTGCTGGCGCAGATTGCCCGGGCTGACTCGATGATTGTTGCGGCGAAGGCTGGTGCTAGGGCGGAGGGCTTCGTGTTGGGCCTGGAGTCGGCCCGCGCACTGACAGAAGCGACAATAGACCGACTCTACGTGATATTTGACTCGGCCACTGAGCAGCGACTCAAAGCGCTTGCCGAGTAGGCGCTGCTGCTGCTCCTGCTGCTGCAGCCTCCTTGAGGTCGCGCAGCTCGCCCAGCAATCGCTGGTTTTCCCTCAGCAGTTCATCACGCTGACCGGTAACCAGATCGATGGGGCGAAAGCTCACATTGTCAGGCTCCCGATCGTTCATTGCTGATGCGCGCTCAATGGCTTCCCTCAACCGGGTCTCTGCTGCGGCTTTTCCGGTGGCGAGCAGGTCATTCATCTGCACCAAGCCGGCCACATTGGCCCGGGCCTTTCGCAGCATCGCCTCGGTTTGGATGAGCTCGTCCTCGAGCAGGGCGCACTGGTGTTGGTACATTTCCAGGGGCGTGGGGCAGCCAAGCCACTCAGAGGTGTCTTCGTCGATGTCGTTCATGATGCTTATCCGATACTGTATGTGCGTACAGTAATCGAGGTTTGGGCGTTACGCGATTTCAGGCGACGAGCTGTAACCTATTCACAGGATTCGCGGCCCGATACCAGATCTGCCCACTCCTGCATCATCGCCCGGCGCTGTTCAATATAGGCGGCGTGGTTGTACACGTCACGGATGAAGCTGCTGTCGGCGTGCGCAAGCTGCCTCTCGATCCAATCCCTGTTATGGCCTCGGCCATTCATTTCCGTCGAGAATAGATGGCGAAAGCCGTGTGGTGATTGCTTGCTTGTCAGCCCGCAGGCGTCCAAAACATTGTTGGCGTAGTTAGTGCCGATCGGCATTGTCGGGTCGCTGCGGTTGGTGAATACGTAGCGCAGGTGCCCGCTGATGGGCAGCATGCTCTTCAGCACATCGACTGCCTGGGTCGACAGCGGCACCGAGTGATCTCTGCGCATTTTCATTTTGGCGGCGGGCGTGGTCCAGGTGGCGGCGTCGAGATCGATCTCGGACCACTCGGCGCGCCGAACCTCCCCCGGGCGGGAGGCGGTATAGATCATCAGCATAAGCGCTGCGCGAAGCTGGTGTCCTGACGAGGACGCCTGAATCGAGGCCATGGTCTTCGGCATTTCGCTAAATGGAAGGAAGGGGTGAGGCTTGTGCTGACCCATCTTTTCCGTCACTGCGTGCATCTCGGCGGTGGGATTTACCTCAAGCAGTCCGATGGCGATGGCGTAGCTGAATACCTGGCCAGTCCGTTGCCTTACTTTCACTGCAGTGGCCACCGAGCCGCGCTTCTCAATCTTGCGGATCAGGCTGATGACGTCGGCTCGCTTGATAGAGTCGATCTGCCTTGTACCGAACACCGGCAATACATCCAGTTCCATCAAGTTGCTGATGATCCGGAAGGTGCCAGGCGAAATACTTCCCTTCCTGAATGCCAGCCACTCGTCGTACACACGTCGAAAGGTTCGGCCTCCGGCCTCGATCATCTCGGCCTTCTTCTCCCTCCTTGAGTTGCGCGGATCAATACCGCTAGCAACGTCTTCCCGTGCAGCGTCTCGACGTGCGCGCGCCTCCTTAAGGCCGGTTTCCGGGTAAGTCCCGAACGAAATACGCGCCTGCTTTCCAAGCCAAGTAAAACGGAAATGCCAGCTCTTGATGCCGTTGGTAGCTATATAGAGCGAAAGCCCAAGCGAGTCTGGAAGGGTATATGCCTTGTCCTTGGGCTTGGCCTGCCTGGCCGCTGTGTCAGAGATTGCCACTAGTACATCCTATGCTTTCAGTTCTCAATGTACTGGATGATGTACTAACTATGATCCACTGGGAAGGTATTGCGCGGTACGCGGTGATACTCGGATATTGTGTATAGCAAGGCGTGTGGGGTGATATTTGAAACGGAGGGGTTTTTGGCGGGAGGCCACCGTGGAATCTTTGAAGATTTCCACGGTGTTTTCAGCTCGGTCGATGTCTGGCAGGCGGCGAGTTTAACAGCTTGAACCCTTGCCGCGCATACCGTCCCTCTGTAGGCGCCGGCTTGCAGGTGAAAAATAGATA
>Ga0308159_1003591_pt1 | contig 15408 bp, 17 predicted proteins | sample PhyCR1_FD_201040 | JGI IMG/M metagenome (GOLD analysis project Ga0308159, IMG submission 201040) | Phyllosphere microbial communities from UC Gill Tract Community Farm, Albany, California, United States - DLSLC.R1 | ecosystem: Host-associated > Plants > Phyllosphere > Unclassified | place: USA... | reverse complement strand
TCCAGGAACTGGACCTGCGCGGCCTGCCGCCGATCCGCTTCATCTTCCCCAATGCGGACACCATGCCGGTCACCGTCAACGGCGGCTACGTGATGCGCTCGTGGTACGACATCGTCGCCACCGACCTCGGTCGCCAGGAAGACGAAGCAGGCCTGCGCGCCTCGCAAGTCAAAGTGGAAGCGCTGATCGCCCGCGAAAAAGCACGCGGCATCGCCGCCGACAAGATCATCCTGGCCGGCTTCTCGCAGGGCAGCGCCATGACCATGCAAACGGGATTGCGCCAGAAGGAAAAACTGGCCGGCCTGATGTGCCTGTCAGGCTACCTGCCGATCGCCGCCAAGGCCACCACCGAATTCACCAAGGAGAGCCTGGCGACGCCGGTCTTCATGGCCCACGGCCGCATGGACCCGGTGGTCCCGCTCGCCCGCGCCACCGCCTCGCGCGACCTGCTGCAACAGTGGGGCTACAACGTGGAGTGGCATGACTACCCGATGCAGCATTCGCTGTGCCAGGAAGAGGTCAATGACATCAGTGCGTGGTTGAAGCGCGTGCTGGCCTAACGCGCCCGATTCCAGCAATGTCCGACCGTAATGCAGCTCGAACGCCACTTCGCCGTGGTCGGGCACCAGGCGCTGAAGCCGGGGCCGTCGGCGGTGAGTGTGGCCTGCAGGTTGTGAAAGTATTGCGGGAGTGAGGTGGGCGAAGCGCCGAAGTTGACAGTCAAATCACTATTTTCTCGTTCTCTCGCAATCACCGCGAATCACTCCGGCAACAACGGCGCCTCCGTCACCGGCACCGCCGTCTGCGCCGCGTTCATCACCATCGCCAGCAACGTGTAGTAACCGTTGATGCCCATCAGGTCCACCACGCCGTGTTCGCCGAAGGCGGCCAGTGCGGCGGCGTAGGTGGGGTCGTCCACGCGCTGTTGCTGGTGCAGTTGCAGGCAGAATTCAATCACCAATTCCTCGTCGGCCAGCAGCCCCTGCGGCCGGCGCCGCTCGGCGATGGCCGCGATGGTCTGGTCGGCGATGCCGTATTCGCGCGCGATCGGCGCGTGGATCGCCCATTCCACTGGCTGGCTCCATTGGCGCGCGGTGACCAGGATGGCGAGCTCCGTCAGGCGGGTGCCGATGGCGCTGCGGTAGCGCAGGTATTCGCCCATGCGCTGGGCGGCGGACATCAGTTCGGGACTGCGGATCAACGGCACGAACGGCCCGTACAACGCACCGCGCGGGCCGTCGATCACCGCCTGCGCCGCGACTTGCTGGCTGGCGCTCATCTGCGCGAACGGTATCGGTCCCAGGCGATCGGTCATGTCCTTGCTCCTAGTAAAGTTTTTTGGCCATGGTGCGGCATGGATCAACAGAAGACAAGCTGAACGCGGCTATTGTCTGTTGGCAATCATAACAATCCACTTGCCAGAAAGGATGTCCATGAACCGCCCCCACCCAGCCAGTCACCCGACTCACCTGATCCACCGTAACCTGCGCCACACGCCTCCCGTTGTCGGCGCGGCATCCGGCATGATCGTGCACGACCGCGAAGGCAACCGCTATCTCGATGCCAGCGGCGGCGCCGCCGTGTCGTCGCTGGGGCATGCGCACCCGGAGGTGCTGGCGGCCATGCACGCCCAGATCGACCGCAACGCCTACGCCCACACGGCCTTTTTCACCTGCGAGGCGGCCGAGGAGCTGGCCACGCGGCTGGCCAGTGACGCGCCGGGCGACCTCGATCACGTGTACCTGGTGTCGGGCGGGTCGGAGGCGATGGAGACCGCGCTGAAACTGGCGCGCCAGTATTTCGTGGAAAGCGGCGAGGAGCAGCGCAGCGTGTTCATCGCCCGCCGCCAGAGCTACCACGGCAACACGCTGGGCGCGTTGGCGATCGGCGGCAACGCATGGCGCCGCAAGCCCTTTGCGCCACTGCTGATCGACGTGCCGCGCGTGGCGCCGTGCTTCGAGTACCGCGACCGTGCGCCGGACCAGACCACCGAGGATTACACGGCGGCGCTGCTGCGCGAGCTGGAAGACACCATCATCGCCACGGGCCCGGACCGCATCATCGGCTTTTGCGCGGAAACCGTGGTGGGCGCCACCGCCGGCGCCGTGCCGCCCACGCCCGGCTACTTTCGCGGCGTGCGCAGCCTGTGCGACAAGTACGGCATCCTGTGGATCGCCGACGAGGTGATGTGCGGCATGGGCCGCACCGGCACCCTGTACGCGTTCGAGCAGGAAGGCGTGCTGCCCGACCTGGTGGTGCTGGGCAAGGGGCTGGGCGCCGGCTACCAGCCGATCGGCGCGGTGCTGGCGCGCACGCCCATCATCGACCGGCTGCGCGACGGCAGCGGCGTGTTCATGCATGGCCATACCTACATGGGCCACCCGGTGGCCGCCGCCGCCGCGCTGGCGGTGCAGCAGGTGATCCGGCGCGACAACCTGCTGGGGGCAGTGACCGGCCGTGGCGCCGTGCTGCGCACGCTGCTGCGCGAGGCGCTGGGCCGCCATCCCCACGTGGGCGATATCCGTGGCCGGGGCTTGCTGATCGGGGTGGAACTGGTGCGCGACCGCGACACCAAACAGCCATTCGATCCCGCGCTAAAACTGCACGCGGCGATCAAACAGCACGCCATGGCGTGCGGGCTGATGGTGTACCCGATGGGCGGCACCATCGACGGCGTGCGCGGCGACCACGTGCTGCTGGCGCCGCCGTTCATCGCCAGCGATGCCGACCTGGCCGAGATCACCGACAGGCTGGCACAAGCCATGACGCGTGCCATTACAACAGTGCAATAAAAGCAACATAGTTGGGGAGGATTATTTCCATTGGTAAATATAGTTACCAAAAAGATTTATTATTTGCCTATAATTAATATTTCCCCAACTGCCCTTGCTCTACTCATGAAAAAAAGTATCGCCGCCCTGCTGCTCACCGCAGCGTTTGCCACCGTAACGCTGCAAGCGCAAAACCTCGACAATCTGACGCCCGAGCAGCAAAAGCAGTTGCTCACGCTGCTGCTGAAACAGCAGATGGGCGGCGCTGCGCAGCCGACACAAGCACCGACACAATCACCGGCGCAACCAGCGCTGCAAGCTGCCCCCGCACGTACCGAGGCCGACCTGGCGGCAGCCTTCAGCAAATTCCCGGTGCTGGCCGAGGGCGTGCAGTTCGAACGTTTCCGTGACGGTTTCTCCGTCAACGGCAAGCGCTACATCGATCCTGAAGGCAAGATCAGCAGCTACGCCTTCGATCCCCAGTCGGGCGATTTCACCTACCTGGCGGAAGCCCATACCGGCGAGTTCATCCTCAAATCGGGCCGCGCGCTCAGTACCGAGGAACCGGTGACCATCGCCACCGCCTATCAACAGGGTCCGCTGTGGCAGGTGAGCACCGCCACCGGCAAGCGCTTTACCGGCTACCGCCTGATCCCGTCGTCGCGCGGCTTCGTGGTGGCGCGCGACAACACCGGTTTCCGCTACGTGCCGGGCAGCGGCACCACCAATATCGTGGCGCCGGAGGCATACTCGATTGCCGCGCTGCAGAACGGCGACATCGCCAATACCGGCTACATTTTGCTCGAACGTACGCCGGAATCGAACGGCACCCAGCCGGGCAACTCGCTGGGCGCGCTGTTCAGTTCGGTAAAAAGCCTCGGCAATACGCTCGGCCTGGGCAAGAAGGAAGATTACGCGCTGCTCCAGATCGAGAGCAACCGCCTGGTGCCCGTCAGCGTGTCGCTGGAGGACAAGCAGGTGCAGGTGATGAGCATGTGCAAGCAAAAGAATATATTGATCGCGAAGTGCCAGCAGATGGACACCTTCGAAAGCGCATACGAACCGAACGGCTCGCGCCATCTCAGCCATTACTTCTGGCGCATCAACTGGTTCAATGTGCCGGGCCGTCCGATCCTGGTGTCGCAGGAAGGTGGCCTGTCGAAAATTTCGGCAACTGACCTCAACAGCGGCAAAAAAGTGATCCTGTTCGAACGCACGCTGGGCATCGCCAACTTTAGCACCATCCAGCACGCCAACGGCAAGATCAGCGTCACCGCGCAAATGGGCTTTTCCAGCGAAACCCGCGACGACGTGCTGGCCCTGCTCGACAGCCTGCCGGACGTGGCAGCCAAGACTGCTGCCAACTAGATCAAGCTTTACGCGGCTTCCAGTCGATCACTTCCTGCTGCTGCTCGCCGAGACCAGGGATGCCCAGGCGGACCTGGTCGCCTTTTTTGAGGAAGCGCGGCTTCGGCAGGCCCATGCCCACGCCGGGCGGCGTGCCGGTGGCGATCACGTCGCCCGGTTCCAGGGTCATGAACTTCGACAGGTAGCTGACGATCTGCGCTACCGTGAAAATCATGGTGGACGTGTTACCGGTCTGCATACGCTTGCCGTTCACCTCCAGGTACAGGTCGAGGTCCTGCACGTCGCCAATGTTTTCCGGCGTGACCAGCCACGGGCCGACCGGGCCGAAGCTGTCGCAACCTTTGCCCTTGTCCCATTGCGGACCGCGCTCGAGCTGGTACGAACGCTCGGAGACGTCATTGACGACCGTGTAGCCGGCCACGTACTTGAGCGCATCTTCTTCGGTCACGTACTGCGCGCGCGAGCCGATGATGATGCCCAGTTCCACTTCCCAGTCGGTTTTCTTCGAGCCCTTGGGCAGCATGATCGGATCGTCCGGGCCGGTAAGCGCGGTGATCGCCTTCATGAACACGATCGGTTCCTTCGGCAGCGGCATGCCGGCTTCGGCCGCGTGGTCCGAGTAATTGAGGCCAATGCAGACAAACTTGCCCACGTGCTTGACCGGCACGCCGAAACGGGGGTTGCCGCGCACCAGCGGCAGCGTGGCCGGGTCGATTTTTTCCAGCTTACGCAGGGCCTTGGGAGCCAGTTGCGCGGCGTCGATATCGTCGATCACCGCGGACAGCGAGCGCAGCTTGCCCTCGTCGTCGATCAGGCCAGGTTGTTCTTTGCCGGGACGGCCGTAGCGCACAAGTCTCATGGTTTGCTTTCAAATGGTACAGGACCTGGCATTCTACCTCTGGCTCAGCCATAGCGCTCCTGGCGCAGCCATTTGTTGGCGATGATCTTGGTGCCTTTGACCACCGGTGCGCCGCCGTGCAGGGTCTGGCGGTCGGGCTGGTGGTTGCTGTCGGTATTGAGGAACCACAGCGCGCTGCCCTTCTTCGGATACACCTCGAGGCCCAGCCCGGGGAAGATGGTGCCGCCGCCCTGTTCCACGTCGGTCAGGTACAGGATGAAGGTGGCCAGGCGCTGGCCGCCGCGCGCCAGGTGGCTGCGGTGGCCGGTGGTATCGGGGTCGAGCCAGTCGTAGTGGGGCCGGTATTCCTGCGTGCTCGCGTATTTTTGCAACTGGAACGGCTCGCCGCATTCGGCCGGCCAGTGCGCCAGCGCCGCCAGGCGCCGCTCGATGCGCTCGGCGATTTCGGCCTCGCCACGCTCGATGAACGCCATGTCGCTGGTGCGGCCCTCGTGCACCACGCTCGAACCGTCGTCGGCGCCGGTGACGGTGGAGCGCGTATAACGGGTGCCGCAATGCGCCACGATGGCGTCGCATTCTTCGCTACCCAGTACATTGCCGAGCAAGATCACCTGCGGGCTCTGGAGCACGAACAGCACCTCCACTTCGCGCTGATCGACCACGATCCGGTTGCGCGTGGTGTCGATGAACGGCATCACCTGGGCCGGCGTAAAAATGCTGGCGCCGGCATCGCTGCCCGTTCCACGCTGGCGCACGGCCTCGTCGAGGGCGGCGCGCGCCACGTCCATGGTGTACTGGCCCGAACGCGCCATGCTGTTGGCCATGTCGAGCGCACTGCAGCCGCGCGCCAGGTTATCGGTGATCCAGTCCTGCCATGACGGCGGCAGGGAAGCGAGCACGGAAGTTGGAGCGGAGGCGTCGGTCATGGTCTTATCTGGTGCTGGTGGCCGGGTGATGGTCCATTCTACCGGAACGCGCCGGACGCCTCCAGCGCCGCCAACCGTACCACGCCAGCCCCGGCACCTGCAGCGCGACCAGCAAGGCAAACCCCGCCTGGTAGGCCTGCGCCGGATACTGCCCGTGGCCATTGGGGCGCCAGCAATCGAGCACCAGCCCGAAGCCGGCCTGCACCGCAAACGCGCCCAGGAAATTCAGCAGGTTCAGGCAGGTGGCCGCGCGCCCGGTCAACCGGCCCGGCAAGCCTTGCGCCACCATCGTGTACTCGATGCCGGTGACCGTGCCCACCAGCGTAAACAGCACCGCCAGCAAGGCGTAGCCGGGCCGCCAGCCGCACACCAACCCCGCCTGCACCAGGATGAACAGCGCCACGCCGGCCGCCGCCACCCGCACCGGCCGCACGCCCCGGCGCCCGGCCCACTCGGTGATCATGCCCACCGCGATGGAGCCCGCGATCACCGCGCCCATGCCCACGTACAGCAGCCAGCTGACCTGGTCTTCGGAGTAATGGGCCACGTCGCCAAGCCAGCGGCCGATCCACAGGCCCTGGATGCCGAAGAACACCATGTGCGGCACCAGCACCAGTTGCGCCGCCTCGCGAAACGACGGATGGCGGCAGATCTCGGTCATGGCAGCGCGCAGCGGCTGGCGCTGCACGGTGGCCGCTTGCGGCGGCGCCAGCAGCCGGATCAGCGCCGCCGTGAACATCAGCGCCGACGCCAGCCCGATGAACAGGCTGCGCCAGTCGCTATGTTCGAGCACGATGCGCACCGGCAGCGTGGCCGACGCCGCACCGAGGCCGCCGACGGCGATCAGGTAGCCCTGCACCGACGGCAACCGCGCCGGCGCCACCCAGGTGGACAGCGCTTTCACCGCCGCCATGAAGCAGCCACCCACGCCCAGCCCGATTACCGCGCGCGCCACCAGCAACTGGGCGAAATCACGCCCGCCCGCGAACGCCAGCGCGCCCAGCGCGGCGATCACCAGCATCGGCAACTGCACCCGCGCCGGTCCCCAGCGGTCGAGCGCCACGCCCACCGGCAACTGCGCCAGAGCAAAGGCAAAGAAGAACGCGCTGGTGAGCAGGCCCAGCTGGCCGGGCGTGAGCGCCAGTGCGACGGTCAGGTCCGGCGCCAGCGTGGCATTGATCATGCGCATCAGGGTGGACAGGTAGTGGCCCAGCGCGAACGGCAGGAACACCAGCAGGAACACCATGCGCCGCGACAGGGTCGGCGCGGTGGCGGCCGGCGCCGGTGAGCCGTGGTCGCCGTGGCCGGCATGGCTGGTGCGGTCGGCCCGGCTGGCGTGGCCGGCGTGGTCGCGGCGCATGCGGCTACGCGGCGCTGGGTGCGCTGGCCGTGCTGCCGGTGGCGCTGGCGGCACCAGCGGTGCCGGTGCTGACGGCGGCGCCGATGGTGCTGATGGTGCTGATGGTGCTGATGGTGCTGGTATTACTTGAAGCGCTCGAGGCGCCTGAAGTGCTCACGCTGCCGGCCGCGCGGCTGCTGGCCGGCACCAGCTGGATCACCTTGCGGTCGCCCGGCGCATGGTCATGCTCGCTGCGGCTGCCGCCCTCTTCCTCGAAGAAGAATTTGTCCTGGCCGAAGGCCGGTTTCAGGTCGTCCAGCCAGGTCGCGTGCGGGTCGAATTTGGCGTAGAACGGCCGCCGTACCCAATCAGGGTTACGGGCTTGCAGGAATTGCAGCGCAAAGACTTTTTCGCCGCCGATGGTGACCACGCCATCGATTACCACCTTGCCCGGGAAGGCGCTCATCGACGGTCCGCGCACGGTGCGCGCCAGGCCCGACACCATCTGGTACGCGGCCTGGAAGATCTCGTGCGCGCGCACCAGGGGCAGCTGGAAGTAGTCGTGCGGTCCAGTGTCGCGCTCGACGAACATGTAATAGGGGATGGCGCCCAGGCGCACGCCGGTCTGCCACAGCTCGGCCCAGCTTTTCGGGTCTTCGTTGATGTGGCGGATCAGGGGGCCCTGCATGCGCAAGGTGGCGCCGGTGTTCACGATGCGTTTCACCGCCTGCTGGGCGATGTCCTGGCGCAGTTCCACCGCGTGGTTGTAATGGCCCATGATGGCCATGTTCTTGCCGGCGGCTACCACCCGCTCGAACAGGCGCAGCAGGTCGTCGGCATCGCGGTCGGTGACAAAACGCTGCGGCCAATACGCCACCGACTTGGTGCCGATGCGGATGTTCTGGATGTGCGCCAGCTCGGGCGCAAGCAGCGGTTCGATGAACGCTTCGAGCGAGCGGGTGTTCATCACCAGCGGGTCGCCACCGGTGATCAGGACATCGGTGACCTGCGGCTGGGTTTTCAGGTAGGCCGCCAGCTCGGTCGATTCGCGGGCGTCGAATTTGAGGTCGTCCATGCCGACGAACTGCGGCCAGCGGAAGCAGAAGGTGCAATAGGCGTGGCAGGTCTGGCCGGCGCTGGGGAATAACAGCACGGTCTCCTTGTACAGGTAGCGTGCGAAAACGTCGCTTAATGTTTTATGTATTGTTGTGCTCAAACCCGCATGTACAGCGGCTCTACTACAGACAGCACGAATGGAGAGGCTAAAAGGTGCTCATTTCACGGTCTCGGCGTGCTGGCCGCTTGTTAAGCAAATCTGTACTCTTTTCTTTACGATTTCTTTCCGCAACAATTGGCCTTCAAGCACAATGGAACAGCTATTTCACTCAAGAAATACATGCTTACAATGCAACTATTTCCGTGAGCCAGCGCATACCTGCGCAGAGTGAAATACCTACCGTTTTACCCGCTATAGGCTTGATAAGCTTGAGCGCCCGGACAGTGGAATACCCCCCGGATTCCCTGTAATAGCGTTGGTCAGTTTGAGCACCCTGTACAGAGAAATACCCCTACGATTCCCTACTACAGCTTTGTTCAGCTTGACGGTCGCCAGAGAGGAATACCCCCCAAAGTTGCTGTAATAGCATTCAGCGTACTGAATGGACAAAATTAAAGTTGGCATCGAAAATAGATACAGAATAAACCGCATGCCTTTTTTAAATGTCAAGTCATTTTGTTCTGAAATTTGACAAAATTGCGATGATGCTGTAAGCTACGTTCTGTGGGGAACTGTAGTGATGCCCCCGACCATCTCGATTCAAACCTGAATCAATCAAACTTAAATTACTAGGAGGCAACAATGCCAGCATGTCCCGGCTTCGGTACGCCTATGCAGCTACCGGAATATTACAAACAAGTGTCAGCGATTGTGGCGGTGCTCAAGCCATTCAGCACTCTACGTAACATCGCTTTACATTTAAACAAGGAAGGCATCCAGACTCCATCAGGCAAAAGCTGGAACCGTCAAACCGTAGCAAACTTTGTCCGCAGCAGCGGCTATACCAACACAAAATAAGGAAATCGCACCATGACTACAGCAACACAATCAACCGTGACATCATCGGTACCTACTGAGGGACGCAAGCCGTACGCAGTGGAAATTTGCGAATCATCAATGAAGGCCTTCCAGATGGCTACAGCGCTGATCAAGCAAGGCTACACCATCAAGGAAAGCCGCTACGTGGACGTTTACAGCACTGGCGTTGCTGCTATGACATTAGTTCTTGGTGATGCAACCGAAGCAGGGTATGCCGATGCAGAGGAAGCAAAACGAATTGCCATCCTCTGGGAGGATGCTGCACTTCAAAGGCAGCAGGAACAAGAAGCCAAGCTTCAAATCGAACAGAGAGCAGCAGAACTGGAAGCGAAGAAAACCGCACTCATGGAGAAGCATCAACGCCAAATTCGTGAATTTGAAAAAGCAGCAGCAGCGGAAATCGCAAACCTGAGCAAGTAATTCCCCTTTGCCATTCCGCATCGGGAATGCGCTTCGCCAATCTGGCACCGTAGCACAAACAATCTTAAACGCAGTCGATTAACGCTATTCCCTAATCAGGGAACGGTAGTTGTTCGTCCGCGTTTTTGTAATTTAAAGGAAAAGACAATGAAAAAAACTAACCTCTGCATCCCCTTGTCGCAAGACGGATGGAACCGAATTGAAGAAATCCTTGGGGAAATCCCCAGCTTGACCATCGCGGAGCTAGTCGAAAAGGCGCTGATCCTCGCATGGCACGCCGACGACGGGGAACTACTGGCATGATTATCCGCACGCAGCCAGTGCCGGGGACTAGCCGCCAGCGAGTGATTAGCAATGAGGGCAGCACCCTGCAACGTAAATTTATCTACTTAGAGCCGCATCAATGGGATGCATTGAAAGTAATGGCAATTAAGAAACGTACTTCGGGTTCAATAGTCATTGCCGAACTTATTGACGATGCCGCCAATTTTCAAAAGCATTAAGAAACGGCGTGGACGTTATACACTCAAAACTCTGTCCTTCGACACAGTGAAAAACGACGTAAGCCATTGATTTTAAAGGACAGTGGCCTAACCGTTACAATAGTATATATTCTTCAAGGAGAGTATAGACCAACTAAAGATTAATTATAAAGGAATGAAAGAATGCCTGTAGCATCAATCCACTATCCAGACAATATTGTAGCATTCAACAATAACGGAGGATGGCACCACAAGGGTAAGAGAGCTTACCGTGCTGCCGTACGAACCATCATGAATTGTCTCCTGACTTACAGAGAGCCTCGTCTTTACCATCTCTGCTTTGAAGGCCAAAGCCACAAGAAGCAAGTAAAGATGCTGAATGCTCTCGTTCAAATAGCCGACAGAGCCGGGATCAAGTGCGAATGGTTCGCTGCTCGTGAGACAGCAGATAAAACCAAAGTTGACCACCTTCACTGCTTTATGATTATTGATGCTCATGGCATCAAGGTAGCGAAGGTATTCAACCAGTTTGACGATGGACAGGTAGCTAAACTCTGTGCAGAGCACAAAGTCAACTTCTCGATATTCAAACCGAAGGACGATCTAGGCATCCATGGAAACAATACTTACATGGCCCTTCCTTACCAAGGGCCGGGGAATCAGCAAACAGAACTGGGTAGTAAGCGTCTGGTGGATGCATTAATTTGGCTCACCTACAACTACAAAGCCCGAAGCAAACCGCTGGATGCAGATGCGGACGGACAGATATTCCCTGCATCACGCCCCAACCGTAAAAAGAAACTTGATTCCCCTTCTGCTGCTTTACCAGCAGAACAAGAAGTAATTACAGTGGAAGCCAGCCAAGGCGATTATAGCCCCCTGCAAGGCGATAGCAAGCTTCAAGGCTGGGTAGGTATCAGGTTGAGGCCAGAACCTCGCCACGAGGCTGTAATCGCGTCAGAGGCGTATAACAACGATAAGGAAAGTAATTTGAAACTAACGCCAGCCCAAACCTACCTTTGTAGGCTTTACGAAACCTGCGTTGATGCAGATATGGACGTTGAAGCAGTGCGGCTATATCTACTCGACCAAGGAATTAGGAAGACCTCGGCCATGATCGTTGACGATCTTGAGCATACCTTTGGATTCCTGGGCTACGCTGCCAGTCACCCAGCGCCAGCCAAGCCCGATGCAGCAAGGATTGATGCCTTGATTGCTAGGGAGCATCACAAGGGAAATCGAAAGTTTGGAAGGTACGCAACCGTGGCGGAAGTCCAGGTGCGTAGACTTAAAACCCGAAGTAGTCTGCCCTTGCCACAAGACGTCTGCTTGGCATAACAGCATACTCGACAGATTACAGGAACATAGGTAGTACAGACGCGCTTTCCCGGCAGAACTTTACTACATCGAGGTCCACGGTCCACGCCTTCTTCCGCTCAGTGCCTTCAAGGTAAAGCGACGGATAGAGATAGGCGCGTCCTGTTGAGGCAGTGGCGGTATCGAACGTAACTTTACGAGCATGAATAATTTTATTGCAAGCATCCCGCAGGCCAAGACCACACGCCTCCCCGGGATTGGTCATATCCTTTGTGATTGTCCCGCAGTAGGCCGTGAGCAGGTCAATAACTTGAGTCCCTTGGTCGTCGAGAATCCTGATCGTGATAGCAACGGAGATTAAGCGCTTCGTAATCAGATCACGTTGTAATGCATCGAGTTGCTGTAAAGGATCGCTGCTTGAGTCATTCAACTCTGCAATTGGCTGGCTTGACAGAAAGAAGGCAAGAAGCTCATATATGTCACGTTTCAGATCGCCAATATCTGGACGATGCCCTTGATTGCTAACTTTGCCGGAATCTGTCATGTGGAACTATCTTTCACTGAGTTTGTAAGCGATATACCCAAGCAAGCATACGATCACGAGTAGGTAGGTTTGTATCGTCCCCAGCAGTTTTTCTATATTCGGTACCCGTGATAGCACGCCGTGAATTAACGCACCGTTCAATTCTTCATGATAGGTTCGCTGCGCGTGTTCGATGTCGCTAAGTGAGTCTGCCGTCTTCGACGAGTGGAACTCGATTCTTTCAACGGCTCGTGTCAGGTCTCTAACAGGATCAACGGCGGGGCTGTAGCTATCGAACCATTTATCGAAATCACGATCTTCCGTATCCATGCACATTCCCTGTCAGCTTGCTAACGATAAATAAAGTTGTGCAAGATTAACATGAAGCAGCGATCAGGCAACATTAGCTCAGTAGGGTATACACCAAAGAGCCAGATGAAATGAGGAAATAAAATGGCTCAATAGGGTTGACTGTATGTGAGCCAGCATCTATTATAGAGCCATCAACCCTATTGAGCCACCGAAGGAGACAAGCATGAAGACAGTGTATTACGGACGCGTCAGCACCAACGATGGGCAGACCAGCGCCAGCCAGTACGAAGGAGCCAAGAATCATGGCGTAGAACTGAAACACGTCCACATTGACGAGAACACCAGCGGCTACCATGTAGCTCCAATGGATCGCCCTGAGTGGCGTCGTGTCATGGACAAGCTGTCTGACGGTGGCGTGCTGTATGTACGCTGGCTGGATCGTATCAGCCGCCGCTACGATGAAATGCACCGTGTCATGCGTGAGTTGATGGATATGGGCGTGAAGGTGGTTTGCACGCTTAACGGTATGGAGTTCGACGGTACGGCTACTGACCCGATGCAGAAAGCCATTCGTGATGCGTTGTTGGCCTTCATGGCAGCACAAGGCGAAGCCGACTACTTGAACCGTAGGGAGATGCAAGCGCGTGGTATCGAAATCAAGAAGGCTGCTGGTGGGTACAAGGGCCGTGCTAAGTCCAACGATCCGGCCATCGTGAAGGCATGGCGTGCAGAGAACGGGGCAAGCATCGCCGCCACTGGCGAACACTTCAATCTGTCCCCAGCGACAGTGAAGCGCTACTGCAAGTAAGAGAACGCGATTAGAGGCCCGTGGCGGCCTTTGTCACTTGCTTGGCAGTCTGGTACCAACTCACTCGTTTAAACGCGCTGTGAGGCGTCTGGTGGCCCCGCTTAGTGTCCAAAACCCAGACGGTCAGCGACGAATGGCGGATACGATGCCACACCAGAACGATTAAATCGCCCTAAGAGGCGTCCGAATCGCATAACTCCCATTCCTTACCCCCGGTCCCTCCCGGACCGCCCTGTGATATTTCAGAGTCCACAGCAAGGCCATCGAGTCAGCCATTTTCCGTGTTAAGCCATGCTGGACCGCTTGCTGATATTTCCTGGCCTTGTGACTTGTGCACTCGTAGAAGCCCACTTGCAAAAATTTTTCCAGTAAAAAATCAAGCTGGCACAGTTGTCGCCTTCCGGGTGCCTCTGCCGTTAGGTACAGAGACAGTGCCGCGAATACCGCCTCCGATACCGCCCTTCAATACTCGCTTCTTGACGCCGGATGCAATGATGTTAGCCTGTTCAAGACTAGGAAGCTCCCCTTTGCCTCCTGTCAGCACCACGTCATCCGACTCTGGCGGTTCGCTCATATCATTGTCAAGGGCAATGGCTCCGATCTTGCCCTTTGCCACGGCGAACATTGCCACGGCAACGTCATGCTGTGTGACAAGGTAGCCTTCCGCAATCCTGACCTGTACGCCAAGACGGTGGAGGAAGGCGTTGATACGTCTACGGGTGGCTTTGTCGGTTAGGTCCAACTTTGCCCGTATCTCTTGCCAACTCAGCTTCTCGCCCCCGGTCAGGTCCGCTGTCAGTCGTTCTACTTCGGCCTTGAAAACTCTCACCCGGCCCTCACTTTGAAGCACGGCGTTAGCAAACGTCTCGGATTCAGGATTATGATCAAGCCTTCTCGCTAAGATGGCTAATTTGTCCTGCTCAGAAGATAATTTCCCCTCTGCAACGTTAAGTTCCCGGTTTAATTTGTTGGTATCAGGCATCACCAGACTGGTAGCGTCCAAGTGCAACAGCATCGCCACAAGTACGTCCTCGCTCTCGTCAAGTCTCACGTTCTTGGACCCGTCACAGGTACCGTAGCGTCGATTAGCACACATGAGGTAACGATGGTTGCGCTGAATGATATGCATTGTGCTGCCACATGCTCCGCAGTAAACGAGTTTCTGCCACACATTGAAGTCTGCTGACTGCTTCGTTATCTTGCCCGTAGCCCGCGCTTTGATTTTTCTTTCTGCTGCCTTGAATGTGTCAAGGTCCACCACAGACGGGAAATAGTCCGGTATCGGCTCCCCACCGTCCTTGGGAGCAAGCTCACCGATTGCCGCCCGGTTCTTTAGGATCGTGAGCACAGCAGTGGTACCCCACCGCTTGCCTTTGTTGAACGTCTGATAGCCTTCCGCATTAAGCGCCTGAGCAATCGCCGTGCTACCCAGCCCCTCAAGGCACAGTTCAAAAATCCGACCTACGGCGAAGATGTGACTGTTTAGAAGGTATTCACCACTGGCTTTATCCAGCGCTATCCAGTTGCTAACTCGATTGCCGATATGCTTTCCAAAATCTCTCGCGTCTTTGAAGCGCTCAGCCCACTTCTCCTTCCCAATGCCGCTCTTGCGAGCACTTTCCTTGTGCGCGTTGTCCATGTGAAGGATGGCTTGTAGTAGGTCGATTGCCGTACTTTTGTGATCAAAGCGCATCTCGGGTTGGAGTGTGATTACAACGATCCCCAGCTTAACCAAATCTTGGAGCAAGCGTGAAGCCTCCCACGCATCCAGCCTTGTCAGCCGGTCCAGATTTTCCAGAATCAGATAGCTGCCGTGCTCAATATCACCAGCCTTTACGAGTGCGATGAACTTTGCAAGCGCACCTGTTTCAAGGTTCGCTCCTGTGAAACCAGATACGGCCTCGTCCATGAACATCTCTGTAGACAAGGGTATTGAGTTTTTTTCACACCACCTCTCGGCCAAGGTTTGCTGACGATGAATAGAAGTGTTGTCCCTCTGGGCATCACTGGAAAAACGGGAGTAGGAGTAGGCTTTCATAAGCGACGCATTGTATCAGTACCTGTACTTGTGCTGCAAGCCGCGCAGCGGTATGCCGTCCAGGTGCGGCACATTGTGCGTCATCTGCCCGGCCGGATGCGGGTTCATCTGCAAGCGCAGCTTGCGCACCAGCGCGGCCAGCGCCTCCGG
>Ga0308159_1003590_pt1 | contig 15413 bp, 13 predicted proteins | sample PhyCR1_FD_201040 | JGI IMG/M metagenome (GOLD analysis project Ga0308159, IMG submission 201040) | Phyllosphere microbial communities from UC Gill Tract Community Farm, Albany, California, United States - DLSLC.R1 | ecosystem: Host-associated > Plants > Phyllosphere > Unclassified | place: USA... | reverse complement strand
CCTCGATCAGGTCGGACACGCTTACCTCGCCCGCCGTGTAACCCACGTTGTCGCCGGCGCCACGGGCGCGGCCCGCGATCGTCCCACCCGTGCCCAGCACCACCACACGGGCGGTGTGCTCCTTCTTTTCGCCGGTCGTCATCGTTTGCTTGCCAATCGATTGGAAACTGGTTAAAAATACAGTTACTGGATGAACAGCCAGTGGATGCACCCAGCGGCGGCCGCGAGCCGCCGAACCCCGGTCACACCCCAAGGAGCCGTTTGCATGCTCAACCTGCCCGCCTCGCCTTTCGCCGTGAAGCTTACCGCCCGCCAGCAGCAGATCCTCGACCTCATCCAGGCTGCCATCGCTCGCACGGGCGCGCCGCCCACGCGTGCCGAGATTGCCGCCGAGCTCGGCTTCAAGTCGGCCAACGCCGCCGAGGAGCACCTGCAGGCCCTGGCGCGCAAGGGTGTCATCGAGCTCGTGAGCGGCACCTCGCGCGGCATTCGACTGCGCGGCGACGCGCTGCGCTCGCTGCAGGAGTCCCGCCATCGCGACGGCGGGCAGCTCTCGCTGGCCCTGCCCGGCATGGCCCAGCTGGCCTTGCCGCTCATCGGCCGTGTGGCCGCCGGCTCTCCCATCCTGGCCCAGGAACATGTGGACCAGACCTACTACGTGGAGAACACGCTGTTCCAGCGCAAGCCCGACTACCTGTTGAAGGTGCGCGGCATGTCGATGCGCGACGCCGGCATCATGGACGGCGACCTGCTGGCGGTGCAAGCCACCAAGGAAGCACGCAACGGCCAGATCATCGTCGCCCGGCTCGGCGAGGAAGTGACCGTCAAGCGCCTCAAGCGCAACAAGGACGTGGTTGAACTCCACGCCGAGAACCCCGACTACCCCACCATCGTGGTCGAGCCCGGCGAGCCCTTCGAGATCGAAGGCCTGGCCGTCGGGCTCATCCGCAACACAATGCTGATGTAACGCCGCACAACAGCCGTATCAGGTGGCGGGCGTATGGCGGAACGGCCATCACCCTGCTGCGGCTGTCCGCTTGCCGAATCCTGCCTGTGTTCCACCCCTTTATCTCAGGAGTTCACATGGGAATCGCACTGCTCGCAATCGCCGACCTCTTCACCCCCCTTCAATCGCTTGCCAGCCGCTGGATGCCGGCGCGCGCCGGCCGCAGCGCGGCCTCCGCCGGGCTGCGCTATGTCACCGTCCGCCCCGCCTGCGGCGCACGCGCCGGGGCCACCGCCCACCCTTCAGCGGCACGGCCTCAGCGCGTGGTGCGCGTCGTACGCATCGTGGAGCGTGGGCAGCCGGCGCAGGCCGAAGGCCGCGTCGTGATTTCGGGCCGCATGGCCGACGTGTGCGCCGAACTGGAGCGCCTTGCCGCGCTCGAGGCCGCGGGCGCGGCAGCCGCGTCCAAGCAACTGCACTGAGCGACCTCCTCACCTGCCGTGCCCGCGCCGCGGGTGCAGCGCGGGCGACTGCCACATGGCGCAGCACCAGGCTGTGCCATGTGCATCGCGGGCCAGCCGCCGCGCGAGGCCAAGGCACAATGGGCAGCCATGAACATTGTGATCTTGGACGACTACCAGGATGCTGTGCGTAAGCTGCGCTGCGCCGCCAAGCTCGACGCCTACGCGGCGAAGGTCTACACCAACACCGTCAAGGGCATCGGGCAGCTCTCCGTCCGGCTCAAGGACGCCGACGTGATCGTGCTCATCCGAGAGCGCACGCAGATCACGCGGCAGCTCGTCGAGAAGCTCCCCAAGCTCAAGCTGATTTCTCAGACCGGCCGGGCCGGCTCGCACATCGACATCAACGCCTGCACCGAATTCGGCGTGGCGGTGGCCGAAGGCAGCGGCTCGCCGCTCGCTCCCGCCGAGCTCACCTGGGCGCTGATCATGGCGGCCATGCGGCGCCTGCCGCAGTACATCAGCAACCTCAAGCACGGCGCATGGCAACAGTCGGGGCTCAAGTCCGCGTCGATGCCGCCCAACTTCGGGCTCGGCTCGGTGCTCAAGGGCAAGACTCTGGGCATCTGGGGCTACGGGCGCATCGGCCAGCTCGTGGCGCGCTACGGGCAGGCCTTCGGCATGCAGGTGGTGATCTGGGGCCGCGAGGGCAGTTGCAGCAAGGCGCGATCCGACGGCTTCCAGGTGGCGGCGAGCCGCGAAGCACTGTTCGAGCAGTCCGACGTGCTGTCGGTCCACCTGCGGCTGAACGACGAGACCCGCGGGCTCGTGCGGTTGGAAGACCTCATGCGGATGAAGCCCACCGCCCTGTTCGTGAACACTTCGCGCGCGGAACTGATCGAGTCCGACGCATTGCTCGCGGCGCTCAATCGCGGCCGGCCTGGCCTGGCGGCGATCGATGTCTTCGAGAGCGAGCCGCCGCTGCAGGGCCATGCGCTGCTGCGGCTGGAGAACTGCATCTGTACGCCCCACATCGGCTACGTCGAGCAGGAGAGCTACGAGATGTACTTCGGCCAGGCCTTCGACAACGTCGTGAGCTTCATCCGGGGCAACCCGACCAACATCGTCAACCCGGGCGCGCTGCAAGTTCGCCGCTGAGGCGTCGCCGCCCCGCTTCCGGTGGGGCCACGCAGCGTCAGCGTTTGAGCGAACCCGGCTTGATCGATTCCTCGATCTCGGGGTCGAAGAGTTCCAGGTCGGGCAATTGCGCCGACGGAGCGTCCGGTGGCACGGCAGCGAGTTCGGTGGACGGCTGGTCCAGCGCCGAGGGCTCGATCACCGGCAGCGCAGGCGCCTGTTCGGCCGCGGCGCGCCGCAGCGCGGACGGAATCGTGTCGACACCCGCCATGTCCAGGTCGTTCAGGTCGAAATCCAGCGAGGCCGTGAGCGGGTGCGGCGGGCGCGTGGGCTGGAAGTCCGGATGCCGCGGCTCCACGAGCGCGGTGTCGCGCACCAGCGACTGTGGCGTGGTCGGCAGTTCGACCGCAGACGTCGGCAGGGCCATGGGCAGCGTCTCGTGCTGCTGATGGCGCATCAGTACCTCGGCCAGCGACGGGCGCTGGGAATCGCCGCCGGCAGGCTGTTCCTGGGCCATCGCATAGAGCATCAGCAGTTCGCGGTAGGCGGCGAGGTCGAAGGTCGGCTGGCCGTCTTCGCCCGGCCGACGGAACAGCAGTTCCTCGATCACGGGCAGCGACTCGGGGCCCGGCCAGTGCTCCTCGATGCGCTGAAGCACCTCGTTGTGGTGGTCCAGCGGCCGGCCCGCGTCCTGGTGGAAATCGTCGAAGGACGGCACACGCACATTCAGCGCCTGTTGGCACTGCCGGCGCACGCGCTCGTAGTCGAGCATCCGGCCCAGGCTGTGGAAGATGCGCAGCAGTTCGAGGTATGCAAGGGCACTGGTGTCCGGATGGTCGGCCACGTACTCCGACAGCACCGCGATGGCCTGCTCGTGCTGCCCCAGCGACAGGAAGAATTCGGCCTGCTGCTGCACGTCGAACAGCTCTTCGGTATTGACCGACCGGGAAACTGCCGGCGCCTCCCCCGCGACGGTCGGCGCATCGAAGTCGGCGTGCGCCGGCACGGTATCGGACGGGTCCGCGCCACGAGGCGCATCCGGGTCGATGAACCCGGCGGGAGTTCCCTGCGACGACGAGGCGGCCGCCACGGCACCGGCAGCGCCTCCGGCGGCCAGGGCGCGGGCGGCCCCTGCGTTGTCCTCGCCAGGAAACGTATCGGGAGCATCGTCGAGCCCGCCGAACTGCGACGGCCGGACCGGCGTCGACGGCCCGCCACCTTCGGGCCACCACACCGACTGCGCGGCACGGCGCGATGCGAGCCACATCCAGACCAGCGCAGCGAGGGCGAGCAGTAACAACGCGATGAGCGCGTAGACCAGCGGGTTGCTGTAGCGGCTTTCCCGCGCGGCGGCCAGTTCACGACGCATCTCGAGCAGCGTCTGCTCGTTGCGGGCGGTTTGTTCGCGCAGGGAGGCCAGCGCCTGCTCCAGCGCCAGGGTCCGTTGTGCGTCACGCACCGCCTCGGGCGTCGGTGCCGGTGCCACCGCCGGTGCAGGCGCGCTGGCGGCAGATTGCGCAGGCACGGCGGCACCCTCGTTGCGCGCCGGCTCGCTCGCGGACGCTGCGGGCGCTGTTGCAGCCGTGGCGGGCGCCTGGCCCGGCGACGAGGGCTGGCCCGCGGCGGTGGCCGCCGGCGCCGAAGCCAGCGGCACGCGTGGCGCAAGCGGCGCCAGCGCATCGACCTGCAGACGACCGCCTGACGAGGACGCGGCGGCGCCGCTCGCGCGTGCCGCAGGCGCAGCGCGCCGCCGCGCAGCAGGCTCGGCGTTCTCACGCTCGGGCGTGACGCTGCGGGCGGTCCGTGCAACCGGGGCCGGTGCGCTTGCGCGACGTCGCTCGGCACTCCCCTCGCCAGTGCCGCCGGTGCGCGCTGCGCGCGAAGGCCGCACGGAGGAAGAAGCCGGCGCCGCGGCGTTGGGCCCGCCGGCCGATCCCACTCGCGGCTCGAAGGAAGCCAGGGGCGCGTCGACGGGTGGCGGATCCGCCAGCAGCACGACCTGGCGGGTCGAGGTCGCCGAACAACCGGCCTTGACCGTCAATGTGACGATGGGCTCCTCCACCGCGCGGCTGGTGCGCACGCGCAGCCTGGGCGCATCGGGCGCCGTACCGGGCTCGAGCGATACGCTCACCCCGCGCTCGTCCATGGAAGCGTCTCCCTGCAGCACCTCGACCTGCGGACAGATCGAGCCGCCGACCTCGCTGCCGTCGAGCGTGAGCGGGATGACGATGTTGAGCGGCTTGCCGATCCACGCGGCTCCCTGCGGACGGCCGATCGTCAGCGCGGACGCGGGAAGCACGAACCCGAGTACAAACAGGGTCGCCGCAGCGTGACGGAGTCGCACAATCGTGGGTTGCCAGGTAGAGGTCAAAAGTAGACACATTTTGACACCAACATCAACAAAGTACATCTTTGGGACACATTTAAGAAGATGAACGCGAAATTTTCGTCGACCGCCATCGTAGGCACTGGCGCCATGGGCCGGGGCATCGCTCAGATCGCCGCGCAGGCCGGCAGCACCGTCTGGTTGCTCGATGCCCAGGACGGAGCAGCAAAAAAGGCCGTTGGCGCCATCGTCGCCCAATGGGACAGGCTGGTCGAGAAAGGACGGCTCGATCCGGCCCAACGTGACGCCTATGCGACACAGTTGCGCCCCGTCGAGGCCCTTTCGGAGCTCCAGGGATGCGATCTCGTCATCGAAGCCATCGTCGAGAAGCTCGACGTGAAGCGCCAGCTCTTCAAGGACATTGAGGAGGTGGTCTCGCCGGACGCGGTGCTGGCGACCAACACCTCCTCGCTGTCGGTCACCGCCATCGCAGCCGGCCTGCGTCATCCGGGCCGCTTTGCCGGCTTCCACTTCTTCAACCCCGTGCCGCTCATGAAAGTGGTCGAGGTGGTCGCCGGCTTCAAGACCGAAGCGGCGGTCTGCGATCGGCTGCGCGAGTACGCGCGGCAGATGGGCCACAGTGCCGTGCTGGCCCAGGACACGCCGGGCTTCATCGTCAACCACGCGGGCCGGGGCTACGGCACCGAGGCGCTGCGAATCGTCGGCGAGGGCGTGGCCGATTTCGCGACCATCGACCGCATCCTCAAGGACCAGGCCGGCTTCAAGCTTGGCCCCTTCGAACTGATGGACCTCACGGCGCTGGACGTCTCGCACCCGGTGATGGAGTCGATCTACCGGCAGTACTACGACGAGCCGCGCTTTCGGCCGAGCGTGATCACCGCGCAGCGCCTGGCGGCCGGGGCACTGGGCCGCAAGACCGGCGAGGGCTTCTACCGCTACAACGACGGCGCAGCCACCGTGCCCGCAGAAGCACCCGTGCCGGCGGTCGATGCGCTGCCGCCGGTGTGGGTCCCGCCGCGCGCCACGCGGCGCGCCGAACTGCTGCGCCTGGTCCACACGCTCGGGGCCCAGCTCGAAACGGGTGCCGCACCCTCGTCGCAGGCACTGATCGTCGTCGCACCGCTGGGCTTCGACATCACCACCGTCGCCGCGGTCGAGCGGCTCGATGCCACGCGGACGGTCGGCATCGACATGCTGGTGGACGACGCCGCGACGAAGCGCCGCGTGCTGGCCACCAACCCGGCCACGCGACGCGACATGCGCAATGCCGCGCACGCGCTCTTCGCGCGCGATGGCAAGGCCGTGAGCGTGATCCGCGACAGCGGCGGCTTCGTGACGCAACGCGTGCTCGCCACGATCGTCAACATCGCCGCCGACATCTGCCAGCAGCGCATCTGCACGCCGGCCGACCTGGAGACCGCGGTCACGCTCGGGCTGGGCTACCCGCAGGGGCCGCTGGCCATGGGCGACCTGTACGGCCCGACGAACATGCTCGAAGTGCTGTTCAACCTGCAGACCGTGTACGGCGATCCGCGCTATCGCCCCAGTCCCTGGCTGCGCCGCCGCGGCGCGCTGGGCCTGAGCCTGAAGCACGAAGAAGAATGACACGCGTGCCAGACAGCACACGCGAGACAGAGACAAGACGATGACCGCAGAACTCAAGAGCACCAGCGAAGGCCGCACCATGGTGCTGACGCTGTCCAACCCGAGTCAGCGCAACGCGCTGGGCCCCGAGATGTACGCCGCCGGCGTCGAGGCCCTGGGCGGCGCCGAAAGCAACCCCGACGTGCGCTGCGTCGTCATCGTCGGTGAAGGCGCCTGGTTCTGCGCCGGCGGCTCGCTGCAGCGGCTGCAGGCCAACCGCGAGCACGACCCGCAGGTGCAGGCCGAGAGCATCGAAGCGCTGCACAGCTGGATCGACGCGATCCGCACCTTCCCCAAGCCCGTGATCGCCGCCGTCGAAGGCGCTGCAGCGGGTGCCGGCTTCTCGCTCGCGATGGCCTGCGACTTCGTGGTCTCGGCGCGCGATGCGGTCTTCGCGGCGTCGTACAGCAACGTGGCCCTGTCGCCCGACGGCGGACTCAGCTGGCACCTCGCACGGGCGCTGCCGCGGCAGCTCGCCAGCGAGTGGCTCATGAAGGGCGAACGCATCGCGGCGACGCGCCTGCACGAGCTGGGGCTGGTCAACGAGCTGACCGATGCCGGCCATGCGCTGAGCGCGGCGATGAGCCTGGCGCGCGGCCTGGTCGAGCGCGCGCCGAATGCCCTCGCCAGCATCAAGGAGCTCATCAGCGAAGCACGCGGCTGCGGGTTGAACACGCAGCTCACCAGTGAGCGCGACCACTTCGTGCGCAACCTGCACCATGCGAATGCCGGCATCGGCATCGCCGCCTTCCTCGCCAAAAGCAAGCCGCAGTTCGAATAGGCCGCACGGCGGCGCTGCACCGCGAGCGGCCGAGGTCGCTCGTGCGACAACCCCTTCCCATCCAGTCGCGGAAAAGACAGACCAATGGACGACCCCATTCTTACCATCGATGAAAGAGAAGCGATCAACGGTGGTCGCTGGTTCACTTCACTTTCACCCTCGCTGCGGCACGACATCCTCCGATGCGCTTTCGTCAGACGCTACAAGGACGGCGAACTCATCGCCGCACGCGGCGATCCACCCGATTCGTGGATCGCCTGCGCGAAGGGTGCAGTGCGCGTGAGCTCGACGGCCGTGTCGGGCAAGCAAGTCACGCTGACCTATGTGGAGCCGGGCATCTGGTTCGGCGACGTCGCGATGTTCGACGGGGACCGCCGCACGCACGACGCCTATGCGCATGGCGAGACCACCATCCTGTGCGTGGCACGCGCCGACTTCCAGAAGATTCTGTCCTCGCACGTGGAGCTGTACGAGGCGTTGATGCGGCTGCAGGCGCGGCGCATCCGCACGCTGTTCGGCCTGGTGGAAGACCTCAACACCCTGCCCTTGCGTGCACGGCTGGCCAAGCAGCTGGTGCACCTGGTGCGCAGCTACGGCGTGCCCAACCTGGCCGACGGCAGCCAGACCCGCATCGGTCTGCAACTGGCGCAGGAAGAACTCGCGCAGTTGCTCGGTGCCTCGCGCCAGCGCGTCAACCAGGAGCTGAAATCGATGGAGCGCGAAGGGGCGATCCGCATCGAGCCGGCCGGCCTGGTGGTGCTCGATCGCGATGCGCTCATGCGCATTTCGCAGGCCGACGACTGACGCACGCGGCGACCTGAACGAACAACAAGCTTTCGAGACATGACGCAGGACTTCAGCAACTTCATCGGCACGCGCGCCGTCTCCTCCCAGCACGCCTTCGACACCGACGCGCTGTCGAGTTGGCTGGCTACGCACCTCGATGGCTTCCAGGGGCCGCTGACGGTCGAGATGTTCAAGGGCGGGCAGTCGAATCCCACCTACAAGCTCGTCACGCCGCAGCGCAGCTACGTGATGCGCGCCAAGCCGGGGCCGGTCGCCAAGCTGTTGCCGTCCGCGCATGCCATCGAGCGCGAGTACAAGGTCATGAAGGGCCTGGCCGGTACCGATGTGCCCGTGCCCGCGATGTACTGCCTGTGCGAGGACGAATCCGTCATCGGCCGCGCCTTCTACGTCATGGAGTGCATGGAAGGCCGCGTGCTCTGGGACCAGTCCCTGCCCGGCTTCAGCAATGCCGAACGGGCCGCGTACTACGACGAGATGAACCGCGTCATCGCGGCCCTGCATACGGTCGACTTCGCAGCGCGCGGCCTGGCGGACTACGGCAAGCCCGGCAACTATTTCGAGCGGCAGATCGGCCGCTGGAGCAAGCAGTACAAGGCCTCGGCCGACGGTGCCGGCGAGCTGTCGCAGCCCATCGAGGAGATGGAGCGCCTGATCGACTGGCTGCCCACGCACATGCCGGCCAGCGCGCGCGACGAGAGCAAGGTCTCGATCGTGCATGGCGACTACCGGCTGGACAACGTGATGTTCCATGCCACCGAGCCGCGCATCATCGCCGTGCTCGACTGGGAGCTGTCAACACTGGGCCATCCGCTGGCCGACTTCAGCTACCACTGCATGTCGTGGCACATGCCGCCCACGACGGGCCGCGGCATCGGCGGCGTCGACGTCGCCTCGCTCGGCATCCCGACCGAGGCCGAATACATCCGCCGCTACTGCGAGCGCACCCGCATCAGCACACCCGAGGCGCTCGCGCCCGACTGGAACTTCTACCAGGCCTACAACCTGTTCCGCATGGCCGCGATCCTGCAAGGCATTGCCAAGCGCGTCGAGGCAGGCACCGCCTCGAGCGAGCAGGCCGTGGCCTCCGCCCGCGGCGCGCGGCCCATGGCCACGATGGCCTGGCAGTTCGCCCAAAACGCCTAAGGCCCTTTCCCACCTCCCTACCCCACCCCCAGGAGACACCATGGACTTCGACTTTTCGGCCAAAACCAAGGAGCTCCAGAAGCGCGTGAGCGACTTCATGGACGCGCACATCTTTCCGGCCGAAGCCGAGTACACGGCCGAGCTGGCCGCCAACACGGCGGCAGGCAAGCGCTGGTCTGCGCTGCAGGTCATCGAAGGGCTCAAGGAAAAGGCGCGCGCCCAGGACCTCTGGAACCTGTTCCTGCCCAACGACACGGCCGAGATCGCCAAGAAGAAGGGCGGCGGCCTGACCAACATGGAGTACGCGCCGCTGGCCGAACTGATGGGCCGCGTGCCATGGGCCTCGGAGGTCTTCAACTGCTCGGCCCCCGACACCGGCAACATGGAAACCATCGCCCGCTACGGCACCGACGAGCACCGCGAGCGCTGGCTGCAGCCGCTGCTGGACGGCAAGATCCGCTCGGCCTTCGCGATGACCGAACCCGAGGTGGCCTCCAGCGACGCGACCAACATCTGCACGCGCATCGAGCGCCAGGGCGACGAGTACGTCATCAATGGCCACAAGTGGTGGATTTCCGGCGCGGCCGACCCGCGCTGTTCGGTGTTCATCACCATGGGCAAGAGCGACCCGGACGGCCCGAAGCACTCGCAGCAGAGCATGGTCCTGGTGCCCGCCGATGCCAAGGGCATCCGCATCGTTCGCCCGCTCAACGTGCTGGGTTACGACGATGCACCGCACGGCCACGTCGAGATGTACTTCGAGAACGTGCGCGTGCCCGTGACCGACATCCTGCTTGGCGAAGGCCGTGGCTTCGAGATCGCGCAGGGCCGCCTCGGCCCCGGGCGCATCCACCACTGCATGCGCCTGATCGGCCTGGCCGAGCGCGCGCTCGAACTCATGTGCCGCCGCGCGTCGTCGCGCGTCGCCTTCGGCAAGACGGTAGCGCAGCAGACGGTGACGCAGGAACGCATCGCCGAAGCACGCTGCAAGATCGACATGGCCCGCCTGCTCACGCTCAAGGCCGCCTGGCTGATGGACGTGGCTGGCAACAAGGTTGCCAAAACCGAGATCGCGATGATCAAGGTGGTGGCGCCCAGCATGGCCTGCCAGGTGATCGACTGGGCCATGCAGGTGCACGGCGGCGGTGGCATGTGCGACGACTTCCCGCTCGCCTACGCTTATGCGGGCGCCCGCACGCTGCGCTTTGCCGACGGCCCGGACGAGGTGCACCGCAACGCGATCGCCAAGTGGGAACTGGGCAAGTACTCGACGGACAAGCGCGAGAGCGCGCCGCCGGTGACCCGCTTCTGAGCCGGCCTTTTCGGCGCGCTCCATCTTTCACGGCAACGGCCGCCGGCACGCAAGGGTCGGCGGCTTTTCTCTTGAAACCGGCGGCCGTTCAGGCCGGGAGCAGTTTGGACCGGATGAAACGCGCGCCGCGCTGCAGGCGGCGCAGGCGCTCGCGCAGGCTCACGGGCCGCTCATAGGCGCCGAGCCTCGGGCGGTAGCGCAATGCCCAGGCCTGCCGCATGAAAGGCGCGTTGGCCCGCACGGGCGTACCCGGGCCGCTTTCGCCGGCCAGGTAGTTGCCGTCGTAGGAGCGCAGCATCAGGAGGCCGTCCCGCAAGGGCACGCTGTGGAACAGTGCAGCAGGCCCGGGCTGCTCAACCAGCCGCACCACATCGTCCTGCCGCGCATCGACGCTGAGAAAGTGCCCCTTCGGACTGCGCAGCCCGACACGGCCGAGTCCATGGTCTTCCAGACGGAGTTGCAATGCTGCCGTCTCCGGACCACGCACCCAGCGAAGCGCTTCGCCAGGCGCGTCGGTGCCAGACAGCCAGGCGCCGGCCGGGCTGCGCAGCGCGAAGCTGTCGTCCAGCGCGGTGGTCAGGCGGGGGTCGTCGATCTCGTCCAGGCCGACGAAGCGGTAGCCCATGCCTTGCAGCCGCGGCACGAGCGACCGGGTGAGTTCGAGCGTGCGGCTGCGCTCGGCAACGGCGTCCATGTCGGCCACGCTGTCGTGCATGACCACGATGCCGCTGCCGTGGCGCTCGATCTGCGCCAGATACTGCTGCTCGGCCTCTTCCACCGACTGCCCCAGCCGCCAGCAATGGCAGTCGATGCCGGGCACTTCCCAGTACACCGGGCCCACGTGCCCGAGCGAACTGCGCAGGTCGATGTTGAGTTCGTCGGCCACTTCGGGCGACCACTTGCCGTAGGTCGCGCGCAGGAAGACCCGCCCGTCGCGGCTGTAGCGGCGGATGAGCCCGTCCGTGCGGATGATCTGCTCGCGCACGTCGCCCCCGGCAGCCACGTAGTAGGGCATGTCGGGGTGGTCGTAGGTGTGGTTGCCGATGATGTGGCCCGCCGCGTGCAGGCCAGCCAGCACTTCGGGGTGTTGCTCGGCATATTTGCCGACAACGAAGAAGGTCGCGCGTACCCCGCGCTCGGCGAGGAAAGCGCCGATGGCGGCACTGTCCGGGCCCGGACCGTCGTCATAGGTCAGGCACAGCGTGCGCTCGGGAAGACGCAGCCCCGCGATGCTGCCGCGCTCTAGCATGGCTGGCTGGCCTGCGGACTTACCTGCTCGCGTGCGCCGAGGACGCGCTCGAACACCCGCAGGTACTGGCTGGCCACGTGGGACCGCATGTGGCGATCGAGGAACAGGCCGCGCTCCGCCGTCCTGGGCTCGCCTTCGTCGAGCGCACGCTCCATCAGGCGGTGCAGACCGATCCGGTCGCCCATCGCGAAGGTGGCGGCATGGCCGGCGACGGCCTCGGGCAGGCCGCCCGCTTCAGCCACGATCATGCGGCAGCCGCAGGCCAGCCCCTCGAGGGCCACGATGCCGAAACCTTCGGGCCCGGTCGAAGGAACGACCATCGTGCGGTGCCGGTTCAGGCAGCGCGCCAGCGCTTCGCCTTGAAGGTAGCCGCTGAACCGGATGCGGTCCTGCAGCCGCAAGGTCTCGACCTTGGCGCGCAGCCTGTCGTAGTCCTCGCCTTCGCCCACCACGGTGAGCGTGAAGGGCCGCTGGATCAGCCGGCAGGCATCGATCAGCATGTCGCAGCCCTTCTGCGGCACCAGGCGGCCGACGAAGACGAAGTCGCGATCGCGCCGCTCGTCCGGATACACCCGGAAGACCGAGTCGTCGTAGCAGTTGTAGATGACGTCCGAATCGGTCCCCACCACTCGCGACACGCTGGCGCTGACCGCCACGTTGCGGGTGGCATGGCGCACCATGCGGCGCTTGATGCGGGTCTTCAGGCCATTCCCCTGGGTGAGGTGGAAGTCGTTGTGCGACACGACCCACTTCTTGAAGGGATTGAATGCAAACAGCCAGGCGCCCTTGAGCGTGATGTTCGGCATGTAGACCAGGTCGGCCCAGCAGAACAGCTGCAGCTGCTTCCAGCGCCGGCTCGAATGCACGATCTCGATGCCGTGCAAGGGCGGCGCGTCGCCCTGCGCCTGCTCGGTCACCACCTTGACGTCGTGGCCCGCCCGGATGAACTCGCCCGCCAGCATGCGGGTATGGTTCTCGATGCCGCCGATGGCCGGATAGAAAACCGAGCTGTAGATCAGAATCTTCACGACCGGCGCCCCTTGAACTCTTGTTGAACATGGTGAGCACGCCGGTGTAGCGGTTGTTCTGGGGGCGCTCGTTGCCGCGAAGTGTAAAGAATCGTTCAGGCTCCGTTCAGGGAAAACTGGATCGTCCGACCCACCAAGCAGGATTTATGCCGCGAACGCGCACAAACGTGTTAGGGACTTTTTTCTTACCCGGACACCGTTCACAACGGCTTCTGCAGAAATAGCGCCTGCCCGAAAGCCGGGTCGAGCTGGTAGCCGGCGAATCCCTCGCGCTCGTAAGCCCGCAATGCGGGCCGATTGCCCGACAGCACCTCGAGCGTGAGCTTGCAGGCGCCGCGGCGGCGTGCCTCTTCCTCCACGCGCGCCAGCATCCGCTGCGCCACGCGCTGGCCGCGATAGCCCGCCTTCACCACCACGTCGTGCAGATTGACCAGGGGCCGGCAGGCGAAGGTGGAGAAACCCTCCATGCAGTTGACGAGGCCGATCGCATGATCATCGTCGAAGGCCAGCACGCTGAAGGCTTGCGGCCGCTCGGCAAGCGCCTGGGGCAACGCGGCCTTCACCGCCGGGGACAGTGGCGTGCCGCCGCCGGCGGGATCGCGCGCGTAGTGGTCGAGTAGTTCGACCAGCGAGCGTGCATGGACGGGGTTGCGGTACTCGACCAGACAGACGTCGATCACACAGGCTCCAGGGCGCGATGCGGCCAAGGAGGCAGCGCCACCGCAATGGTGTCACGGGGTCGGATCTCGCCTTCGGCGGTTACCACGGCCATCACGCCGGCCTTGCGGATCAACGCACCTGCCGCATCGCGGTCCAGCACGGCCGCCCTCAGGCCACGCTGGAAGCGGTCGATCTGGACGCAGGGGTTGCGCAGGCCGGTGAGTTCGACCTCGGCATCCGCACCCAAGCGCAGCCGCGTGCCAGCCGGCAACGCCAGCAGGTCGACGCCGCGGGTGGTGACGTTCTCGCCGAGATCGCCCGGCCGCACGGCGAAACCGCGCTCGGCCAGCACATCGAAGAGCTCGGCATGCAGAAGATGAACCTGGCGCAGGTTGGGCTGCGACGGGTTGCGCGCCACCCGCGACCGATGTTGCACCGTGGCGCCGGCGTGCGCGTCCCCGGCCACGCCGAAGCCGACCTGAAGACGAACCGCAGCCTGCGCCTGCTTCGAGAATCCATGGGTCAGGCTGGCGTGCACTGCGACGACCTGGGCGTTCGGCATCGACTATGCGCTCAAGAAGCCGCTGGTGCTGCAGCAGGCTGGACGGTGGCCGCGATGCGGCGCGCACAGGCCTCGGCCAGCTCGGCATCGCGCGCCTCGACCATCACGCGCAGCAGGGGCTCGGTGCCGCTCGCGCGGATTAGTACGCGGCCCGCATCGCCGAGTTCGGCCTCGGCCTGCGCCGTCGCCTGGGCCAACGCCGGATTGCTCTTCCAGTCCTGGCCGTCGGCCAGGCGCACGTTGATGAGGGTCTGGGGAAAGAGCCGCACCCCGCCCAGCAGATCGGCCACGCCCTTGCCACTGCGCACGACGGCCTGCAGCACCTGCAGGGCGCTCACGAGGCCGTCGCCGGTGGTGTGGCGATCCAGCGCGAGCAGGTGTCCCGATCCTTCGCCCCCGAGCAGCCAGCCACGCCGGTCGAGCTCCTCCAGCACGTAGCGGTCGCCGACCTTGGCGCGCACGAATTCGATCTCGGCGCGACGAAAGGCCATCTCGACCGCTTTGTTGGTCATCAGGGTGCCGACCACGCCCACCGGCTTCTCGCCCCGCGCGATACGGTCGGCAACCATGAGGTAGAGCAGTTCGTCGCCGTTGAAGAGGCGCCCGCTGCCGTCGACCAGCTGCAGACGGTCGGCATCGCCGTCGAGCGCGATGCCGTAGTCGGCGCCCTGGGCCTTCACGGCCTCGATCAACGCTTCGGGATGGGTTGCGCCCACGCCCTTGTTGATGTTCAGGCCGTCGGGCTGTACGCCGATGCTGGTCACGTCGGCGCCGAGTTCGTGGAAGACGTTGGGCGCGACCTGGTAGGCCGCGCCGTGGGCCGCGTCGACCACCAGCTTCAGGCCACGCAGGCTCAGGTCGTTGGGAAAGGTGCTCTTGCAGAACTCGATGTAGCGGCCTGCCGCATCGTCCAGCCGCCGCGCGCGGCCGAGGGCGGCCGAGTCGACCCACAGGGGCGGCTCCGCCAGCGCGGCCTCCACAGCCTCCTCCCAGTCGTCCCCGAGCTTGGTGCCCTGGGCGCTGAAGAACTTGATGCCGTTGTCGGGGTAGGCATTGTGGCTGGCGCTGATCACCACCCCCAGGCTCGCACGCTGTGCCCGCGTCAGGTACGCAACGCCCGGCGTGGGCAACGGGCCGAGCAGCACGACGTTGACGCCAGCCGAGTTGAAGCCCGATTCGAGGGCCGATTCGAGCATGTAGCCCGAGATGCGCGTGTCCTTGCCGATCAGCACCGTGGGTCGCGCTTCGCTGCGCTTGAGCACGCGGCCCACGGCGTGCGCCAGGCGCAGCACGAAGTCCGGCGTGATGGGTGCCTTGCCCACCGTGCCGCGGATGC
>Ga0308159_1003586_pt1 | contig 15439 bp, 14 predicted proteins | sample PhyCR1_FD_201040 | JGI IMG/M metagenome (GOLD analysis project Ga0308159, IMG submission 201040) | Phyllosphere microbial communities from UC Gill Tract Community Farm, Albany, California, United States - DLSLC.R1 | ecosystem: Host-associated > Plants > Phyllosphere > Unclassified | place: USA... | reverse complement strand
CCGGCGCCGTCCTGCACACCATGCTCGACCTCGCCACCCAGCCCGAGCACCACGGCAAACTCATCGTCGGCATCGCCGCCTCCTTCGCCGAACGCTACCTCTCGACCGACCTCTTCCACGGGTTGTGACAGGCGCGCGCTGGGGCAGGGGGTGCGGCCAGGGCGCCGCGACCCCATCTGTTCCGGGCACACCGCGCGGAGAAGCCCGATGAAACAGCGCCTCGCCACGGCCCTGCTCGCCACCACGCTGCTGGCCGCGCCAGCAATGAACCTTGCCGCGCAGACCACAAACCAGGCGCAGCCACGGCCGAACCTGCTGCCGACACGCGATGTCGCCGTCACGTTCCAGCTGCAGGGCAGCGACAAGATCCAGGGTGATATCAACGCCTCCTGGCTGTCCAGCCAAAGGCTGCTACGGGTGGACAACGCCTCTGCCCCCGGCTGGGTCCTGGTGGAGGAGCGGACCCGCCGGGCCTCCATGGTCATGCCGCAGGGTCTGGTGATGCGGCTGCCGGATTCGCCCGAAGTGGCGATGCTGATGCAGAACCCGGAATCGCAGGGACGCATTACCCGCCAGGGCCGCCGCACCATTGCCGGGCAAGGCTGCACCGATTGGCGGCTGGACCGAAACGACGGTAAAAGCGGTATCGCCTGCCTGACGGCGGATGGCGTGCTGCTGCGCCTGCAGCAGACCGGGCGCCGCGAGATCCTGGAAGCCACCCGCGTCGCCTACGGGCCGCAGGACCCGGCCCGCTTCCGCCTGCCGGCCGGTGCGCCGCAGATCACCCTGCCGGAGGGCCTTCGCGGGCTGCGCCTGCCGGGGATGGGTGGCTGATGGCCATGGCCAGGGTAACGCCCTCCCTGGCAATGGCGGATGTCGTCGCCTGGCGCCGGCCGATGGTCCGGTAGGCCAGTGCCGGCGGGTCGGTCAGCCCATCCCGACGCGCGCGCAGCGGGTCACGTACGCTCATCAGCACAGAGTGCACCGTTCTTAGCGCCTGGATCGGCGGCGGCGACGATGTCCCAGCCTTGCGGGTCCGCGAAGCGCTCTTGCGGCGCTTTTAGCGCCCATCGCATGGCCAGCCTCATCAGGCAAGCGCATGGCTGGGACGCTGGTTGAGACTCGGAATGCTGGCGCCAGTGGTGCCCAGGCCTCAGCCATTGGGTGCAGTGTCCAGGAATACGGGCCTGGCTGCTGGGTCCCAGGCAATGCCGGCTTCGGCCAGCGAGGGGGCCAACTGCGCCATTGGCAGGCGCAGGTAGCGTTCCAACAATTGCAGATAAAGGCCCATGAAGCAGGGGCCATGGCCGTCCGAGGCACCGTCATGCGTGCTGCTGAGAGCGTGGGCCAGTTCGTGCAGCAGTACCCAGCTGGGCAGTTGTTCCGGCACGCGCAGGCGCAGGCGATTGGCATCGGCCTGCAGGCGGCGCGCCTGACGGGGCAAGGGCTCGACCGCGGGCGGGTAGCGCAGGCCCAGCTCGCCCCAGATGGCATTCACCATCGGCTGCATGGCCCCGAAGGGCAGCAAGTCGCCACCATGCGGGGCCACATACCGATCTTCCCAGGCATAGACGCGGGCGCGCTGCCGGTCCGCCGGCCGGAGGTTCATGCCAGCCGGCCGCCCCCGCCATCGCCAGTCAGCGGGCGGTTGAGATTGACCCGCTCACCCGCCGCCTCACCCTGGCGGAAGGCGCCGTCCTGCCGCAGCTGGCGGCGGCCGCCGGAGACCAGCCGTGTCCCCGTCTCGCGGAAGGCATCATCCACCATGCGGTGTTTCACAAAAATCAGCGCCGTGCCGGCCTGGCGTTGCGCCGCAACGTCGGCCTCGCGTGCCGCATGCATGGCTTCCAACCGCTCCGCCAGCCGCGCCGCCATGCCTTGCTGGAAGCTGGTGGAAGCCTGTCGCAGCCTGACGCCACGCAGTTGCGGCGAACGCTGGCGGAAGGCTTCCAGTTCCACCGCCATGGCACGAGCGATGACCTGAAACAGCCAGCCGGCCAGCACCGTATCCGTATCGAAGCCGAAGAAGATGTAGCGGGACCCCGCTGCGTCCCGCGCCAGCCAGACCTTGCAATCGCAGAACCGGGCGATCGCCGGCACGCAGCCATCAACCGGGCGCCGCTGTCGGCCGGGGAGGGGGATTTCCACCTGGACGCACTGGCTTTCCCGGAGGTCGATCTCCTCCATGGACAGAGCGTAGCGTTCCAGCAGGCGGCCGACCATCTCGGCCGCCGCCATCGCCTCCGCCTCCGTGCAGCCGTTGGAGACCGTGCGCTCGGCCATGGCGCGGATGCGGGCCTTCACACGGTCGAGTTCAGTATCCTGCCGCGGCGGCGCGGCAAACGGTTCAGGCATCGTATCCAGCCAGGAGTGACAATGGGGAACAGAGCGGCAGCATAAGCCGGCGGCGGACCCGGACAAAGGCGCCCCGCGGTTGGCGCAGGCCACCGTGCCTCAGATGCCCAGCCGCCCCAGGGCCTCGCGCAATTCCGCATTCGCGTAGGGCTTGGGCAGGAAATCGACCTGGCCGTGGCCGTTGAAGCGCAGGCGTAGTTCTTCCGTATCCGCCCCGCTGGCGATCAGCACGGGCAGGCCGGGGCGGATGGCGCGGATCTCGCCCACCATGTCGCGGCCCCGTGCCCCGGGGATATTGATGTCGAGCAGCACCGCCTGCAGCAGCCCCTCGGCCGGGTCCAGCCGGGCGATGGCGGCAGCAGCCGTCGCTGCCTCCGTGGCGCGGAAGCCCATATCCTCCAGCATGGCCACGGTCACCATCCGGACGATGTGTTCGTCTTCGACCACCAGAATGGTCGGGAGGGCGCCGTCAGGTGTCTGGGTATCCATCATCGCTACTGCATCCTAGGGGAGGGAGCGGATCACCCTCCATATGGTAACGCCGAGCGGAAGCTGGGGCGCAAGGCTGGTTTTATCGCGCGGAAGTGAGCCTCGTTGTCAGGAAACTCTTACATGGCTGCCCGGTTGCGTTTTTCGGGCGATGTTTGCCTTCCGGCCCACAGCCATTGCTGCGGTGCAACTGGACCCGGGGCGGCATCGGGGGCATGGAGGGCATCTGCCATCCTTCGGAGAACCGCCTCGTATGACACCCACCGACATCGCACGCGTTCAGACCTATCTGCGCCGCCTCCTGGGTTCGGAGAAAATCCGTGTTGTCCCTCCGGCGCGCAAGGGCCTGTCCGTCGAGATTGCCGTGGAGGATGAGGTGATCGGCACGATCCACCAGGACGACGAGGAGGGCGAGGTATCCTACTCCGTTCACCTGACGATCCTGGAAGAAGACCTACCGCCGCCGCCGCGCGATCCGGCCAAGCGCACCACGCGCTGAGACGGAGCGGGCCAGGGGTTTCGTCCCCGGCCCGCTTCCCACCGCCGGCAACGGCGGGTTGGCAGGAAGCCCCACCTACCCGACGCAGCATCCCGACGGTCAATTGGCCGCGTGGGCCGGACCGACATCCGCCGCCGTCGTCGGCGCCGAGGCCGGGGCAGTGTGGACACGCTTGATCGCCTCCGCGACGCCAGCGCCATAGGCCGGATCGGCGCGACGGAAATGCTCCAGCTGCCGTTCGATGATGAAAGGCGGCACGCCTTGCATGGCACCGGCGATGTTCTCGAACAGCTGCAGCCGCTGTTCCGGATTCATCAGGCGGAACAGGTCGCCGGGCTGGCGGTAATCGTCATTGCCATCGCGGTGGTTGTAGTGGTCCGCATCACCGATGATGCGCAGCGGCGGCTCCTTCGTACCCGCGACCTCGACAGGCCCGTTGAACGAGTTCGGCTCATAATAAGCGTCCGTGCCCTTCGGTGCATCGAAACGCATGGCGCCATCCGCATGATAGGTGTGCACCGGGCATTTCGGCTTGTTCACCGGCAACGCCTCGTAATGCGTGCCGACGCGGTAGCGGTGTGCATCCGCGTAGGCGAACAGCCGCGACTGCAACACCTTGTCCGGCGAATAGCTGATGCCGGGCACAACGTTGGAGGGCGAGAAGGATGCCTGCTCGATCTCCGCGAAATAGTGCTCGGGATTCCGGTTGAGTTCCAGCACGCCGACATCGATCAGCGGATAGTCGCCATGCGGCCAGACCTTGGTCAGGTCGAACGGGTTGTACCAGTGCTTGTCGACATCCTGCTCCGGCATGATCTGCACGCAGACACGCCATTTCGGAAATTCGCCACGCTCGATCGCGTCATAGAGGTCCCGCTGGGCGCTCTCACGGTCCTCGGCGATGATCTCGTTGGCCTGCTTGTTCGTCCAGGTCTTGATGCCCTGCATCGACTTGAAGTGGAACTTCACCCAGTAGCGCTCACCGGCGTCGTTCCAGAAGGAATAGGTGTGGCTGCCGTAACCGTTCATCGGCCGGTAGCCCTGCGGCAGGCCACGGTCGCTGAACAGAATGGTGACCTGGTGCAGGCTCTCCGGCGAGAGCGACCAGAAATCCCACATCGCCGTCGGGCTGCGCATGTTCGTACGCGGGTGCCGCTTCTGCGTGCGGATGAAATCCGGGAACTTCATCGGGTCACGGATGAAGAAGACCGGGGTGTTGTTCCCAACAAGGTCCCAGTTGCCTTCCTCGGTGTAGAACTTCAATGCGAAGCCACGCACGTCACGCTCGGCATCGGCCGCACCGCGCTCGCCAGCAACGGTGGAGAATCGGAGCAGAGTCTCGGTCTGCTTCCCCGGCTGGAACACCTTGGCACGGGTGTATTGGCTGAGATCGCCGGTGATCGTCAGCGTGCCATAGGCACCGGAGCCCTTGGCATGCACCACCCGCTCCGGAATCCGCTCCCGGTTCTGGTGCGCCAGCTTCTCAACCAGCTGGTAGTCCTGCAACAGCACGGGGCCGCGCGGACCAGCGGTAATGCTGTTCTGGTTGTCGGGGACGGGGGCACCGGCGGTGCTGGTCAGCGGCGGGCGAGTGGCTTCGTCTGACATGATCTTGGGTCTCCTCCGTGGCAGGGCAGTGCCGGCTGAGACTGTACTGACATGCGCCTAATCGGTGAAATTGAAAATTTGAGCGGAAATGATCGAGAGAGGCCATGGTCAGGCAGGCTCGTCCGCTGCGAGGCAGCCGATAAGGGATGCGCATTTGAGGGCGCGTTCACCCTGCCGCTGTCTTGCGGAGGAAGGCCGGGGAAAGAATTCCCCGGACCCCATCCTCTTTTTGTAAATTTGGCGCGTGGACTATCTGAGCAAGGGGTGGCCCAAGATACCCGGAGGACATCAACTCGTGCCCATTGACCAGGAAAACCTGCGTCATTCAGCGGAGACAGAGAGTCCAGAAGGCCTGAAAAAGAAAGAAGGGGTCCGGGGAATTCTTTCCCCGGCCTTCATTCTATTCTCTAAATTTCAGTTGACCAAGCAGTCAGGCACTCACCGCGCAAGTCACATGCAGCAAGCATCGTATCGCGCCGAGGGCTGGAATAGACGGGTCGTTTCTCCAGGACAGAGCGTGAGACAACCAGGCCGAGAGCAGGTTGAGCCTTCCCCCGGCTTGTCACTCATACGTCCTCAGCGGCTGGGCTGGGTGCTTTCCGCCAGCGTCTGCTCGTCCACGCGCGGCTCGTAGGTCAGGCCACGGCGCGTCGCCCAGACGTTCTTCTGCGTGTGCAGCGGGATGACGGCGACGTCTTCCATGCCCATCCGCATCGCCTGCTGCATCAGCTTCTCGCGCGCCGAATCATCCAGCGTGCGCATTGCCTCGTCGGCAATGGCATCCATGCGCGGGTTGGAGTAGCGGCCGTAATTGGCCAGGCCCATGCTGCGCGACGTGTCCCGCGTGCCGATCACCGCCCGCAGGGAGGTAGAGGGCTCGCCGGTGCTGTTGCTCCAGCCCAGCAAGTAGGCCGAGGCCTCGAAGCGGCTGAGGCGGCCGATCAGCGTCGCCAGCGGGCTGGCTTCCACCTGCGTCTTCACGCCGATGCGGGACCACATCTGCGCCACGACCTGGATGATCTGCGAGTCATTGATGTAGCGGTCGTTCGGCCCGCGCAGCGTGATGCTGAGGCCGTTCGGATACCCGGCCTCCGCCAGCAGCTTCTTCGCGCGCTCCGGGTCGAAGCCGATGGCGGGAATGGACGGATCGAAGCCGAAGGAATCCGGCGGCATGAACTGGTTGGCCGCCAGCGCCACGTTCTCCATCACACGCTGCACGATGGCGGGGCGGTTGATGGCGATGGACAGCGCCTCCCGCACGCGGCGGTCCTGCAGCGGGTTGCGCGCCAGCACCTCGCCATTCGGGCCGCGTACGTCCGGGCTCTCGCTGTCGCGGAACGTGTCCAGCCCCAGGAAGATCAGGCGGACGCTGTTGCCTTCCGCCAGGGCGACGCGGTTGTCGCTGCGGATGCGGCTGACATCGGCGGTCGGCACGTTGTCGATCAACCCGACATCGCCGGAGAGTAGGGCGGCGACCCGCGCACCGGAATTGGTGATGATGCGGTAGTTTACCCGGTCCCAGCGCGCCCTGGTGCCCCAATAGTTGTCGTTGCGCGTCATCTCCACCCGGTTGTTCGGGTCGTAGGAGACGAAGCGGTAGGGCCCGGTGCCGATCGTCGCCCGGCCGGCATTGAACTCGGCGGAGGCGACATTCTCGCCCAAACTGCGCGGCACGATGAAGATCTGCGCCAGGTCGTTCGGCAGTAGCGGGTAGGGGGTCGCGGTCTTCAGGCGGATGGTATGCGCGTCCACCACCTCCACGCCAGTGATGGAGCGGATGTAGACGGCGAAGGAGCTCGGGCTCTGCACCGTCGGCACGCGGCGCAGCGTGTAGGCCACGTCCTCGGCGGTGAAGTCGTTGCCGTTGTGGAACTTGACGCCCTGGCGGAGCTTGAACTCCCAGGTCGTCTCATCCACCAACCGCCAGGATTCGGCGAGCCCCGGACTCATGCGCGAATTGGCATCCCGCTCGGTCAGCGTCTCGAACATATGGCGGGAGACCATGATGTTCGGCGTCAGCGTGTAGTAATGCGGGTCGATGCTGGCCGGCGGGGCGCTGACAGCCATCGAGAGCGGCTCGGCGCGCGCTGCGGTCAGCGACAGGGCCGTCAGGGCGCAGCCCAGCAGGGTGGCGCGCAGGCGCTGGGAGGGGATGGTCATGCGTTGTCTTCCAGGCCCAGTTCCTGCTGCACGAGGCTGGCCCAGTAAGCCGCGCCGAGCGCCAGGATGTCGTCGTTGAAGTCATACAGCGGCGTGTGGACGTTGTGGAAACTGCCATCCGCATTCACGCCGTTGCCGATGCGCATGAACACGCCCGGCTTCTGCTGCAGCATGAAGGCGAAATCCTCGCCGCCCGTGCTCATCGGGAACTCGCTGAGCTTGCCGGTACCGACCAGCGCGGCCGCTGCCGCCTCGGCCACCGGGACCTTGCCGGGGGTATTGACGGTCGGCGGGCAGAGCGCCTCATAGGTCAGCTCCGCCTTACAGCCATAGGCATCGGCCAGCGTCGTCGCCAGGCCTTCCAGGCGCTGCTTGATGATAGCCTGGGCTTCCGGGCGGAAGTAGCGCGCCGTGCCGCGTACGACGACGCGGGATGGCATGACGTTGGGCGACCCGTAGGTTCCGCCGCTGACATGGCCGACGGAGAGTGCCGCGCTCTCGGTGGGCTTCAGGTTGCGGGGCAGGATGGTCTGCACGCCCAGCAGGAAATGCCCCAGCACAACGGTGGCATCGGTCGCCAGGTGCGGCGCGGCGCCGCCATGGCCGCCGGTGCCGGTGAAGGTGACACCCCAGAAATCGGCGCCCGCCAGGATCGGCCCTGCTCGCGTGGCAAACTCGCCCACCGGCAGGCCTGGCGTGTTGTGCATGCCGTAGACGGCATCGACCGGGAAGCGGTCGAACAGCCCGTCGGCGATCATCGCCGCCGCGCCGGTGCCGGCTTCCTCCGCCGGCTGGAAGATGAAGTGCACCGTGCCGGCGAAATCCGGGTTTTCCGCCAGGTACCGGGCGGCACCCAGCAGCATGGTGGTATGCCCGTCATGCCCGCAGGCATGCATCTTGCCCGGCACCGTCGAGGCATGGGCGAAGGTGTTCTCTTCCTCGATGAACAGCGCGTCCATGTCGGCTCGCAGCCCGACGGCGCGCTGGCCGGGGCGCTTGCCCTTCAGCGTGCCGACGACACCGGTCTTGCCGATGGCTTCTTCCACCTCGATGCCCCATTCCCGCAGCTTCGCGGCGACCAGCGCCGCCGTGCGGGTTTCCTCAAAGCGGGTTTCGGGGTGACGGTGGATGTCCTGGCGGATGGCGACGAGCTCCGGCTCATACCGCCGGATGCCGTCCAGAATGGGCTGGCGCAACATGAGAAGCCTGATCCTTCAGCGAAATCGGCCGCACAGTGACCCCCAGGGAGGGGCGGGTCAATCTGCAAGCCGCCTGGACCTCCTTCGGGAACCGAAGGGTCGCTTTCCCTCCATGCCTTCTTTATCACCGTGCCGGCCGCGTTTCATGGTGTGGAAAAGCGGGAATCGCAGGGTCGGAATGGTGGCCTGTGCGCATCGATTCGGCGGCTTTCGCCAACGCTGGAGTCGCGGGACGCTCACTCCGGGAATCGTCGGGTCGGTTTTGGCTGCCGCCAGCGCTGGTTCCAGGGTGTCTTGGCGCTGCCGGCCGCAGTTTTGCACACACTTATCCACAAAGGCGGTCAATCAGTGTCTGATTCAAGAGTCTATTAAGTAAAGTCTATTCCGAAAATCACTGTTTAATTTCAATGTTCTAGGTGGGTGTTCCGACCCCTTCCTTCCCGCTTCCGACCCCTTCCTTCCCTAAACCGACCCCTCCACTCCCAAAACCGAACCTTTGATTCACTTCTCCCCCGGACTATCCCCCGCCGTCATGTGCCCGTGACCCGTCCGCTCCCTAAACCGACCCGTTGATTCCCTGATGCTGCGCGGCGCATCGTGAAGTGCTAGGTTGCGAGGCCCTAAGGGAATTGAAGGGTCGGAATCGGTGGTGGCAGTGAGCGGCGGACAGGAACTGACGGAGGCTGAACGCAAGCGCCTGGAGCGCTTCGAACGTGCCAAGGCCAACCGGCGTGGCCGCAAGGCACCGACCGTCATGCCGGCCCGCCTCGCCCGTACCTCGGCCTTCGCACCCCGCAAGAAGGGGCTGATCACCGATAGCGGCTTCCAACGCCTCTACGTCGTCCGTCCCCACACGGTGGTGGAAGTGCGGGGCAGGGAACTTGGTTCGCAGCATCGCGATGCCCTTTACGCCCTGTTCCGCATGCGCGCGAAGCGGACGGAAATGGCGCCGCAGACCGGCGCCCGCCCGCTGCCTTACTATCACACCGAGACCACCTGGCGCTCTCTGCTCTCCGCCACCGGGCGCACCGCGCATGTGAACAATCTGGGCACGATGCTTCGGGTTTTCGAAGAGCTGCGCTCCGTCAGCTTCCGGTTCTACCAGGGCGATTTCGCGCAATACGAGGCCGCCAGCCAGAGCGGCCGCCTCGCCGCCGCCGGCTACTCCGACAACCTGCTCGGGCGCATCGAGTGGGACGGCATCACCCTCGATTCCCGGGTGAAGGTCGCCTACGGCGAATGGGTGCGCGACATGTTCGAAAGCCGCACCCTGGCCAGCATCGACGGCGAAACCTACTTCAAGCTCCGCTCGGACTACGCCAAAGCCTTCTGGCCCTTCATCGACTCCCAGCCCGACTACACCTGGGTGCCGGTGGAGACCCTCGCCGAGCTCGCCGGGCGCGACTACAAGGCCGAGACCACGCGCCAGCGCCTGAAGTTCCGCGAGGAATGCCGCCAGGCCTTCGAGGACATGGTCAATGCCGGCGGCCTGGCATCCTGGACCTGCGAAGAAACCGGCAGCGGCCGCGCCAAATCCTACCGCTACCGCTACGTGCACGCCCTGCCCAAGCAGGGCAGCCTCGCCCTCAGCCCCGCCCCGGACGATCGCGACGCCTGAAGGCTTCCGACTTGGAATCGACGGGTCGGATTTTCCTGCCGAGACTGGAATGGACGGGTCGTTTTTGGCGGCGGTGGAGGAAGGTTGGGGAATGAATTCCCCAAGCCCCTTCTTTTTTCTGCAATTTGCGAGATGAGCGTCAGGCCTCGTTAGACAGTTGCCGAACTGCTGGTGCAGCAGATTTCTACCATGCACGGATCCGTGCTTGGTAGGCGCATGTAGTGAATCCAGGCCCTCTGCCCTTGGCGGATGATCCATTTTACCCGCCTCAATTAGAGGGCTCGCCCTACTCGATCCGGCACGGTCCAGAACATACAAATCTAATAGGCTAACCAGCGATCTTGGCGCGACCCACTGAATGGGTTTCCAAAGGCCTTAGGCCTTTGGGAGGGAGAGTTTGAGAGGGGCAGCGCCCCTCTCAATCCACCACCGTCAGTTCGTCAATCCGCCAGTTTGATCAGCAACTTGCCGAAGTTGCGCCCTTCCAGCAGGCCCGCAAAGGCTTCCGGCATATTCTCCAACCCCTCCACGATATCCTCGCGGTAGCGCAGCTCGCCCTTGGCGATCCACTCCGCCATCTCGCGCAGGAAGGCCGGGCGCTGGTCGGCGAACTCGCGTTGGATGAAGCCGCGGATCGTCAGGCTGCGGGTCAGCACTTGCCGCATCAGTCCCGGCACGCTTTCGGCGCCTGAGGCACCGGCTCCATTATACTGCGAAATCAGGCCGCAGACCGGGACGCGGGCGAAGGTGTTGAGCAGCGGGAACACCGCGTCCCACACGGCACCGCCCACATTCTCGAAATACACATCGATGCCTTCGGGGCAGGCGGCTTTCAGCTGCTCGGCGAAATCGGGCGCGCGGTGGTCGATGGCGGCATCGAAGCCCAGCTCATCGCGAAGGAAGGCGCATTTCTTGGCGCCGCCGGCGATGCCAACGGCCCGGGCGCCCTTGATCCGGGCGATCTGCCCGACGGCGGAGCCTACGGGGCCGGTGGCCGCTGCCACCACCACGGTCTCGCCGGCCTTCGGCTGGCCCAGCGTCAGCAGTCCTGTATAGGCAGTGAAGCCTGGCATGCCGAGCACGCCCAGTGCCGTGCTGACCGGTGCCAGCTTCGGGTCCAGCTTAGTCAGCCCGGCCGTATCCACCACCGCGTGGCTCTGCCAGCCAGTATGGGACAGCACGATATCGCCCGCCGTAAAGCCCGGGGCCCTCGATTCCAAGACGCGGGAGACGGAACCGCCTTCCATGACCGCGCCGATCTCCACCGGCGGGGAATAGGATTTTGCCGCGCTCATCCGGCCACGCATATAGGGGTCGAGCGACAGGTAGAGATTCTGCAGCACCACCTGCCCCTCGGCGGGGGCGGGCAGCACCTCGTCCTCGAAGCGGAAATGCTCCGGCCCGGGCCGACCCTCGGGGCGGGCGGCGAGACGGATCTGGCGGCTGGTGATACTGGGCATAAAGTGACCTTTCTGACGTTGTCTTCCAGATGGGGCCGCCCCGACCGCCCCGAAAGGCCGAGATGTTCACGTTGATGGCGGCTGTTGAGGCCGATCTCCGGGCCCGGTACGCCGAGCCGCACCGCTTCCACCACGGCCAGGCGCATATCGACGCGCTTCTTGCCCAGTGGCACCAGCGCCAGCCCGAGTGGCATGACAAGCAGGCCGTCGAACTGGCGATCTGGTTCCACGACGCAGTCTACCAGCCAGGAGCGAAGGATAATGAACGGCGGAGCGAGGCGCTGCTCCGCCAGACCTTGGCCGCCCTCATCGCACCCTCGGTGCTGGAGCGCGCATCGCGGATGATCCTGGCCACGGAGCGCCACGCCATTCCCGCCAACCTGAAGGCCGCAGATGCAGAGGATATCGGTGCTTTCCTCGACATGGATATGTCCATCTTGGGCGCTGACCCGGCAACGTATGACGCCTATGCCATTGCGGTCGCACGGGAATTCATCCCGGTGGTAGGGCAGGATGCGTGGCGAAAAGGCCGCGCCGCCTTCCTTCGCTTGGCCCTGGCCTCCACCATCCCGCTTTTCCAGACCGAGGGCACGCGCACTGCGTTCGAAGGCAAAGCCCGGGCCAACATGGCGCGGGAATTGACGGGTCTGGTCACTGGATAGTCATGGCCGAAGGCTCCGCCGCCGCTCAACTTTCCACCAACCGATACGATGGTGGGATGATACGGCCGCCGGCTAGGCCTAGACTGAATTCCAGATGGCAGGGGGCAGGGCCTTGGCGAAAGCGAAGACGGGAACCACCAGGATTGGGGTGGGTGGCTGGACCTACGAGCCCTGGCGCGGCACCTTCTATCCGAAGGGGCACCCGCAGAAGCAGGAACTGCACTACGCCAGCCGCCAACTGACCTCTATCGAGATCAACGGCACCTTTTACGGCGCGCAGAAGCCCGAGAGCTTCGCCAAATGGCATGACGACGCGCCGGAGGATTTCGTCTTCTCCCTGAAGGCGCCACGCTACGCCACCAACCGCAAGGTGCTGGCGGAGGCCGGTGCGTCGATCGAGCGCTTCCTCACCGGCGGGCTGACCGAGTTGAAGCAGAAGCTGGGCCCCATCAACTGGCAGTTCGCCACGACCAAGGTGTTCGACCCGGTGGATTTCGAGGCCTTCCTGAAGCTGCTGCCCGCCGAAGTCGACGGGCACGCCCTGCGGCATGTCGTCGAAGTGCGGCACGAGAGTTTCCAGGTTCCCGAGTTCGTCGCCCTGGCGCGGGCGTACAAGGTGGCCATCGTCCTGGCCGCTGACTCCCAGCACCCGCTGATTCCCGATGCCACCGCGCCCTTCGTCTACGCCCGGCTGATGGGCACGCAGGAAGGTGAGGCCCTGGGCTACCCAGGGGAGGCACTGGACCAGTGGGCCGAACGGGCCCGAACCTGGGCCTCCGGCGGCGCACCGGACGATCTCGTGCCCATCGGGCCCGACAAGCCGGCCAAGGGTGCGCGGGACGTCTATCTCTACGTCATCAGTGGCAACAAGGTCGCCAACCCCGCCGCCGCCATGTCCCTGATCGGCCGCATGGCCTGAGCGAGCTGGCCGTGGCGCGCTCTTTTCCTCGTTGCGGAGCCGTCTATAGTCCGGGGCCATGGAAGATCCCTTGCTGTTCACCCTGGCGGTGCTGGCGATTCTCGGCACGCCCGGCCCCACCAACACCCTGCTGGCCACGTCCGGTGCCAGCGTGGGGCTGCGCCGCTCCCTGGTGCTGCTGCCGGCGGAGGCCTGCGGCTACCTGACTTCCATCCTGCTGCTCGGCCTGGTGTTAGGGCCGGTCGTGGCAGCCTCGCCCGCCATCAGCATTGCCCTGCGGTTGGCTGTGGGTGCGTATCTGTTCGTCCTGGCGCTGAAGCTCTGGCGGCGGGGGGCGGTCACCCAGGCGGATGCGGCGGGGATCGGCCCGCGCCAGCTATTTGTGACGACGCTGTTGAACCCCAAGGCAATCATCTTCGCGCTCGGCGTCATTCCGTTCGGTGCGGCCCAGGTATGGGTTTACCTGTTGGGTTTCGTCGCCATGTTGGCGCTAGTGGGCTTCTGCTGGATCCTGGTCGGCGCCGGCATCGGCCGCCTGGCGCAGGCCGGCGGGTTGGCCCGGCTGGTGCCCCGGTTGGGCGCCGCTGCCATCGGCGTCTTCGCTACCTTGATCGTCATTTCGCCATTGATGCGCTGAGCCGCAGCGTCCAGGAACGGAGAGTACCGCCATGACGCAACCCGCACTGGATGCCGGCCAGCCTGACGTGCTGGTGGTGGGTGGCGGCCCTGCCGGTTCCACCGCCGCGGCATTCCTGGCCAAGGCAGGCCGCAAGGTCGTACTGCTGGAGAAGGAGGCGCATCCCCGCTTCCACATCGGCGAGAGCCTGCTGCCCCGCAACCTGGATATCTTTGAGCGCCTGGGGGTGCTGGAGCAAGTGCGCGCGATCGGCGTACACAAGCCGGGCGCCGAATTCGTCTCCGACCGTACCGGGCGCAGCTGCGCTTTTCCCTTCGCCCTGGCACTGAACCGCGACCGCACCCACGCCTGGCAGGTCAAGCGCGCGGAGCTGGATGCGTTGCTGTTCGACAACGCCATGCAGCTCGGCGCCGATGCGCGGCAGGAAACCCGCGTCACCGATATCCGCCTTGGTACCGGGGGCGCACGCGCGGTGGTGACCGCGCGCACCGCCGGCGGGGAAACGCTGGAATGGCAACCGCGCTACGTGCTGGACGCGTCCGGGCGGGACACCTTCATGGCAACGCGGATGAAGGTGAAGGATTCCAACAAATACAACAACACTGCCGCCATCTATGCCCATTTCAAGGGCGTGACCCGGCGGGAGGGTGAGCTGGACGGCTATATCAGCATCCACCTGGCCGAGGATGGCTGGTTCTGGCTGATCCCGCTGCCCGGCGACGTGATGAGCATCGGCTTCGTGGGCAATCAGGCGGCCTGGAAGGGCCGCACCGGTACGCCGAAGGAGCTGTTCCTCAGCCGCATTGCCTCCAGCCCCATGGTGTCCGCCCGGACGCAAGATGCGGAGATGGTGTCCGAGATTTACAGCACCGCCAATTACAGTTACCGCGCCCGCCAGGGGCATGGCGATGGCTTCCTGATGATCGGCGACGCCTATGGCTTCGTCGATCCGATGTTCTCCACCGGCGTGCTGATGGCGATGACGGCGGGAGAACTGGGTGCCGAAGCCGCCGATGCATGGCTGGACAACCCGGCGCGCGGCCAGAAGCTGGCGGCACGGACCAACCGTGAACTCGCGCGGGCGATGGACCGCATCAGCTGGTTGATCTACCGGGTCAACGATCCAGTGATGCGCTCGCTGTTCATGGCGCCGAAGAACACGCTGTGGATGCGGGACGGCATCATCAACATGCTGGCTGGCAACCTGCGCGGCAATTGGCGCGCGACGCTGCCGATCCTGTCCTTCAAGACCGTGTTCTTCGTCCTCTCCGCTCTGCACAAGCGTGGCCTGGGGCCGGAGATGCCGGAGAAGGCGCCAGCTCCGGCCGGCGCCTGACGAACGCGGGACGCGGCTAGGCGCCCGGCTTGGCGCAGGACAGCACGAAGCTGTTCCAGACGCCGATCCGCAGCTTCTGCCGCAACGGCGCGCCCTGCCGCTGCGCCGCATGGGGTCCGGACGGCTTCTCCACCCGGAAGTCGGTGAAGCCGGCTTCCTGCAGCATGGCGCGCAGGGCAGGGGGCCGCAGCCCGCCGCTGAAATGCACGCGGCTCAGGATCGAGTCATGCGTGGCGCGGTCCACGGCTGGGCCTGTCGCGCCTTGCCGCGCGCTCAACCAGTCGGACACCGCCAGCCGTAGCTTCCCTACGGGCGACAGCCGGACATAGTCGCCATCCATGATGACGACACGGCCACCCGGCTTCAGCACTCGGAACCAGTCGCGGAACGCAGCCGCTGGGTCCACCAACGTCCAGACCAGATGGCGGCTGACCACGGCGTCATACCGACCCGCCGGCTCCCGCGTATCTTCCGCATCGCCCATGTACAGGCGGACA
>Ga0308159_1003583_pt1 | contig 15446 bp, 7 predicted proteins | sample PhyCR1_FD_201040 | JGI IMG/M metagenome (GOLD analysis project Ga0308159, IMG submission 201040) | Phyllosphere microbial communities from UC Gill Tract Community Farm, Albany, California, United States - DLSLC.R1 | ecosystem: Host-associated > Plants > Phyllosphere > Unclassified | place: USA... | reverse complement strand
CGATCTTTTGACGTTGATTGTTCAAAAACAAGATCAAAAGATCGCAGCCTGCGGCAGCTCCTACAGGGCAAATCACTCTTCTGCGGAACCCTCGGCCCGCCAGTAGCCCACGGCTTTGACGAACGAAGAGCGCGAGGCTTACAAGGAAAACCTCTCGGCCGGCGTCAATGTCATGACCGGGTTTGGCACGGTGTTCTTTGTCCGGCCGAAAGACGCTCGGTTCGACACGGTCATCGATGACCGTGCCGGGGAGGCGCTCATGGCCAATACAGTCAGAGGGGCGGCAAAGGCGAGTTTCTTGAACATCATTGAGTACCTGTCTTATATAAATTAGTTGAGTCGTCAACCAGTCACCGTACAACTGATCTTCAGTGCCACGCCTCCCTCGGGTGTCTAAGACCGCCATTGCGCTTTTTCCGGTGGCAGACTGGCTGACAGCCGTTCTGCCACCGGGGACTGCGCTGGCCCGGTGGGCCGGCGGCGCACGCCTGCGATAGGGCCTGCGCGTGTACCGTTACAGACCGGCGCGTCTCATGGCATCACGAGTCAAACGTCTGGCCAGAGCCTTTTCCTCGTCCACCAAATCGATCAGCACGCGGTTATAGGCCGCTTCGCTGATCGGTGTATCAGCGAACAGCACGGTGTCGGGGATCGGCAGACCGGCAGCGAGTTCGCGCAGTCGGTTGCGCCGCTCGGTGCGCTGTTGATCCGTGGTCGAATCCAGCCATTGCTGCTGCACTTCGCGCACGGTTTCCAGTTGTTCGAACAGCTTCAGGTAGCGATGCTTGTTCGATGCCAGGCGCGCGGGAAACTGCTCTTGCAGGTAGTTCTGCCAGAAGTCCTGTTCGAGCATCTTGTCCACCAGACCATCGCCTTCACCCAGTGCCAGCACCGTGTCATACGCTGTATCAATCATCGCGTCAGTCACGCCCGACACCGGTCGGAACAACATGGACTCGGTCTGCCAGGGCAGGCCCAGGCGTCTGGCCAGGCCGGTCTGGTAGGCCAGGTAGACTTCGACATCGTCCGGGGTGCCACCGCGGCTCTCGACATCTGCCCGGGCAATGTCGTTCACCTGTTCCAGGCGCGCCGCGCCCTGGGCCAGGCTGACCAGTCTGTTTTCCAGTTCCCGGGGGCCGATCGCGTAGGCGTAGGCCTCGGACGCCAGCACGTTGATGCCCATGTGGTTGAACAACTGAGCGCCGGCGTCCGCGCAGTCCACCGGAGCGACCACCATGGTGAAGAGTTTTTCCCGCAACCGAGTGTCGTGGTGCACGGCGTCGAGCATGCGCCACACTCGCTGCATCAGTTGCTGGCGCAGTTCACCGCCGGCGCGATAGTCGGCGAATTCGCGTACGCCGAGCAGCGTCGCCATGAACGGTTGCGCAGCCGGTTCTTCCACCAGCTCCGACCAAGGCGTTTCGCGGTTGATGCCCCAACCGGGCACGTCGCTCCAATAATCGGCGCCAAACGCGGAAATGATCGAGAAATTGCGTACCGGGTCGGCCGGCAGAAGCGTTTCCTCGGGCAGACCCACCGCGCGTCGATGGGCCTGGTAGATCACCTGATTGACCTCCGAGAGCCTGATCACGTCCAGGCGCGTACGGGCCACCAGCCACTGTGCCTCGGAGCCGCTGACCACCTCCGGAATTGTCGCCAGCGGATTGCCGCGCAGGTCGAGTAACAGGCCACGCGGACGAGGCCTGGCCAGAATGCCTTCAGGCCAGGCGGTCAGCCCGGTGTTCTTCAGGCCCACCACCTTGAGCCTGGGCATGCGTGACAGGTTAGGCGACAGCCCCAGCGGGTTGTCATCGAGTTTGAGCACCTCCAGATACGTCAGGGTACGTAAACGCTCGACGGCAGCGGCATCCAGCACAATCTTGTTATCGCTCAGGCGCAAACGTTCGAGCCGGCGCAAGGACGTGCCGATGCGCTCTGGCAAACGGGTCAGATCACAGCCTTTGGCGCTCAGTTCGATCAGGTGCGGGAAGTCCTTGAGCAAACCGCTGGAGTCAGTGGCAAATCGGGTGTTATCGAGTTTGAGTACGGTGACCTTGTCGAGAAATTTTTTCATCGCCGGACGTTTGGCCCACCAGGTTTCCAGATCCAGCGCAAGCATCTCGCGCGACAGGTCCAGCGCGTAGGAGGATGGATCGGTGCGTTGCCCCAAGTTTTCGGTCTTGCGTTCCAGACATTCGAGCAGACGGTTGTGGATATGTAATCCGCCGCCATCGCGAAACTGATGACTGCCCGGTCCCCAGGTGTCCGGTTGCTGATAGCGCCAGCGATTGATCGTTTCACGCAGTTCTTCCAGATCGTTCTCCATTGCCTCGATGGCTTTGAGCGGTTCGCCCTGTTCGGTCAAGGCCTGGGCAAAGGCATCGACCTCGCGCGCCGTGAAGTGCGGATACAGATCCTCGATACGTTCATGCAGGCTCTCGCCGTCTCGGCTCAAACCACCTCCGCGCACCAACAGTTGAGTGTCGAATTGAACAACGGGGCGGATCGGCGGTTCGGCCAGCACCGTGCGCCGTTCGCTCGGCGCGGTGGTTTTGGCAATGATCCATTGTTTGAGCTGCGCGGCGTCGCGGGTGCTGTAACCCAGTACGCTGCGGCCCTGATGTTCGCCCGCATGGAGAATCGCTTCATACAGACCGCAAGCCCGGTGCAGCAGTTGATTCGAGCCATCGCGCACCTGATAAAGGTTCTCGCCGGTGCGCACCAGCACCCGGTTCCGCTCGGCCGACTCGACGCCGGCACTGCTGCGCAGGGAGCCGTCGAATGTTCCGTCACGGATGTCGATCCGCAGCGCGCCAAAGGCATCGCTGTGATGACGCAACGCGCCCAAGGCCAGGCGTTCGCTCTCGACCGTGATCAGCGCTTCGCGCTGCAGCCCTTGCGCCGCTCGAACCGACTGCACCTCAAACTCCAGCTCGCGGGCCAGGGTTTTCAGACGCAGCGGCACCTGCCGTCGCAGAGTGATCCGCTGCATCTCCAGTGGACGGGCCAGGCCAATCACGCGTTCGGCCAGCACCGGCGTCAGTTGCGGGCAGTCGCGCAGTACCCGGGCGGCCGGGGCAGAAAGAGCTTGCGCCACGTCCTTTGGTGCCGGGTGGCTTGCCAGGCGCAGGAGGGTATCGGCGAGCAGAGGCGGGGGCGGGGTGTTTTCCACATGCATGCGCCGCAGGATGTTCTCGTCGGTGCCGGTCAACTGGCGAATCTGTTCCAGTTGCGCATCGCTGAATCCATCGGTGGCATGGCCGATTCGGCGCATCAACTGCGGGCCTTGCCACTGACGCGGGTTTTCCGACTCACCGACCCATGCGCCATGGCTGTTGTGCCTGAGTGTCGGCGCATAGGCGTCGGGGCGGCGTGGATGACGAATCCGGTGTTCACCGCTCAGCGGATCCCGGGTCACCTCGAACACCTGCTGATCCAGTTTCACCACGTGCTTGTTGCCCAGTACGCGCAAGCCTTGCGCATCAGGACGGATGGAGGCAGGCAGTATCTGGTCGGTGACGCGATACGGAGTGAGGTCAGGGTTCCAGAGGCGTGTCTGGCCGTCGCCCAGTTTTACCGGTTTCAGGTTTTCAAAAAACGGCGAGAGCTTGACCAGTGCCGCGTTGCCCAATTCGGCACCTGCAGCGAAAATCCCCAGTTGCACGATACTTTCCAGCACACCGATGGCTTGAGCGCCGGCTTGGGCCAAGTGACCTTCGGCCAGGTCGACGATTCCCTCAACAATCTGATCGGTGACCTGGTACGCGGTATAGGCCAGCATCAATACGCCCAGCTCGGGAGCGAAGGGCACGGCCACCAGCATCGCCAGATTGAGCATGTCCGTGAGGATTTTTTCCAGGTTGTCCCACCATGCCCAGCGGGCCATACGATCGGCGTATTCGGTGGCTATCGCAATCTCCCGGGCATCGTTGAGCATCTTGTTGAGTTTCTGCTGGTAGAGGTACTGCCACAGGTCACCGGTAAAGCGTGTTTCGCGATCCTGTTGAACCGGCGCCACGCGAAATTGCAGGTTGGGATGATCCACAGGCGTATCGCGCCAGTTGGGCAAATTCGACCCGGAGGGCGTCGGCTGCCATGTCACATGACTGAGGCGCTCGTTCAATCGGGCGAAGAAATAGCCTCGCTGACGCTGCGGGACAAACTGACTGAAAAACCGCTGGTAGGACGAGGACGCTGAGGTGTCCCGCAACTGGCGGGTCAGCTCGGCCATGAACGCCAGTGAATCGGGATATTGCTTGAGCGGGTGTTCCGGGTCGTTGGGCACATAGGCCAGAACCGGCACGGGCCGCGTGGCGGCAAGCGGGTCGGCGCAGATCAGGACAATGCCTGTCAGTGCTGTGTCCATCATCGTCAGCGTGTGATAGCGCACAGCCTTGCCGTGCCACAGTACCTGGGCACGGTCTTCGAGCATGCCTTGCACCACTTCAAATGCCAGACGGTCGATGTCGCCTTTAAGCAGGGCCATGCGCGCGGCGACCCGCAATGTCTGTTTCTGGCTGCGTGTCACCTTGATCTGCAGGTATTGACGGGCCACCGGGTTTTTCGAAAGCACGAACTCGTGCAAGTGGGTCTGGTAGCGCGCGCCGATATCCAGCTCGCGACACAATGCCTTGAACTGCTCGACGCTGATCCTGTGCGTGAGCGCCTTGACCGAAAACTGCCCGAGCGCATCGGGACGGGTGATAAAGCAGGAGTCGGCAGCGAACGTTTCGTCGCTGGAAAAGTTGTGCAATGCCGCGTCCAGCAGCGACACCGTGCGACTTTGCGTGCCGTTGGCAAAGTCATGCGCCCACCAGGAGGTCTTGGCCGGCATGTACAGCCGTACCCAGGTGTCTTCGACGTCGTCCTCGACACCGAAGCGCGTCTTCAGGGCCTGTTGCAGCAAAGGTCTGGCAAAGGTGCGCGGATCCTGCAGATTGCTCAGCGCGCGATCGATGCTGTTCTGCGCGATCCATGCCTGGCGTATTTCATCCTTGAGCTGTTGATGCTCGCTGGCCGCAGCGCTGCGATGCCATGCAGGCATGGTCAGGGTGACGTTTTTCAATGATTCGATCCGTGCTGCCGAAGCCTTGTACAGCCAGTCGGGAAGGGCGTCTTTAACCAGATCGTAATGGACACTTTTATGACCTTGGGCAGAAGGCGTCTGCTGCGATCGATACAGTGTCAGGGAAGGGTTGGGCATGGCCTGATCGTCCGTTGATCAAAATGGAGCGATCAGACTAAGAAATGACCCGGCGCGAAAAAAGCGCAAAAACAGGTTGAAAGCACGGCAGGTTTACGCCGCGACACAGCGGAAATTCAATGGCAAAAAATACTCCGATACCGCCCCGCAGCGAACCTAACGTGCTGCGGTCAGCGGGTCGGGCTGGCACAGGGTATGCGTACCCGGCTGCAGGTACGGTGAAAGGATCGGCGCCATGCCCTTGAGCACCTGCACCGGCAGCGCCGAGGTGAACTTGAAGTTCTCCGCCGAACGCCCGGGGACGAACGCGGTGAGTGTGCCGAAGTGGTTGTTGCCGATGTAGAACACGAAGGTCGCGGTGCGGTTGATCGACTTGGAACTGAGGATCCGCCCGCCGGAGCCGATGGCTTCGATGCGGTTGTCGCCGGTGCCGGTCTTGCCACCCATCACCAACGGTGTGCCGTCGGCGGTCTTGAAACTGCCGGACACCCGTTTCGCCGTGCCCGAGTCCACCACTTGCGAAAGGGCTTCGCGCATCGCCGTTGCGACCTCCGACGGCATCACCCGTTTACCGACATGCGGGTCGTTGGTCAGGCGCGTTTCATAAGGCGTGCCGGCGGCAAAATGCAGGCTGTCGATGCGCAGGGTCGGCATGCGCACGCCGTCGTTGAGGATGGTGCCGATCAGCTCGGCGAGTGCTGCCGGGCGATCGCCGGAGCTGCCAATGGCGGTGGCCAGCGACGGCACCAGATGGTCGAACGGATAGCCGACTTTCTGCCAGCGCTGGTGAATCTCGAGGAACGCCTCGATTTCGAGCATGGTACGGATGCGGCTGTCACGGGCGCCTTTGTGCTTGCTCTTGAACAGCCAGCTGTAGACCTCCTGGCGCTCGAACTGGCTGGCCTTGACGACCTGGCTGAAGGTGGCATCCGGGTTGTGCAGCAGGTAGCCCATCAACCACAGGTCCAGCGGGTGCACCTTGGCGATGAAGCCCTGATCCGGCAGATCGTAGGTGCCGGGGCCGTAGGCGTCGTACAGCCGGATCAGACGATCGTCGGTGAGTTTTTCGGTGAGCTTGGCGCCTTTGAGGTGCGCGCGCACGAAGCTGTTGAAGTCTTCCTGACTGGCATTGGGCAGCAAGTAACGATGCACGGCGGCCATGCGGATCGGCGTCGGACGCATGCTGTCGAGAAAGGTGTCGAGGCGCGCCTGGGTGTCCTTGTTCTTGTACTTCTTCCAGAACTTGAGCAGGAACGAGGTGCCTTCGCGGTCAGCGAAACTGGCCAGGTACTCCTGCCGTCGCGGGTCGCGGTCGTCCTTGAGCAATTCGGCGCTGCTGTTGGGGCCGGAGTAGGTGACGTAGCGCACCACATCGCGCATCAGGCGAATGAACGGCAGGTTGATCGATTCGCGCAGGGCGTCGCGCAAGGTCGGCATGCGGCCGTTGTCTTCCTTGCGAAAGTTATGGAACACATGCAGGCCGCCACCGGTGAAAAACGCCTCGCCGGGGCTGGCGGAATATTTGCGGTCGAGCGCGGCACCGAGCATTTTCGACAGGTCGTGATCCTTGTTCTGGATCAGGTAATCGATCACCCACTGGCTGAGACGATCCTGATCCGGCACTTCGACTTTCTTCAGTTCCGGCACGCTCATGGCGCCGTACTTGTCGTGCAGTTCGGAGATGATTTGCAGGTAGGTCGTCAGCACGCGCATTTTCGCCGTCGAGCCGAGCTCCAGCTTGCTGCCCTCGTTAATGTCGAACGGCTGATCGGTGCTGTCAGTCTGCACGCGTACCCGCGAGCCGTCCGGGGTCAGTTCGAACAGGGTGAAGCTGTAGCGCACCTGGGTGGTGCTGGTGGGGGTGAGCAGGCGTTCGCCAATCAGACCGATCTGCCCGGCGAACGCGGGATCGGCGAGTTTTTTCAGGTAGTCGGTGGCCTGGGTTTGCAGATCGCCCTGCAAGGTACTGGTGGCTGACAGGTCAAGCCGATCGAGGTCGTACAGCGGGCGATTGAGCATTGTCGCCAGACGGCTGCGGGCAACGCTGATGCCCTTGTTGGTTTCGATCGGCTGGAGGGTCGGCTGGGTCTGCCAGTCGCGGTAAGTGACCTTGCTCGCCAGCGCGGCATCGGCCAGTGCGCTGTCGATCACGCCGTTCTGCTTGAGCAGGCGCAAGTGGCTGTCGGTGAGGTCGGCGAGTTCTTCACGGCCCTTGGTCAGGTAGTGCGAAGGACGGCGCTGGGCGATCATCAGCGAGAGCATTTCGCGCAGGGCCAGGCCTTTGTCGGCCATGGTTTTCGGGTCGGTGGCCGAGCTGTTCAGCTGTGCATTGGCCTGGTTGAAATCGCTGCCGTACCAGACCCGCAAACCTTCGGCCATGCCATGGACCTCACCATGCCCCGGTACGGCAGAGAGCGGCACGCTGTTGAGGTAGTCGCGGATGATGTTCTGCCGCGCGCCGAGGGTTTGCGGCCCGGGCTGATAGGCGCGCACGCTGGCGGAAATCATCTGGCGGATCTTCTCCGCACCGGACACCGTCAGGCCATCGGGCGAGTGCCGGTACTTCTCCAGTTGCGTCGCCAAAGTGCTGCCGCCCGCCGATTGCCCCGGCAGGTGCAGCAACTTCGCCACCTGTGACCAGGCGGCCATGCCGAAGCGCGGCCAGTCCACCGCCGGGTTGGCCAGCGGTTGTTTGGGATCGAGCAGAAAGCGGTTTTCGATGAACAGCAAACTGCTGACCACCACCGGCGGAATGGCCGCAAAACTCGAATACAGCTGCTGCGGATACTTGTACTGATACAACGGCGCGGCGCGGCAATCGGTGATCGACAGCCCGGCCTGGATCTTTTCCGCATAGGGTACGAACAGGCCTTTGTCGGTGTAGCTCAGCAGCGCCGGAGAAAACCGCGTCTGCTCGGTGATCACGTAGTCGCGCTTGAGCAGGCGCGGCAAGAATTCATCGAGGGAGCTGTAGCCCAGACGCAGATCGAACGGCCCGTTGCCCGGATAGCGGATCGCTTCGCTGGGGCCGGGTTCCAGCTGATATTTGAGCGACGCCGCGTACTGGCTCAGCTCCCGGGACTGGAAACGCGAGGTGCGCATCTCCTTGCTCGCGGCCAGACCCACGACGATGGCAATAATCAGCAGCAATAACCAGAACGCCTTCCAGCCATGCCGGTTGCGGCGTTTTTTGGGGGGGACAGGCGCTTCATCCACACGTTCAGTCGGAACCACGGCTTTACTCGAATCGGTTTGCCACAAAGCGCCCATAGTCGATTGATCCATTCACGCAGATTGATCGGACTTGACTGAAGCTTAGACGGTGGTTGGTGATGGGGAAAAAAATGTGCGGGGAAGTCATCTGAACAAAACTGAAGTCGGTGGCTGTTTTGAGTGGAGGTTATCTGTGGTGAGGGGATAAATCCCCTCACCACAGATAACCTCCAAAACACAGATAAATCCCCTTACCTCGGATAAATCACCATGATTGGGCTTCGGTAACGGACCTAGAGCTAGCAGGCGTCCCAAAGCGGGTAATCGCCAATCCGCTCCACCAATCCTGCTCGTAGCGGATTGGCAATGATGTAACGGGCGAACGGTTTCAAGTCTTCGCCGTCACGAATTGCCCGGTCGTGGAAACCGGTTTGCCACAATCGGCCGCGACGACCGGTTTTTCTGTTAACGGTTTGGGTGCAACGCGCCTTAACCGCGCCAACAACAGCGCCCAGACTGCCGCTGCTCAACTGCATCAGCCAATGAAAGTGATCAGGCATGATCACCCACGCAATGGATTCTATTAAGCCTTGTTCATGGGCATGGCGAAACTCTGCAACCAATAAACGGCCTGTGCGCCAGTCGGAAAATACCGGCTGGCGGTCATACACAACTGAAGTGACGAAATAGGCTCGGCCTGTTTCGGAATGTCGGCCTAAACGAAGACGGTAGGTATTTGGTTTGACTGGCATGTTCGCTCCCTGCGTTCAGTAATCAAGGTCTGAAGGCTAGCGGCGGATTGCTCTTGGGAGATCTGTAAATGCCGTAGGAATTTTCGTTTTTCAGGTGGGGTTGGGAAAATTGAAGTCACCTGTGGCGAGGGGATTTATCCCCGATGGGTCGCGAAGCGGCCCTTACCTGGGGTGATCAGATTTTGAATAGCTTGGGCCTGCTGCGCAGGCCCTCGGGGATGAATCCCCTCACCACAAGGGCATGACGATGCACCAATGCTGTGCAATACTCGCTGGCCTTTTTAGTGGGGAAAAATCCTACGGAGTCCAGGTAATGCCTCTCCGTAAACCGGCGGAATGCCGAGATTTCCCGCTAAATGTTAGGGCTTATAGAGTGAAAAGCCCTGTCACAAGCTTTTTATACTGCACGCCCCCGCTGATCTTGCAGGTCGGGACCTGCGAGACGCGTTTGCCCACGAGGCCGGCGCGGTTTCGGGAAGTTCAGGCCTATCGGTCGACGCTTCGCCGCTCGGCGGTCATATCCAATAACAAGACGAGGTTGTATCCCTATGCCAGTCGGCAATCACCTGCCCCATGGCGAGACCGCTCACGGCGGCCCGCTCAAACGTGAACTCGGTGAACGGCATATCCGCCTGATGGCGCTCGGCGCCTGTATCGGTGTCGGCCTGTTCCTGGGTTCGGCCAAGGCCATTGAAATGGCCGGTCCGGCGATCATGCTCTCCTACATTCTCGGCGGCCTGGCGATCCTGGTGATCATGCGCGCCCTCGGCGAGATGGCCGTGCACAACCCGGTGGCCGGTTCGTTCAGCCGCTATGCCCAGGATTACCTCGGCCCGCTCGCGGGTTTTCTCACCGGCTGGAACTACTGGTTCCTGTGGCTGGTGACCTGCGTCGCGGAAATCACGGCGGTCGCCGTGTACATGGGCATCTGGTTCCCCGATGTGCCGCGCTGGATCTGGGCCCTGGCGGCGCTGGTCAGCATGGGTTCGATCAACCTGATCGCGGTAAAGGCCTTCGGTGAATTCGAGTTCTGGTTCGCCCTGATCAAGATCGTCACCATCATCGCCATGGTCATCGGCGGCGTCGGCATCATTGCCTTCGGGTTTGGCAACGACGGCGTGGCGCTGGGGATTTCCAACCTGTGGGCCCATGGCGGCTTCATGCCTAACGGCGTGACCGGGGTGCTGATGTCCCTGCAAATGGTCATGTTCGCCTACCTCGGTGTCGAGATGATCGGCCTGACCGCCGGTGAAGCGAAGAACCCGCAGAAGACCATTCCCGATGCGATCGGCTCGGTGTTCTGGCGCATTCTGCTGTTCTACGTGGGCGCGTTGTTCGTGATCCTGTCGATTTACCCGTGGAACGAAATTGGCACTCAAGGCAGCCCGTTCGTGATGACCTTCGAACGTCTGGGCATCAAGACCGCCGCCGGGATCATCAACTTCGTGGTGATCACGGCGGCACTGTCGTCGTGCAACGGCGGTATCTTCAGCACCGGGCGCATGCTCTACAGCCTGGCGCAGAACGGCCAGGCCCCGGCCGGATTCGCCAAGACCTCCAACGGCGTGCCACGCCGGGCGTTGCTGCTGTCGATTTTCGCCTTGTTGATCGGTGTGCTGCTCAACTACCTGGTGCCGGAGAAAGTCTTCGTCTGGGTGACGTCGATCGCCACCTTCGGCGCGATCTGGACCTGGGTCATGATCCTGCTGGCGCAACTGAAATTCCGCAAAGGTTTGAGCGCCAGCGAACGTGCCGGATTGAAATACAAGATGTGGCTGTACCCGGTCAGCTCTTATTTCGCGCTGGCGTTTCTGGTGCTGGTGGTCGGCCTGATGGCGTACTTCCCGGACACCCGCGTGGCACTGTACGTGGGGCCGGCGTTCCTGGTGCTGCTGACGGTGTTGTTCTACGTGTTCAAGTTGCAACCGAGCGGTGAAACGCAGGGCGCGGTGCGTTCGGCGACTTGATGTAGGCGATAGCAAAAGCAAAAGATCGCAACCTGCGGCAGCTCCTACAGGGTTGATACATTTCCCGTGCAGGAGCTGCCGCAGGCTGCGATCTTTTGCCGTTTTACCGCCGGTCTGAAAGAGCGATACAAACCCAGAAGCAAGGCTCAAATCTGTATCACTCAGCAATCCCGCGCGGCAGTAACCGAGGCGCAGACATGAGGGCGAGCGCATTTCTCGAGCGAGAGCTCAGTCAGCGGCAAGTCGTGCTGTTCTTCCTGCTTGCCACCGCGCTGTACGTCCTGCCGCTGATCCTCGCTGACTTTCCTTACATCGACGACAACTGGCGTACGCTGGCTGCCGCCAATGCCTGGGCCGGGCAGGGCCGATTGTTTGCCGACTGGTTTTATCAGGCGCTGACGTTCACCGGGGCTGCGTCGAACATCTACCCGTTACCCCTGTTGCTCGCCGTCGTGGCGATGAGTCTGGCGCTGACTCGGCTGACCATTCACTACTTTGTCGAACCGACCCTGGCCTGTTGCCTGGTCGCGTTGCCGCTCTGGTACAACCCGTTTCTGCTGCAGAACCTGTCCTATCAATACGACGGCCCGATCATGGTCTTGAGCATGGTCGCGGTGATCTACGCCATCACGTTCGAAGGTTCATCGCGGGTACAGCGCTGGCTGGTACCGGCGGCGTTGCTGGCGCTGGCGATCGGGCTGTATCAGATCAGCCTCAATGTGTTTTTCGGTCTGTGTGGTGTCGAGTTGATCAGGGCTGTTCAGCGGCAAATGCAGTGGCCGCAAATCCTGCGGATGCTGGGCTGGAAGCTCGCACAAGCGGGCCTCGGCATCCTGATCTATAGCGTCACGGCTTATCCGTTCATGGAGACGTTACGAAGAACGGATCTGTTGAACCTGGACACCCACCCGCTGTTGCAGATCGGCATCAATTTCTCTCGGGTGCTGCAGAACGTTGCACTGTTGTTTCACGGCGGCTACGTCTGGGTTTTCGTGGCACTGGTGTTGTGTGCATTCGTGGGCTGTCTGCATCTGGTTCGGGGCCGCCAACGCCGTTGGCCAAGCCTGCTGCTGTGTTTGCTCACGCTGCCCGTTCTGGTCTGGCTGGTGCCCGGAATCACTCTGCTGTTTCGGGATTTCAACGAAGGCGCGCGGACCCTGATGGGGTTCGGCGTGTTACTGCTGGGGCTGTTCTATCTGGCGCACCTTGCGCTGGCGTCCGGGCACCGCCGCTTGCCCTTGCTGCTGATCATTCCGCTGCTGGCGACACTCTCGCTGTCCTTCGCCTATGGCCGGGTGCTGAGCCTGCAGAAAACCTTTGCCAACAGCGCGCTGTACAGCCTGAGCCACGACATCGCCGCCCATCGTGAACTACGTGAAGCGAAACGGATTTACCTCTCAGTCAGCTACTCCGATCGCTGGCTGGCCAGTGCGGCCGGTTCATTCAAACAGCTGCCGGTGTTGCACTATTTGCTCAACGTCGACTACTTCATGCTCGCGGAAAATCTGCCGTCGGCGGGCATCACCAACGTGGTCGCCGAACGCGAGCGGCGCAACGCCACCCACGTCGGTTATCAGGGTTTTCCAGCGCTGGTGGACAGCCTGTATTACCGGATTTACCTGATTGGCGATTACGGTTTCATCGTCATGAAGGAACCGCCTCACGGCAGGGTGCTGCAGTGGTAACCCTGACCGTCCGTCGCAATCCATCCCGCACCTGTAATTTCTGACAGTAGACCACTCAAGCGCCTTGCCCTAGCTTCGAAAGTCAGCCGGACCAAGCCATGGCAAGGAACCGTAATGAAAGGATTTCCTGCGCTGACAGTGATTGGCATCGCTGATGCACTTATCCACTGGCAGATTTTTTTCGTCCTGTGCAGCGCCATCGGGTTGACCCAGGCAGCCAGTAACTTCGCCGCATTCTGCGTGGCGGCGGCGTTCTCGTTTTACGTGAACCTGCTTTACACCTTCGACAGCAAGACATGGGTGCTCGGCTACGTGCTGTTTATCGCACTGATGGGGGGCACAAGCTTCGGTATCGGCGCGATTGCCGATACGCGCGACTGGGGCGGGCTGCTGACGGTGACAGTGTTTACCGCGCTGAACCTGATGTTGGGGTACTGCTTTTTCCGGTTCGTGCTGTTTCGAGGACAACGGACATGAAACTCTGGGTAGCCGCACCTTTTTTCAAAGACGCGAATGTTTCAGTGCGGGCCGATCAGCTGGCTCTGGCGACAGTTCTGATTATCGCGCTGTGTGTGCGGTTCTACTCCATTACTGTCCCCGTGATCTGGTATGACGAGGCCTACAGTGTGCTGCTGGCTCGAGAAACGCCGGCGCGCATCTGGGCGTTGACCGCACTGGATGTGCATCCGCCGCTGTATTACGTGCTGCTGCATTACTGGGGCATGGCCTGGGGCGATTCTGCCGGGGCGGCACGGGGCTTGAGCGTGTTGGCGGACGTTGGCAGCGTGTTGCTCGGCATCCAGTTGATGCGTCTGGTGGCCACGCGGCGGGCGACCTGGATGGCGGCACTGTTGCTGGCGCTGCTGCCCGTTTCGGTGCGCTACAGCCAGGAAGTGCGGATGTACACCCTGCTCGGATTCTGGCTGATGGCCGCGACCGTGGCGCTGGTCTGCTGGGCGCGGACACCCGGGCAAAAACGCTGGCCGTGCCTGTACGTGTTGCTGATGAGCGCGGCGTTTTACACGCATTATTTCGCCGCGGGCTGCGTACTGGTGCACTGGTTGTTCTGGTGGCGGGCGCGAGCGGATCACGCCGCGAGCCTTTCACCCCGCGCGTGGTGCCTGGCCAACGCGGCGATTGTGCTGTTGTTTGTGCCGTGGCTGCCGAATCTGCTTGAACAGTTGTCCGCCGGTGTCGCGGCGTGGATCGAGCCTGTGACCGTGCAGGCTGCACTGGGGCTGCCCTGGCAATTCATGTTGATGGAGCCGCGCGTGGCACCCGCGTCGTGGTGGCGGCTGGCGCCTTTGCTGCTGATCGTGCTCTGCGCAACGCTGATCGTGGCGCAAGGCATCGGCGAACGGCGTTACCGGCCGTTGCTGCTCGGCTATTTTTTTATTCCGACGATCTCGCTGTTTGTCCTGGCGCTGTTCATGCCGCTGTTTCTTGCGCGCTATCTGGTGTTCGCGGCCCCCGGCATCCCCCTGCTTATCGCCGTGGCACTGGACTCGGTGGCACGCCGATACCCGCGCCCGGCCATGGCGCTGTTCGTGCTGGTGGTCGTCGGACAATGCTACGGTCTGGCGATGGTCTATCGCCAGGCCGATGGCATGGATGGCACCGAGATGCGCCGGGACTACCGGTTGGATGGGCTGGCCAGCCAGATCGAACGCGAGGCCCAGCCCGGCGATGACATCGTCCTCGACTCGCTGATTTCGTACTTGCCGTTTCTCTACTACAACAACAGCGCCATTGAGCCGCGGTTTCATGTGCGCACGGCGTTCCCGGCGTTCCTCGCCTCCTCGGTTCGCGGTGGCTACGCGCTGATCCCGCTCGCCAGGCGCTGGATCTATTTCCATGACCCGGCGCTGGTGCAATGCCGCCGGCACCGAGTCTGGTGGATACCGCTGGAATCGCCCGATCACTTCCGCACCCTGTTCAGCGGCGATTGGCAAACGCGGCAGACGCTGTGGAGCGGCTCGGCGGCGGCCTACCTGTTCAGCGTCAACACCGCGTCATTCGCGACCGGTGGCCTTAAGCCGCGGCCACCTCCTGCGGCTCGAAACTGTCAGCCCGGGCCATCTGCCACATCCGCGAGTAGAACTCGCCATTGACCTCGCCCGTGAGCAACTCACCTGGCTTGAGAAACACATGCAGCTGCGAGAACAGCTTGATCTCGGTCGCCGACATGCGCCGCACCAGGTGCTTGGCCGACAGTTGTGATGGATGCTCAAGACCGGCCGCCGCCAACATTTCTGCCAGTGCCTTGAGCGTGTTGCGGTGGAAGTTGTAGACGCGCTGGGCCTTGTCCGGGACCACGAGGGCGCGTTGACGCAGGGCGTCCTGGGTGGCGACGCCGGTCGGGCATTTGTTGGTGTGGCAGCTTTGCGACTGGATGCAGCCGATGGCGAACATGAAGCCGCGCGCGGAGTTGGCCCAGTCGGCGCCGATGGCCAGCACGCTGGCGATGTCGAACGCGCTGACGATCTTGCCGCTGGCGCCGAGCTTGATCTTGTCGCGCAGGTTCAGGCCGACCAGCGTGTTATGCACGAACAGCAGGCCTTCGCGCATCGGCACGCCGATGTGGTCGGTGAACTCCACCGGTGCGGCGCCGGTGCCGCCTTCCTTG